>ENA-UOJP01000023-UOJP01000023.1-human-gut-metagenome-genome-assembly--contig:-C102-NODE-23-length-354908-cov-134.665058_pt1 | contig 354908 bp, 328 predicted proteins | sample MGYA00242353_ERZ723900 | MGnify/ENA metagenome assembly ERZ723900 | reverse complement strand
TACATTTAAGGGGCATCCGCTTTAAAAACATGATACCCTAATTTAACATTTAAATAATTAACTCGTTTTTGTTTAAATAAATTCCCGAATTAACGGCATCGGGAAAGCCGGAAAAAGAACAAGTTCCCTTGTTATAGAACAGTGTCTTCGGAAGATTCCTCGACCACTTCCACAAAACCACCGGACACCAAGTCGGCAAGGTCAAAAGACATTCCCATACCGCTGTCACGGATGCACAAGTAAAGCACATCCTTGTCGGTGTAATACTTGCCGTTGAACAGCTCCATTCCCTGCTTCCACGCTATCGGGTCCTCCTTCGTGCCGGAGGCTTCAATCTGGACAACCTTGTAGAGGGATTCCGTACCCACACCCGGCACCCACTGGCTGGCAAATTCATGCTCCTGAATTACCTCATATAAAGTGTCTTCGTAGGAGAACATGAATCCGATTGGCTCAGTCTTGCCAATTAATTCATCCCACTTGGGGAAATACTCCTTATGCTTAAGGCTCTCCTCAACCGTCAGACCTGCGGTGTTGATGTTCTCCTTGATAATCTCATGCAGCGTGTCCACCTTGTCCAGATACTCATCCGACAAGTCGGACGGGTCCAATATCGTTCCGGCATTGAGCATACGCTCCTTTTCGGCTTCGGACACCTGGCGATATTTGGATGCCTCCGAAGGGTCGCTGATATACGCCGTATTTCCGAACACCCTTTCATCTATGGGCACATCCTCACTCTGTGTAAGGTAGTGCCCTCCGTCTGCCTGCAAAATCATTATTGTTCCTCCTTTCTTGTTTCATTATCATTCAAATCTTTTATATTTTTGTCTATGGACATTGACAAGGAGATGTTTCCGTAATTGTCCGCAATGAATTTAATCAGAGCTATTTCCTCGTCAGAGAACTCCGTCTCTCCATTGCTTTGGAACACCTTCATCATAAGCGCATATCCACGCGCCCTATTGAGGTTCTGCATGATTGTATCGGCAAAATCCTCCCGAATGTCCCTTGTTATGCAGTTCTGCATAGTCACATTCGTGTAAATCTCAAATCTTTCAAAATTAATTTTTTTCATAATCAATTATTTGTTTGGATATGAATTAGTTACTTGCCCGTTAACAGAGAAAACTAACCCGATAGGTCCCAATGTAAAGCTTAGTGCGTCGGTTCCAACCGTTGAATAACCATTCACGGATGTACCTGACATATCAAGTCTCCCGACCTCTTTACTTCCAGAATACCTTCTGAGCATTAATCGAGGATAATAATTAGTAACCCCTCCGATAGATTCGGTAATGAAAGAAATATTCCCTACTTCATTATTATCTTGGTTATACATCTTGATGCTGTTGGAACTTGGGTCCAGTTCAATGCGAGTGCCATTCAACGAAGTGGAAATCTTACCGACTAATTCCACATCCCCATTCTCCTTTATCTTGAATGACCCATTGGGAGAGGAGACATTTTTGAACGTGCCGCTTGTAGCATTTATATCGCCATGAACCTCCGCATTCATGCAGATAACCTTTCCGCTCTCCAATACCCGGAACGGAGCGTTGTCCGGTGTCGCGGAACCAGCCCAGATACGCACCTTGCTACCAGCAATGGAACCGGACAGCCCGGCCGTTACCGTACCGTCATCCTTCTTAATAAGCAGCTGGTTGCCCTGCATGAAGTCAATGCTCGCGTTCTTCGCAATAATGAGGGACGTGTAGATAGGACCTACACCGCTTAACTTGGTCCATGTGGACGATGACACTCCCGGCTTGTTGCTTTCCGAGCTTGTATGGGTAGTGTTGCATTTGTAGACATCCCATCCGTCGATTGCGGCATTGTTCCTTATCATCGCAATATCCACATAACGGGTGCCGCTTGTCAGAGCTTCGTCGTTGCGGTAAGTCACGCCCACAGCCCATTCGGAATGCCGGGTGATGCAGCCTTGGATACCCTGATCTCCATCATTACCGTCTGTACCATCATTACCGTCTTTCCCGTCTTCTCCCTTTGAAGCAAGCAGGTCATACTCCTCCGTGTTCATTTCGCCGGTCAAGATATAGCCGTATGTCTTTCCACCGTCCTGGGTCTGCAGGATGCGTCTGCCGTCACTGGTCGTAGTGGTCCATAACGGTGGGTTTGTTGTGGGAACCTTGGATACAAAGGAGCTTCCTCCCATTGAGACAACCCCCATCTTGGGTATAATGAGACCCGTTTTGAACGGCCCCATCTGGGTATATCCTTGCCCGTCCTTTCCGTCCTGAATCATCGGGATGCTTTCTATATCCACCAACACACCAGAAGCGTCATAGAATGAGAATACAACTTTGGTGGATATGGAAGAGGAAGGGACGCTGACCCCATTGCTTGTTGCCGTCTCCGAGCCTCCGTCTATGGAATATTTCAATGTACCGTCCGTTGTCGCCTGCGAAACACCGCCAACGGTTTTCATTCTCGTAGCGGACACACCGGATACGGAGTATGTCCCGTCCTTCTTCTTCACAATGTTGCTTACCGATGTAACCAGGCTGTACAATACCGCATTCTTGCCTCCCTTGACACCTGCCAGGGTGAACTTCAATGTGCGTGTATGCTCTATTCCGTCAGCCGTAGCCTTAAGCGTGATTGGTATCTCCGTCCGGTCGGGCAAAGATATACCTTTCGCAATGGACAACGTAATGACACCCGTTTCCAATATATAAGAGGAAGTTATGCCCGTCACGCTCTGCACGGATATGGAAGATAGCGCAAGCTTCGTGGCTCCGTTCCACATGGATGCGGTAGTGGTTATGGAAACCGCTTCAACCGTTTTCCCGTTCTCGTCCAATGTCGCATTATCCATCTGGTTGTCCAAATCGGCACTGACTGCATTGAACGAATAGTTGGCCCACGGTTCCGGTGTGGAGAAAGCGCTCCATACACCGTCCTTTTTTGTCCGTTTGCTTACCCACTCGTATGGGACAGTTGCCGACACTCCCACGGGATCGTCATTCCATCCGGAAGGCACATAGTCATCAGTCTGTGATGTGGCAGGGGTTGCAGGACGGGTGTTCGTTGTGGTGCTCTTGAATATGTATTCGTAACCCTTACCGTCGCTTCCGTCCTTTCCGCTCTGGACAAGCAGGTCGTATTCCTCCGTATTTGATTCTCCGGACAGTATGTACCCGTATGTCTTGCCACCGTCCTGGGTCTGCAGGATGCGTCTGCCGTCACTGGTCGTAGTGGTCCATAACGGTGGGTTGGAGGTATCTTTCTTTGAGCAGAATGAACTTCCTCCCATCGTGACAATGCTCAGCTTTGGTACAAACAGTCCGGTATACCACGGACCGAGTGAAGATACGCTCTGTCCGTCCTTGCCGTCCGTAACAAGAGGTATCGTCTCCACATCGACTTCTTTCCCGTCCACGTAGAATATGAACTTGATGCTCTTCTGGAAGCTTGATACCGGTACCCCGGCATTGTTTCCGATTGAGACTTCCGCTCCACCGTCAAGGGAGTATTTAAGTTCGCCCGTCCCGGTCTCGGCCGTGCCTCCGGAAACCGAAGACTTCAACCGTGTACACGATACGGATGTTACATTGAGATTACCGTTGGCATCCTTTATCACGGCAGACACGCTCGGGACAAGCCGGTAAAGAACGGCATCGGCACCGCCCTTGACACCTGCCATGGTAAACGTGAGCTGCCCGGTGTAGGCTTTTCCGTTATAGGTGGCTGTCAACGCGACGGGTATCGGGTTCCTGCCGTCCAGAGCCACGCCCTGCTTGACACTGAAAGTTATCTCTCCGGTGGAAACGTCGTGCGTCTCGGTGACTTTGGCAGGGAGCGTGCATGTTATGCCGGTAAGGGTCATCTTCTTGGTGCCGTAGCTCATCCATACAACTGTGCTTATCGACGTGTCCTGGTACACCTTGCCGTCATTGGTAAGGGTGACGTTGTCCATCTGGTTGGTGAGGTCTGCGAACACTGCCGATTCTCCGGGGTCACCCTTGTCGCCCTTGGAGGCAATCTTCTGCCAGTCATTGTTCGTGCCCAGCTCGGCTGACGAACCGTCCTTGTTCATGCAGGCCCATGTGCTTCCGTCATGGGTCACGCTGTCGTAGTAGTCATACTTTCTGCCGGATTCCCAAACGCCCTCATAGCTCAAGTCCTTGGCTGGGGTGCCGTTGGGCTTCAGGCGCTCTATCGTGCCGGAGATGTACACATTCTTGCCGTAGAACGAATAACCGGAGAAGTCCATGCCGCCGATGGAAAGCCCGTTGAGCTTTCCTACCTGCATCTCTATGTTCGTTTCCGGGTCTATCACCCAATTGTTGACGTGGGTAATACGACGGGTGTAGTATCTGTTCTCGTATGTAATGTCCTGGCGGTCCTCGTCGGTGAAGTTACCGTATGCAAAGAAGTTCATGCCCGGCATCGGATGAACGGACGTACCCACCTGAAGCTCATACTCGAACTTCATGATTCCTGCCTTGTTCTCCAGTATATTGGTCGGAGTAAAGTAGGATGTGGCGAAACCGGAATACTCTATGAAACCGTTCGCGCCAATCGTATCCTTGTCGGTGTTTCCCCCACCTATGTTGTGGAATACGCCACGGCATATGTCGCTCACATGAAGCGTACCGTATTGGCCTTCCAGAAGGTCAAGGGTGGCTATGCGGTTCTCGGTATCCACAGTCTTTATCGTTCCGTAGGCGAACGTATTGGCTTTGTCACCCGATATAACGTCTATGCAGTTGAAGGTAATCTGAGGGACAATAAGCTCCTCACGGAATACAGCCTTGTCCGTCTCGATAACAACCTTGCCGTTCTCGTCCAGATAGATGTAGCCGCCGCTTCCTCCGATAATGCCGGAAACGAAGTTCTTGCTTATCTGAATTCCCTTCTCCGCGGTCAGCTTGTCGCCGACTTCCAGCTTGAAGGGGGTGCGGTCGTTAGTATCCTTGCGGATAAATTTTCTTGCCGCTTTTGCAAACCAATCATTATTGTTATTTGCACCGCCCAATGTATTTCCTATAATATCCCCGGCTATCTCTGAAATCGTACTTCTCAATGCAGAAACATTAGCGGATAGCTTGTCTGTAAGTTCAACGGATATGTCATACAAGCAATTCTTGTCAGATTTACAGGTATATGAATTGACATACATAAAATACTCTTTGTTATTGTATTTTATGTATATGCGAGCGTTTTCATTCAATATGCCCCATAAATCAGTATTATCAGCAAGGAATATGCGTGAGAAGTTTACGGAGAACGTGAATTTCTCATCGTTGTTCTCTGACATATACTTTATCAACGCTTCTTCTATCCTCTTTTCCGCTGCAAGAACGAGCGGTTTAGGCATCTTTATGCCCGTAATCACAAACTTGTCACCGATAGAAGGCTTATAGTTGTTTGTGGCGTTAGGCATGACTACACCGAAAGAAGTATTGTCCTTCTTAACAGCTATCCAAACCTCATTTGTAGAAGTGTTTTGTTGGCTTTCTACATATTGGGATGTTTGCGAAGTAACCTTCTGTTCAAAGTCTCCTGCCGGTAAGTTCCCAGCAGAATCCACCAACACTGGATTGAAAGCCCTGCCCGGCTCATTGTCCTTATAGGTAACTCCTATCTCAAACCCGCAAGCGGCACAATTTCCTGTAGTCATGTTGATTACGGCCGTACCACCTTCCAAACCTTGCTCAAAAAGATTAAAACCGTAATCACCATTGTATATATGTAGCTTTATGTAGAAATAAGAGTGAACGTATTCATCCGTTCCATTAAATACTTTGTTTTCTTCTCCGGTTCCAAGTTCATCACTATCGTTCTTGTCAAAAGCAATGTCTGCTATCTCTCCAAACAACTTACCGGAAGCGTTTGTTACCCCTTCTATAGTCGGTTTTATATCGCTAAAATCAACCTTTATTTCCTTTACTTTCTTTGAAGAATACAGGTTCTTGAACGAATAGTAATCATTCGTACCGGGAATTTTATATTTGTTATTAAGCGCATTGTAGAATCTCTCTGCTCCCCCACTCTCTCTGTAAATGGAAGGCATCAGATTCTGACTGCGTTCGATAGTCCCAGTTTCATCATCATTTGGATAGTAGAAAGGAATGTTGTCAGAGCTACCTACACCAGTAACACGGTTTACTATCTTGTAATTTGCGTTCGTCTTTTTGATTGATACAAGCCCTTTTCTGTATTCAAAAGGCGTGGATATTACATTCTCCGTATATCCAATGTGGCATACTTTCCCTACAAAGTAATAAGGCAGTTCATATATGGTATATATGGACTGCAACGCTTCTGCAAGGTACACGTTATCAAGCGAAACAAGTTTGGAATCGGAAGTAATATCATCATCCATGACTACCGAATATCCTATACCCGATTTTGTCATTGAAGCGTTAAGCCGTCCGACAAACTCGTTTATGTCTCCCATGAACTTCACGGAAGTTGAATTGGAATGATATGTATCTGCTCCGGCAGTCACTACGTCCATGAAATACACGTTCTCCAGCACGATACGTTCTGAAACGAACTGGAGTTCATGCTTGTACATAATGCTCTTGTTGTCCTTTGAAGATGTAGGAGTTTGGTCGACATAGTATTTCTCACCTCTGAACTCCACAAACTCCTCTCCTGTCCACATTTCATCTAAGCATGAAGGATAGTTCAAGGTAGCGGTCAGCGTGGGAGTTCCTGCCATACGCTGTGCCGTATAGGTATACTCACCTAATTTTGCAGGCGTATCAGCATTTGGGAACTTTACTTTACTTCCTTGCGTGTCAAGTTTGAATATGTACAGACTTTCCTTTTCCATTTATTCTTTTACCACATCAATTTGTTCCGTAACTCCTTTATTCTTTTTTTGCTGTTTCTCCAACAGCTTTTGAGCCTCTTCCTTCTCCTTTGCTATACGTTGTTCTTCGTCAGGAACAGATTCTGTGTTCTTCTCAATAGCCGTTTTTGTGGAAAGAATGCCGGCTTGTTTCATTGAAATAAGAATGTTATTGTATTCTGTTGCGCTGAACGGTTGCCATATCTTGAACTTGCAGCTGACACGGAGCTTAGCAAATTCGGTAACAGCATTTACGTTCTCGCCTTTTTGCACCAGTTCTTTGGCCAATCCCTCCTTGAACAGACGCATCATCTTGTCTGCGAAATTCTGCCATTCGATTACGCCCTGTTGGGCATTTTTCAAGTCCAAATCACGGGTCAGCGTAATAGCCAGTCCACTAATGTCGCCACTTGACTTGACATCTTTCGGCAAAAGGAAAGTACAGGAAGTGTTTATCTGTATCTTCTCAAACAAGTCTTGCAGACTGTCAAGCATCCCTTGCGGACTTGGAGGCGCTTTGAACTCTGCACTTCCGTTACCGTCCATTGACTTGTCTTGCAAAATGATACTCCCGGCAAGTTTCTTTGTCGTTTCTGACAAATTGCCTTTGATATATAGAATGCCCCAGCCGTTCCTTTTCTGAATGACAAAGAAGATGTTGTAGATAATCTCGTAAATCTCGATAAGGCTCTGACCGTTGTTCCACGCCACATCACCGCGTTTAGTACACAATGGTATCTCGCTGAAGCCGTGCAATATAGGAAGTTCTCTTACAAAACCGTCCTCTCCTGCTTTTTCACCGTCTATCGGTGTGTGTATACGGTACATGTAGGTATCATCGTAGCTATCAATGTATTCCACACCGTCCGCATCGGCATAGTAGATACTTTCAAGCAGCCTGTCACCATTGTTGTCGTTGTGAGATATGATTACATAACCATCTTCATAACTTATCAGGCGGCATTTGATACGTCCTTTATAGTCATAGTAAAACAGAAGTCCTGCATCGCCTGTCGCAAGTTGCGAACGGACTGCCTTTGTACGCCATCCATCCATATTCCTGTCTACCCAATACTCCTTGATTGTGGAATAGTTGGCTTTATCTTTCTCGGAAGGAGTGCCACCTCTCAAAGATAGTGTACAGGGATTTCCGCACAGGTATATTACGTGGCTCGCCAGTATCTGTTCTTGGAAAGCCAATGCCGTGCGCTGGAACTTGATTTCCTTATACCCCCCATCTTCTAACTTCACGCAAATGCTCGGTAAGTTTTGGTCAAATAATACCTCATGGCTCATCGGGTCAAGCTCTTTCAGAAACTTTTCCTGCGAAACAATATTCTTTTTTACATTCGGAAGCCTTGCCGTGCGTGTTTCGGTAATGGATGCGGACTGACCGTCGGAATAGTCGTTTGTAGAGCAAGTATCACTTCCTCTGAAAAACGGCTTCTTCTGTAATAGGGCATTTACGTTCTCCAATAGATATGTTTTTTGCTCTTTCCGTGTCATTTTTCCGCATCAATTAGGTTGTAATATTTCATGCAGGCTTCCTTGCTCGGCATAGCAGAGCACTCTCTCGAAGTCCATTTACAGATGATGTCATGTTTCTGCGGAACAACAATAATTCTTCGTTGCCCCTCTTCTTCCTCAATGTTGAACTTGTCGTTCAGCTTCACACGTGCATCCAACACGACCTTGCTTGCTTTGATGAAAGTGTCTGAATCTCCATTTGCTTTCGCATCGTCAGCAATCTGTTTCATCTCCGATATTTCTTTCAGCAATGCTTCTCGGTTTTCATCTTTAGATATGGTGGTGATAGCACCGATGCCGAAAGGTTTCAATTTCTCGGCAAGCGTGGATAATACCTTGTTTGAAGGCTTTTCATCTTCTTGGTAAGCAACCTTGGCAGCAAGAGCCTTATCTACGAAAGAATCGCACATCACCAAATAGGCAACGTCTCTCACCCTTGCTTCAATTCCTTCGGTCTTAAGGGAATTGAGAATATCCTTTATGTCGTTATAGCTTATCATATCCTAATACCATAAATGTTCATCGTAAATACTTCCTTCTGTCTGTGCATGGCTCGCTTGTTTGATTTCTTCCTCGTGATTGTAATACCCTGCTTGAATCTCATTCCCATATTCGATGTTAGCGCACGGGAGCATTCTCATAGCACATGGGTCTAACAAGTCCATAGACCTTCCTTTACCCAACATTTGGTTCATCTTCTTCTTGTTCCAAAGCCGCTTCTTCCCGCTCTGCATATCATCGAACCGCACAACGGAGCATTCCTCCATAAACTCATTCTCCACCGTCACTTTGTATTTCAAGTTTTGGTGTGTGTAAGTCTGAACGGCAAGCTTGTCATCAAATGTCAAGTTGCCTTCCTCTATCATCTTGCATAATCTGATATAACACATATCCTTGACTGTCATTGCGGTAAGCTGGTAAAGTCCGAAAGGCTTATTTAGCGAGATATAAGGTACCGCATCGGGAATGTAATCATTGAAGTACCGTCCGGCAGTCGCGTCAAAAATGATATGGCTTTCTGCCGTCCCATGCTCGAATGCGAATGTCTTTACAGCCATTGCGTTCTCCCTCGGAGTAGATTTGCTGAGTATAAGAATGTCGTATGCGTGAAAACCGTCCCAAGCGAGCGCAACAAGGTTGTCTGTACCGTAGTCTGCCAAGTCCACGGTTATCCATTTGTCACCGTTCACGGCTGGGTTGTTGTTGAATACGCCTTGCGCAGAAGCGGACGATATGGGTATCTTTTCGTATTCTTCAGGGTCAACATTGAAGTTGCCCTCAATGATAGCTTGTGCCATTTTACCGCCCGAAGCTGCAACAGAGCCTATGTAATTAGGATTATTTGCAAGCATAGCCCTATTTTCGGATAGCTTACCTTGATAGAATACGAATGACTTAATCATATTCGTATAGTCAAAATCACCTCCAATACGGGCAAGTTTCCTATCAATATCTATCTTACACTTAGCATAAACTTCTTCTTTGGAATCACCCCAAACCACATCATCAACGGTAGAGCCGTTTACATAGAAATATCTTACTTTCCCGTTTCTATCTGGCATAATAAAACCATCAACGCCAATATACCAATCCAAGAATTTTCTCGTCCAATGGCTTCGTTTCGGGTTAAGTGTAGCAAAGAACTTTCCCGTAAATGTCTTTGACCGTCCACGATTACGGGTCTGGACATAGCTGAACGCTTCCCAAGACATTTCGGTAATTTCGTCAATACATATAGCATCAATCTGTTTACCTTTCCATTGCTCACGCATTTTGTCAAGGTTAGTGTCATCTATATAAGTCAAATCACAATACGCACCACTCGGGAATGATATGCGAGGACTATCGGCAGTCTTTACGGAACAATAGTCACCGAATATAGCTTTGAATGTATCTACGAATGAGCCTCCCGTCTTTTGCGACTGCAAAGACCTACGTGTAATAACCGCACGGAAATCCCCATCTGTCATTAATGGTTCTGCAAGAGCGAGAACAAGAGCAAAAGATTTTCCACCGCCAAGATTCCCACCACCAAACACTACGTCCACACATGATGATGCAAACTGCATTTGGAATCCTTCTTGCGGTTTGACTACGACTTCCTTATGTACTTCTTGCTCTTTCATCAAGAGCAAAAATACCTCTTAATAACAAGGTAATATATACTTAATATGACATATATTTATCACTATGATAAATATCTTGATTTATTTATAATTATATCTTTTTATTAAAGTATTACTTTCGCATATAATCATTATAAATTCATACTGTATGAAGTTTACGAAAGAACAGCTTTCAGAAGCACTGAAAGCAAAACTCACCAACAACGGCAAGAAAAACTTGGCTATGAGTGAGAGAAGTTTCAATGAGGAAGTAGAAGACATCTACACCGATTTGGAAGAGAGTGGTAACAACGAAGAATTGGAGTTGGCAGATGCCGTAGGCAAAAAGATTAAACGCTTGGAGCGTATCGACAACAATGTACGCAACGACAATTCAAAATTCGTAAAGGAGTGGGAAAAGAATCATCCCCAAAAGAATGAAGGAAACGGTAACGGAGATGGCAATGGCGATGGTGGGAACAAGTCTGAATTGCAGAAGATGCAGGAACAGATTAATTCCTTGCTCAAACGTGAGGAAGAGAACAACAAGGCTAAAGCAGTCTCCGAAAAACGCAGCCAGCTAAAATCAGCCTTGAAAGGGAAAGACGTGAAAAATGAAGGCTGGATTAACGACCAGCTTGAACTGATTCACATTGATTCTGAAACTGACGTTGACGCTCTTACAGAAAGACTGGTCAAGAGCTACAATAAGTTTAATGCTAACACTCCACCTAACATCACTCCGGGCGGCGCAGGAGGCGGTACTGAAAAAAGCGACGACTACGCCGATGTGGTTGCTATCGTGAAGAAGCAGTCACGCAGAGAATAGAAGTAATAACCATTTAAAACAAAAAAAATGTCAGATTTTTATCAGCAAATCCTATTGAACAGTGGCTACCTCCCCGGTAGAGCATTGATTCAAGCTCGCGGAAGCATTGGTGGGCACCGTTATGTTTTCGTAAAGCTACAGATGAGTGGAAAGGACGCACTTGTATTTCCTACCAGTGGTGGAATTGTTAAAAACCCATTCAAAGGTAATGCAAGAGCTTTTGCCGGAACTCTCGCAGAATATGTCCCAAGCAATGGAGAAAATGGTAGTGAAGTACGTATTTTGAAATCGTATGCGGTTGCCAAAGCCACATCAGAAGCTACAGACACGGATATTTATCTGAAAAGAGACGGATATTCTCTCATTCCGTTTGTAGGGGATATTCTTATGGTAGCGCCTACCACATTGACCGGTAAGGGAACAGCAGTTGCGGTCACAGCGGTTGAAAAGGCAACCGATGGTACAGCCGGGGATGTCTGGAAAGTAACGCTCAGTGCAACACTCGGAGCACTAACTACAAGTTCTGTGCTTGTTGAAGCAAAAGAAGTTGGAGCGTCCAAATCCCCAATGGTTACTAATCCCAATTCATACCTCCCTTGTGACTTTGACTTTGTATTTGACCCAGCTGCATCCGAAGATGATTTTGATGGAGCAAAATACCTTATCACTCCTGCATTGGCATTGGGTGATGTATTCCTATATGAAGACAGAATGCAACCGCTTTCGACTGCATTAAAAGCGCTAAACAAGAGCAAGGTTAAGGGTTGGTTTAACATTTAAAATTGACAAGACTATGCCTAAATTTGATTTTAATAACAGCAGATATGCAAGATTCTTTTCTGACAGGACCAATCAACGTTTCTTGCAATCCTTTATCAATACAGAAGGTCTGCTATACACTAATTATGGTTGGTACAAGACCCAAGGTGTAAAAGCAGGTGCTCCCACACCTACCGCACCCAATGGCATTGCCACTTTTTCTGTGAAAGGACGTGATTTGAAAGCCGCTCCTTTGATGGACTTGCGTGCACCTCTTGGTGACAGTAACCAAATGGATAAGGACGGTCTGTACTGGTACACTGCATCCATTCCTGATTTTATCGCTCCCGGTTTCGTTGAGACAGCTATGGAGCGTGAAGCAAAGGAAAAGCAATTTGAGTTGTTTGGTAATGATGCCGACTTGGTAGCCGCATGGGTTCATACCTTGCAGTCACAACTTGACAGTGCGGACGCTACCATGAACTTTATGACCGCCCAACTGATGTCAAAAGGTAATATTGACTATCGTAATATCGCACGAGGTATTCAGATTCCATTGCATAAGGCAGACATTCCCGAAGAGAACTTCACTAAGGCAGGCGCAGTAGTCTGGACCGAACCCGAGTGTAAGCTTCTCAGCCAAATGGCGGCTAAAGAAAAGTTCTACCGTGAAAAATGGGGATATGAAGGCGCATTAGTATGGCAAGTAACACGCAAAATGTTCTATGAGGTTATTTTGCAGAATTCAGAAGTCAAGGAACTTATTGAAAGTTTCAAAAAGAACCCTTTGGCCTACATTGCAAGCACTACTACCGCACCGACCACAAGAGACTTGTTCCTTGCCGCATTCCGGGACTACCCTGGTGTTTCTCCAATTGAAATTGTCGAAGAACGTGAGCGCAACCTTACCAATACTGGTGACACATTCGTTCAAGGTTGGGACGACAAGATTGCGGTTCTCCGTCCTGCCGGATATGCTTGTGAGTTTGAATACACTGACAATCTTGACAAGCAGATGTTCGACAAGTATGGTTCAAGCGTAATCACCAAGATTTTTGCCCAAGCCAATGACGGTCTCTGTACTGTAGTAAATACTACAACCAACAACGGGTTGTACAAGGAATGGCACACCGATGTTATGATGTCGGCATGTCCTGCGCTGACCACATTCCGCAATCATGTGATTGTAGATACAAGCCAGACTGACGATTAAACGTACAATACATTGCGTAGCAGTTATGGAAAAAACATTTGACCCGATAGCATACCTCAATGGACTTACGAGATTTGTCTTTGAAGATGATGCGCTTGAAAACATCGCATACGAGAACGGTTTGATTTCTATTTCAGACCGTTCCAAAATAGACGAATATACGAAAGACCATTGCCTTATCGCGCTATATGAACTTGTCATTAACGGCCCGTGGTCTGTGGCTTCATCATCGCTCCAGCATGGCAGTTTTAGACAGGACGTAGGCAGTGAAACAGTAACGGCAGCGACTATCCAAAACTTGAAAGACCGTCTGAAAGCACTATACAAGAAGTACGGTGAAGAAGAGGCGTTGGCAAGCATGGATGCTGGAGGAATGAGTTGGGTCAATGAGAACTCAATAGATGTATAGCTTATGCGCTTCAAAAGAAAAGCAATAGCCGAATATCCGTTTCATGGCACATTTTATACCGTGATAACGAAGAAGCCGGAGGACGGAGACCTTCTCGGTAACGGAGGATTGCTTGACGGTGATTTACTAGGCGGTGAAGATACGGCTGGTTCTCCCAATACGGAAACTTCGGAAGAAACCATCCTTCTTGAAACCGAATGCGATATACAGCAAGCTTCCAAGATGTTCAATGGCAGCACTATCATGGCAGACTATAACGTGTTTTTCCCATTAAAAAAAGGCAGCGTTTCACCTGTAAAAATTGGTGACATGTTTCGATGTCCGGAGGAAAGTTACGGAATAGGCATTAACGGTCGTGTCACCGGAATGGAAATTAGCCAGCTTGGCGGCGTGAAAGTCAACATCAAAATGAGTGAAGTAGGTTAAGTATGGCAAAGACCAAGCAAAGTGCAGTCACCCGTATCGTTGATTTACTCGCAAACGAGGGACAGAAGATAGTGAATAAGGAACTGTCTAAAGTTTCCTATACCTACCGAAGCCTCAATTTGAGAGATAGTTACGGTTGGGGAGTATATGTTGACGGAAAGCTTGTCAGAAAGGGATGTACCGCCAGCTCTCCCGGAATAAAGAAAAAATGGTACGGTGAGGAAATCACCGGTTACGAAGCGGTGACTGAATATTTGGAACACAAATACCAACCATATCCGGGAATCGACTTGGCAGTTGTAGCCGCCATGCCTTACGGAGAAATACTACAAAATGCGGAAGGGAACGTGAAGAAGAAATATGAAGTGATAGCTGTGGCACGTAATGAGGTCATGGCGTTGTCACGGAAGTTCAAAAACGCGAAGTTCGGCATTATCAGTCACGGTAAACAGGACAGTATATGAACGATTTGTATAAAACCGGGAGCATGATAGAGAATTTTCTATCTATGTTGCTTACGAAAGCGAAAGTTTCTTCAATTATCTCTTTTGACGATACTCCGCTGACGATAAGCAGCGACAGCATGGACATGGTCGTTGTGGATGTACTTAGCGTGAATGATTACGGGGGAGAAGCGAGATGTTCAGCGAACCTGTTCCTTTATGCAAAGTCCACGGACAGCTTGGGGTCAAAGCCGGTAAAAAAACTGTTCGATATGGAAAAAACGCTGTTCTCGGCCATTGACCAATCCAATGACAAGCATTTCGTAATAACAAGCCGTGAACTGATAGGAAAGGAAGGTAAGAACTCCGGAAACTTCTACTGCAATGTGTACAACATAGGAATAACAATAAGGTAAACATTTTATTAACAGAATAATACTTTAAAATTATGGCAGTAAATAATACTGGCGCAACAGCCAAAAAATTCATTAAGCCTTCTTACATTGTAGCAACTCTGTTCACTGGTGCTGAAGAAGACGACACGCCGTTGGGAGACAGCTATATCCTTGAAGATGTGGTTGAAGACACCACTTCAATCGCTCAAGACGATAACGATGTAAACGACATCGAATGTGAAACATCCGACAGTCCTATTCTTTCTATCGTGAAGCTCGGTAAATACCAGTTTACGGCTGAGGTTGCAGACACACAAAAAGACCTGCTAGTCGCTCTCATGGGATTTACGGCTGGGACTACTGTCTCTACCAAATACTTTGCTCCTGCTCAATACAAGAAACTGTACGCAAAGATTGACGTAGTGTTCGAGGAAGGGGAAACGATGACCGCATTTGTGGTTCCTAAAGTTCAGCTTAACTCCAGATTGATGCTTGAATCTCTAAATTCCAATATCGGGCGTATCAATCTCGCAGGAACAGCGTATGATGCAAATATCGCTGATGGAGCAAAGACTATCAGAACTCCATTTTATGTAGATTCTGCTTATACACTACCTTCAGCAGGATAACTAAATGATAGGTAAAAAGATTGTTTCACAGGGCGGTAGGCTTATATGCCGCCGCCCTTTTTATTTCAAATCATGGCAGTATATAGAGCGAAGAAAAAAGATACACAGCCAAAGAAAAATGTTGTGACATCTCGTACTCCAGTTTCTGATGAATCAATGGAACGGCTGGCAAGGATAATGAATGACAGCCCAAGCTTGGTAAATCTTCACGGCACAGAGTGGTGCATAAAAGGGCTGAAACCCGGTGTTCAATGGCTCATAGCGGAACAGGCGTGCAAGATTGTGAAGGGAGAAAAACTAAGTATGGGTGATGTGATAAAAGAGTTTTCCGTAAATCTTCCTGCGGTGGTGAACGTAATAACCCTTGCACTACTCAATGACAAGGACAGAATATTTTCTGATTACGATAAGAGAGAACTTTCCGAGGAGTACCACCAAATATATGACCTTCTTATGTGGGGGGAATACGATATGAAAGACTGGGCTTTACTGCTGGGTGAAATTCTTAACCTCATAAGCACGGATTTTTTTTTCGAGAGTACCAATGTGATTCAGACCGTGAGGGAAATGACATTGACGAGGAAGATGAAGAAAGCGGAACAAAGCTGATAATATCCCGTACCGAATGGGGACAGATGGTTGATTTTCTGCGCTCCAACACTTGGTGCTCTCGTGACGAATACATGTGGGGAATGACTATAGGACAGGTACGGTTAAGCTCATTTGATTTCTCTCACGTGGAATATTTGAATAAGGACAAGAAAAAAAAGAAAGTCAGCAAGATAGGTTCGGCTGACGATTTGAAGAACTTGAATGATTTGGGTATGCCCATAATTAATAAAAAAGGATAACGATATGGCAAATAACGAAGCAGGAGCATTCCTCAACATAACCCCCGATGTATTAAAGAAGTTGGACAGTTTCGATGAGAAGCTGGAGAAGATAGAGAAGCACGCACATACGGCTGCGGATGCGTTGAAAAACGGGTTTGGCAGTGTTGTAATAGATACAACTAAATTGGAAAATGTGATTACTTCGTTAGCCAAAAAGATAGATGCTATAAAAGGTAATCCATTTGAAGGAGCAGGAAAAGGTGCGGAAGAGACTACGAGAAAGACTATTTCTCTGAACGAAAGTCTTTCACGTGCGGCAGATTTGCTTAACAGAATAGGACACAATAAAATCGGAGAAGGTTCATTCGCCAACTTTAATATATCCGGATTGAAGCAGGGGTATTCGGATTTGAGAAAATACGTTGAGAACATGGACTTGTCAAAGCCGCAACAAAAGGCTGCAGTAGAAGCCATGCGCTACATGAAGATGGAGCTTGACGAGCAACGAAAGACGGACGAGCAACGTGCCCAATCTGCGGAAAAGGCTGCACAACGTAAGGAGGCAGCGGATAGACGTGCTGCAAAAGCTGCTGAAGATGCTAGGAAGGCACAGGAATATGCACAACGCACGACACCGCAAGGGGCTTTGGATTATTCGAGAAACACTAAATCACTACAACAGAACGTACAAGCAATCGAATATCTGAAAAAAGCCAGACTATCTTTAAATACCACCGATGCCAACTATAAAAACACGCTTGAACAGATAAACCAAGCCATCGCCAGACACAACCAAGCGTTGACAGAAGCAGGAGTTAAATCACAGCAGCTTGCCACACGCCATCGCAACCTAATGGATACGGCCGGGCAATTAAGCCGCCAGCTTGCCTTGTTGTTCTCTGTATCACAAATTGAGGGATATATCAGTAAATTGGCAAATGTGCGCGGAGAATTTGAACTGCAACAGCGTTCGTTGGAAGCCATTTTACAGAATAAAGCGCAAGCAGACCAGATATTCAACAAGACCGTCCAGCTTGCTGTAAAGTCGCCATTCCAAATTAAGGAACTGGTTACATTCACAAAACAGCTTGCAGCATACCGTATTGAATCGGATAAGTTGTATGACACAACTAAACGACTTGCTGACGTATCCGCTGGTTTAGGTGTTGATATGGGCAGACTTATTCTTGCTTATGGGCAGGTCAAAGCGGCAGCATACTTGCGTGGTACGGAGGTTCGTCAGTTTACGGAAGCAGGTATAAACTTGTATGGAGAGTTGCAACGCTATTTTGAAGAAGTCAAAGGCGAAGCATATACCACAGCCCAAATTGTGGATATGATTTCAAAACGAAAAGTAACTTTTGAGGATATTGAGAACATCTTCAAACGGTTAACTGACAGCGGAGGATTGTTCTACAATATGCAGGAAATCCAAGCCGAAACTTTACAAGGTAAAATTTCCAACTTGAAGGACAGTATCGATGTTATGCTTAACTCAATCGGTAAGGCTAACGAAGATACATTGAAAGGAACTATTGATTCGGTTAAGGTACTAATAGATAATTGGGAAATACTTGCCGAATCATTAAAAGGTGTAGTTGCCATATTGGCGCTTGTAAAACTTCAATCTATACTTACAAGCGAAAAAATGTTACTTATGGCTATTGACATGGGCGTTATGACAAAAAGCGTCCAGAAATCATTAACCTTATGGCAACTGCTTCGTATGGGACTGATTGGCGTGAATAACGCATTCAAAGCGTTAGGTAAGGCTATATTATCAAACATATACCTTGTTGCGTTGGCTGCAGTAGCTTATGCGATTAAACAAATATACGACAACTACGCAGAGTACAACAAGGCTTTAGAGGAAAATACTAAGAAATACAATGAGAATATCGCACCCATAAACTCTCTCATCGCAAAGTATAGAGAGCTAACAGAAGAAGCGAATAAGGCAAAAGCTGCACAAGACAAAAACTTTGACGCTCCTAAGAACAGAAAAGACCGTGAAAATATTGTTTCCCAATTAATTGGTAAGTTCAAGGAATATGGCATAGAAGAAAATATTGGTGACGTTTCTAAACTTACTGACAAAGAGCTTGAAAACAATCTTGATAGGCTGAACAAGAAATATCGAGATTTGCAGAATACTATACTTGGATTTGCGAATGCCTATGCGGAAGTAAACAGTCGGTCTGCTTGGAATCCTGCGAATTGGCAGGATAGGTTGGAAGGTGATTCAAAAAACTTAAAAGAAGCAGGGGACGAGATGCTCGTATATTCAAGCAGAGTTACACAAATGCTTGATATTGTAGGAGCACATTATTTCGACCTTTCTTCAAAGGTAGCAGGGTATTATAATGAAGTCAAAAAGGGCCCAGATACAAGCAAAGGTGAATCGGAGGTAGAATGGCTTCTTAGAGCATTAGATGCTTTGAAGAAAATCAATGCAGAATCACAAGTTGTTAAGAATGAGTTTTCAACTGGGAAATATTCCTTGTTTGACATAACAAGTAGTGCAAAAGATTTCTACTCTCAAAAAACAAAATTTGAAGAAGAAATAGATAGGCTGAAAATTGAGCTTGAAAACAAGTCCATCAAAGACCCCGTATTGGTTTCTATTGCATTAAACCAAATTGCCATTGACAAGGAGTGGAGCGACTTGGAGAAGAATATTGCAAGAAAAAGGCTGGAATTGCCATTAGTTACTCCAATAAATGACAATAAAAATGGAAACGATGGAACTGATACAGACCCAAAATATCAACGTGACATATTAGCCGAACGGATTTCCCTTATCAAAGAGCTAAACAAAGAATATGAAAAGTTGAACAAGGTAATGGGCAGCGATAAGGCTGCTAAGACTGTTATGGAGCGTTATGCAGATTCTCTCAAAAACGTGAATATGCCAAAGAACATCATTGGAGATGCGTTTTTGCCAAACAAGCAGAATACAGCAAAAGCATTGCAGGAAATTTCAAAGATAATCACAGATTTTAGGAAGAAGCAAGGTGCTATAAATGATTCATATCAACTGCTGGATAGCGATGATGTAGAAAATATTAAGAAACAGCTCGACAAGACCAAAAAGAACATTGAAGCCATGTTCAATAGTTTAGACTTGCATCAAAAACTGAAAGATGCAGGACTGTCCGAAGCCGAAGTGCAACAGCTGTTCCCCGGACTTGCAAAGACATTGGATGATGTCGAAAAAGAAATGAAAGCGGCATACGAAAAGAATTTCCCCAAAGGAGAGTACCTTGTTGCAGATACCGACGCAAACAAGCAATACTTAGCCGATTTGGATAAGTTGAATCAGCAACGCATAAAGGAACAGCAAGACCTTGTTATCGAACTGACTAAAGTTTATAAAACACAGCTTTCAGACCAGTTGCAACTTGACCGCTGGTATTATGAGGAGAGAGCAAAGATAGCCAAAGCTAATCTTACAGAAGAGCAGAAAACGCAATATGAAGCAAATCTTCAAAAACAATATGGAAAGAAGTCTGACGAAAACGCTTGGAAACAATTCCAGAATTCGGATATGTATATTTCGATGTTTGAAAACATTGAAAGTTCTTCTACTCGTATGCTCGAAGCAATGCGTGACAAGCTCGCAAGTTTACGTGAAAACTTGAAGAATCTTCCTGCCGACCAACTGAAAGCTATAATCAACCAGCAGGAGAAGATTGACGAAATGATTTCCCAAAAGAATCCTTTCAGCGGTCTTACTTCTGGAGTAAAAGAGTACATTCAATTCTTAAAGCAAAGGAAGGAACTTGAAGAAGAAAATATTAGAGCCAATAATGCAGTTGCATATTATACCGAACAAAAAAATATTCAATCAAATATTATTCAACAAAAACAACTGGAATACAATAAAGAGGTTGAATTAAACGGCGTTGGCTCTGCTAAGGCATTAAACTTGAAGTTGCAGCTTGAATATGAAAAGAAACAACTTGACATAATATTAAAGAAACTTGTAGCAGAAGGGAAAATAACTGAAGAAACCGCCGAACAAATCAGAAATGGTCAGATATTAGGTAAAACCCTGTCCGATAAATTCAGCGAAATTGGGAATAATCTCTCTGAATTTTCATCCGGTATCACTGACGTAGCAAGTAACCTTGAAAATGTGTTTGGCACTATGTCTGCCGGAACAGCAGATACAATTAGCAGTATAGCAGAAATAGCGAGTGGATTAGGTCAAACAGCAAGCGGAGTTGGAAGGATAATGTCGGGAGATGTTATCGGAGGAGGAATTCAAGCAATTGGAGGATTGGCAAAAACAATCGGCTCTATATTTAATATTAAAGACAAGAAGAAAGAGCGTGAAATCCAACGGCAGATAAAGAACGTGGAGAAACTTCAAAAGGCTTACGATGTTCTCAAAGAAAAGATGGACTTGGCTTGGAGTGCAGCTTCATTCTCGGACATGAACAAACAGACTCTTCAAAATGTGGATGCACAGATTGCTTCATACCAAGCTATGATTAAAGCCGAACAGGATAAGAAGAAAACAGACAAAGACCGTATTGAGGAATGGGAGGATGCTATTGAGGAACTTAAAAAGACAAGAAAAGAACTGGAACAGCAAGCCATTGAAGAAATGGGAGGTATTGGAGAAACAAACTACAAGGACGCTGCCCAAGCATTCGCCGATGCGTGGGTGGACGCTTTCAACGAATCAGAGGATGCACTACTTGCTTTGCAAGAGACGTTCGATGATTACATTACTAACCTTATCAAAAAGCAAGCAATGATGCGGCTTGTTCAAGCCCGCATGAAGTCCGTATTTGAAGCAATAGACAAATCCGTTACGGAAGGTAGTGCAGGAGGCATCAATCTTACAAAAGAAGAGCTTGCAAACATCCAGGCTCTTGGAGAGAGTGCATTGAAAGGACTAAATGAGGATTTGCTTGCACTTATGGAAACGTTAGGATATACTGGTACAAGTGCAGGACAGAAAGCTGAATTGTCAGCCCTAACCCAAAGCATACAAGGTATAACAGAAACCACAGCAGAAGAATTGGCGGCTCTTTTGAATAGCGTGCGCTTCTTCGTCTCCCAGCAAACAACCGACATTTCCGCAATCAGAACGTTGTTGGATGCCCGATACGGTCTTGAAACCGAATACTCCGATAGTAACCCCATGCTCGTTGAATTGAGGGCACAGACGGGGTATTTGGAAATCCTTTCGGACAGGATAGACCGTGTGTTTGCGCCAAGCGCAAACTCAAAAGGGGCAGGTTTGAGGGTGTTTATGCAATAAAAATGAAGCGGTAAGAGAACATCTTACCGCTTCATACGTATGATAAGTCTGTGATTATTTACTTCCGTGGTCGTATATATCACCGAATTTAGCTTCTATGAATATAGGGTATATCACACAGTCCATTATTAGACATACGAAAGGGCGGTTATCGCCACTATATCTGAAAACAGCAAGTTCCTTAATATCCTCTGTGATTATTGCAGGAAGGGATGTTGGCTTCAACTGTTTAACTGGTATCATTTCAAAACCATACTGGTGTTTCCCGGAAATGTTTATATCTTTCCACGTAAGACAGCACAATTTTTGCATTCTCGTTACAAAATCCTTGAACACGCTATTATCACATCCTTTTAAAGATGTTTTCATATCCAAATACTTAAAGCAGAAAAGAGGTTCTTTGCTTCTCGCATCAACCTCTTTTTCTTTTAAATTAGGCTTTACATCTTTGCGCTTTAACTTAAACTTGCCACTCATTTATGCTTCAATTTGTGTTTTGAAAAACGACATCATTTTATCCCGGCTTATTACAGAGTTTATTTCCGTGGTTTTCCAAGGAGATTCTTCATGTGTCATTTTCATCAAGGCTACAGCAGAAAACTGGTTGTATTCCTCATAAACATTGTTGAAAAGTTCTTCTTCATCATCTGATAAAGATATACCTTCTTTTGAAGTCGATATAGAGTTGGATTCAAACGATTTATATTCCTTATATACAGAAGGGACAACCGGTCCATATTGCCAAGCAACAATATCCTCGTCAAACAATGGTGTTCCAAAATATGCCAAATGGAAACCTTGTTGGTAATACATCATCTTCTGCAATTTCAGATTTGATATAGTATCACCATGTTCCAAATCTGTTTTGGATATAATTTTATTTGCGATGTCTAATGCTTTGTATGCCATAATATAATGAGTTATTTGTAAAAAAGCCCAAGGGGTAAGCATACCTATTATTCAAGGACAAGCTGCAAATACAGCTTTAAGGTATGCGTAGCCATGAGCGTAATTATGATGCAAATATAGAGGCTAAAATTTGTATTACAATGGATTCCTTATTTAATTTATAGATGTTTAATAGCATATTATAAAAAACGCTGCGACAATACACAACGCCCCCAAAGAAAGAAATCATCGCTACTTATACCTTCCTACCACTACTTGATTGATGCAATCGGCAGCAAAGCCTACCAAATAAGCTTGTGCCTCATCATTGTAAAAATCACCTTTAACACCAATATCAGAAAAGATAACAGAAGATACGTGAAGAGCCTCGTGCGCTATGTCCTTAATTCCCATTTTTTTGCTTTATATATACAACAACACCTACCAATCACCGTCTTTTATCGAGGCTCTAAACGTAATAGCCTTGCATGATTCCAGCATATCCTCAACCTCTTCAGATTGTTCGATATAAAAAGCGCGCTCTATATCCTTAAAAGAACCTCCTTTTACAACCCATAGCTTACGTGGATATATGGTAAGCTCAAACTGATGTATCTGAAATTTACTACTCATAGTTCCACTTTCACCTCAACCACATACTCTTTGCCAATTTCACGACCTAATTCATCGTAGGACACACGCCTAACAAATCCGACATCCGAAATCTGCACTCCGATTTCGTCCTCAAATCCATTCAGAAGCCCGGCTATCTTGTCGTTCAATTCCTGCTTCTTTTGCTTTATCTCTTCAACGTCCATGTCAATTGTCAGTTTTCAAATATATATTCTTCAATTCGTCCTTTTTCAAAGCTCCGTACTTTATTGCACGGTCTATACGCTTACGGGCATTACCATCCTTAGATTTCGCATTATTCTTGGAATTATCCTTAGATACAATTAGCTTAACCAACTCGTTCAGAGGAATAGGCTCTGCAACAGCTCTATCCCAAATGGAACTGAAAAAATCTTTTGCCGGTTTACCCATAAGCAACTTCTTTTCCGTTTCATCCCCCACTTTCTCAAAATGCAAGTAAGGTTCGGTCACAATATTGAAGTAAGGCAGCAAAGACTTTTCGTCCGGTTCACTCACCATGCGTGTTTTCAGCAATTTCAGGTATCTGCCCCCTACCCTTGTGCGCCCAATGGCAAATACCCCGTCTGCAAAATTGGAAAGTATCTTGCTTCCCGCCATGTTCGTCTTTGACAGCGGCTTCCATTCCTCAATCTTGGGCGTGTGGGCTATGACCATGATGCTGATACCCAGTTCGCGTTTCAGCCTCGTCAGCCCGTCCATAATCACCCCGGCATATTCCGCTTCTGCCGTCTGCGTAGAAAGATAGGAAAGATTGTCAAGTATCATAACCTTTGCACCTGTATCAATCAGCTTGTCTTTTATGCCGTCAATCACGTTCATGCTGAAATCCTCGCTGTCTGCTTCTTCCGACATGGTGCATCGGATAAGCGCCTTCGGGAAATCCGCATTGCAGTACCTTCTTGCAAGCTGCCTGTCCGATAACTCAAAGTCGAAGTACAAAACGGTTTGAGGATTTACCTCCACCTCCGTACATTCGCTTTCCCCATTGGCTATCTCGTAGGCTATCTGCGTGGCAAGAATAGACTTACCTATTCCGCTATCGGCAAATAGAAATACAAGCTCGTTCTCCCACCAAAAATCACCCCACAACCTATGGATAGGCGGCTTCTTCTTCCCGTCCTCAATGACAGACTGCATATCGGAAGAACTGAATAATGGTATTTGCTCAACCACATCCCCATCATCAGGAATAGACGAGACGTTATTCTCGAAGCACTCTATGTCGGATTGTATTTGTTCTTCTTCGTTCATATATTATTTTTATCCTTGAACCTTTTATGATTATACCAACTATTTCTCCACGGGTCTCCCTTCCTAAAGAAATTGCACCTTGCAAAGTAGTGTTTTACTTTTCTCTCAATATCCTTTGGAAGTTCCTTTGTATCGCGAAGGAAGTCATATATCTGCTGTTGGAACCTTGTACTACTCATTGCCTAACCCATTCGGATTTAGTTATACAATTCATAAACTCACTTATAATCATGATTGATATGCGGTTCAGAGTTATCCACATACTTCTCATGTACCACACCATTACCTTCAGTCGTGAAACTACAGTCTTTCCCATAGCGTATAACGCAACAGTGACCTTCACACATGACACGTACTTTCGATTTTCCGCTTAGGTAAATCTCCGATACAATTTCCTTTCTAACATTCACATTGCACTCGCAATCTACAAACAATGTAAGCGTGGAACGTATATCAACATCACCCTTATGGAAAACATACATTTCGGATGTGTATCCGTCCTTATTTCGTTGCCATTTACCATTTATGTAATCGGAAAAGTTCTTTATGATATACGAAGGAGACAATCCCCACCCGTTAGATATGCTGTCAGCAATCATATCCATTCCTTTTGCGTCTGTGGCAATCTCCATCAACTTCTCCTTGCTTGTGGCCGCATCCCATTTGTCTTTATATGACGTACACAATCCGAGCATCATGGCATTACGTTTAAAAGAAAGCAAATCATTCATACAATCGGAAATTTTTTTAATTCGACCTCAATAAGTTCATTAATCCTCTTCACGTCACTATCAGAACAAGGAATATCCTTATACATTCTGGCAGACCGTATAATATTACGTGCACGAATACGAGAATGCTTTTCTAACGCGCTGTACGACACCCCAAATCGGTCATGCGCAACCACAAACACGGCAGGTCTTGCCATTCTTTTTATAAGCGGTATATTTGTCCTCCCTTCGTATAAAGACAAAGGAGAGACAGGAACATATTTGTCATTGCAAAATGCTTTATTTACGCAATCGCACACAATACGCTCAACCTTTCTTATAACGCCCGATTTTAAACAATCTTTTCCTTCTGACATACTTCTCTATGATTTTCTTTTGGTCATCATTATATATTTCTCCGCATACATACATATTGCCGATTACAGCTTTCTTAAAATCAATAATCTTTTTGCCTTTCATCCCTAAACCGCAATCAACGCCCTTAGAAACAGCAGGAATAAGTACATGGGTATTCATATACCCTTCCACCGGAATCGCATTAATTTCAAATCTAAGATGCCCTTTTCTTATCCGTATGCCTCCAGTTTCCCAGTCAGGCAAGAATATACCTTTAGTAACCTCCCCGGTTTCCTTGTCCTTGAAAGAAACCCATTTCGCACCGGGATGATTTCCAATGTCGATATAGATACGATATACGTTGTCTGGACTATACCTATCTTTCCTCGGTTTCAACACTTCCATCGAATATCTCCTCCGCTTCTTCTGCTATGATAGCCTTCTGTTCAAATTCCGCATTAGCTTTCAAGTCTTCTTCGGGCGGAGTAGTGTTCATAGACTTATCCAAGTCCTTCATCTGCTGCTCCATCCACTTCATGTAGTTCTCAGCCTCTTTCTGCGCCTCATTAATATCCGTGAACACAGCCATTGGCTTTATAAGGTTCGCTTCAGTAAGTACCTTCATACCGTCCAAGAACTCCTTGTTGGTGGAAGTAGTTTCCCCGAACATTTCATTCTCCTTGCCTTTGATTGACTTCTTGAAGTCCACCATGTACTTCAACCAAGCATACAGGGATGTTTCATGTGCCACACCGTCCAATCCTACTGCGTATGGAGTAGTGAACACCCGGAATCCTGTGTAGTTCTTAAAACAGGCATATCCTTTCGTGATTACAATCTCAAACGAGCCGAAGCTTTCTCTCTCCAACACATCACTTTCTTTGATGATGAACTCAAATCCTTGTTGTTTCTTGTTCTTTGCCATACCTTATTCCTCCGTTTTTGCCTTTCTACCTCTCTTCGGTCTGAACGCTGTCTTAGCATCCTCGACCTCAATAATACACTCTCCTTCGCCCTCAACCGTTGCTACGGCTTCATTCTCCTTCAACACTTCCTCAACAACCGGATTAGCCGCTTCCTCCGCTTCATCCACAACAGACCTCCCGAATCTCGGCTTCTCCTGGTTCATGTTCAGCTTCTGCATATCCATCGCGTACTGCAACTGGTACACCTTGAACTTCTCATCGTCCGAATCAATGATTTCATCCGCATAACCGGGATAGTGCATGGCGATAGTTCGTCTGTTTGCTTTCATAGCTATTCCCAACGCTTCCTCATCCACGTACATATACGGATGGATGGAGATAAGACCGTCAATGGGAGAAAGCCGTCCGAATGTCTTCTTGTACTGGATAAGTCCGTCTGCCCTCTGCTCCACAATGGCGTAGGCATTCATAAGGTTCTTCTTCTTGATAAGGGCGATAGCCAATATCCAAGTAAGCCCCAGTTCGGGATTGAACTTCTTGGGCAAATCCTTGCACTTCGCAAAGGATAATGCTTCTGATAAGGTTCCTGTTTCTAAAAACATATCATATAAATTATATAATTATTAAACCAATTAAAATGGGAATACCTAATATTATAGACGTGGAGACAATAACAATCCATCCCCAAAACCATAAATCAGAATATTTACAATCTTCAAAATTGAATTTATTATAAATATATGCAAGCATAAGCAATAATACTCCTATTACGGTGAGAAACACCCAGCTAAAAACGAATGGATATATTGAATTAAACCCTCTAATTGGTAATAAGATAGGTATATAATGATTCATTGCTGTTCTTTTTTATTCGTTTTTACATATCCGTTCTCAATACACCAGCACAGCAAATTATAGACTTCAACAAGAATATCTTCATGCCCTCCAAAACAAACCTCATAATCATGCTCATCATTCATATCAGTATAGGAATATCCTGCATAATCTTTCCCTAGCTCAAGACATGCCTTACCTAATGGATAACGCGCATATTTACATGGAACGTCTTCAGGTAACATATTGATAATGTCCTGCAAGGTGAATGCAGGAACAATATCAATATATGATAATATTTTATTAGCTTCCATACATTGCATGGAAAGGTAATAATCACCATCATAAAGAAAAGGGTATTTGGGCATGGGAACGTCCTCTTTTGAATTTATCCACCTCATGCTCGCATTGCTTGTGCCAACACCCAAATCTTTCAGATGCCGCATCCGCTCGATAGAAAGTGTCTGATTCTTCATAATTTAATTTTATTCGTTAGGAAAAGTTTCGTCATATCCGAAGGAATGTCCGTACACGTTCTTGAATGTAAACGTCACCTCCTTGTATTTCTGCCCGTAAAGGGTATCACTTTTAGGCTCTGTGGCCCCTGAAAGGTACATCAGAACCTTTCTCTTCCTCGCCGTGTCACGGTAGGCAATCTTGGAACCGGCAATGAAAGCCATAAAGTCACGGTAAGACTTATCATTCTTGGTATCATCCTCCAAGAATATCAATGTCAGCTTTATAGTTGTCTGCTTGTGTGCCGGTGTGCTGGAAACATACACCTCAGCCTTGCTTGTCTCGGCAAAATCCTCTGAGTACATATTGGTAGGCTCTCCATAAGAATTAAGTCCAGTACACTCCTTGTATCTCAGACCTGGAAAATCCGATTCCAAGTCTTTCCAAACAGCACCAGGCTCGCCGTAACGCATCATATAGAACTTGTATTCTTCCATAACTACAGTATATAACAACTGCAAAAATAGCAATTTATATTGATTTATTCAAGTTTTACTTTAATATTTAAATATTATGCCTATATTTGCAAGAGGCTTTGATATAAAGTGAACAACACTTCATTTTTTAAGTTAGTATTTCAAAATGGGCATCCCGCTTGCGATAAGTAGGATGCCTTCATGTTTCAGACAAGGGCACACAGGCAATCCCGCACCATATGAGCACATCCCTACCAAGACAAGGGGAGCTTTAATTCCAACCCTCGCCAAGACCACACAGCCCACATAGCATAAAAATCAAATGTCACTATCCTAGCACAAGTAGACCTTAGGCCAGACTTCGCCCTCCTTTTACCCGCGCTACCTTGCATTGCCAGCTACCAAGCCATAGCCTATTAGACATACCCTTATATAATAAAGGAAAAATGTCTAATCCAAAATCCTAAAAAGAAAGTAATACAAAGAAAAAGTGAGCGAAGCGAACACCGCTCTCCCTTTTATTATGAATATAATGAAAGGGGTTCATACACACTGCATAGCGAGACACCAACGTAAACGCAAGCATCATCAAGATAATAAAAATATTATTTTACATAACAAATCAGACAACAATCATAAAATATCATAACATAATAAAACACAAAAATCCAGAAAAAAAATTTTAAAAAAATTGGGAGAGGACGGATGTTCACGGGCTACACTGACATAGGGGGGGGGGGGGTGTAGCTGGCTTATGTGAATGCACGGAACGGGGGGAATAATGATACACAACGGTTTGGAACGCTCGTTTGCTTCGTTGTGGATGGCTTTAACAAGTGCTATATAAGGCAAGAAAGGTAAACACGATACATTGTGAAGATGAAAATAAAAGGGCTTAATATCGCACTAATTAAGCTTTTAATCGCATGTTAAATAACATGCGATATATTTTTATTTATTTACAAATTATATGGGTAAATATTTGGTAGAACAGTAACTTTTTCTTAGTTTTGTATTGTGAAAAGGGAAGGATATCACATAGTGATAACGCTAATATATCCGATTACTTTCACAAGGATAAACGTAAAGCAAAGTATATACGTTAACATCCAGAAGCGTGATATATTGATATGATGGATATAAAAAGAGAGCCTTAACATTGCAGTGTTAAGACCCTCAGAGGTAGGAAGTACGAAAGTACCCCCCATAGCTGGAGCAAAGGTACTTTCTTATTTCTTTTCCTGCAAATATTCCTTCAAATTAATTTCGTTGGCTTATTATAATGATGCAGTATGCAACTATCATTCAGATAGTGTATATAGGCAGATATCAGGCTATTAATCACGCTATAATGTTGAATTATTAACAATTTAAACTATAGCATTATGAAGACTTTAGAAAGTATCTTTTCGGAAATTAAAAAAAACGGTGTAATCACTAAGCAGCAATTACAGCTATTGAAGAACCGCTCTAACAAGCAACAAAAAGACGTTATAAATTACGGTTGGTTGGAAAGCATCGGCGACGGTTACGGTATCCCACTGACAGAGGAACAAGGCGTTCAGGGCTTGAACTGGTTAAAGAAGTTCATCAAGAAGAACGGAGAAAGCAACGTATACGGATATAGGGAAATTGAGATCATTAATAACGCTTTGCCTGCTGATTTTGTTTTCAAAGGGTTTTATGATGCCGGGAACGGTTGGTTTAGAAACTTCCTTCCTATCTACCAGCTTAACGGCATGGAATATATTCCCATGAAAGAACCTTATATCATAGGTTAATAATAACGGGGCTAATTAGCCCCTACTACATCAAAATCATTTATTCACACTAAACAACAACAATATTATGAGAACAAATAAACTTTCTTATACAGTATCAAAAAACTACGTAGAAAACGGGTTATCTTGCAGAATTGATGTAAAAATACAATTGGCAGACGAATGTAAAAACGGCGTATGTAATTGGAGTATAACAGCAAATATATACGAAAAGAGAAGAAACGGATGTGTTGTTAATGTTGGCGGTGGTTGCTGTCACAATGATATATTGAAACATTTCCCGGAATTTAAACGGTTCGTTAACCTCCATTTGTCAGACTGTTACGGCGCACCATTGTACGCAGTTGAAAACGGGTACTACCATCTTAAGAACAGCAGCAAAGAGGCTGCTATAGATTATTTACGAATAACAGAAGAAGAATACAACGAGCTAATAAAATCAGAAGATAAACACTACTTTAAATACCTTCTTTATACGCTTGGAATTGTTGCACGTTGGAATGATGAAGCAAAAGCAGCTATTGAGGAGTTGGAAGCGTTAACCGGTGATGAGTGGGTAAACCCATACGAGTATGACAAGGAGCGCAAACATATAGAGATGTTCACGGATGAAGAAGCCGCCGAAATGAACGAAAGAATAGAATCAGGCTACTATACACTAGAATCCATCAAGGAACGCAAGGAAACAGCAGCACGGAAAGCGTATGAGAAAAAACGCGCTGAAATCATTGCAGACTGTGAAAAGAAGGTTTCAAAACTGGAAGAAGAAAAGGCGGTTAAACTGTATATTCTTGATTCAGGGCTACCAGTTGATAACGTGATATATTACGAGCATAAAAAAGAGGTTGTTTTTAATTGGCTGGACTACAAAGAAAAAGTAAGCCAAGAGGATTTTATAACCTTCTTAAATAGCGTTGATTATTCAAAGTTGCCGGATGGTGTAACCTTTTCAATTAAATAACATGTTAGGCATTATGTTGTTGTTGTTCGGTGCCGTGTTGTTCATCAGCGGCACCGACATAGAGAGATTAAGGAATTATAAAGATGGATCAGATAAATTTTAAAGATATGAAAAAAGGGAATTTACCTGCACAGGAATACGAATTAATTAACGTGTGTATGCAAACAATAGAAAATGGCACTCCATTAACGTGTGATGATTGTGGACGTACAATATTAATATTGCAACGATAAAAGGGAAAAGTGATGGAAATACGTACAATGTAGGGCTATCATGCGTTAAGAAGCTACTAAATAAGTCTATCTACTTCGATTTAGAAACCGGGTGGGAATTTGAACGACAAGAAAATGAATGGAAGCAAGCAATGAATAATTTAAAGTGGCTTAAAAAGCATTCAGAAAAAGACTTGTACGAATTTTCCGTATACAAATACGATAACGGTAAAGAATTTTGTATTAACCTAACTTTCAAAAAAGATTTTGGAGGATATAAAAAAGGATGGTCTGGAGGATTACGGCTGCCATGGCATTGAATAAGCTTCCTTTGTTCTCAGAATTTATCAAAGCGTGAAACGTACAAGCGTTGCACCTGGTGCAAGTTCCAGGACACGCACTATTTACTAACTTAAAAAACAAAAGAATATGACATCAAAAGAAGCATTAAAGCAATTACAAGCATATTGCGCGGCAAATGATTTCGCACTCAGTCCATCAAGTTTGCCAAAACAGACATACGCTATAATATTAGCGAATGGAGATGCCAGGGAAATAACAACACGTTACCCAAATGACAAAATAAGCGGATATTATACCGCAAAAGAGTTGCTAATATGGATTGATGGGTATAATAAATAATTATTAATATTAAAATAAAAAATCATGCAAACAATTATTGTAACAGTAAACCAGCAGGGCGATAAAACAGCCCTACAAATAGATGACAAGGTAATAGCAACCATTTCAAAGGATAGTTTCAACAAGGGGCTTTATTGCGGTTCCTTCGGGGCTTTCGGTTGCTGCAATAACAATAGCTACCCCAACGCATTAGAATTTATAACGAACTGCATCGGGCGACATTTTGCAAATTTCGGTTTGAATGTGGAATTTAAATAAGATATATGATAAGCAAGTTTATAGAATTAACAGTAAGTCAAGGTAACTATAATACAAAGTATTTGGCTTTTGTAAGAAAGGAAAATATCGTTTCAGTTATACAAGACGATTTAGGCGAAAAATATCCATCTATCAAAATATCATTAGTGAACGGTGATATGTTAAACGTTTGGGGATATAATGCTAAGGAATTTATAGAATTAATAACCGAATAAATTAAGGATATATTGCCACAATTAGCATAGACGCACGTTGAGGTTTCGACCAACGTTCATGTTATAATGCCCCGGCAGTAATACGGCTGCCGGGATTGTGGGAAAAAGATATTAAAAACGAATAATTAAATAAAGGAGGAACGACTATGTTTTTTATATGCGTTATCGTGTGGCTCGTAGTGGGTTGCATGAAGGAAATGACAGGAAATAGTGGTTTTTAAGCCGAATTATCTGCCAAAGGTTCAACGCCTTGCAAGTGGTGCGAGTTCCACGGGCAGAACTATTACTAACTTTAAAATTTAATTATATGAAAGTGATTGAATACGGACGTATCAGCACGGATAAACAAACATTAGAGCAGCAGAATAGAACTGTGAAAGAGTGGTTAAGTAGAAACGGTTTGAAAGCTGATATAGTAGTGACAGAAGAAGGAATCTCTGGAGGAGTAACCTACAAAAAACGGAAATTAGGGACTGAGGTACTTTCATTGATGGAGGCAGGAGATATGCTAATAGTAGCCGAAATTTCCCGTTTGGGACGTTCTATGAGCGACTTAAACAAACTTATCAATGATGAACTAAAGCCACGTAAAATACGCCTTGTAATCGTTCAAATGGGCATTGATTTAGATTGTGGTAATATAAAGGCAATGGACGAAATGATATTGTTTGCTTTTTCTTTTGCCTCCCAAATAGAAAAAGAACTTATACAGGAACGAACTAAATCAGCCCTTGAAGTCCGTAAGCGTAAAATCGAGCAAGATGGATATTTCATTTCCAAAGCTGGAAACAAATGCACCTCTTTAGGCGGAACAACCACCGGGCAAACGAAAGGCGGTAAGGTGAACGGAGAAAAAAGAAGGAAGGAGGCGATGGAAAGTTCTACAAACCGAATCATTGCTGAATTGCTTCGTGATTGTGCAACTCCGCAAGACATCGACAAAGTAGCGGACAAGTTGAACGCTATGGGATTAAAAACGTCAAGTGGCTTAGTCTTTACTCGTAACCGCCTAACCGCCCTACGGACTAAGATTAACAGACGTACTGAATACGCTCAAAGCATGTTATAAATCACAAAAATATTAGTGCGCGTATTTGCGCACATCAAAATAAATGCTTATATTTGCAATATCAAAAAACAAGAAGTGGGGGCAACACTATAAAATCTGCAACAATGTTATGAAGACTTACGATATTTATTTCAACGACTCATCTGATTCTAATAACAAGGGATTTGCATCAACGTTAGATTATTGCATTGACTACATCAATACCTATAACGGTACTGACGAAAGTTTTTTCGCCGATTACAAAGGCGGCACAGTGTCTATCGTATGCAATGAGACAGGTGAGACAATTTATGAAGTTTACGTAAAATAATCGATTGCAAATCCTTAACGCTGCGCTATCGGCATGACGGGCGATGAATATGGACAGACTTGTGAACCTTACACTTCCCGAATTTGCATTTGTGGAGGGCTCTGAACACGAAAAGAATAATATACTGTCTGGTCGGATAGTGATACTTCATATACGTTCTGCAAGTGTGGTAGAGATACTTGATAGAGATGACGCCTTTATCACCGAGGGCACTTTGATATACAATTTCGCTTTTGTTAACAGCTTTGGCGTTAAAGAGCCAATGGTTGCCACATTACACTATAGTGCCACACTTGATAAGGATGCAGACCGTGAAATGATTATCAAGGAAATTATGAAACCTGCCGCACAGTGGTACTGTGAATATGCCAAGTGGGAGGATGAGAATATAAGAAAGGAAGGGTGAAAATGAATGAGCGTGAACGGATAGGCGCATTACTCGCCCAAAAAAGAAATGAAGCCGGGTTGTCGGTCCGTGCGCTGGCTGAAATTGCCGGAGTCAGCTATCAGAACGTCACCAAGATTGAGAATGGCAAGTATAATGTCAGCATTGACATCTTGTCTAAGATAACAGAGGCTCTTAATTGTAAACTGACTATTATAGATAAGTGAATATTACTAGAATTTTATTTTGTTTATCATCAACTTGTAATGGAATCAAACTCGATAAGATTAGGCAACTATATAAGGCTGTCTGAGGATTTTAAGTTTGTAAATACAAAGGCTCCTGCCGGAACAGTATGCAAGGTGGAAGCCATAAAGCGCAATTCCTTTTATTTGGAATGCAAGGCCGGCGACGGCGTTTGCTACAGTGAAGTTCCGGTTACTATGGTAGAGCCTATTCCACTGACAGAGGAATTACTCCTAAAAAGCGGATTTACAAAGGAATACAATGGATTCTCTTGCGGTATTGAATTATCATACGGACGTTACCTATATGACGATGGGGCAAATGGCAATAAACTATTTGTATCTATAAACTGTGCCGAATATCCTTTATCCCATATTCCCATTGAATATCTGCACCAGCTGCAGAATGTGTATTTCGATTTGGTGGGCAGCGAATTGGAGATAAAGATGTAAGCCCTTGAACTTATATCCTATTCGTGTGGCAATTGATTGTTTTTATCGGGGAATTGATTAAATTTGCAGTCCCCGAAACAATAGAAGCAACATGAATCCTCTATGAAGGAGTGTAACCCGTAGTCAGTCGGGTTCCGGTATCTATGCCGGTGGGGACACTTCTTTATAGGGGATTCGCCATTTAAAAACTGATATTATGAATATACCTTTCTTTTTAGCAAAAGTATCTATTGATGATTTATCTGCAAATCATTCTTTGTACATTAGTTATGCAGCATTTCTTGTAGGAGTGCTAACAATACTTGTTACTGCTCTTATTTGTTGGCAAGTTTTCAACTATGTGTTTATTAAGAGGGAAATGAACAACATTGTAAAGTCTGCCCTAAAGGATTTTCAGAAAGATTCTATTCACGTTTTGAAAGGAATGATTCTCATAGCGAATAGTAAATCGCTGTTATGGAGCAGATTCGCTCAAGCTTTTGATGACACTATGATATCATTGGAAGAGGTCCTTAAAAGTAAAAACAAGAATTTGAATAAATTTGCTATAGAATTCCTTATGGATTATTTGGCTACAATAAAAAAGGACATGGAAGAGCGATTTAAATGCCCTATTGTTTATAAAGGTAAAAAAGATATTTATATTCGGATTCTAAAAAGGACGAACCACCCTGATAAAGATATGTTTATTTCTATGATAGATAATGCTGAAGAAATAGAGGAAAATAGGAATGATAACATACGAATGGTAGCAGAGAACGACATTAATAAGAAGTGTTAGTCCGTGTATCTACTTTTGTTATCTTTTTCTTTAGCATGTAGCATCCATGCCACTATCAAAGATATGATAGAGCCGTAGATAATAGTACCAATCATTAGATAGACGCCCATTTGAATCATAACCTTTTCTTTTTCACAAAAATAGCCAGGCAGCCTCACATTTTGTCTGCTATTGGTGAATGCCATCCATTTATCTTACCTATCAGGCATATTATCCCGGTAATTGCCATGATGAATAATAATATGCAAAGTAGCGCAACCATTTTTGTTAACATTTTCTTTTTCACAAAGATAGCGATTTTTTTCTTATTCTACACGAGTTGAGGAGAAAAGTATTCGGTATAATCATTACCTTTGCCGCAAAAATACCAAACCATGGCACAAGAAAGTAAATACTCATACGACGAAAAAAGCGTGAAAGCTATCGTCCATTGGGCACAAACAGCCCAATTGCCCAAGGAGGTGACATTAAGCGAATCGGAACACATTATCGATACGTCCATGTACGTCCACGCCAACATCTGCGACATCAACCAGCACTATCCGGACCCGTTCTACAATCCGGCGATTGACAGGCTGTACAGATTGAAGGAATTCATGGAACAGCAATAAGTTTATATAACCCAGTGGGTTGTTTCGCTTGTTTTGGGTTGAATTTAACCCACAGGGTTATTGGGGCTGGCTATTCCTTCATTTTCCTTTCCAACAAATCAAATCCCTTTTCTACCTCAGAATTAAGCACCTTCGCATAAATTTGTGTAGTACGAATATTTGTATGACCGAGCATCTTTGATACAATTTCGATAGAGACTCCATTGTTTAAGGCAAAAACGGCAAAAGTATGGCGGCCCATATGAGTGGTTATATTCTTGTCAATTCCTGCATACTGGGCAACGACTTTAAGCATGATGTTGTATTGCTGGTTAGATATTACAGGCAGCTTATAGTCGTACTTCTTCAATATCTCGATTGCAGGGGTAAGAAGAACTATCTTATAATCCTCATTTGTTTTCTTCCGCCTATCCGCTACGATGTATTTCCCGTTCTTTTCTTCAACATCCTTTCCAAAGTCAAACTTCTCAAAATCAGCATACGCAAGTCCGGTGTAGCATTGGAAGAGAAATAAATCACGCACCCGGTCTATTGACGGCATATTAATTTTACAAGTACGAATCATTTTCAGTTCTTCTTCTGTGAGATACTTCCGTTTCTCGAATTTTCCACGCTCAAAATGCAAACCAATATAAGGGTCTGCATCCAACAACCCGAACTTCATAGCCTCATGCAAATAACGCTTCAATCGTTTATGATAGTTATAGATTGTAGGCTGGGAAATCCCCTGCTGATGCAAAAACTCATCGTAAAGCGTTATGTTCGCTTTTGTCAGGTCATCCATGTAATTTATCTTCCCAAACTTTTCAAGTGATTGCAGCAAAGTTCTATGCTGCTTCCGGGTGCTTTCCTCAAGGTCTGCTCTGTCCTCTATCCTTGTGCGAACAAAATCAATAAATGAATCCGAATGGTTGGATTTCTCCAAGAACGCATTAAGCTTTTCAAAGTCGAATTGCTGGTCATTTCTGAACAAATCAAGAATAAAATCATTCAATTTACTCATCATACCGTCAAGCATCGCATTTAACTGGATTGAGTGTACGGAATTAACCACCTTCTTCTTTTCATTCCATTGGTCAGCATACAGTTTCACCGATGTCCCAATCCATTTCCGCTTACCTTCTGATGTCACTTCAATCTGAACAAGCCCTTTTTTGTTTTTTGTGGCGACATGCTTTCTGTCAAACACAAACCTCATTGTTGGATACTTCATACTTTTTGTTTTTTAATGTGAATCACTGGTTGTAATCGAACAGAATCACGAACTTTTCATGCATACAGTTAAATAATGCACATATTTGTTTAATAAACATAAATACAATATTTACACCATCCGGTATCATGTTTTCGGTATCATTTGATACCTTCGATACTTTATCGGTATCAAAAATAATACATTTCGTGCACGATTGTGCATGATTGTGCACTAATAAACGTTAATATCACTAACGCATAAATGCTTGTATTTCAGCAAATTGCCACATAAATAGCTGATATACAACAAAAAAAGGCAGCTACCGAAGTAACCGCCTTTCGTGATTCCGTTGCGATTCGAACGCAAGACCCACGCCTTAGAAGGGCGTTGCTCTATCCAGCTGAGCTACGGAACCAGCCTTAATTGCGGTGCAAAGGTACGCTTTTTTACGAATATTGCAAATTTTTGTATCACCTTTTTTCGTTACCTATGTATAAAAGGCTCATTTGCTACATAAAAAGTAATGATTAGTTACCTTTACAAACAAGATACACGGTATTTATATACAGATGTATTAAAACATTTTGCAAATTATCAATGTTACTAATTATAAAAAGTAAAAATATGGAGGAATATTCAAATAGGAAAAGTAGCATTGACCCGAAAATGAATGAAAGAGTAATAACAGCTAAATTTTAAAGAGATGGAATGGGAAAATCAGTTGATACAAGAATTGCAATGGTCAAATAAAATCAGCAATAAGGCGAGTAAGGAATTGGTAGCCCAGGAAATTGCCGGACTGGCCAAAGACGGTGATGCCATAGGAGCAGGCTCCGGCTCTACCGTTTATCTCACTTTGTTTGCATTAGCTCAGCGAGTTAAACAAGAATCTCTGCATATAGAAATCATTCCGGCATCTGCCGAAATTTCGATGACATGTATACAGCTTGGCCTGCCGCAAACTACTCTGTGGAATAAGCGTCCGGATTGGACATTCGACGGTGCAGACGAAGTGGATCCGCATAATAACCTCATCAAAGGACGTGGCGGAGCCATGTTTAAGGAGAAACTCCTAATTAAAAGCAGTGGCAAGACTTACATCATTGTCGATGAGAGCAAGCTTGTCAGCAAACTGGGGAGCAAATACCCCATACCGGTAGAAGTGTTTCCACATGCTCTCTCCCATGTGGAAAACGAGATACGCTTATTGGGAGCTTCAAAAATCAGCCTACGTCTTGCAGAAGGAAAAGACGGTCCGGTATTTACCGAAAACGGTAATTTCATTCTTGACATTCATCTCAGCAACATTGTTCCTGATTTGGAACAGAAACTGAAAGCCATTACCGGGGTTATCGAAAGCGGGCTGTTCATCGGTTATGACATTACAGTCCTAATGGCAAACCGCTGATGTACCAAAGTACAAATAAGGTGGTCCATGCCAATAGAATGACTAAAGAATATCTCCAAGTATACTTCAGCAGTGAACCATAAGTGGATTGCCTATCATATTGCTGCATATAGGTCAAGACAAGTGGCATGTAGAACATAAAAGGTGTTATGGCATTTGTTGCACTGTCACCTATACGAAACGCACATTGGGTCATATCCGGCGAAATGCCCATACTTGCCAATACCGGAACAAAAATGAAAGACATAAAAGCCCATTTAGCTGTGGCAGATACCATAAAGAGATTGACCAGCGCCGTAAAAAGAATGAAGAGAATCAATATCCATAAACTACTCAAAGAGGCGGAGGACAGCAGATTAGCGCCTAAAATGGCAATGCACTTGTCCAAGTGGGAATATTCAAAACAAGCAAACATCTGTGAGGCAAAGAAAGCTATCACAAAATAAACGCCCAGCAGTTTCATCGGCTGCGTAAGTCCTTCTATCACATCACCGTCCGTACGGTATCGGCCGGAGGCAAAACCATAGACCATCCCCATCAAACCTATTCCAAACGAAAGCAAAAACAGAATACCAACTATAAACGGAGAACGAATCAGCCCACCATTGACACTCCGCAATATCCCCCATGAAGAGAATGTAGCCCACAGAATAATGGCAATATACAGCAAGCCTGCAAATACAGCTCCCAACATAGCTCTCCGTTCCTTGCGGGACAGTTGTTTGTAACCATTAAAATGAATATCCCCTGCGTACTCTCCCAAACGTGGCAACAAGCTCCTGCGGGTAATATGATAAATGATGAATGCAAGCAGGAACGTGGAAACAAAGAGAAAATAATAATTGCACAGCGGTCCAGTCTGCCCCGGAGCAATATTCATCCTATCAGCCGCTTCTTGCGTTACAGAGGCAATCATGGGGTCTAATGTACTCAAAAACACATTAGCGCTATAGCCACAAGAGACTGAAACATAAGCTGTAATTATACCTCCAATGGGGTGCAGACCGACAGACTGGAACAAAGTTGCAGCTATCGGCAACAGAATGATATATCCTGCATCTCCCACTATATTGGACAACAGTCCTAAGACAATGACCAGCAGAATAATGCGCCAAGGATCACGTGGACGTCGTACCCCCCTGCGAATACATGCATCGATGAAACCCGAATGCTGTGCCACCCCTATTCCGAACATAGCCACAATCACCAGCCCTAACGGAGCGAATCCCGTAAAATTGGTTATGACATGGCGCAGCAGCCAGCGTATGCCCTCCGGACTCAGCAGGCTCTGCACCCGTATTTCTTCTCCAGTCTGCGGTTGCAGCACGCTCAGGCCATAGACATCGAATATCCATGAAAGGAGGATGACTGCCAGCGTCAGCAGGAAGAACATCGTAGCGGGATGTGGCATTCGGAGTTTACTCATCGTCGGCTTCCAGATTGTCTATATTCAAGATTCGAAGTTCCAATGCACGCACCACCAGACGAGTGGCATTCACCCCCACCCGTTCACTAGGCGGGAAAAGACGGCCGACCAAGTCATTCTGCCGTTTCTCCAGCGACTTGACTCCAAAAGGCATTCCCCTAAGATTGGCAATCATTTCTTTGGTATAGCCCAGTGCCAAATGACGGAGGAAACGCTCGTCATACTCATCAATATCATAGCTTATGATTGCTTCCTGACGTTTTGCATCATTCAGGACAGATTTCTTGAAGCGTTCCACTATCTTCTCCAGTATCGGATAGTTAAAGACCAGCTTCTTGCCGGCCATCACTGCCTGCACATCGGTTTTGGTCAGCAACTCTCCGGTTTTCAGGATAATGCCGTCGGCACCGGCTTCAAGTACGTCCACCCATAACTTCTCATTCAATATTTCTCCCGTGAATATCAGCACATGTACTCCCGGATAACGCTTGAAGATATTCCGGCAGATGTCCACCCCGATTGTGGTCGAACCTCCCAATCCCAAGTCCAGCAGAACAAGATCCGGTACGCCGGCTTCAATCAATGTCCAGAACTCCTGCTCAGTCATAGCAGTACCTATTACCTCCGCATTGGGAATTTCATGGCGGAAAATCTCTTCCGTCCCTTTCAGCTCCAACTTGACATCTTCAACGATGATTACTTTAAATTTTTTGTCTTCCATATTTCATTTTTTCGGTAGCGTAAAATATATTGTAAAACCTCCTTCCTTTCCCGGTTCGGCATTGATACGGCATCCCCGGCGTCCGGCAAACTCGTCATGGTCGCGGATAATCTGCTTGCACACCAGATATTCCGTACCATACAGTTCTCCTTTCTCACCGGCCGTCATGCGGGACAAGTCGGGATAGAACAATTGGTTCAATTCTTCACGGGTCTTTTCCCTGCGCATATCTGTAAACAGAAAACGTATAAATTCCCCATCTTCCCGGGCCGACAGACAGACAGCTCCATCCAGAGTTACGGAGCAAGCCTCGTCTATCAGGTTTTCAAGCAGGAAACGCAACTGGTTCCAGTCACCGGTAATCCGTCCTTCCAACGGTTGTATCTTAAAATCAATATGCGCCTTGTTTCCCTTATACACTTTGCGGAAATATTTCCCGGCAGTAGCCATAAGTTCCGGCACAGATATTGTCGCACGCCTAAAAGTCACCTCTTCCAACTGGCGGGAAGCGCATGAACTGAGTGTCGTAAAGATACCTTTGTAATACTCTATCAATTCGCTGATGGCAACCACCGTTTCCCGCTCCTCCGCTTCTGTCTGTTTGCCGGACCGCAGTTTCCCTATCAGCTGCTTTATCTTGTTCGGATAATAAATCGTTTCATGCTTGATGGTCGAAAGACAATTATCCAGCACCATGTTCTGTACATGCAGCAAACTGTCTTCCCAGGAAGCTCGCCGGGCTTCATCTTGAGCCACTTCGATGTCCCGGTATTTCGTAGCCAACTTAACCACTGCATTGAAGATTACAATGGAGACATAACGGGCTATCAGTTCCAAAAGCAAATGGTCGGTCTCCTGCTCCGTACCTTCCCTGCGTTCCAGACACAGCACACCTATGCAACGACACATATTGCCTGCATCCACAACAAGCGGCAATGCTTGTATACCCTTTTCCGATATGTACACTTGCTGCTCAAAACAATTCTCCATATATTTCCTTCGGACAGGCAACTCGTCCACGGCGGTATCTTCCACTGGATTGGAAGTGTATTCCAGCTTATGTGTAGTCTCGTTGTATACAGCTATGCTTAACCGGTCGATACTCAAAAGTTCGTTCACTGCATCAAAAGCGGAACCTACAATCTGCCGCGGGATTTCCTTCAATGTATCCTCCTCACGCTGCAACATTTCCTCCGTATCCGAAACCGGCAACAAGGAGGCATTGAACACCTTTCCATTAATTTCCAGTACTTGCTCCAGATTCCAGCGGTTCACCAGACGTTTACGGAAGTAGAGTATGTAATATCCCAACAGCAATACGAACAGCAAAATCACCGCCAGCAAAATGCCCACCATCTTGTTGTTGGTGGAACGCTCCAGCTGCCGGCAATATTCTTCCAAGGATTGGTCTTCTCCCAACAGTTTGTATAAGGTAGTGTAGGCAGCATTATTATAACTATAGTCATCCCATTGCTTCAATGCAAGAAATGAGACAGCCGCTTCATTCCTGATATCCAGAATTACATGGAAATCCGAATTGAACATCTGGTTCCACCAATCCAGTTCCGCAGGCGCCCCGTCTCCCGTCAGCGTCATATAGCGACGTATAGGATGGGCGTATTGCTTGTAATGTTCGTTCAGGCAATACATTGCCGAATCTATGTATTGTAAAGCCAGTTCGTATTCTCCGTCTACATTGCAGTAATAAGCTTCATTGGCATAATCGGAGGCTTCGTCCAGCAAAGCTTCGTATTCATTCTGTGCAAGCAGTGCCAAAGAATCCGGTAACACCTCTCCGGAAGCAGGCTGTTCCACAGCATGCCGGCAGGATGACATGCACAAAGACAACACGACGAGCAACACCGACACGGACTTACGGATACCGGCAGGCAGACGGAAATAAAAACGGCTGCCTTTTCCCAGCCCGCTCTCCACATTAAATAGACAGACCTTGAACAAATCATTCGTCTTGCGATATTTTTCAATGATGCCCTTACAGTTCATCAGTCCAAAGCCACTTCCTTTGTTCTTCCTCAATTCCTCCTTGTCGGGAGCGTCACTCATACCGATGGCTTTCGAGTCATATACTTTTTCTCCCACAATGCGGGCTACATCTTCCGGTGACAATCCACAACCATTATCCTCTACCGAGATTTCCACATAATCTTCCTCCTGCCGTGCATATACTTTCACCATACCGCCCTGAGGGGTATATTTACGGGCATTCTCCGCCAGTGTATTTATCATAAACAATGTAAGGGCCTTGTCTGCCTTTACCCTGATATCCGTAGGCTGCACCTCCAACGACTGTCTCTTCATCTCGAATGTACGGCTTCCTTTCCTGAGCAGCTCGAAAAGTTCATTCAATTCGAACGTCTCTATGTTCAGGCTAAGGCTTCCTTGCTTCATCTTTATCCAAAGGGCAAGAATATCATTGTATTCGTTGATGGTAGTAACCAACTCGTCGATATACTGGTATTTCTCCTCCTTTATCCGCTCCTCTTTGATGAATCCTTTTTGAGTCAGTTTCTGCACTTCGTTGATGATACGGTCTATGTACGGGTGAATTCCGTTGACAATAGCCATACATGCTTTCTTTATCAGATTTTGCCGTTTGTTCCCTGCGATGTGCTGCTCGTAAATGTAGCGTTGCTTTTCCAGTCTGCGGCGTTCGTCGCCAAGGGAGATGGACGCCATGCCGTTGTCTATCGCCCATTGGATATAGGGAGTTATCACCCGTACCATCGCCTGCTCATCCTTGCTCATCCGACGCGGGAACACTAATTGCCCGTTGTCTATGCGGATGTCCTTCACTCCAAACAGCTTTTCCAATTCCGGGCAGACAGCCATCCGGATAGAATCGATGATTTCTTCCTCAGTCTGTGCATCTGCCGGAATGGATGCCGTTATCTTCTGACAGATGTCCAGCATCAGTTGCAGACGGTGGAGATGTACTCTGTTCCGGTCTTTGGAACGCTTGTTGAAAAACCAGAAGAAGAGCGATACAAGCACGAAGCCCACAATGACCAGTGACAACACGACGTTGAGTTGTCCCGCCTCCTTTTCCAATGCCTGGTAGCGGCTTTCCAGCTCTTTATCCTGGCGTGTATCTTCAAGGATATCCAGGTAAATATTGCGGTTATAGTCTGATTTTTCTTTCATCCCGAGCCCAGCATACGAAACGCTCAACTGTTCACGAATACGTGAAATCCACTCGGGCACGGTTTTCAGTTTCTGCTCCATCCATGCCTTCTCCGCACAAATCGTATCTCGACGGTCAAATGCTTTCAGCCAGTCCAAACTATCGTGGCAGTCATAGAAAAGGCGGTGATGGTCATTTACACATTCCAGAGCAAGTTTTAACGTGTCAAGAGCTTCTGTATAGTGACTGTGGGCATTCAGGTATTTGCCAATGGACACATATGCGCCTGCTATCTGATACAAATCTTTATATTGACTGAACTTCTGCAGAGCCAACTGCCCCAGACGCATTGGCAATAGAGAGTCTACCGGTACTCCAAACCGTGTCAGGGCATGGGAACGGCGGTCCCGGAAAAACTCGTAATTCTCCGGTGAGGCCATCAGGTTGGCAAGCCCCTGCACTCCGTTCCCTTCAAAGTAGAGATACCCTTTACGGGATGCCAACCGCCACGTGGTATATAGTTCGTCAAACTCTCGCAGCCTTTGTTCGTCCGGCGTCTCGCCTTCACACAAGGCAGCGGATCCCTTAATGTAATGATAGTACAATAACTGGTTGGTATCTGCCAACAATTCTTGATTATCAGTTACTTCATTGATAGAAGCCACTGCCTCGGGACGTTGTTGCAGATAATAATAATAAACAGCAGATACAATATAAAATTCCGAACGGGCATAATTCAAACGCATTTGCTCGTGTTGGTCCACAAACAGATTGTCATCCTCCGCTATTCTTTTCATACGGTGCAAGGCACTATTGCGATAATCGTAGAACTCCTTGTTCAACGCCGTCCGCTGATAAATCTTCATCAAACCGATGTCGGCAATAAGGAGTTCCAGTTCATTCTTGGTCAGATTATAGACATCCATATGAAACTTTTCGGCCTGCTCAAAATCCATGCGCATAAAAGCACAAAAGCCCAGATTATTGGATGCTTCCGCTTTTCCTTGTTTATAGAGGCTGACTTCACGGTAGGCCCTTGATGCCGCATGGCAGGATGAATCCAGGTTTTTATAACGATAAGCATAAGCCACCTGGTTTAGAGAGTCGATAAGGCGTACTTCCTTCATGGGTGCCGTTCCCACACACGAAACCATTGTTGTACAAAGGCACAACAACCCCGCAAACCATATAAAAGAAAGTCGTTTCATAAAGCAAAGCTACGAATAAATCCGGGAAAGAAAAATAATTTTTATACAATAACTCTTGTTTTATGTAACGGGAAATTCCTACCTTTGCATGCAAATTAACAAATAGGTAACATCTATTACACAAATGAGCGAAAAAGCACCCTTTATGGTATTCTCCGGAACAAATTCGAGATACCTTGCAGAGAAAATCTGCGCTAGCCTTGATTGCCCTCTGGGAAAGATGAACATCACCCATTTTGCAGATGGTGAGTTTGCAGTCTCTTATGAGGAATCTATCCGTGGCTCGCATGTATTCCTGGTTCAATCAACCTTCCCTAATTCTGACAACTTGATGGAACTTCTGCTGATGGTTGATGCTGCTAAAAGAGCATCGGCAAAAAGCGTTGTAGCCGTTATCCCTTACTTCGGTTGGGCACGTCAGGACAGAAAAGACAAACCCCGTGTTTCCATCGGCGCTAAGCTGGTGGCCGACCTGCTCTCTGTTGCAGGTATCGACCGTCTGATTACGATGGACCTTCATGCAGACCAGATTCAAGGTTTCTTCAATATTCCGGTGGATCATTTGTATGCATCAGCAGTATTCCTCCCCTATATTGAATCCTTGAAACTGGAAGACTTGGTAATCGCCACCCCGGATGTCGGCGGTTCAAAACGCGCCAGCACATTCTCCAAATACCTCGGTGTACCTCTGGTATTGTGCAACAAGACACGCGAAAAAGCAAACGTGGTTGCCACCATGCAAATCATCGGTGATGTAAAAGACAAGAATGTAGTATTGGTAGACGATATTGTAGATACAGCAGGAACCATTACCAAGGCTGCCAACATCATGCTGGAAGCAGGAGCCAAATCTGTCCGTGCCATTGCTAGCCACTGCGTAATGTCCGACCCTGCTTCTTTCCGTGTACAAGAATCCGCACTAACGGAAATGGTATTTACTGATAGTATCCCCTACTCTAAAAAATGTGACAAGGTTAAACAGTTGAGCATTGCCGATATGTTCGCCGAAACCATCAAGCGGGTGATGAACAATGAATCAATCAGTTCACAATACATTATCTAACCGCTCCGCGGTTAGAAATTAAAAATTAGAAATTAAAAATTAAAGGCTGCGCAATGTTCACTTCAGAACCGCGCAGCCTTTAATTTTTAATTTCTAATTTTTAATTCTAATTCTCCAGCCTTCCCATCTTGTAGGTTCCTTTTCGTATCACCTTTCCGTTCTTGTCTGTTTCTACAAACGGACCGTGTTTCTTGCCTTGTTTGAAGAAGCCTTCATAACGGTTTCCGTTCTTGTCCTCCTGGATACCGCTACCTTCTTCCATACCGTTCACAAAACCGCCTTTATATTTGGTTCCATCGGTCTGAATCAGGGTACCTTGGCCGTTGAACTTATTGTCTTTCCATTCACCTTCGTAAGAGTCACCTACATTCCATTTGTAAGTACCGTATCCGTCACGTTGGTTATCTTTCCAATTACCTTCGTAAACGGCGCCGCTTGCCCACGTAAATGTGCCGTGGCCTTCCTGCTTTCCATCCTTGAAGCTGCCCACATACTTGTTGCCGCTGGCATGGTAATAAATGCCCTCTCCGGTACGTTCACCTTGAACATAAGAACCTTCGTAACGGTCGCCGGTATGGAAAAAGTAAATACCTTTGCCATGCTGCATGTCGTCCTTCCAGTCACCTACATATTTGTCGCCGTTGGCATATTCAAAAGTTCCTTTACCGTCCCGGACATCATTTTTCCACTCCCCGTCATATTTGGAACCGTCATTCCAGGTCAGTGTTCCTTTGCCGTCTTTCTTGTCATTCTTCCACGAGCCTACATACTTGGAACCGTTCTTCCAGGTATACGTTCCTTGGCCTTCGCGTTTATCATTCACCCAGTCGCCCTCATAAATATCACCATTGTAATAGTACATGGTTCCTTTACCGTGCTGGTAATCCTGAAACCACATGCCGTCATAACGGTTGTTATTCATAAAATAGTAGATACCCCTGCCATGCTGCTGGTCTTGAAACCATTGCCCCTCATACTTTTCACCGTCGGGAAACATATATGTACCGTAGCCTTCACGCTTGCCCTTCACATACTCACCCTCGTAGACGTCGCCGTTCTTGAAAACGGTCTTCCCCTTTCCATTGGGCTTGCGGCCTTTTATTTCACCGGTATAGACGGCCCCGTTATCTTTGAACGTATAGGTACCTATCTTTATCTCCGAAGAGAATGTATTTTTCACTTTATCGAAAAAGCCGCTTTTTTTTTCCTGAGCAGTGGCTCCACCTTGGCATAAGAAAGCCAGAATGAGTGCAGTATATAGATATTTCATTAATTGATAATTGATAGTTGATAATTGACAAAGGTAGGATTTATCCGGTAAAATGATGCGATAACTCCCGCTTTTTATGACATTTTTTTGCCGCACACTATTTCTTTTAATTTCTCTTTGCATAAATGCCGCCCTGCAAGTTCACGGATTTCTTGTGGGGTAACCTCCTTGACAGCATCCAATGCTTCGGCAAAGTAAGTATCCTGCAAGCCCGATACCTGCACAAAAATCCAGGCATCCGCCAGCGAGAATGCAGATTCATAACTACGGCACATGTCTCCCAACATATAGTTCTTCACCATGGAAAGCTCTCCATCGGAAACCAGCTCGTTCTGAAGGCGGTCTATTTCATGATAGACCTCACCGATAAGAGGCTCCACAAATTCGTTGGCGGCTTCGGCACTGACCGCCAGCACTCCCTGCCCCGGATAGGGCATGATGGCTGCGGAAATACCGTACGTGTATCCTTTATCTTCCCGGATATTGGACATCAGGCGACTGCCAAAGTAGCCCCCGAACAGTGTGACCAGCACGCGGACCTTCAAGTAGTCCGGATGATTACGGTCCAGGGAAAGCATGCCCATACGGACGGCACTTTGCAGGGCGTCCGGACGTTCGATGAAGATACGTTTTCCGGAGGTGGTAACCGGATGGAATTCTGTCTTCTCCGATTTGCGGAAATCCGTACCGAAAGCCTCGCAGCCAAACAAGGACTCTATCCTGTGGATGCAATCACCGGTTACCTTACCCGAGAGATAGATGCTGCAATTATTGGAATGATAGTAACGGTCATAAAACTCGCGTAGCACCGCAGGAGTGATGCGCCGATAATCCTCTTCCTGCACCAGACGTCCACCGGGATGCTGCCCGCCGTACAGAGCCTTCACCAATCCGCGGTGCGCCAGAAAGTCCACCTTGGAAGAGTTGACAAGAAACTGCTGGATATTGTTGTCTACAATCACTCCCAGCTCTTTCTCGGGAAATACCGGCTCTTTGACGATAGACTCCAATATGTCAAGCGTTTGGGGAAGGTATTTATTCAGAGAATAAAGGGTGACATAGGCATACTCGGATGCACTGGACAATTCCAGCCAGGCTCCGTAATAGTCCAGCTTTTCCGCTATCCGGGCGGCATCGTAGCGTCGGGTGCCCTCGCGAAGCATGCGGTTCGTAAACAACGCCTGCAAGGGCTGTTTCTGTTGCCATCGGCCGCCTGCCATGAGGAGATCGATACGTGTCACTTCATTGTCACCGGCATTGAGCACGCTCAATGGCACGCCATTAGGCAACTTGATACGTTCCGGCCTTTGCACCACCAGTTGTTCCGGTTCAAGAATCCGGGGTTGGTCACTTCGGTTCAGCATGGGCTTTCTAGTTTACAGCCCATGGCTTTTAAGAAATTCTTCTGCCCGTTCCAAATCTTGAGGAGTATCTATGCCGATAGTTTCTACATCCGTGATACCTGCTTTGATAGTGTATCCGTTTTCCAACCAACGAAGCTGTTCCAATGATTCGGCAATCTCGAGGGATGACTGCGGAAGGGCGGTTATCTCTTTCAGTACCTCTACGCGATAGGCATAAAGGCCGATATGCTTATAATACGTATGGTTCTTCAGCCAGTCTTCCTTCGCCGCATTACGCTGGTAGGGAATGATGGAACGGCTAAAATAGAGGGCATTCCTGTTTTTGTTGAGCACAACCTTCGGAGAGTTCACATTTTCCAGTGCCTCGAAACCATTATCTACCGTAAAGGGTTTCACCAGAGTGGCTATCTGGGTGGCCGGATCGTCGAAACATGCTTTGACGGCTTGTAACTGCGAAGGCTGGATGAAAGGCTCATCCCCCTGGATATTCACCACGACATCAAACTGTCCTCCTATTTTTGTACAAGCTTCCTGACAGCGGTCGGTGCCGCTTTTATGTTCGGTGGAAGTCATTACCACCTTTCCTCCGAATGCTTTTACTGCGGCTTCAATACGCTCATCGTCCGTAGCCACGTATGCATCGTCCAAGATTCCTGCCACTTGCTCGTATACTCGCTGTATCACGGTTTTTCCACCTAACACCGCCAATGGTTTGGCTGGAAAACGCGTAGATGCGTAACGGGCAGGTATGATTCCTAAAAATTTCATTTTCAATCTTCGTTTTTTAAAATGAGAGTGTGTCCGAAAGTGTTCATATACTATCGACCCATCTCCTTATATTCTTTATTAATTATAACAGTTGTTTCAATCCTCGCAGGATATAATCACGTTTCAAATCTTTTGGCTTATAGACAGTCCCGTCACAAGACAACAAGTCTATATCCAGCCGTACAATTTCCTGCTCCTTCTCCTCGGGCTTCCTTCCGGCTTCCCGTTCGATGGCTTTCAGGCAGGCGGTGACTTCCTCTGCCGGATTATCGGAAGCAAAGCATGCCACCTGATTGGAGAACAGATTCGGACGGTGAAAGAACAAAGGTACCGTCTCCTCCTCTTCCGAGAAACGTATTCCCGAAAAAAGTTCCGTCAAGCGTCTGCGAGCCAGTTCCATGTTCTCCCTCCGCTGTTCGTTGCTCCCAATACTAATCGTATAATCCATTTTTTTAAGGTGAAAGGGGAAAAGGTGAAAATTGAAAGTTTACCTTTCCACTTTCAATTTTCACCTTTCAACTAATTAAACAGTTCGTCGAGTCCCTCTATCGGTTCTTCTATATGGGTGTCTCCTTCCAGATTCACATCATCCTTGCACGGGTCATAGCCTTCGGGCAACTGGAATGTTTCATTTTCATCATATCCCAGAGATTTGTCACCGAGCACTTTCACCATGTATTTGGTCCAGATAGGCAATGCCATGGAAGCACCTTGTCCGTGAAGCATCGTATCGAAGTGGATGTCGCGGTCCTCACCGCCCACCCAGCAACCGGACACAAGCGAAGGCGTGAAGCCCATAAACCAGCCGTCGGCATTGTAGTTCGTCGTTCCGGTCTTGCCGCCCATGTCGGCTTTCACACCCAGACGGCGCACACGGCCTCCGGTACCTTCGTTGACAACGGCACGCAGCATGACCAGCATCTTGTAAGCGCTGGATACGCTGATGACTTCCTGCATTTCGGGAGCAAAGGTTGCCAGCACGTTTCCGTCGTTGTCCTCGATGCGGGTCACGAACAGCGGAGCTACCCGGATACCCTTGTTGGGGAATGCGGTATAGGCACTTACCATCTCGCCGACGGAAATCTCGCACGGGCCCAGACAGAGTGAAACGGAAGGTACTATATCACGGTTGCGGACACCGAAAGTATGTATAAGACGTTTCAGATTATAGGGATTCAGCTTGCTCATGAGATAGGCCGTAATCCAGTTGTCCGAGTTTGCCAGCCCCCACTTCACAGTCACCATGTCACCAATCAGCTTTTTGTTGGCATTACGCGGCGTCCACGGTTTTCCGTTTTCATCAATCAGCGTGTATTCCACGTGGCGCACTTCGTCGCAGGGAGAAAAACCGTTCTCCATAGCCAATGTATAAAGGAAAGGCTTGATGGTAGAACCTACCTGGCGGCGTCCCACCATGGCCATATCGTACTGGAAGTAATGGTAGTTCGGTCCGCCTACGTATGCCTTGACATGTCCGCTGCGCGGGTCCATGGACATGAAACCGGCACGAAGGAAGAACTTGTAGTAACGGATGGAATCCATCGGGGTCATAATGGTGTCTTTCTCCCCTTCCCAACTGAATACGGACATCTCCTCCGGGGTATCGAAGGCTTTCTTTATTTCAGCTTCGGTGGCTCCGGCTTTCTTCATAATGCGGTAGCGGTCGGACAACCTCATGGCACGTCCCAGAATCTCGTCCACCTGCTCCTGGGTCAGACGGAAGGTGTAGGGAGCTTTCTTGGCCCCTTTCTTTTCCTTGAAGAAGTAACCTTGCAGTTCCTTCAGATGCTCTGTCACGGCATCCTCGGCATACTGCTGCATACGCGAGTCGAGCGTGGTATAGATTTTTAGCCCGTCGGTGTAGAGGTTGTATTTGGTACCGTCTTTCTTGGTGTTCTTTTCGCACCATCCAAAGAGCGGGTTGTTCTCCCAGTCGAGTGAATCCTCGTAGTATTTCTGCATCTGCCAACCGCGGTAGTTGGCCTTGTCGGGCTTCTTGGCGGTGAGCACGCCGCGCAGGTATTCGCGGAAATAAGTGGCCAACCCTTCCTTGTGGTCCACACGGTTGTACTTCAGTTTCAGAGGCAATGCCTGGAGGGAGTCGCGCTCGGCTTCCGTAATATATCCCGCTTTCCGCATCTGGTCGAGCACCACATTGCGCCGTCCGCGGGAACGTTCATTGTAGCGCACCGGATTATAGAGAGACGGATTCTTGCACATGCCCACCAACGTAGCCGCTTCCTCAATCTTCAAATCTTTCGGTTCGCAACCGAAGTAGGTAAAGGCAGCAGTCTTGATGCCTACCGCATTGTTCAGGAAATCGAACTTGTTGAGATACATGGTGAGGATTTCCTCTTTTGTATAGTAACGCTCCAGCTTTACGGCAATCACCCATTCGATGGGCTTCTGAAACAGACGTTCCATCACATTGTCGGCACTGGGAGAATAAAGCTGTTTGGAAAGCTGCTGGGTGATGGTACTGCCACCGCCGGCATTCTTCTGCATCAGGATACCGCGCTTCACTACGGCACGCGTCAGGGCGTAGGCGTCAATGCCCGAATGTTCGGCAAAACGTACATCTTCCGTAGCTATCAAGGCGTTGATGATATTGGGCGACAAATCATTGTATCCCACAAACACGCGGTTTTCCTTACTATAGGAATAAGTACCCAATACTTTTCCGTCCTCGGAAAAGACTTCTGTGGCAAATTTGTAATTCGGATTTTCCAGGTCTTCCACCGGAGGCATATAGCCTATCCAGCCCTTGGCTATGGAAAAGAATATAAAGACACACACCAGCGAAATCAGTGCGATGAAAATCCATAGGATTTTGACGACTTTCCTTATCATGTTTCAGTTGCTAAAATCAAAGTTCAATAATAGGGCAAAGGTACGGAAATATATTGGATGTGCCTATGCTTTTTATATCTTTTTCAGGATAAGATTTCCGGCATCCACAAAAAAAACGCCCGTTTATTTTAATGGAAACTCTCAGTGAAATGCAAAACGATTGCAAAACAATTAGAAAACTTGAAGAAAAAATCGGAAAGGAAAAATACATCGTAATGAGCTATAATACAGATTGGGACAACGAAAACTTGCCCTCGCGCGCGTAAGAGGAGATAAGATAAGAAGAGAAGAGAAAAAACGACGTTGTCGTTAAAAAGAACGACGGCGACGGCGTAAAGAGATACCACACTTCACTGTCCGGAATGCCACACTTCGACAAGGCAAACGCCGCACTTGACTAAGGCAAATGCCACACTTGAACATTCGCGAAATGCGGCATTTACTTTGTCGAAGTGTGGCATTTCGGATGATGAAGTGTGGCATTCCGGACAACAAGCCACACGGTTAAAAAAACAGCCCATATTTCGCAAAAAACTTCCCCGCATATTTCCGTAGCCCGCATATTTTCCGTAACTTTACACTCTCGAAAAGTATAAATGAATTCAACGATATGGAAAACAGAAGTTTAGTCACCATTGCCGAGCATAGCCGGGAAAAAATCCTCTATATGCTCGAGATGGCGAAAGAGTTTGAAGCCCATCCCAACCGGCATATATTGGACGGGAAAGTAGTTGCCACCTTATTTTTCGAGCCTTCCACCCGTACACGCCTCAGTTTCGAGACTGCCGCCAACCGGCTTGGAGCACGTGTCATCGGGTTCAGTGACCCCAAAGCCACCAGCTCATCCAAGGGCGAGACGCTGAAAGACACCATCAAGATGGTGAGCAACTATGCCGACATCATCGTGATGCGCCACCACCTCGAAGGGGCCGCACGCTATGCCAGTGAAGTCACCACCGTGCCTATTGTGAATGCCGGAGACGGTGCCAACCAGCATCCCTCACAAACCATGCTCGATCTCTACTCCATCTACAAGACACAAGGCACACTGGAGAACCTGAACATTTTTCTGGTCGGCGACTTGAAGTACGGCCGTACCGTCCACTCCCTGCTGATGGCCATGCGCCACTTCAACCCCACTTTCCACTTCATCGCTCCCGACGAGTTGCGGATGCCCGAAGAATACAAAATCTACTGCCGCGAGCACAACATCAAGTACGTGGAACATACGGACTTTACGGAAGAAATCATCGCTGATGCCGATATTCTCTACATGACCCGTGTGCAGCGCGAGCGCTTCACCGACCTTATGGAGTACGAGCGGGTGAAGAATGTCTACATCCTGCGCAACAAGATGCTGGAACATACCCGTCCCAACCTGCGCATCCTGCATCCGCTACCCCGTGTCAACGAAATAGCCTATGATGTGGACGACAATCCCAAGGCATACTATTTCCAGCAGGCACAAAACGGACTGTATGCCCGTGAAGCTATTCTGTGCGATGTACTGGGCATCACGCTGGATGAGGTGAAAAAGAGTAAAGGAGTAATTCAGTAGAATCGTCTAATAACTAATATTTCAAGATGTTAAGCGAAAAGAAACAAGAATTGCAGGTTGCTGCTCTGGAAAACGGCACTGTAATAGACCATATACCCTCCGAGAGACTGTTTACCGTAGTCTCCCTGCTCGGACTGGAACACATGAGCAACAATATCACCATCGGCTTCAACCTCAAGAGCAAGAAGCTGGGCACGAAAGGCATCATCAAGATTGCCGACAAGTTCTTCTGCGACGAAGAGATAAACCGTATCGCCGTGGTGGCTCCCAATGTAAAACTGAACATTATCCGCGACTACGAAGTGGTGGAGAAACGCGAAGTCCGCCTGCCCGAAGAGTTGCGCGGAATCGTGAAATGCGCCAACCCGAAGTGCATCACGAACAACGAGCCGATGCCTACGTTGTTTCATGTAGTAGACAAGGACAACTGCGTCATCAAGTGCCATTACTGCGAGAAGGAGCAGACCAGAGAAGATATTGAAATAATATGAAAGAAGACTGGAAACCCGGAACCATGATTTACCCGCTGCCTGCCGTACTGGTGAGCTGCGGAAGCACTCCGGAGGAATATAACATTCTGACTATCGCATGGACGGGGACGATTTGCACGAACCCGCCCATGTGTTATATCTCCGTACGCCCCGAACGCCACTCCTACGACATCATCAAGCGGAATATGGAGTTCGTCATCAACCTCACCACGAAAGACATGGCACGGGCCACGGACTGGTGTGGCGTACGCTCCGGAAAGGACTACAACAAATTCGAGGAAATGCATCTGACACCGGGGAAAAGCACCGTAGTCAGCGCGCCTCTTATCGAGGAATCACCGCTTTGCATAGAATGCCGGGTAAAGGAGATTATGGCTCTCGGTTCGCACGACATGTTTATAGCGGATGTGGTAAATGTCCGTGCCGATACCCGTAATCTGAACCCTGAAACCGGCAAACTGGAACTGGCGGAAACGAATCCGCTGGTCTATGTGCACGGCGGATATTATGAGCTGGGAGAAAAGATAGGCAAATTCGGATGGTCAGTAGAGAAAAAGAAGTAATAATGCGATAAAGGTTTTAAGAGATGGAGTTGCGACGAATCTTGATGGGCTTATATCTGTTGGCCTTCCCCGCCATGATGTGGGGACAGACTCCGGTTGTGCCCGGTACTGCCGACGAAGAGCATTCCGGACACCGCAAGGAAACTCCGGTCAATTTCGGTTTCAAAGGCGGTTTCACCTCTTCCTTGTTCCTTGTATCCCAGTTCAGCGTCAACGGAGTGCCCATCGACGAAGTGCAGAACAATTACAAGATAGGATATTTCGGCTCCCTTTTCATGCGGATAAACTTCGACCGCCATTTCCTGCAACCGGAAATATCCTACAACATCAACCGGTGCAACATCACCTTCGAGAAACCTCTGCCCGAAGACGCCGCATCAGGAGCCCGGCCGGAGGAAGCCTCCATTACATCGTCCATCCACAGTATAGACATCCCCGTCATCTACGGATACAACTTCATCAAGGAGGGGCCGTACAGCCTTGCCGTCTTTGGAGGACCCAAAGTGCGCTATATATGGGACAGGAAAAGTGACATCGACTTCGAGAATTTCGACCAGGTGAATATCCGTGAAAGGCTGCGTCCGCTCAATCTCAGTTTCACCATCGGCGTATCCGTCACCATCTCACGCGTCTTTTTCGACTTCCGTTACGACATGGGGCTGCATAACATCTCCAAAAACGTGACATACGATATTCCGGCCGACAACAACGCTGCTGACGAAAACACGAAAAACGAAATCCGTTTTCACCGCAGGGACAATGTGCTGAGTTTTTCTTTCGGAGTGTTCTTTTGACAGTAAATTTCTTCCTTTTCTTTCAATTTATTCATTTATTTCCCGTAAATTTGTGCGCTTAATAAGAGAACACAGATTTATCAAACTTATCTAATAAGCAGAATGAAAAGAGATGATTTAATTTTCGAACTTATCGAAAAAGAACACCAACGTCAGCTCAAAGGCATTGAACTGATTGCATCAGAGAACTTTGTAAGTGACCAGGTTATGCAGGCAATGGGCTCCTGCCTCACCAACAAGTATGCTGAAGGATACCCCGGCAAGCGTTACTATGGTGGTTGTGAGGTAGTAGACCAGAGTGAGCAGATTGCCATCGACCGCTTGAAACAGATTTTCGGCGCAGAATGGGCCAACGTACAGCCGCACTCCGGTGCACAAGCCAATGCAGCCGTATTCCTCGCCGTGCTCAATCCGGGCGACAAATTCATGGGACTGAACCTTGCACACGGCGGTCACCTCTCCCATGGCTCACTGGTCAACACTTCCGGTATTATCTATACTCCCTGCGAATACAATCTGAACCAGGAAACCGGACGTGTGGACTATGACCAGATGGAAGAAGTTGCCCTGCGCGAGAAACCCAAAATGATTATCGGCGGCGGTTCTGCTTATTCCCGCGAATGGGACTACAAGCGCATGCGCGAAATCGCGGACAAGATAGGTGCCATCCTAATGATTGACATGGCTCATCCTGCCGGACTGATTGCAGCCGGTGAACTGGATAACCCCGTGAAATATGCCCACATCGTGACCTCTACTACTCACAAGACTCTGCGTGGTCCTCGTGGTGGCGTTATCATGATGGGTAAGGACTTCCCCAATCCCTGGGGCAAGAAAACTCCGAAGGGAGAAATCAAGATGATGTCCCAGTTGCTGGATTCAGCCGTATTCCCCGGTATCCAAGGTGGTCCGCTGGAACATGTCATCGCAGCCAAAGCCGTTGCCTTCGGCGAAATCCTGCAACCGGAATGGAAAGAATATGCCAAGCAGGTGAAGAAAAACGCCGCTGTCCTGGCACAAGCCTTGATAGACCGTGGCTTCACCATCGTTTCCGGCGGTACGGACAACCACTCCATGCTGGTGGACCTGCGCAGCAAATATCCCGATTTGACCGGTAAGGTTGCCGAGAAAGCGTTGGTATCTGCCGACATCACCGTAAACAAGAACATGGTTCCGTTTGACAGCCGCTCGGCTTTCCAAACTTCCGGTATCCGTCTGGGTACTCCTGCCATCACAACCCGTGGTGCCAAGGAAGACCTGATGCTCGAAATTGCCGAGATGATTGAAACCGTTCTGTCCAACGTAGACAACGAACAAGTCATCGCAGAGGTACGTGCACGCGTCAATGCGAAGATGAAAGAATACCCGCTGTTTGCTTATTAATAAGCAAACAGAATTAAAAATTAAGAATTAAAAATTAAAGGCTGCGCAATGTTCGCTTTGAACTGCGCAGCCTTTAATTTTTAATTCTAAACGCGCTCCGCGCGTTTAGCTCAGCCCTTCTATATTTCCGTCCACAATATCAATGTGTTCGGCTTGTGGTTTCTTGGGTAATCCCGGCATACGGAGAATTTCACCGGCGATGGCTACAATCATTTCCGCACCGTTATTGACCACAATATCCTTGATGTGGAACTCAAAGTTGTTGACTGCACCGTATATCTTCGGGTCGGCAGAGAAGGAGTACTGCGTCTTGGCGATACAGACGGGGTAATGGCTGATACCCATCTGCTCTATCAGTTTGATAACCTTGCGGGAGTGGAGACTGTAAGTCACTACGCTTGCCCCGTAGAGGTTGCAGGCTACCTTTTCTATTTTACGTTCCACGCAATCGCTCTCTTCGTAGGTGAAGGTCAGCGGTTCGGATGGTTTGTTCTCGATAGTATCTACTACCAGATTGGCAAGGTCAACGGCTCCCTCTCCTCCTTTGGCAAAGGCGTTGTTCACGGCAAAACCTACCTCAAGCTTTTCTTCGCAATGGCGGCGGATAGCTTCCACCTCCTCGTCCGTATCACTGGCAAAACGGTTGAATGCCACGATGACCTGCTGGCCGAATGAACGCAAATTGCGTACATGCTTGTCCAGATTGCCGAAGCCCTCTTTCAGTCCTTCCATATTGGGTTCCTTGATGCGGTCCAGACTGACACCGCCATGCATCTTCAGTCCTTGTGCGGTAGCAACGATTATCGTCAGCTTGGGCTGTAGGCCGCTCTTGCGGCACTTGATGTTGTAGAACTTCTCCGCACCCAGGTCAGCCCCGAAACCGGCTTCCGTCACTACATAATCGCCAAATGTCATGGCCATTTTTGTGGCAAGAATGGAGTTGCAACCATGGGCAATATTTGCGAACGGTCCTCCATGAACAAAAGCAGCAGAGCCTTCGGTAGTCTGTACCAAGTTGGGGTTGATAGCATCTTTCAACAGTACGGTAATGGCACCGGCTACTCCTAACTCCTTCACTGTGAAAGGAGTACCATCGAAACGGAATCCCAGAATAATATTTTCAATACGGCGACGGAGGTCGTCGAGGTCTGTTGCCAGACAGAGAATAGCCATAATTTCGGAAGCCGGGGTAATATCGAAGCCCGACTCCTCGGTAATGCCGTTGGTGCTCGGTCCCAATCCGGTGACAATGCTCCGCAAGGAACGGTCATTCACATCAAGTACGCGCCGCCAGATGATTTCTTTCAGTCCGAAGCCGTCCGCCTGATGCTGGTACAAGTAATTGTCGAGCAAAGCGGAAATCATGTTGTGTGCGGAGGTAATGGCGTGAAAGTCGCCCGTAAAGTGCAGGTTTATCTTCTCCATGGGCAGCACCTGGGCATATCCTCCACCGGCAGCACCGCCTTTCATGCCGAAGCAAGGACCTAACGAGGGTTCGCGTAAAGCCACAATCGCTTTCTTGCCAATCTTGTTCAGCCCCAATGCCAGCCCGATGGACACGGTTGTTTTACCGATACCCGCTTTCGTAGCCGTGATAGCCGTCACCAGTATCAGATTGCTCTTCTTCACTTTCTCTTCATCAATCAGATGCGTAGGAATCTTGGCTATGTAACGGCCATAGTTCTCTACTTCGTCACGCGGGATATCCACACTTTCAGCCACCTGCTTTATCTTCTTCAGCTCTATGCTGCGGGCTATTTCAATGTCCGATTTCATACAGAGTCTTTTCTTTAAATAACAACTTTAATGTTTTGAAAGTTGCAAAAGTACGAAAGATGTGGCAAAGTACAAAAGAATACCGTATTTTCACCTGACCACCTGCATCTTCTATCTATTTGAACCGCGACGTATCCACCGCCTCCCGTTGCTTCTCCTTATATCCACCGAATTTATAAGTAAACGATACGCCGAATTCGCGGAAGCATGAGTAATGATTCGTCACATTCTGCGTCTTGAAACGGATGCGGGGAGAAATCTGTCCCGTCTCAAAAATATCGTTGCAATAGAGGTTGAGAATGGCTTTGTTCTTGGCGAAGCCGTAGCGCAGAGCAATATTCACATTGCCCGACGTAGGCAGGTCGTAGATGCCCTGAATGGCTTTACTATGCACAAATCCGGTCACCGTCAGCTTCAAGTCGGGTTTGGTGGAGAGAGTAAAAGTATTGTTCATCTGGGCAATGCCATAGCATTGCTTTCTGTCGAAAGGAATATCCCAGAAATCACCATCCTTTTCGCGATGCCACAAGCCGATGAGGGTAAGGCGAGAATTCAACCAATCCTTCACCTTAAATGGGATAGAGGCTTGTATTCCTGCTTGTTGCTGATAATCAAAATTGAGTGTCTTGTAGATTTCAACCAGACGTTCGGAAGATTGGTAGAGCGTCTGTACGGAGTAGTCCTTGGTATGGTTGAACCAAGCGCTGAAGATGTATTTGCTCTTCAAAATATAGGTCATTTTCAGCTCATACTCTTGTGCCGGTTTCAGCAACGGATTACCATGCAGCTCAGAGTATCCGCCACCGATGTAAGAGACGGCATCCTGCACGGCCCAGTAGTCGGGATAGTCCTTGTCGCTGCTCAAGGAGAGCTGGAGGATATGTCCCGGTGCCGGCATATAGTTCAAGTTGACAATGGGATACCAGTCCCACTGGTCCCAGACGGGAGTCTTGTAATGCTCCACAGCCAGAGAAGCGTCCAAAGCAAGTTTGTCGCCGAAACTCTTGCTGAAACCTGCATAGATATTCCAAGTTTGCTCGCGGCGGCGGGACTTCATATTGCTCAAGGCATCTGATGAGGTCAACTGTTCACCGGTATCGGGATCGTAATAATATTGGTAGCTATTGTCAATACTGGTAGTGTAGACGGCTCCATAATTCAAGTCCCAGCCTTTCCCCAAGTTATGCTCCTGGGCCAGAAAGAACTTCCAGCGGTTGATGCGCTGACAGTCTTCCGTGTAGAAATCGAGTTCCTCATCCTGCATACGGCTATGCAGTAGTTGGTTGGACGGAGAGCGGTAGTAGGTCAGTTCGGCACCGGCTTTGAGGCCGAAAGGGGTACGATAGTCCAGACGGCCGTTGTGCAGCCAGTCGGTGCTATTGCTATGAGTTGTGGACACCTGCGTGCCCGTCACGCCCTTCCAGTTGTGGGAGGTGGAATAGCCACCGTTATAGACGAAACTCAGCTGATGGTTCTTGGCGATATTATAGTCCGCCCCTACCCTGAAATTATGGGTATGGCTGCGGCCACGGCCCACCTCATCTGTTGTCATGGGGTGAACCGAGCCGTCCGCCAGGGTGTGCACAGCCTCTTTGTCGGTAGTAGAGTAGCTCCGGCCATGGCTGTGCGAGTAAAGAAAATCTGCTGAGAATTTATTTTTGCTGAAGAGCAGGCTGGCGCGTTCCTCAAAGCCTTCGTTATGCTTCTGGCGATACTTGGCATAGAGTTCGCCTTGCCAGGAGCCGGGGCCGCCTGCCGATTGTTTCAAGGTGATATTGATAAGTGCGCCACGCACCTGGTAGCGTGCAGGGGCGTTGTACATCACTTCCGCCTTCTCTATGCGGCTGGCAGGGATGCTGCGCAGCAAAGAATAGAGCTGCTCTGTGCTGAGGGTGGTTACTTTGCCGTCCAGGATAACGGTGACTCCCTGACCTGCCAACTGCAGCCCTCCATTCATCTCGATGACGCCGGGAAGCTCTTTCACGGCATCGTAGGCATTGTCTACGGGGAGGTTCCGGATAAGGCGGGGCAGGTCGTACACCAGCTTGCCTTGCGCTGCCTTTACGATGGGGCGTTCACCGGTAATCATCACTTCCGGCAAGGTCTGATAAAGACTGTCCAGACGGGCATCGGTCGTGATAAGGCTGTCGGCGCTGAGGATGCGGTTGTCGTCCGCACCGGAGGTGGTTGCAGTACCGTTGTTCTCTTGTGCCGAAAGGCTGATGCTCAAAGCACAGCATACAATAGGGAGTAAATAGAATCGTTTCATGTTCTTCTTTTTATTTATGTTTATATTCTTCTTCTGCAAATCTTCGTCTGCAAAGTACGGCAGAATCAGCAGAAACTTGTGTTATCAGCGGCTTACCAAGTGTTATCCAGTGTTATCGGGAGTGTTATTTAGTCTTATCGGATGATAGGGTTCACAATATTAATCTTACCTTTGTATGTATAAAAGTAACCGGAAACAAACATGAAACTGCCATTCAAATATATTGCCATACTTGTCATCGTCTCCCTGGCCGGCATCTTCGCCTACCAAGCCTACTGGCTGACGGGGCTCTACCATACCATGCACAGTGAAATGGAAAGGGACATCACCGAAGCCATGCGCATGAGCGACTATAACGAAATGATGATACGCGTGGATAAAATGAAGCAGGACGACATAAACCACGGTGAAGTCAGCGTATCAGCCGGATACAGCGATGACGGAAAATCATTTGTCCGTAGCAGTACCACCATCTCCCGTGAAGATTCTTTGGACAACACCACCCTGCACGAAACCTTCATGCCCAAAGGAGACAGTGTTTACGTGACCCACCCGAACGATTCAACCCGCGTGGAAGTCAGTGTCAGGGACTCAGACAGCTCTCCCCAATCCGCATTGAGTGCCAAAGGGGGACTGGATGTGATTTTGCGCGACCAAAACAGTATGCTGGAACTCGCCACCTACTTCCAGCGCGGACTGCATTCGGGACTGGACATCATTTCCGACCCCGACGTAGTGCTTTATGACAGCCTGCTGACTTCATTCCTGCATGACCGTAACATCAATCTTCCCCATAGGCTGCTACATCTTCACAAAGGCAGCAAATGGGACTCTACCATTCTCTATATAGATACATTGGTAAACATCGGTACCCCCGGCTATGTGCCTACCTCAAAAGCCGTGGAATATAATTATTCTTTCGACATCAATACAAATCAAAGCTACCGTCTCATCATGGAACCGGCCGGCATGTTGGTCTTGCGACAGATGTCGGGCATTCTCACCACATCATTCGTTATTCTGATCGTACTCGCTTTCTCCTTCTGGTTCCTGATACGCACCATCCTGAAACAGAAGACACTGGAAGAGATGAAGAGCGATTTCACCAACAACATCACCCACGAACTGAAAACCCCCATCGCCGTAGCATATGCCGCCAACGACGCTCTGCTCAACTTCAACCAAGCGGAGGAAAAGGCCCAACGCGACAAATACCTGCGTATCTGCCAGGAACAGCTTCAGCGCCTCAGTGGACTGGTTGAACAGATACTTTCCATGAGTATGGAACGCCGCAGGACTTTCCGCCTGCACCCGGAGGAGTTTGCAATACGTGATATTCTGGAAACGCTCATCGAACAACACAAGCTGAAAGCGGAAAGCTCCGTCCACATATCGGTGGACATCAAACCGGAAGATTTGAGCGTACTTGCCGACCGCACGCATTTCAGCAACATCATCAGCAACCTGATAGACAACGCCATCAAATATTCGCACGGAGAGGCCGAAGTGGCCATCCATTGCCGCAAGGTAACCGTCGAAGGGCAGAATGAACAGACTGAAATCTCCGTCAGCGACCACGGTATCGGTATTGCTCCCGAGAAGCAGAAGCACATCTTCGACAAATTCTACCGCGTACCCACGGGTAATCTGCACGATGTGAAAGGCTATGGGCTGGGATTGTTCTATGTGAAGACCATGATAGAGAAGCATGGTGGCAGCGTATCGGTAAAGAGTGAGTTGGGAAAAGGAAGTACCTTTACGATAAGGATATAATAACATTATTTGTTAGGGTACTTTACATTACTTGTTAAGGAGCTTTACATTACTTGTAACAAAAGCGACAATTATGGAAAAGATAACCGTACTTCTGGTTGAGGACGAACAGACCCTCGCCATGATTATCAAGGACACATTGGAAGGGCAGAACTTCATCATCCACACCGCAGCAGACGGTGAAGAGGGATTGCGCAAGTTCTTCGACCTCCGTCCCGACGTGCTGGTGGCAGACGTGATGATGCCCCGCATGGACGGCTTTGAAATGGTGCGCCGCATCCGGCAGACCGACAAACAGACCCCGGTACTGTTCCTTACCGCCCGTTCCGCCATCAACGATGTGGTGGAAGGGTTTGAGCTGGGTGCCAACGACTACCTGAAAAAGCCTTTCGGAATGCAGGAACTCATTATCCGCATAAAGGCCCTGGTAGGCAAAGCTTTCTCCTTTACAGAGGAAAAGCCCAAAGAAACTACCGTTTTTGAAATCGGTGACTACCGTTTCAATTCCGTCACTCAACGACTTGCTTTTGCAGGCAGCACCCCGACTTCACCTAACGCGGATACGGAAGTGGAACTCTCCCACCGCGAGTCCGAGATACTGAAACGTCTTTGCGAGAACCGTAACCAGGTGGTCAACACCCAGAATGTATTGCTCGACCTCTGGGGAGACGACAGCTTCTTCAACTCCCGCAGCCTGCATGTGTTCATCACCAAACTGCGGCATAAACTGGCCGGAGACGAGCGCATCCGTATCGTCAATGTGCGGGGAATAGGATATAAACTAATAGTAAACTAAACTAAAACTAAACTACTATTTATGAGAAAGTTATTATTCATTACTTTTATCTGTTCCTCACTCTGCGCCTATGCACAGAGCGAGATTCCGGAAGACACAATAAAGAACCGGCCTCCCGTAAAGAAAGAGCAGATTCCCTTTTCTCCAAAAGAGAACAAGCGTACAGGCCTTGATGAAAGCCAGCCCCAACAAAGTCTGCAGGGCGAACAGCAGGAAGAGATAAATCTCCATCTCCCTCCCTCCGACTATGTGGAGCCCCTGCCCTGGACGGACATGAAGAAGATACACTTTCAGAAAAACATCTTTGAATGGGACTTCCAGCGTTTCGCCGATTTCCTGCTCTCGCCGGAAGTCGTACTGACGATGTACGGCAGCCATAACACCTATCCTGCAATGGGCTCCATCATGCAGGCTGGCGCAGGAGTTACTTATTACAGTCCCGACGGACATTGGGAATTGAGCAGAGGGGTATATGCCGCCCATTATTCCATCTCCCAACCTTCATCCATTACCGGTGCCCAGTATGCCAAAAGGGATGCCCCCCGAGGAACTCAATGGGACATAGGCTACAATGCCTCCGTATCCTACCGCATCAATCCCTACATGCGCCTGCATGCCTTCGGCCAGTATTCGGGCTACGGGAGAAGTAACTCCTTTCATGGATATATGAACCCGATGTATCCGCAAAGCGGTTATGGCATGGTACTGGAACTGAAAGTGACGGACTGGCTCGACCTCAACGGAGGCCTGGGACGGAGCTACGACCCCACCAAAATGAAATGGGTGACTTCGCCCGTCTTCGCCCCTACCATTCGTATAAAGAAATAGAAATAATACAAAGATATTTCCGGAAATAGAGGGAAACGAGTATCTTTGTTCAGTCCGCCCCTATGCGGCAGACAGCAACTGAAATTGTGAACAAAGAACTATGAAACGAATCTTCTTCTGCATCATCATTTTACTTGCAGGCATGTCATCCGTCAGCGCACAGAGCGAGATGCCTGCCGATACGGTACGTACTGCAGTACGTGGCGAAGCGTCTCCCGAAAGCATGTCTCCGTCTGAAAAGGAGCTTCTGCCGGACGTGAAGAATTACGACGGCTTCCTGCTGGATATGGGGCTGATGAATCTGTCCGCCCCCACTCTTCCCAAATTCACTTTGGAGATACCGGATGCCAGCAAAGACTATAGCCGCATCTTCCGGTTGAACCCGAACGTGACTTATTCACAAGGTCTTTCGAACATATTCTCACTCAGCAACTCCCGGTATTTCAGTTCGAATCCCTTCGGACTGACGGGCTTCTGGGGCTCTACCGACAACCTGCAAATGGGAAGTTTCACTTTGAAGAACGGCATGCGCATCCATACGTACGGCGAATATGACAAGGACGGCTGGAAAGTGCCCAACCCTTCCGCACTGCCTTGGGAAAAGAACAATTTCAAAGGGGCGTTCGAGCTGAAATCAGCCAACGGAGCCTTTGGCATACGCATCGAGGTACAGCAGGGCAGACACGTGCCCTATTGATGCCCATCACTTAACAACAGAATCAATGACAAGAAAGAAAATACTGGTGATAGGCGCCAACGGTTTTATCGGCAGACGCATCCTGGATGATTTGTCCCGCAACTTGTCTTACCAGACAACGGGCTGTTCCCTGCACGACGACATCTGTCCCCATTCGGGCGACTATCGCTTTATCCGCACGGATATATGCAACCGCCAGGCGGTGGAAAAGCTTTTCCAGGAAGTACAGCCGGATGTTGCAATCAATACCTCCGCCCTCTCCGTCCCCGATTATTGCGAAACGCACCATGCAGAAGCGGATGCCGTCAACATTACTGCCGTGGAGCATCTGGCAGAATGCTGTGAGGCGGGAGGCAGCCGTTTTATCCATCTTTCCACCGACTTCGTTTTCGGTGGTGATACGGACCGACCCTATACGGAGGAGGATATTCCCGCTCCCGTTAATTATTACGGCTACACCAAACTGGAAGGTGAGAAACGTATCGCTGCCGTTTGCAGGGATTATGCCATCGTGCGCGTAGTGGTGGTGTACGGTGCCGCCCTGCCCGGACAGCATGGCAATGTGCTCCAACTGGTGGCAAACAGATTAAGGAACAATGAGGAAGTGTTCGTCGTGTCCGACCAATGGCGTACGCCCACCTTCGTGGGAGACGTGTCGCAAGGAGTGGAGAAGCTGATAAGCCATCCGCAAAACGGCATCTACCACCTCTGTGGCAGCGAGTGTCTGACCATTGCAGACATCGCTTATCGGGTAGCGGACGTATTGGGGCTGAATCGCTCGCTCATCCGTCCCGTCACTACGAAGGAGATGAATGAAAAGACGCCACGTCCCCGTTTCAGCGGGCTGAGTATAGAAAAGGCACGCCGGGAACTGGGGTATCGACCGTATACGCTGGAGGAAGGAATAAAGCTGATGTTCGGATGGTAAATAATGCAGGTGCGGATGGCAGCAGATTCGACTACAGCAACTCCGGCTCTGCCAGTCCTTTCTCTTTGCGATACACACGTACCATCTCCAGAATCACATCTCCATATTTCTCCACCCCTTTTTTTCCGAAATACGGAATGCGTACAAGCATGGCCTTATCCGAAGGAAGCAGATTGCTGATACCTAGAATTGCCTTCTGCAGAATGACGGTGTATACGGGTAGCCCTAATGCGGAAGCTTCTGCATTGCGCCATGCTACCAAGCGGTTGTAAAGTTCCGGATGCAGCACATCCGTGGGTACTTCAACAGCCGCAGCATCGCGTTTCCGCTCACGCGGACGTTTCTCTTTATCAGCCAGCTTACTGCTTCCCTGCCCTTCTTTGGCAGCAGCACTTCTCCCTTTGCCTTTACCCTTCTGCGAAGCCGAATCATCAATGGAAAGCAGTGCTTTCTGCTTCAAGTATCCTGCCATATGGAAACCATTCTCCAGCACATAATCCAGCAAATCAGTCTTCATGTCAAACACTTCCTCCAGCTCCTCCATGGCATCCCGGAGCTTCTTCTTCAACTCTTTATTATCAGAAGTTACCGTACTCGCCATCACCGCATCCAGCGGTTGCAACTGCTCTTGAAAATAAGTGGCGGCAGAGTGTATGCGCCCCTGCAAAGTCCGGTCGGCTGCATAGTCCTGTGCAGTATCAATCAGGCGGGTATACTGGATACTGAACTTCTGGGCCACTTTCGTCACCTTGTCGTGAAAACGTTCCACTTCCTCCTTGCAGGCTGCGAGTTGCTTGGGAAAGAGTTTGTACAAGTGCTCGTCTATCAACCGCACATACCGCCGCAAAGCCTGCTCCATAGGCTGGAAATCGAACAAGCCCGACAGCAGTTCCAGGAAATAGGCCTGCTGCAAGGAACGGAAGCGTTTCTCGTCCGGCTCGTTTCTCCGTGCCTCCATCGTGAAGGTATCTACTGCATGGTCACTGATAACGGCCTTTGCAGAAAGCGGGGCACTGAGCACCACTCCCTCCAATGTCTTGCAGCGGCTCAGAGCCACATAGGTCTGTCCATGCGCAAAGGAGGCACTGGCATCAATCACGGCACGTTCAAACGTCAGTCCCTGGCTTTTGTGAATGGTAATCGCCCACGCCAGCTTCAGCGGATATTGCCGGAATGTTCCTTCAATATCTTCTGTAATCTCCTTGGTTTCCTCATCAAGCACGTATTTGGCATTCGTCCACTCTTCCTCCTGAAGTAAGAAGGTAGCGTCGCTTCCCTTACTGCGCACTTCAATTCCATCTGCCGACACGGCTGTCACCTCTCCAATCATGCCATTGTAGTAACGGTGCTCACCGGAGGTGTCGTTCTTCACAAACATTACCTGGGCACCGCGTTTCAGTTCCAGTACTTCATCCGTGGGATAGGAATATTCGGGAAACTTTCCGTCAATCTTGGCACGAAAGGCATACGAGCGTCCCGGAAGTTGTTCCAGCTCATGGTCATTAATCCGTTGGGCCTGATAATTGTGGGTCACCAGGCGGATGTATCCTTCTTCTTTATCTGGTACGAAATTGGGAATATACCGGCGGTTCAAGGCTTCCAGCACTTGCCCGTCACAACGGTTTTCGCGAATGCGGTTCAGTAGTTCAAGAAAAGTCCCATCGTTCTGCCGATAGACTTTCTTTAGTTCTATGGTGCAATATTCCGTCTGCTTCAATGCCTGGCTGGAGAAGAAATAAGGCGTGTCATAGTATTTGCGCAGCATCTGCCACTCATCGTCTTTCACTACGGGAGACAGCTGCTGTAAGTCGCCAATCATCAGCAGTTGCACGCCGCCAAAGGGTTTGTTCCGGTCGCGGAACCGCCTCAAGACGGCATCCACCGAATCGAGCAAGTCGGCACGGACCATACTGATTTCATCGATGACCAATAAATCTATGCTGCGTATAATGTTGATTTTCTCTTTCCCGTAACGAAAACGGTAGGTTGCCTTGCCATCTGCGCTGAATGAGCTTTCGGGCACATAAGGAGCAAAAGGTACTTGGAAAAAGGAGTGGATGGTGACACCGCCTGCATTGATAGCGGCAATTCCCGTCGGTGCAAGTACAATCATCCGTTTCGGACTCTCCACCCTCAGTTTTCGCAGGAAAGTTGTCTTACCGGTACCTGCCTTGCCGGTCAAAAAAAGATGAGTGCCTGTGTTTTCAATGAATTGCCATGCAAGCGCTATTTCGGGATTATTCTCCATTGATATGTTTATTATTCAACCAATCCGCTCTCTCTCAGAATGATACGGATTTCATCAGTAGTCATATATGATAATAGGACAAAGATAGCGGTTATTTCGTTATCCTTGTCCTATTATTCCATTTATTTGTACCCATCCTGAGAAAGCCCTTTACGGGGCAATCCGAACTATTTCAAGCTACCGCCGATAATATCGAGCAGCTCATTCGTAATGGCCTGCTGACGGCTCTTGTTATACTGTTTCGTCAAATCTTGAATCAACTCGTTGGCATTATCTGTCGCCGTCTGCATGGCAAGCATACGGGCAGCATGTTCCGAAGTATTGGAATCGAGAAGCACGGTAAATATCTTCTGACTCAACACTTTTGGCAGAAGTTCCGCTATCAGTTCGCCGACGGAAGGTTCCACAATGTAATCATTATTAAAACTGCGGGCATCCTCCGGTACATCTTCTGCCGCCTCCTGCGCTACTTGCGTCAGGTCAATGGGCAGATAATTCTCGCGGAGCAGCACCTGCGAACCCATCGATTTGAAGTGATGGTAAATCAGCTCCACATGGTCAATCTGCTTTTCCACAAACTCATGCATCAACTTCTCTGCCAGCTCATACGCTTCAACGTACGAAGGCTTGTCTGCCATCACCTGGTAGCTGCCTTGCGGCACATATCCCATTTTCTTGACGGCTTCCTCCACCTTTCTCCCAACGGGATATATCAGAATATTCTCCTTGCCCAGCGACTGGTAATCTTCCAAAGCCCGTTCCAGCATCTTCGCCACATTCGAGTTGAATGCACCGCACAAGGAACTATTGGACGAAAACGCCACGACCGCTACCCTCGTCACGGGTCTTTTCTCGGTATAGGGCGACTCGAAGGAAGCATCCGTACGCAGAAAGTTCGTCAGAATCTCATTCAGCTTCCGTTGATAAGGCAGCATATTCTCAATCCGCCCCTGCGCCTTATGCAGTTTGGCAGATGCCACCATCTTCATAGCCGATGTTATCTGGCGTGTACTCTTGACGGAGCTTATTCTATTTTTTACCTCTTTCAGTGAAGACATATATCTATTTACGATTTAATTATTTACGATTTACGATTGAAGTTACTTTTGCTTGCAGCCGATTTACCACTTACCATATAGAGTAACTCCAATCGTAAATCGTAAATCGTCCAATCGTAAATCACATGAATTGCCTTGCAACCGCCTCTGCCGTCTCCTCAATCTTCTTGCAGACATCGTCATTGATGGCACCCGTCTTTAAAACGTCGAGTACCTCCATGCGATAGTTCATCTCAAGAGACTCAAGGAAGTTGCGTTCAAACTCGCTGACCTTGTCCAAAGGAACATTCCTCAACAAGCCGTGCGTGCCGCAATAAAGAATGGCAATCTGCTTTTCTACCGGCATCGGGCTGTATTGGGGCTGTACCAGCAGGCGTGTATTCTTCTGTCCCTTGTCGATGGTCAATGCCGTCACGGGGTCCATATCGCCACTGAACTTGGTAAACGCTTCCAGCTCCCGGTACTGTGCCTGGTCAATCTTTAATGTACCTGCCACCTTCTTCATAGCCTTGACTTGGGCATTACCACCCACACGGCTCACAGAGATACCCACGTCAATGGCCGGACGGTTACCCTGGTTGAAGAGGTTCGTATCAAGGAATATCTGCCCGTCAGTGATTGAAATCACATTCGTTGGGATATAGGCGGACACGTCTCCTGCCTGAGTTTCGATAATGGGCAATGCAGTCAGCGAACCGCCACCTTTCACTTTGCCTTTCAGACTGTCCGGCAGGTCGTTCATCTCGCGTGCCACTTCCTCCTGGCTGATAATCTTCGCCGCACGTTCCAACAAACGGGAGTGCAGATAGAAGATATCACCCGGATAGGCCTCACGTCCTGATGGACGGCGCAGAATCAGAGACACTTCACGATAGGCCACCGCCTGCTTGGACAAGTCGTCATAGACCACCAACGCATGACGGCCGGTATCACGGAAATACTCTCCGATGGCAGCCCCTGCAAAGGGAGCGTAATACTGCAATGCAGCCGGGTCGCCCGCCGTAGCAGCCACCACAATGGTATAGTCCATCGCACCGTACTGGTGCAGGGTATTCACAATAGAAGCTACGGTAGAACCTTTCTGACCAATGGCTACATAAATACAATACACCGGATCACCAGCTTCAAAATTGGCACGCTGGTTGATGATGGTATCGATGGCAATGGCCGTCTTACCGGTCTGGCGGTCACCGATAATCAGTTCACGCTGTCCGCGGCCAATAGGTATCATGGCATCCACAGCCTTCAGACCGGTCTGTAGCGGCTGATTCACCGGCTGACGGAAGATAACTCCCGGCGCCTTGCGTTCCAGCGGCATTTCATAAAGTTCTCCGCCTATCAGTCCTTTGCCATCGAGCGGCGCACCCAGAGGGTCTATTACACGGCCCAGCATACCCTCTCCCACCATGATGGAAGCAATACGCTTGGTACGCTTTACAATGAAGCCTTCCTTGATTTTATCCGTAGGGCCAAGCAACACAGCACCCACATTATCCTCTTCGAGGTTCATCACAATGGCCTTGATGCCGTTGTCGAACTCCAACAACTCGTTGGCTTCGGCATTGCGCAACCCATAGATACGGGCTACACCGTCACTGACTTGCAGTACCGTGCCAATCTCGTCCAACTGTACGCGGGTGTCAATCCCTTCCAGTTGCTTGCGGAGAATATCGGAGACTTCGCTTACTTTTATATTTTCAGACAACATCTTAGTATTTACTATTTTACAATTTACTATTTACTATTTGAAAGAACCCGAATCATATACTGTTTGACCTCTACAACTTACGCATCACAAGACTATTAAATAAGTAAATTGTAAATTGTCAAATCGTAAATCACACGATTCTTCTATTCCTATCAATGAACTGCTGTTTCACTTTCTTAAGCTGCGTAGCAATACTGGCATCCAGACGGAAGTCGTTGATGTCGAAGATAAAACCACCTTCAATGGAGGGATCCACTTCAGTCTGCAGCTCCATGCTGGCATGCAGCAGGGAGGAAGCACTGTCATGGATGCGCTCCCGCACTTCCTGGCTGACGGGAACGGCTGTTATCAGCTTTCCTACACCGATATGCTTGTCTTTCCGGTACAAATCCAGAAAACTCAGGCAGATGTACTGGAGAAAGTTTTCCCGCCGGTTCTTCAACACCAGGGTCATGAAACGCGCAAACTCACGGCCCGCAGGAGCATCCCCCACAGCAGCGGTACAGATAAGTGTTAACTTCTCACGTATCGTCAGGATGGGGTTTTCCAATGCCATGCGCAAATCGGGATGTTTCCTGAAGCTACGGTCGAGCATACAAAACTCCTTGTACAGAGTATCTTCTGCCCCCATGCTCTTGGCATATTCCATCAATGCTTTCGCATAACGCATCGAAACGATTCCTATATCCATTTCTTTGAGAATTAATTGTTTTTACTTGCGGCCAGCACTTCATCCAGCATCCGGTCTATCATCTCCATCTGCTCATGTTTCTCGTCCAGATTCTTGCGGATAATTTTCTCGGCTATATCTACGGACAAGACTGCCACCTGGCGGCGAATATCGCGGATGGCCTCTTCCTTCTCTTGCTGTATCTGCTTTTTAACTTCGTCCAGCTCCTTCTGCGCGGCGGCTTCCGCCTGCTTGCGTGCTTCGACGATAATCTTGTCACGCTCATGCATCGCCTCCCGCAGAATACGTCCTTGTTCTTTGTTGGCAGCAGCAATCAACGCTTCACTCTCCTCTTTCAGTTTGGAGAGCTGGGCATTTGCTTCGCGTGCCACTTCCAAAGACTGGTCGATGTAGGTCTTGCGACCTTCCACCATCTTGGTGATAACGGGAAAACCGTACTTGGCAAGCACCACAAACACCACACCGAATGAAAGGAGCATCCAGAACAGCAGACCACTATCGGGTAATAACAATGACATAATTTTATTTACTATTTGACAATTTACGATTTACAATTTGGCTGCGCGGTGATGCTGCACGGACAAATTGTAAATGGTAAATGGTAGATTGTACATTATAAAAAGAATACCAATAAACACACAACTACTGCCAACAAAGCAACACCTTCAATCAAGGCAGCGGCAATAATCATGTTCATACGGATATCTCCGGATGCTTCCGGCTGGCGGGCAATGGCCTCCATAGCAGAACCGCCGATTTTACCAATACCTACACCAGCACCAATAACAGCCAAACCAGCACCAATGGCTGCACCCAGTTTACTAACTCCCACACCTGCCGCAGCAGCTTGCAATAATACAGATAGTAACATAACTTTCAGTTTTTAAATGGTTATTTTTATTAATATTTATATTCCCAATAATCGTATCACTTCACCGCCTTCTCCTTATGCTCTTCCTGCGCCAGACCGATGAACACGGCTGACAGCATGGTGAACACATATGCCTGGATAAAGGCAACCAACAACTCAAGTGCATTCATAAAGATATTGAACAACACCGATGCCACGGTCAGCGTTCCGTTCAAAGCAGGTCCCATACTGGCCGAGATGAATATCAGGCAGGTAAGCACCAGCATTGCCATGTGCCCTGCCAGCATATTGGCAAAAAGACGTATCATCAAAGCAAACGGTTTGGTGAAAATACCGAAGAACTCGATAAACGGCATCATGGGGACCGGTACCTTCAGCCACCAGGGCACATCCGGCCAAAAGATATCTTTCCAATAAGTCTTGGTTCCAAAGATATTCACGGCCAAGAAAGTACAGATGGCCAATACCATCGTAATGGCTATATTTCCCGTCACGTTGGCCCCTCCGGGAAAGAAAGGAATCAGCCCCATAATGTTGTTGATGAAAATAAAGAAGAAGGCCGTCAGCAAGTAAGGTGCGAATTTACGGTACTTCGGACCGACACAGCTCTTTATAATATCATCGTTCACCATCATGATAAACATCTCCATAAACCCGATGAAACCACCGGGAGCGGCACTTCCCTGCGGGTGCTTGCGATACCAGTGCGCCACACTCAAAATGATGAGAAGCAGCAATGCGCTGTTGATGAGCAAAGCCAGTGTCACCTTCGTGATGGAGATGTCCAACGGGCGTATTTCGTTTCCGGTGGCATCATACTCCACCAGCTTGCCTTCGTACTTGCTTCCTGCGGGAGCGATGGAAAAGCCTTCATAACTTCCACCGTTCTCCTCCAGACGTGAGGATAGAAAGGCATGCCATCCGGTGGTAGAGCTATGCACTATTACCGGCAAAGGAATCGTAACGTGAGTTTCGCCCCACGTCGTGATGTGCCATTCGTAAGAATCGCCGATATGCCCGAAGACAATCTCCTTCACGTCCACCGTATTCTCGGCCCGCACCGTGGCGGGTAGCAACATGCCCAGTGCCAGCAGAATTACAGTCAGTATGTTACGCAATCTTTTCATTGTTACTTTTCTTTTTCAGTTTCCGATTCGCCTCAAAAGTGAAGAAGAACCAGGAATCATAAATCAAATATATCAGATAGTTGGCTATAAACGTCAACAAAAACACCCTGGCTTCCTCACGTACTGCAACGCAATAAACCAGCATCACAATCATGGAGACCAGCATTCTCATCACACGCATCAGCAGATAAATCTGCAACATTCGTCCTGGCATCCGGTGACGGCAGCTTTCGGTCATATTAATCATGAATACTCCGAAAACAAAGAAGAAAAGCGGAATCAGCGGATAACCGCCGAAATAGTGATGCGGATTTATCGAAAAATACGCCCAACCGCCTACAATTCCTATCAATACCGTCAAGAGCGCTGTATGCAATAAGTAGTTTCTCTTAGTAATAGTCACGCCAACAACCTCTATTTTTTAATTGTTAATTTTTTAATAGCCTATTGCTGTTCTATACAGACGGCAACCCTTCCGTTACTCATCTCCACGAATCCGCTTTGAATATCCAACTCATGTTCCTCACCGTCCGTTGCGTAAATCAATTTCCCCGTTCCCAACGATGATACAATCGGTGCATGCTGCGGCAGGATAGAAAAAGAGCCCATAGTGCCCGGCAATGTAACACTTTCCACTTCCCCGTTGAAGAGTTCCTTCTCCGGTGAAACAATATTCAAATGCAACTTTTTCATCATCAAAGCTCCCAGACTTTTAATTTTTAATCGTTTTTCCCCCTGCCTGCTCCAGTAGTTTCTTACCCTTCTCAATGGCTTCTTCAATGGTTCCCACATTCAAGAAAGCAGGTTCGGGCAGGTAGTCCACCTCTCCGTCAAGAATCATCTTGAAGCCTTTGATAGTGTCCTCAATGGAAACCATTGTACCTGGGACACCCGTAAACTGCTCGGCAACGGCAAACGGCTGTGAAAGGAAACGCTGCACACGACGTGCACGGTTCACCAACGTACGGTCGGCATCAGAGAGTTCCTCCATACCAAGGATGGAGATAATGTCTTGCAATTCCTTGTTGCGCTGCAATATTTGTTTTACACGTTGTGCCACTTCGTAGTGTTCTACCCCCACGATGTGTGGGTCGAGAATGCGTGAAGTAGATTCCAACGGGTCCACAGCAGGATAAATACCAAGTTCAGTAATCTTACGACTCAACACCGTGGTGGCATCGAGGTGGGTAAACGTTGTGGCAGGTGCCGGGTCCGTCAAGTCATCGGCAGGCACATATACAGCCTGCACGGAAGTGATGGAGCCGTTTCTTGTAGAGGTAATACGCTCCTGCATGGCACCCATTTCCGTTGCCAGTGTCGGCTGATAGCCTACGGCAGAAGGCATACGGCCCAGCAAGGCCGAAACCTCGGAACCGGCTTGGGTGAAACGGAAGATATTATCAATGAAGAACAGAATGTCACGCGGACCGTCCGTCTCCGCTCCCATGTCACGGAAGGACTCGGCCACCGTCAACCCAGACAATGCCACGGACTGACGCGCACCGGGAGGTTCGTTCATCTGACCGAATATCAAAGACACTTGTGATTTGGCCACTTCGTCATAATCTACTTTGGACAAATCCCAATGGCCTTCCTCCATACCTTTCTTGAATTCTTCTCCGTAACGGATAACACCGGATTCAATCATTTCTCTCAGCAGGTCGTTGCCTTCACGTGTACGTTCTCCTACACCGGCAAACACAGAGAAGCCGTGCTGCTTCTTCGCAATATTATTAATGAGCTCTTGGATAAGCACCGTCTTGCCTACACCGGCGCCACCAAACAGACCGATTTTACCGCCCTTGCTATATGGTTCCAGCAAGTCGATAACCTTGATGCCTGTATAAAGCACCTCTTGTACGGTAGTCAAATCTTCAAACTTAGGGGGGTCGCGATGGATGGGATAAGCACCGGTACGGTCCAACTCCTTCATGCCGTCGATAGAGTCGCCCACAACGTTCATCAGGCGGCCTTTGATTTGTGTACCTATCGGCATGGTGATGGGGCCTCCCAGCGGATGCACTGTCATTCCTCTCTGCAGGCCGTCCGTACTGTCCATAGCAACAGTACGCACCGTGTTTTCACCAATGTGCTGCTGTACCTCTACAATCAGTCTTTTGCCGTTCGACCTTTTTATTTCCAGTGCGTCGTGAATACTCGGCAACATCATTTCTGCCTCCGTTCCTTCGAAATAGACGTCTACTACAGGCCCGATTACCTGTGAGATATGTCCGACAATCTGTGACATAAGCAATCTTTTTATTCTATATTTCCTTAATTATTTTTCCCAATACTAAGTTGTAAGTCGCGTGTATCCTCATTAACAAGTCAGCCAAGTCGCGTCTTTCATCAGCTATGTACTCGTACCTATTAACGTTTGTCAGCTATGGTTTGTTCATCCCAATAGTTACATAAACAACAACGCAAATGTATAAACAATTTGCATGTAGTTGTTACCGTGTATAGCATTTTTTGAACAAAAAAGACTATTTTGAACGATTAATACTACAATTGGAACAAATTGTTACAGACATGATAACATCAGTTAACAATTAGCAAGAAAAAGGAATTGCCCACCCATCTTATGAAAAAAACACTGAATTGACAACAGAGGTTCTGTATATAATATACAAAAAATAAGCCTTGTCTCTCGACAAGGCTTATTCACAACACAAACACAAAATAAAACACGACAAAACTACTATGCAATCTTACCTGTCTATGCCGGGGAGGCATACGTACTAGTTACGGATATTCACATATACATAAACAGCTTCAGGCTGATTTGCACATTATAAACAAATGCGGGGAGGCATTTGTTTATTGCCTATTTGTTAAAAAACACAAATTCAAAGTTTGTCATTGAATACCTCTTTCACGAAGCTTCAACTGCCATTTCCATGCAGAAAGTAAAGTATCTTCAATACTTGTTTCTGCCTTCCAACCCAGTTCATTGTTTGCCAATTCCGGGTTTGCCCATACCTTCTCAATATCACCGGCACGCCGACCTACTATCTGATAGTTCAGTTTTACACCGGTAGCCTTTTCGAAAGCATTAATCAGTTCCAATACGGAAAGTCCACGACCTGTACCGATATTGAATACTTCCACTTTTTCCTTCTGCTTGTTCTCCAAGATACGGCGGATAGCCACTACGTGTGCTTTGGCCAAATCGACTACATTGATGAAGTCGCGGATACAAGAACCGTCGGGAGTATCATAATCGTCACCAAACACGCTCAGTTTCTCACGGATGCCGATAGCGGTCTGGGTAAGATAAGGAATCAAGTTCTGCGGTACACCGTTAGGCAACTCTCCCAACAATGCTGTGGGGTGTGCACCTATCGGGTTGAAGTAACGCAACAAGATGGCGTTTATCGGAGCACCGGAAGCAACCGTATCACGTACAATCTCTTCATTGATTTGCTTCGTGTTTCCATACGGAGACTCAGCTTTCTTAATAGGTGCCTTTTCCGTTACCGGAAGTTCGTCCGGCTGGCCGTAAACTGTGCAGGAAGAAGAGAATACGATACCTTCCACTCCATGCTTCGGCATCAATTCCAGCAGGTTTATCAGTGAAACCAGGTTATTACGATAGTAAAGCAATGGTTTCTGGACAGATTCACCCACAGCCTTGCTGGCCGCAAAGTGAATGATGGCTTTAATGCCTTTATATTTGGTAAACACAGCGTCAAGACCGGCATAATCCAAGCAATCCAATTCCTCGAATGCAGGGCGGATGCCCGATACCTTCTCTATGTTATCTACAACATCTGCGCTGGAGTTTGACAAATTATCAATAATAACAACTTCATAACCTGCGTTTTGAAGTTCCACCACCGTGTGAGAACCAATATAACCGGTTCCACCCGTAACTAAGATTTTCCCTTTCATATTAAATATAGATAATTTAGCTTTTAGGTTATCAATACGCCACAAATGTAAGGAAATAAATTAATAAAAACAGAAAAAGGGGGATAAATTTTAGTTTATCCCCCTTCCACTTTATTTCCGTTTTTTCTTCTTTAAATCTTCACAACCCCCGAAAAGCCCATGAATGCCATTGCCAGCAGTCCGGCAGTAATCAAAGCTATCGGAGTACCCTGCATACCTTTCGGTACACTAACCAGGCTCATTTGCTCGCGCAGGCCTGCAAACAGTGTCAGTGCCAAGCCGAAACCAAGTGCCGTGGAGAATGCATAAACCACTCCCGTCAGCAAATCATAATCTTTTTGGATAACAAGGATAGCCACACCGAGAATACAGCAGTTGGTAGTAATCAACGGCAGGAACACGCCCAAGGCCTGATACAGAGAAGGAGAAACTTTCTTCAGGATAATCTCTACCATCTGCACCAATGCGGCAATCACCAGGATAAAGGTAATAGTCTGCAAATAGCCCAAATCAAAAGCGTCGAGCACATACTTCTGAATAAGGAATGTCACGATAGTGGCGATGGTGAGCACGAATGCCACCGCTGCCGACATGCCCAATGCAGTCTCCACTTTCTTGGAAACTCCCAAGAACGGGCAAATTCCCAAGAATTGCGACAATACGATGTTGTTTACAAAGATTGCCGAGATAAATATCAATATATATTCCATTTCTTTAATTTATTAATTGAAAAATGACAATCGATAATGAACCATTATCAATCATCCATTATCAAGCCTTCTTCATACTGTTGATTAAAGCAATGAGATAGCCCAATGCGATGAATGCACCCGGAGCAAGGACAAATACCAACATGCCGTATTCTTCGGGAAGGATACTCAAGTTGAATATCTTGCCGGTTCCCAGGAACTCACGCACGGCACCCAGTAATGTCAGTGCAATGGTAAAGCCCAAGCCCATGCCCAGACCGTCGAACAAGGAAGCCACCGGATTGTTTTTGGCAGCAAATGCCTCGGCACGTCCCAATACGATACAGTTTACAACAATCAGCGGAATGAACAGGCCCAGTGTGGCGTACAATGCAGGAACGTAAGCTTGCATTATCATCTGCAACAGTGTCACAAATGATGCTATGACTACAATGAATGAAGGGATACGCACCATATCGGGAATCAGATTCTTGATGGCAGAAATCACCACATTGGAACATATCAGCACGAACATTGTAGCCAGTCCCATACCCATACCGTTAATGGCAGAGGAAGTGGTACCCAGTGTAGGACACATACCCAGCAGGAGTACAAACGTAGGATTCTCTTTGATAATCCCGTTCATCATAACTTTAAAATTATTCATATCTTCTACTCCTTTCTTATTTAGCGCTGAGTGTATCCACAGCTTCGGGAGCTGCGGAATCAGCAGGTTGTTCAACATTCTTTTGAGTAGCGCCGGTAGTGCCGTCGGCAGTTTCCTGACCGGCATAGGCAGCATAAGCCGCATTCACTGCATTCAAAAAAGCACGTGAGGTGATGGTAGACGCTGTAATGGCATCTACTTTACCACCGTCCTTGCTCACTGTCAATGCAGCTTCACCCGGATTCATGCCGGTGATGTCACCTTTATTGCCTTTCTTGAACCAGTCGGCAGCCTTGGAACCCAACCCCGGAGTTTCCACATGCGACAACAAGGAGTAGTCGATGATTTTGCCTTCAGCATCGAAACCGACCAACACTTTCAGCTCACCGCCAAAACCCATGGCAACAGCTTCCACAGCAGCTCCGATATATTCTCCGCCTTTGGTGGCAGGATATACAGAATACTGTACTCCGTTTACTTCCTGCATCTTCTTCTCGGCGATGGGGTCATTGTCGAAGCCCGGAACCACCGCACTTACGGCATCGCTCAAGGTCTTTGCATTGGCCTGCGCAATGGGCTCCTTCGTCAATTCGTTTACATAAGCCAGCAACGCTACGGAAATTGCGGTAACGCCCGTAAGTACCAGCAACATATTCTTCAAGGATGATTCTAACTTTTTCATTTCTTCTTCGCTACCTCCCCAAAGCGTTTAGGTTTAACATAGGTGTTGATGAGCGGAGTGAACGCATTCATAATCAGAATGGCAAACGACATACCCTCCGGATATGCACCGAACAGACGGATGATGACAGTCAGTAGGCCGATGCAAACACCATAAATCAGCATACCTTTGTGGCTCATCGGAGAAGTCACGTAGTCCGTAGCCATAAAGACAGCACCCAGCATCAGACCACCGGACAACAACTGTACGACCGGGGATACATAAAGTTCCGGATTGACCAGATACATGATACCGGAGAACACGAATACCGTCACCAGAATAGATACCGGAATGTGCCAGGTGATGATTTTCTTCCACAACATGTAGAACAAACCAAGCAGCAGCGCCAAGGCACTCACCTCACCGAGACATCCTCCATTATTACCTATCAGAAGGTCGAAAGCTCCCGGAAGGTCGCTCAGGGACATGCCCGGAGCACCATTGATGACACCTTTCATAATAGCCAGCGGCGTAGCAGCCGTCGTGGCATCCGTATAGGCTGTCAACTGGCCTACAGCCGGCCATGTCGTCATCTGCACGGGGAATGAAAGCAGCAGGAACACACGTCCTGCCAGTGCAGGGTTAAAGGGATTGCAACCCAAACCTCCGAAGGACATCTTGCCTACCCCGATGGCAAACAAGGCACCAAGGATGATAATCCAGATGGGCAGGTTGGAAGGCAGGTTAAAGGCCAGCAACACACCGGTAATGATGGCAGAGCCGTCGGTGATGGTTGTGGTCTCTTTTTTCATGAGGAATTTGCCGATGGCCCATTCAAAGAACAAGCAGGCTGCTACGGAAGTGGCCGTAACAATCAGCGCACCCAGTCCGAAAAAGTAAAGCGAAACGAGGAATGCCGGAATCAATGCGATAAGCACACCGTACATATTCTTCTTCACGCTGTCACCGCCGTGAACGTGGGGCGAAAGGGATACGATTAATTTATTCATACTTCGTTATTTTTTAGCTTGACGTGCACGGATCATCGCTCCTACCTTCCCCTTACCCAAGCGGATATAATCCAGCATCGGACGGTTGGAAGGACAAGTGAACTGGCATGAACCGCATTCTATACACGACATAATGTCTTCTTTCTCTACTCTTTCAAAATCTCCGTGGGCCGAAACGGTAGCCAGCAGATACGGCTCCAACCCCATCGGGCAGGCTCCCACGCACTTAGCACAACGGATACAAGGCTGTACTTCGCCGCGCTTGGCTTCCTTCTCGTTCATAATCAGAATACCGGAGCTTCCTTTGGCTGTCGGTACATCCGTATTTACCAGAGCTTTACCCATCATCGGGCCACCGCCGATAATCTTACCCGTATCTTCGGGCAGGCCGCCGCAAGCTTCAATCAGCTGCTTCATCGGCGTACCGATACGTGCCAGGAAATTGGACGGCTTTGCCAACGACTTACCAGTCACGGTAATGACACGCTCAAACAGAGGTTTGTTCTTCTGTACGGCCTGGTAAACGGCAAATGCGGTACCCACATTCTGCACCACAGCTCCCGTGGAGATAGGCAGCGCACCGGCTGTAACCTGGCGACTGATGACAGCATCAATCAACTGCTTTTCACCACCCTGCGGATATTGTACCTTCAAGGGTACCACCTCGATACCTGCATAGCTGGAAGCAACCTTCGTCATCAGCTGGATGGCATCGGGCTTGTTGTTCTCAATGCCAATGAATGCCTTGTTCACCTTTACCGCTTTCATCAGAATGGATACACCTACCATAATTTCTTCCGCATGTTCCAGCATCAGCTGATGGTCGGCAGTCAGATACGGTTCGCACTCTACGGCGTTGATGATGACACACTCTGCCTTGAATGCAGGAGGAGGACACAACTTGACCTGCGTAGGAAAGCATGCACCGCCCAGACCTACGATACCGGCATCAGCGATTTTCTTCACGATTTCCTCGGAGGTCAGACTGCATTCCTTCACCAACGTTTCGGAACGGTCAATGGATTCTTCCCATTCATCCCCTTCTACGTCAATGAATATAGCAGGCTTGGCGTAACCGCTGGCATCGACAATCGTGTCAATCTTAGCGACTTTCCCGCTGACAGACGAATGAATGGCTGCTGATACAAAACCGCCGGGCTCGGCAATCTTCGTACCCACTTTCACAACATCACCTTTGGCAACGATAGGCTTGGCAGGAGCACCGATGTGCTGTCCCAGCAAGATAGCGGCCTTGGCCGGAATCTCTGCCTTGATGATAGGCTGATGTGCTGAAAGTTTATTTTCGTGTGGATGGACTCCACCAATTGAAAATGTCTTCAACATACAATTCTGTATTTTTAGTCGTTTATTTACTTTATTAATTCATACCTCAACTTGGGAAGTCTAAACCTCTGCTTTGGGAGTCTCAACCTCAGCTTTAGGAGCTGCAACCTTTACTTGGGGAGCTGCATCGTCAGCCTTCGGTTTGCGCGGCGGGAAGTTGAGGGCAATGATTGTGTTTTGCGGACAAGCTTCCTCGCACTTGCGACAGGATTTGCACTTATTGGGGTCAATGTAAGCCAGATTGTTTTCCAGCGTGATAGCCTCGAACGGACAAACCTTCACACACTTGCCGCAACCGATACATGCCACGGTACAAGCCTTGCGTGCTACGGCCCCCTTGTCCTTGTTTACACACTGTACGTAAATACGACGTGATTTCTTGCCTTGAGGACGGATTTCAATAATAGATTTCGGACAAGCCTTGGCACAAGCTCCACAAGCCGTACACTTTTCCTCATCCACTTCGGGAAGTCCGGTCTCCGGATTCATGTGGATAGCATCGAACTGGCAGGCAGCCACACAGTCGCCGCATCCCAGACAGCCATAACTACAACCCGTTTCACCACCATAGAGAGAAGCCGCAATGGCACAACTCTTGGCGCCATCGTATTGGTTCACACGAGGACGGTTGGCACAAGTTCCATTACATCTCACCACCGCAACCATAGGTTCGGCAGCAGCGGCATCCAAGCCCAGAATCTCGGCAATCTTTGTCATGACGGGCTGTCCACCCACCGGACAAAGTTTACCATCCAGCGAACCTGCCTTTACGCAAGCATCTGCAAATCCGCTACAACCGGGGTAACCACATCCACCGCAATTTGCCTGGGGAAGCACCTCTGCTACCTGGGCAATCCGCGGATCTTCATACACGGCGAATTTCTTGGAAGCCACGTAAAGAATAGCGGCCGATACCAGCGCTATAACTCCCAATGAAATCACTGCAATCAGAATTACATTCATAAATTAGTTGTTTATTAATTATTTGTTTTATTATTAGTTAGTTCATCGGTCGTACGGAGAATGAGAACTTCTTACCCATCCGCGACTTGTTCAGCCACAATATATAATAATAAGGTATAAGAAGTGCCAGCGAACAAAGTGCAGAACGCAGCTCGTCATTCCAGATAGCCATAAAGACAAACAGTGAGATTATCAGAATAAGGAAAGGAAATATAAAGGCAAACAGAACTGCCATCACTCCCATTGAAAGTTCGCCCGTCACCCATACACGGTCACCGGGCTGGTAGGATGCGGCATTGGCATCGGCCACATCGACAAGTTTCTCTTTCGTATCCGCAGAGGTACAATGCCCCTTGACACTACACGAAGCGCACGCTGAAGTCTGGATGATTCTCACTTGGAGATGAGAACCGTTTATGTTTTCCACAATACCTTGATGTTTTATAGTATTCGCCATTTTGCAAAGTGTGCATTACAAATCGCGGCAAATTTACGCATTATTTGTGAACTGCAAACCTTTCCTATGCATTTTCTGTGTTCGTAAACGTGCTTTTTCTATGTTTTTATGTTTTTTCACCTGCCACAGACTACAAAAAGACAAAAAACAGACGGTCTGTCAAGGAAAAACAGACCGTCTGACTAACCAAAACAGATAATCTGTTCACTCCGAACAGACCATTTGTTTATTTACCATTTATAATTGATACCGAAACTGAGCAATTCTTTTACCTGAAAATAGCTGTCCCCTTCCGTCGGCTTGGCACTGTCGTCATAGCGGGCGTGCACATAGAGCTTGGTGGAAAGATAGCGGTTCAGCACAAAGTTCACCGTGTTTTCCCATTCGATACGCGTCCACTCATAACTGGTCTGGAAGTCCAGGCGGGAATCCAGCGTAATGGAAGGAATGATGGTCCACGAAAGTGTAGGCTGTATCTGCGAACCGAAGTTATGCTTCACGCACTTGCCCTCCTCAAGACCGAAACTCACTTCATTCACACCCTTATTCCCCACATAGCGCAGCATGTACGTCAGCGGAGCCATGAAAACGGACAAGCTGAATTTCTGCTTCTTCAACTTGTAGTCCATACCGATACTGCTTGACCAGTCCGCCGGAGCAAAGAAAGCCGAAACCAGCTCTTCACTGTTGGCCTTGTAGCCATTGCAGAACTGGGTCTTAAACTCAGTCGTGATGGTATAATACCACTTGGACGCAGCCTGAATACCCAGTTTACTGTACAGCCGGAGTTGGTCGGTACTTACCAGATAGTTATGAAACTCGTCGGAAGGTGCGGAGCTGAAGCCCAGCTTGGCATCGAGCAGATTTTCCCACTGCACCTTTTCACGGTCATTATAGTTGGCAAACAATTGCAGGTTGGCAAGCACGGCGTTAGTGCTCTCACCTCCCTTGTACCAGTTGTCGGAGATATAGTTCTGGGTAATCTGCAACGAACCGTTTCCACCCGTCACCCACCAGTTGGGCTTGTGGATAATCACGTCGGCTTCCTCCTTCACTCCCACCATATTCTCTTGTGCAAACAGTTTCACGACGGACGGCTTGGAAGAAACCTCCTTCTCTATATTATCCTTGAATATCTTCCCTTTCATCACCTCCTTCTCGGTCATTACAACCAGATTGGGACAATTCACATACGTGTTCAGCAGCGTACGGTCCACCAGTTTGTTGGCTCGGTCCTTTGAGGTGAAACTCAGTGTGTCGAACGGCAACATCTCGCGCGTCAGGGCAGGCACCGTATCAGGCACCTGGAAATGCCAGTCCACCTTGGAAAGGCGTCTCATGGGGGCATAATAATAGGTAAGGGGAAGGAACAACCTATAGTAGTTCGGATTGGAAGGTATATAACGCTCCGGAGTCGTGGGGTCATTCAAATAATCCAGCACTCCGATATACCTTTCATATAATATGGAAACAGTATCCAGCCTGTACCCCATACCTTCCGGTTTCAATTTCAGAATCATGTATTCTTTCATTATATCCGGCAAGGTGTCGGCTTTGGCAGTTGTTTCCTGTCCACTGTTCTTCGAGGCGGTATCCAGCGTATTCTGTGCCATCACCGACGAAGAAATCATCGTAGCAATTAACCAAAATGCAATGTGTCTATTCTTCATAATGCCCTAAAGTCTATGTTTCGAGCGCAAATTTAGCTTAAAATGTTTAGAAAACATAGAAAAGCCATAAGAAAAAGGCAAGAAGGACTTTCTTCGATGAAATCGTATTTTTTAATAATTGTTTCATCGAAACTTTCTCTACTTCCTCTTTTTTTTATAATTTTGCGCTTTTTAAGTTCTACGTGTACTGACGGGAGCAGTGCGCACCTTGAACGACAAGCCGTATAGGCTCTTGGCATTAGATTAAACAATTAATAAAATAATATAGTTGTGGGAGAAACAAAGTATATTTTCGTCACCGGTGGTGTTGCCTCTTCATTAGGTAAAGGTATCATCTCATCCTCCATCGGTAAATTGCTGCAAGCAAGAGGTTACAAGGTAACCATCCAGAAGTTTGACCCGTATATCAACATCGACCCGGGTACACTGAACCCTTATGAACACGGCGAATGCTACGTTACCGTGGATGGCCACGAAGCCGACCTCGATTTGGGCCATTACGAACGCTTCCTGGGCATCCAGACCACCAAAGCCAACAATATCACGACCGGACGCATCTACAAAAGCGTCATCGACAAAGAGCGCCGGGGTGACTATCTGGGAAAGACCATCCAGGTTATTCCCCATATTACAGACGAAATCAAGCGTAATGTAAAACTGCTGGGAAACAAATACAAATTCGACTTTGTTATTACCGAGATTGGCGGTACAGTGGGTGACATCGAGTCTCTGCCCTATCTGGAAAGCATCCGTCAGCTGAAGTGGGAACTGGGAAAAGACGCCTTGTGCGTACACCTTACTTATGTCCCCTACCTGGCAGCTGCCGGTGAGCTGAAGACCAAGCCCACCCAGCACTCCGTAAAGGAACTGCAAAGTGCCGGTATCCAACCCGATGTCCTCGTACTGCGTACGGAACATGAGTTGAGTACCACCCTGCGCAAGAAAGTGGCTCTGTTCTGCAATGTGGACGAAAATGCCGTGGTGCAGAGCATCGACGCGCCTACCATCTACGAGGTGCCCATCTTGATGCAGCGCCAGGGACTGGACGTTACCATTTTGAAGAAAATGGGACTTCCCGTCGGCGACACTCCGGGACTGGGACCGTGGCGTGCTTTCCTCGAACGCCGTCACAAAGCCGAAGAGACTGCCCCGCTGCACATCGCATTGGTGGGCAAATATGACTTGCAGGATGCCTACAAGTCCATCCGCGAGGCCCTTTCACAAGCAGGAACCTACAATGACCGCAAGGTATCGGTAGACTTCGTGAACAGTGAAAAGCTGACTGACGAGAATGTGGCAGAAGCCCTGAAAGGCATGGCAGGCGTACTTATCGGTCCAGGCTTCGGCGAACGCGGCGTTGCCGGCAAGTTCGTAGCCATCAAATATGCGCGTACGCACGACATCCCCACCTTCGGTATCTGTCTGGGTATGCAGTGTATCGCCATCGAATTTGCCCGTAACGTACTGGGTTATGCCGATGCCAACTCACGCGAGATGGACGAAAAGACACCGCACAATGTCATCGACATCATGGAAGAGCAGAAGTCCATCACCAATATGGGTGGAACCATGCGTCTGGGTGCCTACGAATGTGTTCTGCAGAAAGGCAGCAAGGCATACGAGGCATATGGTACCGAGCATATCCAGGAACGTCACCGTCACCGCTACGAGTTCAACAACAGCTTCAAGGATGCCTACGAAGCAGCAGGCATGAAGTGTGTGGGGATAAACCCCGAATCGGACCTGGTGGAAATTGTTGAGATTCCCGCATTGAAGTGGTTTGTCGGTACCCAGTTCCATCCCGAATACAGCAGTACGGTATTGCATCCGCACCCACTGTTCGTAGCATTCGTGAAGGCCGCCATCGAAAATGAAAACGAAAAGAAATAATTTGTAATAAGTAATTTGTAATCAACAAAGAATGGATAAAAATACCATCACAGGTCTTGTTCTGATAGCGATATTGTTAGTAGGTTTCAGCTTTCTGAGCCGTCCCAGCCAGGAGCAGTTGGAAGCACAGCAACGTTACTACGACTCCATAGCCCAGGTGCAACAGCGCGAAGCCGACTTGAAAGCCAAGGCGGAAGCAGCCCTGGCCAACGAAAGCGGAGCGGAAGCAAGCGTTGACTCCACTGCCCTCTTCTTCGACGCCCGTCAAGGAACCAACTCGCAGGTAACCATCCAGAACAACCTGGCAGAAATAACCGTAGATACAAAAGGCGGGCGCATAGCTTCGGCCACGCTGAAGGAATACATGGGACAAGACAAGACGACCCCCGTCACACTGTTCAGCGGCAATGACGCTTCCATGAATTTCCTCTTTTACAACAAGAAAGAGACTATCCAGACGGAAGACTATTATTTCACCGCAGTAAACCGTACGGACAGTACCGTCACCATGCGTTTGTCGGCAGACAGCAACAGCTATATCGACTTTACATATCGCATGCACAATGACACATACCTGATAGACTTTACTATTCAGGCAGTCAATATGGAAGGTAAGCTGGCGGCTACCAACAATTATGTGGACATCGAGTGGTCTCAGCGTGCCCGTCAGATAGAGAAGGGTTACACCTACGAGAACCGTCTGGCTGAACTGACTTACAAAATCACCGGAGAGGGTACCGATTATCTGTCCGCCAACAAGAACGACGAAAAGGAAGTTCCGGAACGCCTGGACTGGATTGCTTTCAAGAACCAGTTCTTCTCTTCAGTATTTTTGGCAGATGCCGACTTTGAAAAGACCAAACTGAGTTCCAAGATGGAGACTCAAGGCAGCGGCTACATCAAGGACTATTCTGCGGAGATGAGCACGAAGTTCGACCCTGCTGGCAAGGAACCTACCCAGCTGTTCTTCTACTTCGGCCCCAATCACTACAAGACTCTGACCGCACTCGACAAGGGGCGTGACGAGAAGTGGGAGCTGAACCGTCTGGTCTATCTGGGCTGGCCGCTCATCCGCTGGATAAACAAATGGTTCACCATCAACATCTTCGACTGGTTGTCCAGTTGGGGGTTGAGCATGGGTATCGTACTGTTGTTCATGACGCTGATTGTAAAGGCAGTGGTATTCCCGGCTACGTGGAAGACCTACATGTCTTCTGCCAAGATGCGCGTACTGAAACCGAAAATCGACGAGATAAACAAGAAGTACCCCAAGCAGGAAGATGCCATGAAGAAGCAGCAGGAAGTGATGGGCCTCTACAGCCAGTACGGAGTCAGTCCGATGGGCGGATGTCTGCCGATGCTGATACAGTTCCCTATCCTGATGGCCTTGTTCATGTTCGTGCCGAGTGCCATTGAACTCCGCCAGCAGAGCTTCTTGTGGGCAGACGACCTTTCCACTTACGATGCGTTCATCAACTTCCCGTTCCATATCCCGTTCCTGGGAAGCCACCTCAGCTTGTTCTGCCTGCTGATGACGGTTACCAACATATTGAACACGAAGTACATGATGCAGCAACAGGATACGGGTGCCAATCCGCAGATGGCTGCCATGAAGTGGATGTCATACCTGATGCCTATCATGTTCCTCTTCATATTGAACGACTATCCTTCGGGATTGAACTATTACTACTTCATCTCTACGTTAGTCAGTGTGGTAACAACGCTCATCATGCGCAAGACAACCAATGAGGAAGCCCTTCTTGCTCAGTTGGAAGCCAACAAGAAAGACCCGAAGAAGATGAAGAAAACCGGTTTCGCCGCTCGTCTGGAAGCCATGCAGAAACAGCAGGAACAGATGATGAAAGAGAGACAGAACAAAAAGTAGTAAGACTACCGTTCAAGATATTCTTTTGCAGAAAGCCGGACAATGACATTTGCCCGGCTTTCTTATCCTTACACCAACGAAAAAATTCACAGACTCTAAATTATGCAGACTAAATACACCTACAAACAAATCTGGCTTATAGCCTACCCCATCCTAATCAGCCTCCTTATGGAGCAGATGATAGGTATGACGGACACCGCCTTCCTCGGACGTGTAGGCGAAGTCGAGTTGGGAGCATCTGCCATCGCCGGTGTCTTCTATATGGTCATCTTCATGGTTGCCTTCGGTTTCAGCATCGGGGCACAGATACTCATTGCCCGGCGCAACGGCGAACGGCAGTATAAGGAAATCGGTGACTTGTTCTATCAGGGCATCTATTTCCAAGTCGGGATGGCAGCAGTCATGTTCCTGCTATCTTATTGCTTCTCGCCGATTATCCTGAAACGCATCGTAGCCTCGGAACATATCTACGAAGCAGCCACCAGCTACCTGCACTGGCGTGTATTCGGTGCCTTCTTCTCGTTCAGCGCAGTCATGTTCCGTGCCTTTTTCTTGGGAACCACCCAGACCAAGACACTGACACTGAACTCCATCGTCATGGTGTTGAGCAATGTCGTATTCAACTATATCCTGATTTTCGGTAAATTCGGTTTTCCTGCACTCGGCATTGCCGGAGCCGCCATCGGCTCCTCATTGGCCGAGCTGGTTTCGCTGTTATTCTTCATCCTCTATACCCGTAGCCGTATCGACTGCTGCAAGTACGGGCTGGACCGTATTCCGAAGTTCCGGTTGGACGTATTGAAACGGATGCTGAACGTCTCTTTCTGGACCATGATACAGAATTTCTTCTCCCTCTCCACCTGGTTCCTTTTCTTCCTTTATGTGGAGCATCTGGGAGAGCGCTCGCTGGCAGTGACCAACATTGTCCGCAACGTGTCCGGCATACTGTTCATGGTACTCATGGCATTTGCCTCTACCTGCGGTTCATTGGTCAGCAACCTCATCGGTGCAGGCCACTCCGATTGCGTGGCAGGCACTATCCGGCAGCACGTACGCATAGCCTACGTTTTCGTACTTCCGCTGGCATTGCTTTTCGCGCTGTTCCCCAAGCTGATTCTGGGAATTTATACCGACATACCCGACCTGCAGGATGCTGCCGTGCATTCGCTTTGGGTGATGTGCTCCACCTATCTGTTCCTGGTTCCTGCCAATGTCTATTTCCAGGCAGTTTCCGGAACCGGCAATACGCGTACTGCATTGGGCATGGAGCTGGCAACGCTGGTCATCTACACAGCCTATATCACCTACATTATTCTGATTCTGCAACTCGACGTGGCCATCTGCTGGACCTCGGAAATGGTTTATTCCAGCTTTATTCTCATTTTCTGCTGGCTATATATCAAACGTGGAAATTGGCAAGGAAGGAAAATTTAGTATCTTTGCATTGAAATAACCGAAACAAAAAACATATATGAAACAAGTAAATCTACTACTTATGTCAGCAGCCATGACATTGGCCTCCTGCGGAGGAACAAAAGATGCCGGACAGCAGCAGGACGCAGCAGCGCTCATCCAGCGGTCGGACATCAAGATTGAAGGAAAGCGTATGACACCCGAGGCACTCTGGGCGATGGGACGTATCGGCAGTGTAGCCGTATCTCCCGACGAAAAGCAAATTGCCTACACGGTATCCTATTACAGCGTGCCCCAGAACAAGAGTAACAGCGAAGTCTTCGTCATGAATGCCGACGGTAGTGGCAATACCCAGATAACGCATGACGCCTGGCAAGAAGGACAGCCCACATGGTTCAAGGACGGCAAGAAGCTTGCCTTCCTCTGCAACGAAAGCGGCAGCAGCCAGGTATGGGAAATGAATCCCGACGGCAGCGGACGCAAGCAGCTGACCCAATACGAGGGAGACATCGAAGGGTTCTCTTTCTCGCCCGACGGCAAGAAACTCCTTTTCATTGCCCAGGTAAAGACCGTGAAGAGTACGGCAGACAAACATCCGGACCTTCCTAAAGCCACCGGCATCATCGTTACCGACCTGATGTACAAGCATTGGGACGAATGGGTGACTACTGCTCCCCATCCATTCGTTGCCGATTTCGACGGCAATGCCATCAGCAATGTCACTGATATTCTTGAGGGAGAGCCATACGAAAGCCCGATGAAGCCCTGGGGCGGTATCGAGCAGCTGGCATGGAGCCCGTCTTCTGATAAGGTGGCCTATACATGCCGTAAGAAAACCGGACTGGCGTATGCCATTTCCACCAACTCCGACATTTATATCTACGACCTTGCCTCCAAGGAAACCAAAAACATCACGGAAGAAAACAAGGGATATGACACGAATCCCCAATACTCTCCCGACGGCAAATACATCGCCTGGCAGAGCATGGAGCGTGACGGCTACGAAGCCGACTTGAACCGCTTGTTTATCATGAACCTCGAGACCGGCGAGAAACGTTTTGTAAGCAAAGCTTTCGAATCGAACGTGGACGCCTTCTTGTGGAACAAAGATTCCCAGAGCATCTACTTCATCGGTGTATGGCATGGCGAGACACAGATTTACAACATCGACCTTGCCGGAAACGACAAGCTTACCCAGCTCACCGACGGCATGTACGACTATGCTTCGCTTGCCCTTTGCGGAGACAAGATTATCGCCAAACGCCACTCCATGAGCATGGGCGACGAAATCTATGCCGTAAACAGTGCACGCAACGGCGACGCTTTTGCAGAAGCAGTGCAACTGACCACAGAAAACAAGCAGATTTACGACCAGCTGGAGATGGGTAAGGTAGAAGCCCGCTGGATGAAGACCACCGACGGCAAGCAGATGCTGACTTGGGTGATTTATCCTCCGCAGTTCGACCCTAACAAGAAGTACCCCACCCTCCTCTTCTGTGAAGGCGGTCCTCAGAGTCCCGTCAGCCAGTTCTGGAGCTACCGTTGGAATTTCCAGATTATGGCAGCAAACGACTATATCATCGTAGCTCCCAACCGCCGTGGTCTTCCTGGCTTCGGTGTAGAATGGAACGAAGCCATCAGCGGTGATTACGGCGGCCAGTGCATGAAAGACTACTTCACTGCCATTGACGAAATGGCCAAGGAACCTTTCGTCGACAAAGACCGCCTGGGTTGCGTAGGTGCCAGCTTCGGAGGCTTCTCCGTATATTGGCTTGCCGGACACCATGACAAACGCTTCAAGGCATTCATCGCACACGACGGTATCTTCAACATGGAAATGCAATATCTGGAAACGGAAGAGAAATGGTTTGCCAACTGGGATATGGGCGGTGCTTATTGGGAAAAGAACAACGCTACGGCACAACGCACTTTCGCCAACTCCCCGCACCTCTTTGTCGACAAATGGGACACCCCTATCCTCTGCATCCACGGAGAGAAGGACTTCCGCATCCTTGCCAACCAGGCAATGGCCGCCTTCGATGCAGCCGTGATGCGTGGCGTTCCTGCCGAACTGCTTATCTATCCGGACGAAAACCACTGGGTGCTGAAGCCTCAAAACGGCGTGCTGTGGCAACGTACCTTCTTTGAATGGCTGGACAAATGGCTGAAGCCGGCTAAGTAAAGCCCCTCAAAAACAATAAAAACAAATAATCCCGGACTCTTTGTCAAGAATCCGGGATTATTTGTTTTTATCGTACACCGCCCGATTCATTTTTTATGACTATAATTTGGGCAGTTCAAATAAAGTCAATACATTTGCTTTATGCACACTCCGAAGAAGTGTAAACAATATGTCCTAATATAACCCGATAAAAGATGAATGAAAATTGGCCTGAGATTGTGGAAACACTGATACCGTATTTTGAAACAAATTCGGTAGAAGGTGACTACCAGCGGGAAATAGAGAACTGCCTGAAATTTCTTGGATGGAAGAAGACCAATGGAACAATGGTATCCCAATATACATTACCGATAGGCAATAGCAACTCCATACGCCCGGACATTGTACTTTGGCGAAAGAACGAGCATGACACACAATCCCCCGTACTCCCTATTGAAATAAAGCGTCCGTCTAATATACGAAATGAAAGACAAGAAAATCAACTGATGTCGTATATGCGCCAGTTGAAACTTAATGTCGGATTATATATAGGAGAAAAGATACAACTTTACTATGACATTCCCAATGATGGAGAGAATCCCATTTGTGTATTTACAGCGGAAATTAAAAAAGAAGATACAAATGGTTCCATCATCTGTGACTTATTGAGCTACGACAAATTCAATCTGGAAAAAATAGAAACATTCTGTAATGAGCAATATAAAAAAATCCAAGCGCGTAATAATCTGCATAGGAGGGTGTCAGAATTCTTATCCGAAGGCAATGGGGTAAAGAATATGATTTCGTTGCTCAAAGACAAGTTTACAGCTGAAGGATTTGAGGAATCCGCCATTAATGAAGAATTTGCCAATCTTACGCTTACAATACATTACGAAAATAAGAGCATTCTCCCTTCATTACAGCTTAAAAAGGGGCAAACATCTAAGAACTCACAAAACAGTCATAAAGAAAGTGATTCCAAAGACCACACAAAATTCTCAGTGGATGGAATCAACTTCTATGTCAAAAGACGTTTTGTATTGGAAGTAGTCAAGCACTATATCAAAGACCATCCCAACATAAACTATGTTGAACTGGAAAAAGTCTTTCCATCCAATTTGCACAGTAAAGCATTAGGTGTAATACGTACTTTGATAGAAGTCCAAGAGAAAATCAAATCTCATCCCGATTTAAAGAAACGCTACTTTCTTAAGCCTGATGAAGTTATTTTATTGGCAGACGGAACAAAAATTGTTGTCAACAACCAGTGGGGAACATTATTTCCAAGATTTCTTGAAGCAGCAAAGAAACTGTACCAAGTAACCAATGATACGGAAAGCAATACTCCAATATCCCGATTAAAGATTACTTTTGGTAATGGGAAAGTAATTCAAGAAACACAAGCAGCCGAGACTTTCCGGCAATTTGTGATGACAGTAGGTGTGGAACAAGTGCAATCTTTAAATATCAAGGTATGCAAGATTCCCTTGATATCAAACACACTTCATGAGAAATACCAGCGCGCTCAAAAACCATTAGGCAACGGACGGTTTCTTATGACCTGCAGCAATACAAAAACAAAGAAGCGTGATATCGAGCGTATTGCCAAAGCTTTGGGTATTCAGGTGACCGTGGAAATTGTATAATGGAAGACAGTAATTCAAGAGATATGTCTTGAAAAATACTTTTTCATGAAGAGTACGTATATTGCGCTCAACAGTAAGATACACCCTATCAAGAAGATATAGCCATACCGTTGGTAATAAATATATCCTACTATTATAAAAGTCTGTATTGTCATATAGGCCAGAGAGACTATGACATGAGGAATCTTCAGTTCATTCGCCATAATCTGATACAGATGCTTGCGATGCGGTAGCCCGATATTCTCATGAAGCATCAGGCGGTGAATGATAGTCAGAACACTGTCTACCCCATAAACGGACAATAAGACAATCCAACTGAAATCACCAGTCTGGATGATGAGCCTGCCTATCAGGAAAAGAAGAATAAAGGCAATGCTCACCGAACCCACATCACCGGCAAAGCATTTGGCACGCTTGCGGAAATTGAAGAAGCAGAAGACTAGAACAGAACAGATAACGGTATAGATGAAATTCGCTTCCACAAAAGTAACCACCTCATTATTGACATAAGCCAACGCAGCAAGAATAACCAGAGAATAACCTCCCGTTATCCCATTAATCCCATCCATAAAATTGTAGGCATTGATGATGCCCGTACAGACTATCAAGGCTATGACTATCCACCACCAGGACAAGGAGAACAGTCCCCACTGATAAAACATCAAGGCCATGGCAGAGAAATGAAAAAGCAGTCTTGTCATCTGTCCGGTGGATTTTATATCGTCCACGAAGCTGATGAACGTCACCAGTGTCAAGGCAAGCAGGAACCAGGGATATTCAAAGCCACTCGTCAGGAAATAGGCCAACGCTCCGAAATAGAAAATAATCCCACCACCGCGTAAAGTCACTTTCGTATGAGAACTCCGCTCATTGGGCTTGTCGATGATATTGCACCTATCAGCCACCTTAAAATAAAAAAGTTCTGCCAAAAACAGCAGAACCAATATTAACAGATAATACATAACAGTATTTTCCTCTTTAATTTTTAATTATCAATTTTTAATTCTTAACTTTTAATTTGAGAACGATTTTATCGTTCTCACTATCCCCTCCTCTGCCCTCACCGGCATTCTGTCAATACCCAGGGCAGCCTTTATCTTCGCATTACTCACCACATAATTCTCTGTCAACTTGCGCAGACGCTCTTCATTCAAAGGCAAATGGAGCAGAGTCCCAAGCCGGGCACAGAATTCCATCAGTCCTCTGTTTATCTTCCAGATATGCGGCTTACGCTCCAAAGCCCGACATATCAAAGCTATCAGCTCATTCGTGGACAAGGCCTCGTCATCTCCCATGTGGTAGATACCACTCACCACCTCCTTAGTCAACAGCCCTTCCAACACGTAGCAAAGATTGTCTATCGAAATAAAAGACCTCCTGTTCTCAAAGGCCCCCAAAGGCCAAGGGATGCCTTTCCTCACCACATTATAAAGAAGATTCAGATTGCCTTTATTGCCGGGACCATGAATCATGCAAGGACGCAGGATATAGACCTTTTTGTCATCATACGGATTAACTTTCAGTTCTCCATTTTCAACATTCAACTTGCCAAGAATATAATTCTCGGCAGCTATCTTGCTCTCCCCATACGGTCCTATCGGAGCAGGCACCACATCTTCAGTCAGCATATCACCCACCACATTGTCTGCAGCGGCTTTCACAGAACTGAAGAATACGAACTTCTTCGCAGACGATTCCAGAAAGAAATCAAATATCTTTTGGGTCAATCCCGTATTAATATCAAAATAGGATTGGGCTGCGGACCGGTTTTTCGTATCATGGGCTTTACCAGCCAGATGAATAATGGCATCGAATTCAGGAAGATTCCGCATCGGAAAAGAAGCCGGTTCGATATCCTTCCAGAAAAAAGTCTTTACCACCCCCTCCTTTTCAGGAGCGACAATATCCAGCCCGTAAAGGCTATGACGTTCCTTTAGGGCAACAACGAGATTGGAACCCACAAAGCCGTGGATTCCAGTGACGAGTATGTTCATTGAAATATGCTAAAAAATATACTGACCGGAAACGTGATTATTGGTTATGTATTTAATAAAATAAGTATCTCCAATGACAGAGAAGAAAATATACCACGTCGTATTAGAATTACGTTGATAAGTGATGTAATACATATCCTTACCATAACGCTCAAAAAAAGCGGGCGCTTTCTTTTTTAATTTAGAATGAATGTTCTGTTGAATATCAGCTATCAGTTCTTCCACATAAGAAATAGCAAAAGGATAAGTACCCAAATACTCCTTCTCAACAAGTATTTTTATAAGCCCATACAAATCCTCCTCTACTTCGGGAGCGAATACGACTCTCATCCAAACAAAGCCTTTATACGAGGGCAAAGTCTATCCAATAATTCTTCACCGGAAATAGCATGCCTAATGTCATCACGTCCTTCCGTAACGATATTCGGATTATTCTCATTACCCGTATATACAACTACCGGTTCACCAACATTCGGCACCATCGGTTCTTGTTCCTTATATGGCTTAATCTTCCTCATACATCCAATCTTTCCACAAAGATATCCGGAAATATCAAGTTATCCTAATTATTGACTGATAAATATCGTATGTTCATAAAGCTTCAACTAAGTCTACATATTTTTGAGTTACCACATCCTTGGAATATAATCGCTTAATCACCTCTACACCATTTCGACCCAGTAAAGCCAGTTCGCTTTTTGAGACGGAATTCAGCCAGTCCGCCATTTCTCCCACCTTCTTTTCCAAACTCTTCTCTGTAATCAACTTTGCACAGCCATGTTCCTGCAGGAAGTTGATGATAGGCGTATCCTTTCCCGAGCAGACCAATAAAGGCCTACCACATGCCATGATTGTATAAACCTTGGAAGGGAATCCCTGCATCTCCATTTCAGGGTTCATGAAAATAAACTGGATGTCTGAATAGGCAAGAATGGACGGCATCAAACTTCTGGGCTGATAGGGCAAAATATGCACATTATCCAGCTCCAACTCACGTACTTTCTCCTCAAGAACGGGTTTCATGACTCCCTCACCGATGATAAAGTATTCAATGGAAACCCCTTTCGTCTTTTCTGCCAGACAAATTAAGGGCTCCCAATCCTGGGCATAACCAATATTCCCGGCATAAAGCAATTTCAAAGAATCTGTGGCAGGGAAAAAATGGGGATTCAGACATTCTACATTTCCACCTTGAGAATTATACAATTCTGTATCTACAAAATTAGGTATTATACAAAGCTTGGACTTATCCTTAAACCTTCCGGCTATTACATTATAAAAGACCTGGTCTATTGTCGTTACGGCCGTTGAGTTATTATAAACATACCGTTCCATCCTACGTAGCTGTTCTATAACAAGCCCGTCCTTTCGTTTCAAGATGTCAGGATATATTTCCTGCACATTATATATGGTTTTACATCCCTTGATTTTCGCCAGCCAAATGTTGATTACACCGATAGTCAAAGGAGGGGAAGGTGACAGTATGACATCTACATTTCTCTGGGACAAACCAATCAGGAAAGAGATAATATGCCAATAGACAAATCCCAGGACACGCAGAAATGTATTTCTGAATTTCTTCTGGGGTACATGAAGAACTCTGATTCCATGAAAACAGCTTTCTTTACAAATCCCCCAAACCTTCCATTTCAGAGGTTGTGCTGCCAGTTGTGATTCCACAACATTGTAATGAGGCGTAGTTGTCAATACCAATACTTCATAACCGTTTTCTTGGAATTTCAGAGCAATATCATTATAAAGATAGGCTGTCGAAACTCCATCCGGACTGAAAATCAGGCTATGTATCAAGATTTTCTTAGGCATGTCTCACCATTATTTTCTCCAAACCATCTTGTTCACCACCCCCGTATAGCTCTGAATCAACTTCACAACCTTGGCCGATACATTCTCATCCGTATAATTGGGCACCGGCAGGCCATCGTCACCATTCCTATTCATCTCCACAGCAGTATCTACAGCCTGAAGCAAGGATTTCCCGTCAATGCCGGCAAGGACAAAGATACCCTTGTCAAGAGCCTCGGGACGCTCCGTACTCGTACGGATGCATACAGCAGGGAAAGGATGCCCCACCGAAGTGAAGAAACTGCTCTCCTCAGGCAGGGTACCGCTGTCACTCACAACGGCATAGGCGTTCATCTGCAGGCAGTTGTAGTCGTGGAAACCGAGAGGTTCATGCTGAATCACACGTCTGTCAAGTGCAAAGCCGCTTGATTCCAGACGTTTCCTGCTACGGGGATGACAACTGTAAAGTATGGGCATGTCATATTTCTCGGCCATAGCGTTAACCGCGCTGAAAAGGGACAGGAAGTTCTTCTCCGTGTCAATGTTCTCTTCCCGGTGCGCGGAAAGCAGGATGTATTTACCTTTCTGGAGATGCAATCTCTGGTGAATATCGCTGGACTCTATTTCGGACAAATTCTCATGCAGGACTTCCGCCATGGGCGAACCGGTTACGTATGTACGTTCTTTCGCCACGCCCGAAGCGTTCAGGTATCTGCGGGCATGCTCCGAATAGCAGAGGTTCACATCGGAAATGACGTCCACAATACGGCGGTTGGTCTCCTCAGGCAGGCACTCGTCAAAGCAGCGGTTGCCTGCCTCCATATGGAAGATGGGGATATGCAGACGTTTCGCGCCTATCACGCTCAGGCAGGAGTTCGTGTCTCCCAACACCAGCACGGCATCAGGTTTCACCTGCACCATCAGCTTGTAGCTGGCGTTGATAATATTCCCCATCGTGGCACCGAGGTCATCGCCGACGGCATCCATATACACATCGGGGGCTTTCAGCTTCAGGTCACGGAAGAAGACACCGTTCAAGTTATAGTCGTAATTCTGGCCGGTGTGGGCCAGAAGACAGTCAAAATAACTGCGGCATTTGTTGATGACAGCCGCCAGGCGGATGATTTCCGGACGGGTGCCCACTATAATCAGAAGTTTCAGTCTGCCGTTCTCCTGAAACCTGACTTGCGAATAATCCAATTTTATATCCATCTGTTCCTATATTCTTTAACTCGTTTCAGACTTTTTCAAAATAAGTGTCCGGACGTGCCGGGTCGAAACACTCGTTGCACCACATGAAGGTCACCAGGTCTTCCGTTTCCGAAAGGTTGACAATGTTGTGCGTATAGCCGGGAATCATCTCCACGACCTCCATCCTCCCGCCGTTTACCTCGAAGCTGACAACCTCCTCCGTACCTATCTTGCGGAGCTGTATCAGACCGTGCCCGCTCACCACCACAAACTTCTCGTTCTTGGTATGGTGCCAGTGCTGGCCTTTCGTAACGCCCGGCTTGGAGATGTTCACCGAGAACTGCCCGCGGTCGGAAGTACGGATAATCTCCGTAAAACTGCCGCGGTCGTCCACATTCATTTTCAGGGGATAGCTGAACCGTTCTTCAGGCAGGTATGAGAGGTATGTGGAATAGAGTTTCTTTGTAAAGGCATCGCTCAAATCCGGGACGGACAAGGTACCGGGCATTTGTCTGAAAGACCTTATCAGTTCCACAATGCCGCCCAAGGTAATGGTATGTACTACGGGCACTTCGCAATAATCACCGTTGCGGTGTTCCCTGCCGCCCATGGCAGAGACAAGCTCGTCCACCACATCGTCTATGTAAACCAGATGCATCACCACCGAAGGGTCGTTCACCCGAATGGGCAAGTCATGGGCAATGTTGTTGCAGAAAGTGGCCACCGCGCTGTTATAGTTGGGGCGGCACCATTTGCCGAAAACATTCGGGAAGCGGTACACCAGTACCTTTGCACCCGTTTCCTTGGAGTACTCGAACAACAGTTGCTCCCCTGCCCGCTTCGATTCACCGTAAGGGTTGTCGAGTGCGGCCTGCGTGGAAGAGGAAATCATTACCGGACAGGTATTGCCGTGCTTCTTCAATGTATCAAGCAGCGTGGAGGCGAAGCCAAAGTTCCCTTTCATAAACTCAGACGCATCCTTGGGACGGTTCACGCCCGCCAGATTGAAGACAAAGTCAGCCTGTTTGCAATAGACATCCAGTTCGGCAGGGTCACTGTCCATGTCATATTCGTAAATGGTAAGTTCCTCACCCGCAATGCCGTAATTACGGGCTTTCCCGTCACGGATGTTGTGCAGCTGGGATACAAGGTTCCGACCGACAAACCCTCGGGCACCGGTCACTAAGATTTTCATAAACTAATGGGTTCTGTTTGTCACAGAAAAGAGAAGATATTCATAGTGAATGACAGAAATCATCCAAACCTATAAAACTTACTTTTGGGAAATTATATTGCTTCAATATATGAAAATGATGATCTTCCGTAACAATAAACTTGGCATTAGCCACAACTGCACAGTCCACAAACTTATTATCATCCGGATCTGATTTTATCAGATTGAAGTTATAATAAGGAGTAAAGAACAAAGTATAAGGATTATTGAGAATGACATCAATCACCAGCTTAGCTATTTCCACACCTGCCAAACGTTCTAATATTTCCTCATATTCATTAAGAATTTCATCAGAAACGCATAACTGATTCGTTCCATCCAGAAAGCAATCCCAAATCTTACGGTACCTGCTTTTGGGAGAAATGCACTGTATCAGGCTATTTGTATCTAATACAATTCTATTCATCTCTTCGGAAGTGTACGGACATCAATTTTTCTCAGTTCATCAAGTTTTTCTTGGTTTAAAACTCCCGAATCCCATAAGTCATTCAAGCGGTCATCTAACTTCTGAGAAAAATATTTGGTCAACACTTCTTTAACTTCATTCAACCGCTCCTCCGAACCATCAAAAGCAAACATCTTCAAAAGATGTTGTTGAACTGAATTTAATACTGTTGCTGCCATATTCTCAATTATTAGTTTCAATATGGCAAAGATAGTTTTTTTTTCTAAAGGAACAATACATTCCCTCTTTCTTTCCTGTTGTATTATTCAAATTAAAGACTTATTCACTCTTGATTTCCGCGCTCTTTGCCTTTTCCTCCATCCCGAGGTCTTCGCGGATGAAACGGAGTTTCAAAAGAAGCTTTTTCATGCCCTCCACATCCAGACGGGCAGTGTTATGGCTGTGATAGTCCTCTATACGGGCAATATCCTCATTGCCTTCCGTGAAGAACTTGTCATAGTTCAGGTCACGGGTGTCGCAAGGGATGCGGTAGTAGTCGCCCATGTCGACAGCCTTTGCCATCTCTTCGCGGGTTACCAGTGTCTCATACAGTTTCTCGCCGTGGCGCGTGCCGATGGTCTTCACCTCCGTCTCACCGTATTTCGGATCAACCTGCGCGTATGTTTCCTTCAAGGCCTGCGCCAGTACATCCAAGGTGGCGGCAGGAGCCTTCTGCACGAACAGGTCACCGTTATGCCCGTGCTCAAACGCATAGATTACCAGATCCACGGCATCGTCCAGCGTCATCATGAAACGGGTCATGTTGGGGTCCGTTACCGTAATGGGCCTGCCGTTCTTTATCTGCTCCACCCACAAGGGAATTACAGAACCGCGGCTTGCCATCACATTGCCGTAACGGGTACAGCAGATGGTTGTACCGGCTTCCTCACCCAACGCACGGCCCTTGGCTATGGCAACCTTCTCCATCATGGCCTTGCTGATACCCATGGCATTGATGGGATAGGCGGCCTTGTCGGTAGAAAGTACCACCACATTCTTTACACCATGCGCTATGGCGGATTCCAGTACATTGTCCGTACCGATCACATTGGTCTGCACAGCCTGCAATGGGAAGAACTCGCAGCTGGGAACCTGTTTCAAAGCGGCGGCGGCAAACACATAATCCACTCCCACCATGGCACCATCCACAGACTGGCGGTCACGGACATTGCCAATGTAGAATTTTACTTTAGGATTTTGCAGGTGATGACGCATGTCATCCTGCTTTTTCTCGTCACGACTAAAAATACGGATCTCCTTGATGTCGCTATCAAGGAAACGACGCAATACAGCGTTACCGAAGGAACCGGTACCGCCAGTGATTAATAAAACTTTGTCTTTGAAGATGGACATAACTATTTATTATGATTAGAAACAAAGATAATGTATGATTTTTTAACCCGAATTTGAGTACTTACCAACAAAATCTTATTAATTATAATATCTCTTCATATAACTCAATGTATTTTTCAAAACACTTGTCTTTATCAAAGCATTCTTCAGATCGCATACGACAATCAGCAGAAGATAAAGGATGCTCCATCAAATTCACAATAGCTTTTGCTAAAGCCTCTATATTACCTTGCTCTACGACTACACCTGTCTGACTATTAATCGCTTCTGGGGAACCGCCTGTGCGGTAAGTAATCACAGGTGTTCCACAAGCTAGAGACTCAATATTGACTGTCGGAAAATTATCTGCGTATGTAGGGTTGATAAGTACAGAAGCATTAGAATACAAGTTCACCAGTTCTTGGACGTTCTGAGTGCGCACAACACACCTAATTCCTTTTGGCATTTTTCTCATTTGTTCGGTTGAGAGGCCAACCATTGTGATGGAGAATTCGTCATAAGAAAGCATTTCACGAAGTTTTATTATGTCATATAGACCCTTCTTCTCATCCCAAACACTCGATACAGAAAGAATATCGAACTTTGCATTTCTGCTTTTTTTCTGAGGACAAAATGTATGAATATCTATACCATTATGAATAACCTCAAGTCGCTTTTCTTTTAGAAAAGACTCTCGAACAAAGCTGCTCAACCATTCTGAACAAGTCACTATTGTCAATGTTCTATTTGCTGTAAACAAAGATTTCTTCAGTTCATAATTTTTACGCGACCTATCCATCAAAGTATTAGGATAGTCATGAACCAAAGGACAATCATAACATCCTGTCTTCCACTTCATACAATCCTTTGTCACAAAATGAAAACAATGACCTGTAAAAGCCCAACAATCGTGGAACGTCCACACCACCTTAATGTCAGTCTTGTTAAGATATTCAAATAGCAAACGATAATTCAAGTAGTGATCATGTATGTTATGCAACTGCACAACGTCAGGATTTATCTCCTCTATCTGGCGAATCAACCTCTTGGTAGCTCCACGGGAGCAAAGTCCCTCATTATCACGAATTTTTTGCTCTCCATAGTGCATGTACATATCCAACTTGTTGCCCACCTTGATAAGATACGACAGAGAAGGATTGCTCCATCTTCCATATGCAACAAAAGATTCCCATCCATGAGCCATTGCACACAAACCTATCTGTTCCGCAATCTTTCCCGTCGAGCCCCAGTTAGCAGTAATATTTATTTGAAGTAGTTTAGGCATATTAGATTTCCATAACATTTTTCCTTGTTTGAAATTGTTCCATTACATCAGCAATCCATATAGACTCCCGTCTTCTTAATCGCGCAGTAGAGAAACGCTTGTTTACAATACATGATATAAATTCTTGAATCTCATATCTCAAACCCGCACCATCCCATTTGTAGAAAAATTTTCGATTTTTATTTTGATCTTCATACCTAAGTTCAAAATAGTCTGTTTTCCACCAAGGAGCAGGAACATAGGCATATCCCTTTGTACCAGAGATAACCAAGTTTCCTTCTGTCTTAACACCCAAACCTGCCTTGAAAGAACAAATGGCATGATCATAACGTAACACTCCTTTTGTGTAAATATCAACCCCATTTTCCATCCGGCTATATATATTGATATTTCTGCATTCTGTACCCAATAACTTTACCATTGGGAGCAAAACACTACTACCCTGCTCATACAAAGCGCCACCAGACTGATTAGGATCAAACTCTCGCCCGCTCTTATCAAGCAATTGAGAAACAGAAGACTCAATATCCACGACTTCACCTATCACACCCGACTTAATCATTACAATAAGATGATTAAAAGCAGGACAATGTGCAGTTTTATTTGCCTCCATAAGAATAACCCCTCTTTCTTCTGCCATTTTAAATAACTCTTTGGCTTGAAAACCAAGAAGAACCATAGGGGTTTCAACAAGTACGTGTTTACCTGTAACTATTGCTTTTTTCGCATAATCGTAATGAGAATTGTGAGGTGTAGCAATATATACTGCATCTACAGATTCTAAAAAAACATCCAGGTTATTATATGCCACTATGCTCTCATTCTCCTGAGAAATCTTTGTTAAGGCATTTGGTTCAATATCGTAAGCAGCTACTACCTTAATTCCGTTCACGACAGAAGCTTCATAAGGGAATCGGCTTGCTACACGTCCACATCCTATGATGCCAACCTTAACATCAACAGTAGATTCTGCACGAAGCATAGTTGAAGAGATACCTTCCGTTCTAGGAAGATATACAACTTTCGTAAATTCATTAAGATAATCAAATAGGCCTTCCCAATCAGAACCAATTGCAAAAATATCTACGTTATATTTTTGAATATCATCAATTTTCTGACCTACATAGTCTTCGATAATTATCTTATCTGCATAACCAGTTGCTTTTACAGCTTCCACGCGTTCAAGAACATTATTTCTGACATTCAATTTACCTCTGCCTTTGTCAAAAGAATCGCTTGTTACACCAACAATCAGAAAATCACCGAGTTCTTTTGCTCTACGCAAGAGATTGATATGACCTTGATGAAGTAAATCATAAGTGCCGTATGTAATAACCGTTTTCATATAGGAATTTTGTTTGTTCTTCGCCGCAGTTTCGCTCTGCGCAGGCCTGACTGCAAGGTGAGAAATTGGCTTTTATTTATCTAACTCAATGAGAGCATTCCAGAACTGTTCCATATATTTCTTCTCACCAATAGACACGCGAAGACATGTTCCAAAATTACCAACACCAGAATATGACTTGATGAGAATCTTCTTCTCTTCCTTCATGCGTTCAACAATCTTTTCTGCATCTGTCTTAGTCTTAATGAAGATAAAGTTTCCTGCTTCACCCTTATGCTCATATCCATTTACATCCATCTGATCAATAAGATACTGACGGCCCTCCTTGAAATTGTTGATAAGCATGTTCAACACCTCTGGATTATCAATAATAGCCTCTGCAAATGCCATTGCAAATGCATTAGTATTGTGAGGAGTACAGAACTTCTGCACCATCTTCACACCTTCTGGCCAACCAGCAACATAACCAAGGCGGCAACCTGCCATTGAGAAGAGTTTAGAGAAAGTACGAGTTACGAAAACATGCTCCTGTTCAAAAGCGTATTTGATAAAGGTCTTTGGATAGAAATAATGGTAAGCTTCATCCACAAGAACAGTAATCTCATGTTTACGAGCAGCAGCAAGAATAGCTTCAAACTCCTCATCTGAATAAACATTACCCATTGGGTTATTAGGGTTCAGGAGAATAAGCATTTGAGTGTCATCAGTAAGGATATTGATGATATTATTGATGTCCATTGTAAGATCTTCGTTGTATGGGACTTTGACAAAGTCACGACCATACATCTCTGAATATATCTGGAACATGAAGTATGAAGGTACGACACCCACAATGCGACCTCCTGGAGAAGTAAACGCCTGAATGATGTAACGAATGCCTTCAGCCGAACCATTCATAAGGCTAAGGTGCTGAACATCAGTACCAAGAAAAGCAGCGAGCTTCTCTGTGAACTGAAAGGTCTCTGGATACTGACCGACGAAACGGCCATCTACCTGAGATAGGACTTTGTTTATGAATTCCTGAGGGAGACCACCGGGGTTCTCATTCAGGTCAAGACGAAGATAATCTTTGCGTGCATTCTGATCAAAAATACGATACAAGTTCTCAATTCTTGGATCCAAGTAATACATAATTTATAGTTCTATATTAATGATTTACTATTAAATATCTTGCAAAGTTTTTTATACAGCCCATACTACTGAAACCGAAATATAAAAGGTATTCGAAAAAATTCTATATTAAGAAACCTCATTTTTCTAAGGGAATATAAAAACTGATAGAACGAGATTGTTTGCAATAATTCATAGCAAACTTTTTGAAGCCCATTCTAAGATGATATGTTACCGATGAAACAGATTTCGGATTTGTGTCACTAACAATGAAGTCGTACTTCTCTTTTCTACAAATCTCAAGAAATGTTTGGAATAACAGAGAAGCAACTCCTTTTCCTTTGTAGCTATCAATCACTCCCAAATAGTCATGGGATACATAATAATAAAACCCTTTCTGTCGAGATTGAGACATTAAGGCCCCTATTGATCGCAACTAATAAATACATTTTGCGCCTTCCACCATCGTATAACATTTTTTAATATCTTCTGCTATAAAAGAGGCGAAAGAAAAATGAATTCCTTGTCATTCCTTTTCAAGACAAGCATCCTTAAATATACACGAAACTATAGGGTAAAGTTCTTCTGTTATTGTCGGAAATTCGAAAATTTCAATATTCATTTATTTTTTTTCAAAATTTGAAATGAACTCATCCACATCTTTCTTTATTTCCTTCCATCTTTCTTCTATTGAATTTAACAGATAAGATATTTCTGAAATATTGATACTATCGCAAATATTATAATATGCATTAGGATCATTAATCAAATCATACACCTCTGCAAGTTCTCCATCTTCAAAATCCTCCTTAATGGAAACTTTATAAGCAACTATATAATTCTTATCACGTACACTAAACCAAATCCGTCTATTCATCATATCAGGACATCCTGGTCCCATATACTCAGATACAACATATTCACGAGGTTTAGTCTCGCGAAGCATTGATTGTCCTTTGAAGTCCGATGGGATTGGTAATCCCATTATATCCATCAAAGTTGGAAGTACATCTTTCGACTGCTGATATGTCTTAATGACAGAACCTTTCAGTCCCGGATGTCGGATCAACATCGGAATGTGGTAACATTCATCATCAAAGCAATTGACTCGGTTATTATGTAATGGCCAATAGGTGTAAGATGAGCCATGATCAGCGACAAAAAGAATTGTAGTAGCGTTCCATAGGCCAAGTTCTTTTAATGATTTGCAGAAACGCTCTATGCAATAGTCTGTATATCGAATAGATAGAAGATAAATGAGATTACCTCTAAAGTTTGTTCCAAGTTGGTCAACATAATCCTCAAGCATTCTCATTTCTTCGTCAATAACTTCTTTATCCTGAGTATCATATGAAAAGAAAGCGATATTGTTGTGAGGTTCCTCTGCATTAAGATAAAAGTAGAACGGGGTGTCGGATTTTCTACTTTTCAAGAATCCTAATGCTGTATCATAGACAGTTCTCGCAGGGTGATTGTTCTGCCAGGTTTTCTCGCCCCAACGCTTCTGCATCAATTCACAAGGGAATAGACTTCCAACATAATTCTGCCAAAACATAAGATTGGAGGAATCCTTCGTTTTCAAGTATCGTTTGATCCCCCTATATGTTCGCTTTATTCCCGGAATGTTTCTGAAAGCGTTTGCCTTGAAATTATTCTTTTTAATCTTCTTGAACAGAGAGGAATATTTCTTTACTACATAGCCATTCAAGAATTCAGCATCAATATAAACAGACACAGTAGATGGGTCTATTGTAAACAATACATGTGATTCTGCTTCTGAAAGTAGTTTATCAATATAACTACGAGGATTCATTTTGCAAGACTCACATTCTTTTTCTAATGTATCAAGAGACTTTTCTGCATCATAACATTCACATACCTTTTTATGCATTAAAGATGCCTCTGGCTCAGAGAGCATATCTCTCATATAACGAATCCATGACTCAAACATAAGGCACAGACGTTTTTCCAACAAGCTATACTCAATATCGGACAGTTGCCTCTCCCTAGATATTTCAGAATAGTACTTATATACTCCTCCCCATTCACTTGGAAAATAGAAACTACTATTATAGCAACGATGATCAATGTTCTCGTTTTGCTTGTCACCAATAATGTAGAAAGGATAATTGAAATCGTATGTTTCATATCCTAAATCGTGGAAGGCTTTATAATGATTAATAGGAGATGTATTTGTTCTGAAGAAATAGCCATAATCATCAAGACAATTTCTACCTGTAAACAAACTACGAGTAGCAGCATCGGTATAAGGTGCATAAGAATATAATTTGGTGGTAACCAAACTCTCCGACCTCAAAGAATCCAAGAACGGCGTTGGACTCACATAAGCTCTATTTTTTCCGACATAGTTCCATGTAACAGAATCTACAAAAAAGAATATGACATTATTCTTCATCTATATTTATTCATATTAAAGAATTTAAATAAGCAAATTATCAAAGATGTTCCGTTTATTTTTCAATAGAAGAGAAAATATCTATATATTTGCTAGCAATACTCCCAAGTCTATATTGCCTACTATTCTCTAACCCCTTTTTTATCAAGTTTTCTCTTAGTTTATCATCATTTATTAGTTTTATAATAGCATCGTGTAACTGGGCTGGATCTTTGGGATTGTTTATATATAAAGCAGCATCGCCAGCAACACTCTTCATGGGTTCTTTATTTGTTGTGATTACTGGACGTCCTATAGCTTGTGCTTCAATAGTGATTACACCAAAGCCCTCATAGGAAGATGGGAAACAAACGATATCTGATCTTCGGTAAGTTTCTTTCACCTCTTCAGGAGATAAATCGTAAACATTTTCAAATTTGATATTCAAACGATTCGCAAGTTGAATTTGGCTTTCATCCATTTTGCGTACAACAAGAAGTTTACATGAAATACCTTGTAAAGCCTGAATAGTTGTTTCTAGATTTTTATGAGGTCTAACCCCATTCTGTAAAACAATAAAGTTGGATTTATCAAATGTTTTATGATAATATTCGAACCCATCTATACTTCCACTTGGAATAACAGATATCTTATCTCTAATAGAGGGTAGCTCTTTGCACAACTCTGTTTTGGTAAAGTTAGAGATGGCAACAACTCTTTTTGCTAATTTTATAGGATATAGATGAGTAAAATACAGCCCAAAACGTTTAATTGTTTTAAATTTATCACTTGTCCAAAATCCTATATCATGAACCGTAAGTACAGATTTACAGCCTAATAACGCATATACAGCATAGTGTACTTCACCCACAATATGATTAATTCCTTTTTTTGAACGATTTTTATGTACAAATAATAAATTGGAAATAATTGATTTGATATTTAAGCCAATAGCTGGTAGATAATATTGTTTGATATAAATATTCTCACTTTTTCCTATGGTTTCAACTATAGGCTTCATCACATGATTAATACTTATCCCTGGATCATATTTTGATTTGAAAAAGAAAACTATTTCCATATTCGTCTTAATATAATGGCTTGAAAAATAATACCAATTATCAAAAACCTTATTCCTTCTACAACGTATGTATTGAATCCAGCTTCATTAGTATACAAAGAAGATAAGAAAATAACACCAGTTAAAACAGCACCATCTTTTCCACTATTAAGTAATTGCTCACAGAGTTTCAATAAAAATGAAATAATCAAAAATCCAATTATAACAGCTAAGATATCAAATGTAAGATATAAGAAACCAACAGGACCAAATGCTGTTGAACTATTTGACATATTGCCTGTAACCGTATTCGAAACCCACCATACTCCCAAATCATTAACAGGTTTATCTGGCCACAAAAATCTCGGCACAAACAATTGCGCAGGAATAGTATAAAAATAATACAGAAAATCGGGATCACGAGGTATATGTAATCCAAATTTTTCTTTATATTCAATAAATGTAGCTAACTCAGGTAAGGTTGTAAATCTAGACATAACTTCATCGATGATAGATACTTCTTCACTTGTAATGATCTGATTTTGGATTAATACTCCATTATAAATACAATCGAATATGCTAGAAATAGAATTGGGAATTTCCTTGGAATATACCAAATACTCCCTATAAGGATTTACTAAACCATATGCTATAATAAGAGAAATAAAACAAATTATCCCCAACTTGAAATTGATCTTTTTTAGAGCCAAATAATTTGCAATGAAGATAATTATAAAAGTCATAACTATTGCACCTTTATAACCTGCAAGTATCTGAAAAAACAATAATAAGGAAAAGGCGAAAATAAAAAGTTTTTTTGACCTTTTGTATTTAAAATATTGCCATGCTAACAAAAATACGACACCTTTAAGTGCTGTGGCAACAAGGTATTCTATTTGATCAAATGCTCCAATTTCCTTATTATCCGCATAAATCGTGGCAAGAACGCCATAACTGCCACTATATATGGATCTAAAATTTAATATTATTGATGATAATAAAAAAAAGTACGTATAAGTTTTTTTTACAACAAGTTTATGTACAAACAACTTGGAATACTTCTTCAAGGAGTATAATATAGGATTAAATAATAACGATTTATAAGAATACCAAAGAGTTATAAATCCAGCATTCACATAAAGCATACTTTTAGCAAGGGATATATAAGTAGGATAATAACGTATTTCACCATTTGAATATTGAAATAAAACAGGAAATCCATAAGGCAACAGAAACATAAATATTGATGTCACAATAATCGGATTAATAATTGACATTCCCTTCTTTAATTGTTTACAAATTAGTAATCCAATATACAACGAGAAAATAATATTTAGTCCGATAAAGAGCTGCTCACTATTGATATATCCCCCGTAATACGCAAATAAAAAAAAAGAAATTAAAAGTAAATATATAACTACCATTAATCCTGCAAATTAGATCCATGTCTTAGAATATCTAAATCCATTGATATACCATCTTTTATTCCTCTTAAAACATAAAATAAAGAAGTATATTTAAAATGAAGCAAGTAATGAAAACAATATTTTACGATTTGAAAAATTGTAGAACTTCTGTAACTAAGTTTACTTCTCAAAATACCATTTGACAATCTTGTCGACCAAATAAGATTTCTTACTTTATAGTAAATTCTTTTATCAATAGTATTCTTGTTTTCTGGTATTTTGTGATAATGAATAGCGTCTTTTACTAATGTTGTATGAAAAAATGCTTCCTTCACCCTATTCAGAAACTCAAACTCATCGCCCCAAATAAAGTAATATTTATTAGGTAGTCCAACACATTCAATTAGTTTTCTAGACAAAAGAATAGCATTGAAAGGTCCACCGCTATGAGACAATTCATTAAATTTTGTATTTAAGAGATACGGCCAATGACATGTTCCTGTCTCCGTATACAATAAAGGAGCAACATATTGCGACCCTTGTTTTGCTACTGAAATGAGTTTTTCCAAACAGAAACGATCCGAAATGCCATCATCATCCATAATCCAAAAATAGTCATATCCGCTTTGATAAGCATATTTAATGCCATTATGAAAGCCTCCAGCTCCCCCTAAATTCTCTTGCGTAAAGAATTTGATTTGCGGATTTTCTTTAAGCCATTTTTCTGTACCATCTGTTGACCCATTATTTACAACAATAATATCAAAATTATTAAATGATTGATGCAATAATGCATTGATACACTGTTTCAATAACTCAAGTCTATTATAAGTTACAACAATACAGGCAATATTATTCATTATATACAAATATCTAAATTTAAAACTTGTTCAATTACAGGAGCCATATCAAAGTACTTGTACTGCCCAAGGCGACCTCCAAAGACAACACCTTGCTCCTTCTCAGCCAACTTGCGATACTCCTCTGCAAGAGCATTGTTGCGGTCATCATTCACAGGATAGTATGGGTCCATACCCTCTTTGTACTCTGTTGAATACTCTTCTGAAACCACGGTCTTGGGACAATCGTAAACCTCTTGACCGAAGAGTTCGAAATGCTTGTGCTCAATCACACGAGTATAAGGTTCGTTGTGGCTGGTGTAGTTTACAACAGCATTACCTTGATAGTTAGGTGTGTTCTCTACACGTGTCTTGAAGCTAACGGTACGCCAATCAAGCTTACCCAATTTATAATAGAAATACTCATCGACTGCACCTGTGTAAACGAGTTTATTGGCATAATTCCGCCAATTATCTTTCAAGGGACACAAATCACTAAAATCTAACGAATCTTTAAAGAAGTCAAAGTTAGTTTTGCACTCTACGCCTTCAAGCAGACCTTCGATGAGTTTGTTGTAGCCACCAACAGGAATACCTTGGTATCGATCATTGAAGTAGTTATTGTCGAATATCATGCGTACAGGAAGACGCTTAATGATGAATGTAGGAAGATTCTTGCAATCACGTCCCCACTGCTTCTCAGTGTATTCCTTAATGAGCTTGTAAAAGATATCCTTGCCGACAAGACAAAGTGCTTGCTCCTCTAGATTATGAGGTTCACGCCCACCAAGAGCAGCAACTGCCTCGGCCTTCTGCTCATTAATCTTTGCTTGAGCCTGGGCTGGTGTATGAACCTCTGGCCACATACGGTTGAAAGTATTCATATTGAAAGGTAAATTGTACAATTCACCCTTGTAGTTGGCCACAGGGCAGTTGGTGTAGCGGTTGAACTCTACGATAGAATTCACAAAATTCCACACCTCCTTATTGTTGGTGTGAAAGATGTGCGCACCATACTTGTGCACGTTGATACCCTCTATCTCTTCGCAGTAAATGTTACCGCCAAGGTGAGAACGTTTATCAATTACAAGCACCTTTTTATCTGCTTGTCTTGCTTTGTGTGCGAATGTGGCTCCGTAGAGGCCAGAACCAACTATGAGATAGTCGTATTTCATAGCTGATTGCATATTTTTCTATTAATGAGATCCATAATCATACTATCCTTCGCGATAATTAAAATAGTAATGTAAACGAATAAACCGACGCCAATCACAACAAATATATTATAGGGATATACTGTAAATTGTGCTATTGAGACACATATAACAAACATAACTATGGAAGCAATAAAGTAATAGAAGCATTCCTTTGTTATTAAACTAAATGGTATATATTTACGTCCCAATAGTATTAGAATTAGCGTAACACTCAATTCTGCTATAAGTGTAGAAAATGCAGCGCCATCCTCCCTAAACATAGGAATAAAAATCACATTTAATAATAAATTGACTATTGCTCCTATACTGGTACTTATTGTTACAAGATTTATCTTTCCAATAGGATACAATATTTGCATTCCTATAAGATTTGATATGCCTATAATTAACACAATTGGAGACAAAATTTGTAACGATGACGTAGCATTTGCAAACATTTCTCCACACAACAATTGAATAAGTGCCGGAGATAGAGCTATACATCCTAGGCTCAAAGGAAATGCGATTAATAATACGAATTGATATGACTTTTGTGTCAAAACTCTGAACTCATCATATTTTTTGTTCTTTACTAAGTTAGAAGCTCTGGGTAGCATGACCGTTCCTATTGCAGTTGCTAGTAACAAAAGAAGATGAGAGATTTGCGATGCAGCAGAATAATATCCAACTGATTCATTATCTGCGAGAAATCCCAGCATAGCTTTATCCAATTGTAAATATATACTAGTTGCTAAACTAAAAATAAATACAGCAAGAGCAGGTTTTATATGTCTGCTAAGATTTATATGCCGAAATTTTACAGAACTAATATCCAAATAACGCCCTAAACAGAGAAAATTAACCAAATAACTTCCCCCATAAGATACAACATAGTATATTCCATAAAGGAATAAATCATCCTTAGTCTTGACGCAAACAAACAAAAAAATTGTTGCAATTACACGCACAATTAATCCTCTAAAAGTAATATATTTAAAGTCCTCTACACCACTATAAAACCAATTACATCCTATTGCATTAAAAAATAAAATAGAGCTAAGTATCAAAAATAAGGGAAAATTCTCTTTTATTGGATCAATCCATAAGCATACTCCTCCAATGATTAGATATCCCCCAATGCATAGGAAAACACTGAGGGATAGCAGCTCTATTGTAACTCGTGTTAGTTCTTCTTTATTATCTCTCACACGTGCAATTTCTCTAATCCCATATGTAGGAATACCCATACCAACTAGTAGAGTTACATAGGCAATAATTGAATTATAAAAATTTACTTGTCCAATTCCCTCAGGCATCAATACTCTCGTGGCATACGGAAACGTAAACAATGGAAACAGTAATCCTGAAACCGTATTGATTATGCTATATATAAAATTCTTTGTTAAAGACCTGGGGTGTGAGTTCATTGCACAATTAATTGTGATTTTTTAGATTTAAAATGCCATTCGCAGTAAACATTCGATAGTATCCATCCTCTTAAAAACCTAGAGAATGATCTTTTGAGAATTTTAAAAATTAACGATTTATAATATTTATAACCATCTATTTTTCCTCAAGCGCTATAAGCACCTCATTTTGAGACATTACAAGAATGCAAAAAATAACAAATGATTGGATTTAACTTTTATTTATTGATAAAAAAGGAAATAAGCGTATCCACCAGCTTTCCTGCAAGCTTCTGTATAAGCCCACCCAAATACCGGTACATAGCTACTGCACATCTGTTCCATATTCAAGTTTATTTTTTTTAGAGATAACACACCAACATATTCTTTTCTTCTAAATAGTTACTTTATTCAACAAAAAAAAACTCAAAAACACAATATGTTTTCCCTTCTACCCTTCTCCTATCTCCTCCACCAGCGACGCATGCACAAACGTCGTCGCCACCGCCATCACCCCCTCGATGTTCACCACCACCCTCCTGTCATGGCGCACACGCACAAACACCCCTTCCACTCCTTCGAAGATGCCGCCGGTGATGCGTACCCGGGTTCCTTGGGAGAGGTTCAGCTCGGTGGGTTCAAGATAGAGCACAGCCTGGTCGTAGGTGCCAGACACGGCGATGAAGCTGCGCATCTGTGAGTCCGGGATGACGATGGGCTGGCGGGTCTCGCGGTCCATGATATAGCGGATAGGGATGTTCATGCCCGGTTTGTTCTTTATTTCATCCATACGCTCGCGGGTGGAGCGGACGAAGACCAGGTTATGGACCGCAGGAACAAGCTTGCGCAGGCGGCGCTCTTTCCTCACGACATACTCATAGCGCATGGGAATATAGTTTTCAATGCCCTCTGCATCCAGGTAATCCTTGAAAAAAAGCTCTCGGCTATAGGTGACACGCACTGCATACCAGTGCATTTCTGCATTCTCGTTCACGAAAAAATATGATTGGGGGACACCGGAGTAGCGAAGTACCTCCCGGTCAAGTAATGTAATGCGGTTACTTTAAATAGGCTATATGCATTCATTTTATTTCAAAACCCTCCACCATCTCGGAAGGAAGGCGACGAAATAGTTATATTCAAGCTATCTTGCGATAAGCCGTTATCAACGAAACGTTTATGATGAAAGAAATGTTTTATAACACGTTCCGTTTAATGAACGCAAAGGTAACGTCAAGAAATGAAAGTACAAAATATTCTGATTGATAAAATGATAATCTTTTTTAATGCAGACATCATCACACTATATATCAAAGAATTACGCCTATTAGGTAAGATACACGCGCACGCGCGTCATTTCTTATCTTTTTAAAGAAAGGGTGTGTTACATATATAACCATAGGTTCCGGTACCTCACCCTATACATACAGATTACACACACGCTTCACTAGTTCACGGAGAGGGGCACCACAGATTACACAGATTGGCACAGAGGAGCACAGAGAAAAATTCTTCGCTACGTTCTGAGTGACGGATACTCACGGAAACAAAAGGATGATACGCACGGACATACACAAAAGTGATACGCACAGAAACTACAAAAATCCGTGCCAATCCGTGTAATACATAGTGCACAGACTTCTCTTTTTTATTAATTTTGCACCCGATTCGTTAACTTAATATAAAATTAGATTTTCAAATTGTAATTATGAGAACAAAAAAACGCCAATTAGCGTGATGCAAATCAAAGGGAGAGATTACCAAGTGCTGTACACCAAAGAGAGCAAAGAGGTGCAAGTGGCCATCGACCTGCTTTCTATGGTAGAACACAAGTCGTTAACCGTGGAATACAAGGAGCGGAAGGCTTTCCTGACACCCTTCATACCACTGCTGATAAATCCCCAAAAGGAACACGGACTGAAGGGCGTAAGCCCCTTCGCCAAGTTGCTGCATCTGCTTGTAAACTTTATGGACGCGGACGGAAGTGGCAATACGCTGAACCCCGATTGTATTGAGGATGAGATATATAAGCTCTTCAATGAGCTATATCCCAAGGAGTAAAACGGACCAAGGAATTCAAATTGTAAAAAAACGGCTGTCCCACTGCGGATGGCCGTTTTTGCTTCCTAAGGAAATAAACGGCATCTTTGCGCCGCCAATAAGGCAAACTTAATACAAATCGAATGGAAAACATTCCAGTGACCACCTACCGTGGTTTCAGCACCGTCAGCGGGGAGACAACCTTCACGCAGGACATGGCTGACATAAGAAACGGCAAGCATGCCAAGTTAATCATCAAAATCGCCAGCCTCGTGGCACAGGGAAAGGTGGAGGAAGCCAACCACGTCAAGAAGCAGCTTCCCTTCAGGACCCTCACGGCCAACTACTGGGAAAGAAGGCTCGCACCGAGCATCACTCGCTACAACCCCGTCATCACGCTCGACATCGACGACCTGGAAGAAGGACAGTTGGAGCAGACCCGGACCCTCATCAACGAAGACCCGCACACCCTGGGGAGTTTCCTCTCCCCCAAAAGGCACGGCTACAAGCTGTTCGTCTTCATGCAGACGGAATACACCCGGCGTCTGTATGACCGTCTCCGACAGGGCGAGGTGACCTACGCCACGCTCGAGGAGATACACCTGAAGCTGTACAGCGCCGCCAAAGAGCACTACGAGGCCCTTCTCGGAGTAGAGGTGGACGGAAGCGGAAAGGACATCTCGCGGGGATACTTCATGTCCTTCGACCCGCATGCCTATATCAATGCCGCACTGCTGGAACAGATTTCCCCGTTGCCGGCACGCATCATCCCGCCTGCGAAGAAGGAAAGCGGCAAGAAGAAGACGGCTGCCGAAACGGTACACCCCCTCCCCGCCTCCGTTGCCGCCACACCGCAGGACGCAAAGCCTTGGGAGAAGCTGATATTCTCCCAAGCCGTGACTGCCGTGAAGCGCACCACCAGGTTCCGGGCAGGCAACCGCGACAACTTCCTCTTCGCCCTGGGCAACAAATGCTACAGCAAGGGCCTGGACGAGCAGACAGCCATCAGACTGGCGAAAAACGAGTTCGGACAAGAGTACCCCGACGTGGAATCCCCCCTGCACAATGCCTACATCTATACCGACAAGACCAGCGAAGCCGCCACAAAGAAGGAAGAGAAAAAGCCCGTCATCAACCAAGTGATGAGCTTTCTGGAAGAGCACTACGGCATCCGCAGGAACCTCATCCTGGACCGCCTCGAATTCATGCCCTACACCCTGTCGGCAGATGCCGGAAAAGGTTACCGCCCCATGCGCGGAAAGGACTACAACACCATGTTCGTAGACCTGCAGATGGCCGGCATCTCCTGCTACCAGAATTTCCTCAGAGCCGTGATAGACTCCAACTACGCCAAGGAGTTCAACCCCTACACCGACTATCTGTACGCGCTTCCCCCCTGGGACGGGACGGACTACATCGCCCAACTTGCCGACACCCTGACGACCGAGAACCGGGAGCTATGGCAGAAGGGCTTCAAACGGTGGATAGTGGGCCTGGTGGCCTGCGCACTGAGCGACGAGGACATGAACCAGCTCGTCATCATCCTCTACAGCGAGCAGGGAAAGGGAAAGAGCAGCTGGATTCGGCGCCTGCTGCCGCCCGAGTGGAAAGAGTACTTCTACAACGGCATAATAGACCCGAGCAACAAGGACGATGCCCGCCTGCTCGCCACGCGAATCATCATCAACATGGAGGAGTTCGAAGGCGTGAAGCCCGGCGAGCTGGCAGCATTGAAGCGAATCATCGCGCAGGACAACGTGACGCAGCGCAAGGCCTACGACATCGAAGCCTTCACCCTGCCCCGCCACTGCTCCTTCATCGCGAGTACCAACAACCGGCAGTGCCTGCAGGACATCGGCGGAAACCGGCGTTTCCTCCCCATCACCATCACCGGCATAGACTACCACACCCCGGTGAACCATCCCGGTATCTACGCCCAGGCGCTCGCCCTGCTGAAAGGCGGATTCAGATACTGGTACGAGGGCGAGGAGATAGAACAGTTGAACAAGCACAACGAACGGCACCGCATGAAAGACCCCGTGGAGGAGAACCTCTTCGTCTTCTTCCGCAAACCGCTGCCCGAAGACCTGCAGACAAAGTGGCTCCCTGCCAGCGTCATACTGACCAAGCTCAGCATATTCGGAAAGGTGCAGGTGAACCCGCACACCCAGCTGGTACTGGTGCAGGCACTGGAAAAGTACGGATTCGGCACACGGACCAACGAGCAGGAGACGACCGAATATGAGGTAGTGGACATCCAGACATATCAGTAACCGGCATTCGAGGAGAAGAGAGAAGCCCCGTAACATATATTGTTGTGCATGACAACATATATTGTTACGGGGCTTTACATATATTGGCGTTTTCTTTACAAGGTTTCCCTATTTCCGGCCGGCATCCTGTTAGGGTTCTCCCAGATACTTCACCAGCACTTTCACTTCCAGCGGAGTGAAGGTGCGCCGGTATTTGTTGTAGCCCACCTTCTCCAGCTCACCCTTCAGCGCCTTGTTGTGGCGTATCCATGCCGCCAGGGTATAGATGGCATTGCTGATGCAGTAAGTCGGGTTGTAGAGCATGGCAAGCTCCTCCTTCGAATAGGCGTGGATGCGGAACGGACGAAGGTCTTCCTCCCCCTCTTCCCTCTTTTCTTTTTCTGTTTTCATTCCTTATGTTATTGGTTGATTATTACACCATAAAGATACTGAATATCAGCGGTATGACCAAGCATATACAGACATAAACGGGCATCGGACGAAGAATTTTTTTTGAACAGAAAGGAAACGGGAAAGAGACGGCGTAACCCGAAGAAAGCCATGAGCAGAAAAAGCCGGAGGAGTACTTTTGCAGCACCCCTCTTCCCCCCTAAAGGAGAAAGAGAAGAGTATTGCAATACGGGACTTTAATTTCTAATTGTTAATTTTTAATTATTTAATTGTTTATGGGAGTACCATTCAAGAAGATTGCGAGGAAAGATCCTCGAAAGGCAGATGCGGTGGCAAAGTTCTACCCGCAGCTGGTGACACTGGGCGACAATGCGACGCTGGACGACATTGCGTATGTGATGAAAGAGAAGAGTTCGCTGACACTGGGAGACATCCAGAGTGTATTGACCAATTTTGTGGAGGCCATGATAACAACCCTCTACAGCGGCCAGTCGGTGAATATCAAGAACTTCGGCGTATTCAGCCTGTCGGCGCGTACGGCAGGCGTACTGGATGTAAAGGAGTGCACCGCCAAGAACATCAAAGCGGTGAAAATCAATTTCCGGCCTTCCAGCACCGTAAGACCGGACATCGCCGCCACGCGTGCCGGGCAGAAGATTGACTTCTACGACCTGGAAGCATTGGTGAACAAGGGAGACGGTGAAGGAGGAAGCTCCGGCGGCGGTTCCGGCTCGGGAGACGGAGGCGGTTCGGACGGAGACCAGGGCGAAAATCCGTTGGGATAAGTATGACTGATTTTACTACCGATTCGTATGTTCAACTTTTAAAACGTATATAGCATGAAAAAAAGTATCTGGGATAAAATTCTGAAAGTCGTGATTGCAGTAGCCTCCGCTATCTTAGGGGCATTGGGAGCCAATGCGATGAACGTGAGCATTTAAGTCGCCGGAAAGAAAGGACGGCAGGAAGAGGAAACCCCGAAAAAGGTTTCCTCTTTTTCTTCCCTCTCTATACAGCGCAGGATACGCCAGTCGCAGCTACGCACCCAATAGCGGAAAGCCATGTTCGGGCGAAAATGCTCCGAGAAGTCCAGCAGACGTTCCAAATCGAACTCCTCGGAGATGACACCGGCACCGCACAGACATGACTTCAAGAGAATTTATGGAATAAATACGTAAAAAGGATAATTCGGTCGGCATATGATGCCGGAATATCAGACAAATTCCTCGACCATATACATATCACTGACAAAATCGTCAACAATCTGTTCCAGGTTTTCGCAGGCTTCGTCAGGCGTTTCACCGTAGGCGCTGCACAACACATTATTCATAAAATAAGCGTAAAAACCACCGCCGGCTGCCGCCTCTACGGTATAGTCATTTCTGTTCAGTTTCATATTCGGGCCTCCTTTCTTTTTTTACGCTGCAAAAATGAGGGAAAGTTGTTACGAGAAGATGTGAAGGAGGTTACAATAGTATGTAGATTGGTTGGCTTTGATGCAGTGGAAAATAAATGGATTGAATATTAGGAGTTTTCATTTATTCAGTTTACCTTTGATTAAAAATAAAAGCAATGGGTAAAATTAAACCATATAAAGAGCAGGACTCTTCCAAACAAACGGCACAAGAACCGATGATGGCAACTTATCATCAATCAGCCATACCGATGGACGACTTTATCAACAGTATTCCCCGAGATGCTTTGGCTGAAGCTCTTCTATTTGCCTTAGAAGAGAATAAAGCAGGACACTGTATATCAAACTCCCAAATAGAGAGTATGATAAATGAACGCATGGGATGGAAATAGTCTGGTCTAAGTTGGCTTATGAGCACTTTTTAGAGATACTTATTTATGTAGAGAATAATTTTGGCATGTTGACGGCACAGAAAACACGTCAAAAGATACAAGACAAAGTAAATCTTTTAGCAAAACATCCGTATATAGGAATTATAGACAGTGATTTTTCTACTCTATTTAACAACATTACTGTCCGTCATTTAAAACTTTCCCCTAACGTGATATATTATTTGATTGATGAGAATAGGATTGTCATTGCAGCAATGCTTCATTCAAAACAATCTCCGGAAACTGTACGTAAAACAATCTCAGAATTTCTGAAGCAATATAAATAGCTGTTCATCAATTCATGATGAGAGATAACTCTATAAATTTAAAACCGAGAGGACGTATCAAGATATACAATCACCCCGGATTACGCGGATTGACACAGATAAAAGTTTCTGATTATCAGAACTCCTAAAATCATCTGTGTTAATCCGCGTAATCCGGGGTGGGTATTATTAATAGGAACGTGCGAAAATCACGCGGCAGGCAGAAGGCTTGCCGGTAACCATACACTTGCCCGGTTCCTTGTCACCCGGAACAAATGAATCGAAAGGAATACAACGGATGGTTGCTTTGGTCTCTTCCTTGATTTTCTCTTCGGTTTCGGTAGTCCCGTCCCAATGAGCCAGAATGAAGCCGCCTTCTTCAATCTTTTCCTTGAATTCCTCGTAGCTGTCCACGCTGGTGATGCGGCTGTTACGGTAATCGAGCGCTTTCTTGTAGACATTTGCCTGAATGTCCTCGAGCAAATCCTTCACGTACTCTTCTATACCCTCGCAGGAACGCGTCTCCTTCTCCAGTGTATCGCGACGCATGATTTCCATTGTATTGTTCTCCAGGTCGCGGCCACCCATCACCAGACGAACGGGAACACCCTTCACCTCATAGTCGGCAAACTTGAAGCCCGGACGTTTGTTGTCGGCATTGTCGTACTTCACGGAAATACCCATTGACTTCAGCTTGGCAACAATGCCTGCCACTTTCTCGTCAATCTTAGCCAGCATCTCTGCATTCTTGTAGATAGGTACGATGACTACTTGTATCGGAGCCAGGTGCGGAGGAAGTACCAGACCGTTGTCATCGGAATGCGTCATGATAAGCGCTCCCATCAGACGGGTGGAAACACCCCAGGAGGTAGCCCAAACATACTCCAGCTTGTTCTCCTTATTGACGAACTGTACATCGAACGCCTTGGCGAAGTTCTGTCCCAAGAAGTGGGAAGTACCGCTCTGCAAAGCCTTTCCGTCCTGCATCATCGCTTCGATGGTGTAGGTGTTGAGGGCACCGGCAAAACGCTCGTTGGCAGACTTCACGCCCTTTACCACGGGCACCGCCATGTATTTTTCGGCAAACTCGGCATATACATTCAGCATCTTTACCGCTTCTTCTTCGGCTTCCTCGCGAGTGGCATGTGCCGTGTGTCCTTCCTGCCAGAGGAATTCGGCGGTACGGAGGAACAGACGGGTACGCATTTCCCAACGGAACACGTTTGCCCACTGGTTGCACAAGATAGGCAGGTCGCGGTATGAATTGATCCAGTTCTTGTAGGTGTTCCAGATGATGGTTTCGGAAGTGGGGCGGATAATCAGCTCTTCTTCCAGTTTTGCAGCAGGGTCCACCACCACACCGCCGCCATTCGGATCGTTCTTCAAACGATAGTGCGTCACGACGGCACACTCTTTGGCAAAGCCTTCCACATGTTCCGCTTCACGGCTGAGGAATGATTTCGGAATAAGCAAGGGGAAATAAGCGTTGACGTGTCCCGTTTCCTTGAACATATCGTCCAACTGACGTTGCATCTTCTCCCAGATAGCGTATCCGTAGGGCTTGATCACCATACAGCCGCGTACAGCCGATTGTTCTGCCAAATCGGCTTTTACCACCAACTCGTTGTACCACTGAGAATAGTTCTCACTACGTTTGGTAAGGTCTTTCAATTCTACTGCCATTCTATTTCGTTTTTTAAAGTTTTCGTTGATTTCTCTAAACAGTCGGCAAAAGTACAAATTTTAAAGGAAATTTATTTGAAAAACAAATAGTATTTTTAGTAGAACCCAAAACACACTAATCTACATATTCTATTTTAATCACAATCTTCCTGCTTTTAACAAGTTCCCCCTTTCCCCGGACAGAAGGCTGGTGAATGTCCGAAGGGAAAAACAAGAAGAAACTGCCGGCATCGGCAGAGTAGTGTTTTATCCGGGAAGAGGTATAAAAAGCAACATCTTTTTTTGAATTATACGCCTGACGTACTTCGACGTCACTTGCCAGCCCCATCTTTTCATTTCCCCAGAGTACATACTGAAGGTCGACAAAACGGAGGTGACTTTCAATATTCCCTTTCTCCACCTCTTTGGGAATGTATTCACTGACCGTAGCCCAGCATTTCCCCTCCAGAATGATATGGTTGCCAATGGACAGCGCTTCCAAATCATGTTCAGCTAGAAAGCGGAATGCAGCATCCCAGACATCCTTGTTCTTATGATATTGGCAGGCAAATTCAACAGCATTGACTGATTTATGGGGAGAGACAGTCCAGCCATTGGACCAAACGGCACTTTTCATCCATTTCTTCGCATTTCCGGAAGTCCACTCCGGACTTGTCTGTGCTGATAAATACATACAAAAGAGTATTAATGAATAAATAATTGATATACGCTTCATATTTTTTATTTTATCGTGAATTGAAACTGGTCATAAGATTCCGTACGCCATGCCTTGTCCTTGGTTTGAGGAGAAAAGCCGAAAAGCGGAGAATAGGTCCTGACCTGCACCGTATGTCCGTCGGGCAGGAATTCGAGCAGACGCAGCCAGCCGTCTCCCCCGTTTCCACTCATGCCGCCACCCAACGCCTGGCAGTTGAACATCATCTGGTGCACATCGTGTCCGGCTGCATTCTTGTCGGTACGGAATCCCGTGGTATAGTCCAACCGTTCATTCGGAGTGGCATAGTGTCCGCACAGCACAAGACGGATGTTGGCGGAAGGTTGCACCAGCTTCTGCCAGATGCCTTCGCCCGTATTGGACGGAGTTATCTTATAGCCTTCCTTGGTGATGCGCTTACTGTCGAAGCCGGTAAGATAGGAATGGGTGATGAGAATCACCGTATGGTCCTTGAAGCGTGGGGTAGCCACCAGCTCCCTGGCCCATGACAAGACCTCGTCGCGCGGGGCAAATTCAACGGCAATAATCAAAATCCTCCCCCAATGCTCGTCCGTTATCTCCATGGCGGCATTCTCCAGCGTAGGCAGGCCGTTTCTATTATTGGTTGCAGCCACGATGGTCTTTTTCCATTGGCTGTTGCGCTCTATCGGGAAATATTCCGGGAAACGGGTCATCGAGTTCTCCGAACGGGTGTAGCCGTAATCATGGTTTCCGGTAGAAATGAGATAAGGGACCTTGTTGTCCAACCGCCCGAAAGCCCGCGACACAAATGTCCACTGCTCCCGGCTCGTAAGATTCCCGAAACGCGGGAAGGGAGGTAGAATACATTCATTCTGGTCTACCAAGTCGCCCGTACAAAGCACCGCCTTTACACGGAGGGAGTCTATATGATGAGCGGTCCACGCCGTCATCAGCTCAAAAACCGGCTGGTTATAGTCATACTTCACGTAGTTTTGCGGGTCGCCCAGCAGGACGATGGAAAAAGAATTAGGATTGCACAAATGCTGCTGGTTGGTATTGACTTGTGCCCGGAGCTGGAGGAATGCCAGCAGGCATCCCAAACAAAGAATGATTCTGTTTTTCATGGTTGCGTACTGAATTGATAAATACATGTCTGTTTATAAAGGTCTCCTTCACGTAATACGATAGAGGGGAAATGCGGATTGTTCGGTGTATCGGGAAAGCACTGGGTTTCAAAGCAGACGGCGCTGCGACGCGGATACACAGTGCCATGCATGCCCGTGAAGCCCGGCAAATAATTGCCGGTGTACATGATAAGCCCCGGCTCTGTGGTATAGATATCCATTCTGCGCCCACTGGACGGACTGATGCAGGTGGCGGCGAAAGAGAGCTCATGCAGCGCAGGTTTCTTCAAGACAAAACAGTGGTCATAACCGTGGCCGTTGAGCAACTGCAAGTCTTTCCGGTTGATGCGTTCGCCTATGGAATGGTAGTCGCGGAAATCAAAAGGCGTATCGCCCACTGCCCTGACTTCACCGGTATTGTTCGTATTCATGTCGATAGGCAGGTAGAAATCCGCGTTTATCCTCACCAGATGGTCTTCAATGGAAGTAGTGGGAGTTCCCATGCCCGCCAGGTTAAAATAGGCATGATTGGTGGGACAGAACAAGGTGTCGCGGTCTGTCTCCGCCTCATAATCTATACGGAACCCATTGTCGTCCGTCAAGGTATACATCATCCTTACCGTAACATTGCCCGGAAAACCGGCTTCTCCATCGGCATGGAAATGCCGGAGGAGAAGTTGGTTTTCACACGGTTGCTGTGCTTCCCACACCACCGTGTGAAAACCGTTATCACCACTGTGCAGAGTATTAGAAACAGAGTTAAGCTGTAAGTGATAATCTTTTTCTCCTACACGGAAAGCGCCGTGCAATATGCGTCCGGCTACGGGGCCTATAGTAGCTCCTATATAATAGTCCTTGCTTTGCCTGCGGGCCTCTTCCAGCGTATCGAAGCCTATGACGACATTTTCAAACTTACCATGACTATCAGGAGCCATGATGGATAAGACGATGGCCCCGTAGTTCGTGACGCACATCTCCATACCGCTGCCATTGCGCAGTATATAAAGGCCGGTATCCTTTCCGTTGATTACGGACCGGAAATTATCAGGATTCAATCCCGTCAGGTTGGTCTTATCTTTCATACTTTCTAAACTTCGGGATATTCGTTGCACAACAGATGTTCGGCCGGAACATCCTCTTCTATCTGCGGGAAACGCCCCTTGGGGGTGAGGAAACGGTTGTCTCTCATGTCATCGTTCACTGTAGAGACTTCGCCTACCAGACAATGGTCGTCCTCGGCCCAGAAAGTATGGTAGAGATAAGGCTCATAACAAATGCTTTGTCCGGGAGCAAGACGCACCGTTTCTCCGGGAGCTACCCGTGTACTGACTCCGTCGATGGAAACGACAAGCGGTTCTTCAGTCAGCATTTCAGTTTCCTTGTCGGCCTTCCACAGACGCATGCAGAGGATTCCTCCACCCCGGTTGATGATGTCTTCCGTTTTCAGCCAATGGAAATGGGTGGGAGTAACTTGTCCGCAGCGGACAAACATAATCTTTTCACAATAGGGTTTGTCTTTCTTCTGCAGACTTCCATTACGGAGGGTTACCAGAGTCAGGCCGATTTTCAGGAAATCGCCCCAGCCGAAGTCGGTCAGGTCCCAGCCCATGGCTCTTTCCCGGATGTCATTACATTCCGGTCCTTTGGTCTTCCAGTCGTCCGGAGTCCAGTCCACCCATGGCGGCAGCATGAAGTGGTACTTTGTCATAAATGCTTTGGCTTCGCGGATATATTGATTGATTTCACTGCGTTTCATATTTGTCTATTTTTTAAGGTGTTATACTTTTATTTCTTCAATAATTCTTTCAGCGGGATAGCCTGGAACTGAATGTCGGCTTGGCTCCCCTCATAAAAGATACCTATGGTATGCTCGTCAATAGAAGTCATGCAAGAGTACCCCGCCCCCCTACCTTCATCCAACAACATCCAATACTCCTCGGGCCAAGTTTGCCCGTCATCGAAACTCACCTTAATGGTAATGTTGTTACGGCGCTCTTTTGAATTAGGATTGGCAAAGAGTAATACATGACGTTCTTCTCCGTCTTCAATATAATCATGGCGCAGCAAGGATGCCTGGCAAGCCGGTTCAATGAGAGCTCTGCGCGACGTGGGATGTTCCGTCCACGTTTTTCCCAAATCGGCAGTGACGGCAATGGCCCGCCCATTACCTTCCTGACGTCCCCGGTTGCTGCGCTCACGCATGTTCAACATCAAGGAATGGTCTGAAAGTTCTACCACCTGACATTCGTTGGTATTGTAGTAGGCCGGTTCGCCTACGGTCCAGTTTTCGCCCTTGTCTTTACTCCACATGATTGTAGAGAACTGAAGCCCGTCTTCGTTCCGCCCCTCTACCGGAAATACCAATGTACCGTCTTCCATTGTGATGCCACGACCCGGTCCGGGAGCAAGCAGCCACCATTTTTCCTTTTTTACTTGGCGGGTAATGTTACGCGGCTCACTCCAGGTAAGTCCGTCGTCGGTACTCTTACTAATCAGGAATTGAGAACTTTGTTTGACACCATATCCCGGCTGAGAACCGTGCGCACGCCACTGGTGGTTCCATACGGTCGAGGTATCGGTAAGATTCTCTATCCATTTGCCCGTCTTGGGGTCCAAGACTCCGTGCATCCATAACCCTATGACATAGAGGTCTCCGGTGAAATCATCCGACAAGATGCAACCATCACTCACTCCATTATATTTCTGAGGTAGCCCTCCCCATTCTTTCATATCCAGAACAGTCTGCATGGGTTGCCAAGTCCGCCCTCCATCTTCACTGCGATTGATGGCAATATCAATGTCGCCCTGCAAATCGTCATCTCTTTCATTGCGTGCATCATACAAGGCCAGCAAGGTACCTTTCGTCGAAGTCACCAATCCGGGAATGCGGGAAGTGTGTACCCCGTCCTGACCCGGCTGCCGCAGGGCCACTCCTATACGGAGCGGCTTTACTGCGGGCAACTGGCGGATGCCCACCAGCCCCAGGTCTGTCTGGACACTGCTGCATGAGATTTCAATCTTGCTTGTAGCCTGCGCCGCATCATCCCTCAGTCGGAGTGTCACCCAGCATGTCAGTGTATCTTCCTCTATCTGCCGGCCTACCTTAAAACTCAATTGTTTGTTCACCGGTTTGGCACTTGCACAAACCTGCCCACAATTCTCATCCAAGAACAGCGAAGCGGAAACGACATCACCGGAACGGACAGTTCCATCCAAAGTGAAATTTATCTTTTCCAACTGATATGCCACGCCGCTGTTCCTAATCAGACGCAGACACAATACCGGATTATGCTCCTTCAATGTCAACACCGGATATACCGGTTGCCGAATCTCCACCGTTATCTTATCCGTATAATTTTGGCATGCCATGATGCCCCAAGCAGACAAGACCAGTAAAAGTATAGTCTTATATCTCATATCATCCCAATATTTATTTGTAACCTTCCGTTTGTGTTATATTCGGATTAGTATTGAGACAAGCAGGAGCAATAGGCCACAAGGTAACATTCTTCTCCCCTTCACGCCCCTTCAAGGTCTCAATAAGCTCGAATTCCTTATTAAAGCGAAGGTATGCCCACCATGCTTTTGATTCTGCGACAAACTCTTTCAGTATTTCGCTGATAATGGCATTGTCTATGGCATCCTGAGTCCTTGCCGTGTAGTAGTTGTCTACCCCATAAGCACGCTTGGCCACTACATTCAGATTCTGCAAAGCGGCATCCGTATTTCCCAAGGCATTTTCCACTTCAGCTTTCAAAAGATAGGCTTCGGCCAAACGATAGACGGGGACATCACTGTCAAAACTACGCGTATCATTGGCAAAGGAGCCTTTGAACTTCACAACCATCCTTTTAATCTGTACTTCTTCCGTCAGGAACTTATCCTCGAATACCCGTACTGAAACATCCGTACGCGTGTCACGTGCATCCTCAGCCAGGAAATCGCAATAGGCTTGCGTGGGCACAACATACTGGGCATGGGAACCGGCAGGAACCTCATCCTCGGTATATCCGGCTTCCCTCAGCCGGGTTCTGTCACCGTTAGGTGCCAGATAATAGGCGAAAAAGTTGGGGGATGTTCCCGGAGTCACATTTTCATTGACGATATAGGGCAATGTCCAGATAAGCTCAGAATTGGCTTCGTTGTTTAAATTGAAAATATCGACAAACGTGGGAAGAAGTGCATATCCGGCTTTCAATACCGCATCAACAGAAGACTGCGCCGTACTCAGAGCCGCATTCCCTCCTCCCAGACGCTTTGCCTTCCATAAGTAATATTCAGTACGCAACATGTTGATGGCTGCCGGAGATGCCTTATGGAGAAGCTTGGAAGAAGCGGGCATCAACCTTAAAGCTTCTTCTATATCGGTTTCGACCTGAGCATATACTTCAGAGGCCGCCGTACGGCTGGGATACATGTCCTCCTGCTTTTCTGACTCAAAGCCGGAAGTCAGTAGTGGACAGTCACCGAATACCCGCACCAGAGTAAAGTAACAATATGCCCGTAGGAAATAGGCATTGGCCATCACCTCATTACGTGTAGCTTCATTGGTGAAAGAGATTTCCGGAGTATGCTTCAGAATCAAATTTGCACTATTAATGGTAGTATATATGCTACTCCAATCTGTACCTGCATCACCGCTCAGCAATACGTTTGTACCCACTCTATTAAAAAACGCATCATTTACCGCCCCACTCTCATACCAGTTTGAGCGCATCTCTCCATAGATGTTGAGCAAATCGGAAAAGGCGGAACGGAATTGAGTATATGCTCCATTTACCGCACTCGTAGCATCGCTCTCCTCTGTCCACATGGATAGGCTGGTGAACTGGCTGGGCTGTATCACATTCAGGTCTCCATGACATGATGTAAAAAACGAGACCCCACTTATAAGAAGAATGCCGGATAATATTTTTATTTTCATAATTCTTATTTTTCGTATTAAACTTCTTTTATCACAAAGTAACTTTACATCCGATAGAGAACTTACGGATAGGCGGATAGGTGTTGAAACTACCGGAATAGGTACTTGATGCACCTACTTCGGGAGAAAGGCCTATTACTTCCGTAAAATAATGCAGATTGTTTCCGGCCAGGGTCAATACCAGCCCTTTCAGACCAATCTTTGCCAGCAATGCCTGAGGCAGAGCATATTGCAGAGAGATTTCACGGATACAGAGATAATCGGCTTTCTGGGTGAAAACATCGGAGTTGTCCCGGAAATTCTTATTCAACTCATCGGAGTCATTGCCTGAGAAACGGGCATACTTGGCCTTACTCGGGTCATCCCCCACATTCCAGCATTTTAGGATTTCAGCAGGCAGGCTGGTGTTTCCATTCATGAAATTACACATCTGGCGTTGCAGATAACCATTGGAAATGGAGTGCCCCAAAGCAAAATCAAGATAGACATTCAAAGTGAAGCCCTTGTAAGTGAAAGTATTGTTCAAACCTCCGGTGGTATGGGGAATCGTATTTCCCAGCAGGAACATATCATTGCTGTTGATGATATTGTCTCCGTTCAGGTCTTTCCACTCATAGTCTCCGATAGTCTTTTTTCCGACACCCAGTTTCTGTTTCGTGGTCCAGTCCCAACCTTTGGATGAGGTGTCATAACGGGCATTGGCAGCCTGCTCGGGAGTTGTAATGATAAAGTCTTTCTTATATCCATAGAAACGCCCCAACGGTTCACCCTCGGCAACACCTCCGAATTCTTTGGTCGTGCCATCCTGCATTTTTACAGAGTATCCTCCCTGGCGGTTCTTGTCCCGTCCGTTTTCGGGCAGTTTAAGCACCTTGTTCTTTACGTAAGTAATGGTGAATTTAGATTCCCACGTGAAATCCTTCTTGACAATGTTACGTGTTGTTATTTCAGCATCGAAACCACGGAAACGTACTTTTCCAAGATTGGTAAGGATGGAACCGTATCCCGACGTATTGGGCAATACTTTGGAAGTAATCAGGTTATCCGTAATCTTATTGAAATAGTCTATACCCAATATGATGCGGTTCTTGAACAAGCCTAAATCAAAACCTAAATCCAATTGTGTGGAAGTCTCCCATTCAAGAGCCTTGTTAGGCATGGCCGAAGAAACGGTCGCAGCACTTTGATCGTAACTGGTGGTAATGGCATACAATCCTAATGCATCGTAATAGCCGATGGAGTTGTTACCGGTCTGCCCATAACTGCCACGCCACTTCAAATTACTTATAAAACCGATATTCTGCATAAAAGGCTCATCACTCATAACCCATCCGACAGACAATCCGGGGAAGAATCCCCATTGGTTGCCTTTGGCAAAACGGGAAGAGCCGTCCTCACGGAAAGTAGCAGTCAACATATATCTTTTCAGATAATCATAGTTCAATCGGCCGAAATAACCGATATTCACATCTTCCTGCTTGGTCGACGTTGCATCGGAATAAACAGAACCTCCGTTCAATGTCGGTATCTTGTCGGAGCTGTGTCCGGTAGTGGCAGCATACACATACTTGTACAAATATTGCTGATAGGAATATCCTACCATCGCACTGATGCTGTGTTTATCGGCAAACGTTCTTGTATAGCTGGTGTAGAATTCCAGTTTCTTCCGTTGCTCATCCGTCATGTTGGTAGTCGCCTTCCGCGTTCCATTCATCGGGTTGGCACGCATGAATGTATCTCCATGGCTGTTTTGCGTAAACAAAGAAGCGGTGCCCACAGCATGCCATCCTTTCAAAACTTCCCAATCAAGAGAGCCGACTAACCCCAAACGGTTGGTACGCTGATTGTTATCATTAAAATACGAGTAGAAGCTCGGATTCGGAGACGAAGAGTTTGGACCTGGCGTCGGGGTTCCGTACCATTCATTGTCAGACACCCAATATTTACGTTGAACGGCCGGGGTCATCAGTCCACGGGAAATCACCTGATACTGACTGGCATACTCTTCGCTATTCGTCTGGCTGTAATCTATGTTGCTACTGAAAGTCAGGTTCTCTCTGATTTTGGCAGTTACATTAGTACGGGCGTTAAAACGGTCGAATGCCGTGCCTACACCTACACCGGAATCTTTCATATAGCCAATACTGCCCACATAGCTCAATTTCTCCGTACCTCCTTCTATCCCCACATAATAATTTTGCCAAAGAGCATTCTTGAAACAAGTACTGGCCCAATCATTATCTTCAAAAATCAAAGTCTTACTGGGATCCAACGGATCAGCCACAGACTTCCATCCTGCCGGAATGCTCTCTCCATCCCTCAGGTAACGGGTAGAAAACTTGGAAGCATCCGTATTGCCGGAACTATAAGCATATCCGTCAAGGTATAACTTTTCCGGACTGGGTCCGGAAGCCCAACGATCGCGCATGATAGTAACAGCTTGGGTAGCATCCAGATACTCAATCATCCGCTCCACATTCTCGTTTGCAAAGGAAGCCTCAAACGTCACTCGAGGAGCACCGCTTTTTCCTTTTCTTGTCGTAATCAGGACAACTCCATTCGATGCACGCGAACCATAAATAGCAGAAGAAGCGGCATCCTTCAAGACTTCGATAGATTCGATGTCATTGGGATTGATACCCGCTGTACTGCGCTCTACGCCATCAACTAATATAAGAGGAGAATTACTCTGACTGATAGATGAACCACCACGAATCAAGAACGTAGCCTCTGCACCCGGAGTATTGTTCTCATTGTACACGCGTACACCCGCAATTTTACCCTTCAGCCCTTCTCCCACAGTATTGATAGGAGTTGCCTTCAATGTTTCTCCATCCACCTTACTGATGGCGGATGTTACGGTACGCTTGGATTGGGTACCATAACCTACAACCACCACTTCATCCAGCCCCATGGTGGTCGGTTCCATCCGGATGTTAAGAATCTTTTGATTAGTAATCAGAATTTGCTGTTCATCATAGCCCACATAGGAAAATACAAGAGTTTCCCCCTTGCTTACTTTCAGCTGGAAAGCGCCATTCATATCCGTAATAACTCCTCGAGTCGTACCCTTCACAGCGATGGAAACTCCTGGAAGAGTTTCACCAGTATTGTCCACTACTACACCTGATAGGTTAAATTCTTGTGCCCAAAGCAAAAATGGGCAAAATAGTAGAAAAGTTATGAGGTGAAAATGAAATATTTTTCTCATCTTTGTTACGATTTTAATAATAAATTGTTTCAGTAATTTATTTAAGGGGAAACGGGAAGTGCCAATACTCGTTTCCCCTCCCTTTTCGGGGGTCAAACTTAAGTTGGCCAATGAGTTTTTTCATTGGATGTATTGTTGCAATATCTCCATAGGCAATCGTTTTTAGTTAATTAATGTATTTGAAGAATTCCGTATTTTTCAATTCGTTTCTTGTCTCCTCCAGCTCTTCTTCAGAACAAGGAGCTATCGGCAATCGACATGGTCCACAGTCTATTCCTGCCAGTTTCATGAATATCTTACCGGCTCTGACTCCTCCCCCATGCTTTATCAGCACATCAATGATTTCAACAGATTTCCATTGCATTTCACGAGCTGTTTCAAGGTCTCCCTTTTCCATGGCTTCCATCACAGCTTTGTATATACCCGGAACATAGTTGTAGGTACTGCCTACGGCAGCCTTAGCTCCAACCGACAATCCGGTAATCAGTATCTCATCAAAACCGTGCAAGACTTCGAACGCCCCACCGTCCGCATGAATGCACTGCTGCATCTCCATCAGGTTGTTATGAGTAAACTTGACTCCCACCAGATTGGGAATTTGCTTCTTGCCCTCTATAAGGAACTTGTGTACCGGCAAGGAAACCCCGGTTATGGACGGCATGTTATAGTAATAAAACGGCAAGCGGGAAGCCGATGCAGCTATCGGCTTGAAAAAACCTATCAGCTCATCTACAGAACCGGGCTTGAAAAAGCAGGGCGCCATGGCTGCTATCATATCAGCTCCAATAGCTTGCGCATGGGCTGCCAGCTCGGCACACTGAACCTGCGACATGCCACCTACATGCACTATCACTTTCAGTTTTCCCTTGACTGCCTCCATCCATTTTTCCGCAACAGCCTTTCGTTCTTCTGTTGTCAGAGAAACGGATTCTCCCGTCGTGCCACAAATAAACACTCCCGTCACACATTTCTTTTGCATCAGAAACTCTGCATACGGCCCGATCACCTGCAAATTTAAGGAACCATCTTCGTGCATTGGCGTAAATGGTGCAGCGATTAATCCTGTTAAAAGTCGTTTGTTCATAAATAAAATTATATTATAATTAATGATAGGTTCAAACCTATTTTTTCTTAAAGAACAAGCTTGCCAGATAACCTATGACAAAACATGAGATAAAGCCGGACGCCGTGTACAAAAGCAAATGGAACGTCTGGAATCTGGCAACAAACAATTGCACGATGATACTTGCAACTATACCAATGATTGCTCCTCCGGAATTGGCGCGTTTGGTAAGCATGCCCAACATGAACAGTCCTCCCATACTACCCAATATGAGCCCGAGTATCTTGTTGAATTCGTCCCACAATGAAGCGATATTCCATGTTGCCATAAGAAAAGCAAAAGATAGACTAATGATTCCTATCACACAAGTTGCCATACGTGCCGCACGCAATTCATTGCTCCCCTCTCCCTTATGAAAGAAACGTGAATAAATGTCTACTATATAAGCTGTGGCTGCCGAATTCATACTGCCGCTCAAAGTGGACATTGCCGCTGCGAAGATGCCCGAAATAAGCAGCCCTACAATACCGACCGGCAATTGGGTAAAAATATACCACGGAAAAATGGCATCGCCGTTAGGAATACTGATACTCAGATTCTCAGGATACACTTTGTAATAGGCATAAAGCGCAGTGCCTATAAAGAAGAAAATCAGTGTGGCGGGAACAGTCAATATCGCATTGGTCCATACACTCTTCCGTGCCTCTTTCATCGAAGAGGTAGTGAGATAGCGCTGCACCATACTTTGGTCCGTCCCATAGGTGGTAAGATGGGTAAAACATGCGGCAATAATGACGGTCCACATCGTAGCATCCTTCAAGTCAAAGTTCGTCGCTCCCAAATCGAACTTACCGTTTGCCACGGCAATATCAATCGTTTCACCCAATCCGCCGGGAAGAGAACACGAGATGTATATCACTGCAAATATCGCTCCTCCCAACAGTATAATTACTTGAATGGCATCTGTCCATACAACCGCCTCTATTCCCCCTATCATTGTATATAGAATACTACAGACTCCCATAATACCGATACATAGGAATATATCCAATCCAGTCACCACATTCAAAGCAATGGAGGGCAGAAAAAGCACAACGCCCATACGCCCTACCTGGAAAATAATAAAGGCCAGACTGCAAATAACCCGGATAAAGACATTGAAACGTATCTCCAGATACTCATAGGCAGTCGTTATATTCAATTTCCGGAAAAAAGGAATAAAGACATAAACAATAACGGGGGCAACAAACACAATACCGGTATTGAACAACACATAACTCCAGTTCGTGGCATATGCCTTGGAGGGTATAGCCATGAAGGTGATGGCACTCAACGCGGTTCCGAAAAGACTCAGCCCGGCAGCCCACCACGGAATGCGTCCTCCACCCTTGAAATAGTCATTCGTACTTTTCTGGCGCCGTGAAAAGTAAATTCCAATTCCGGCCAATACGGCAAAATAACCGATAATCACAAGGATATTGACAAGTCCCAACCCCTTTTCCAAAAGAACAATATCCCCTTGAAGGCTGTACAGTCTATTCGTTCCGGAACTGGCATTGCTACCGAGTATAACGAAGGAACGGTTTCTTTGCAAGACTTGCATGGTGTCATAGGTACCTGGAATACATTCAGACTTGACAAGAGTCTGCGTAATTGTATGATATTTCCATAAAGTATTCTCTTTTTTAAGATGCTGTGTATCTTCCGGCTCTTTCTGAAAAAGAAGTATATGGTTGGCTCCGCTGGCGACAGCAGCACATATTCCTTTCGGAAAATCCGAACCTAATGAACTCCATTTACCCAATTGGGGGTTATAGACATATCCATCAGTCAAGCAAGAAGACAACCCTTCTTCCGTTTCCGTCTGTCCACCCAATAAATACAGACAAGGGGAAACGCCGTTGTTCTGTACCACGAGAATTGCATCTTCCCGGACGCATCCCGGATAGCCCGGTAGTTCTTTCCATCCTCTGGACTTGTTCGACAAGTCCAGCACAAAAAAAGAATCCGATAACCTGGACGGACTTACCGACTTCCTGCCTCCAAACAAATATACCTTATTGTCCAGTAGTGCTCCTGCCGCGTTAGACAACGGAAAAGGAAGTGGCGGCCAATCTTCCGAAACATTCAGTTTGCCCTGCTGCATTGTGACAAAAAATACATCTTCGTAGCATTGGGAAGAATCACGCCCTCCAATACACAAGATACCGTCAGAGAGTGTTATGGAAGCGCCATAAGCCAACGGCTTGGACAACACATCTTCATACAAAGCGAATCCGGCATTTTCAGAAAGGCATACCGCATTTCTTCCCCATCGGCTATAATCGTCGGAAGTGCCGCCTGCCAAGACAATTTGTCCGCCAAGTACTCCGGAAAAGAGTCCCAAAGTGTTGTGTTCCTCATTAAAAACACTCTCGTTGCCCCACTTTATCTGCTCAGAATGAGAAGCATCTGCAGCTCTTAGGCTTTGCCCCCAAAACAAACAAAGGCATACCAATGCAACACAATTATTTACAATCCGTGTCATTTGTCATATTTTTATTGTGATTGACCCTTATTCTGTTCTCCTAACACTGCCCTATCATAAATCAGCTTCTTATAGACATAAAAGTGTTGCTCGATAGCATTTCTGTAGCCCATTTCATCCTTATTCTTGATAAAGTTCAATAAATCGGTGTGAGTTACAATCTTTCCCTTTTTCTCCAATTCTATATTTATAGCTTCCACCCGTTCCCTCAAATTGGTTTTTACAAAGTTCATAACCGGATGAATGATGCTTTGGAACTGTACAATCGTCTTATTCCCCGTTATTTCGTATAGTTTTGAATGGAAAGTATATTCGCTGAGATTGGCATATTCGTTGTTCCCCAATGCAACGCCTGCATTAACAATCTCTTCCAGTTCCATAATATCCTGCTCTTTAATATTATGAAATATGTCACTACTGATTCCTATCTCCAAAGCAACCCTGAATCCCAAAAGATCGAGAAGTGATTCCTGGCTCATAATACGGGGATCAACCACTCTCTTCATTCCCCCTAAGATGAAAGGCTCAGTTAATATCATTCCACGACGTGTACGGCTTTCAATCATTCCCATCATTTTCAGACGGCTAAGAGCTTCCCGAAGAACACTACGAGCTACCCCCAACGCTGACGACAACTCAATTTCGTTAGGGATAGAATCACCCACTTTCAAGTCCTGACTTCTGAAATAATTCAATAACTTGTCTTCCACTTGGTCTACCAAAGTAATCGACTGCCCATCAATTTTTAAGTTTTCCATATATTAAATCGTGTTATTATTAGTCCTATTAGTATTATTTGTCAGACAAATAAATGGATAATTTTTAATAAAAGCAACATATAAAGAATATATTATTACTTCTTTTATATTTATTAACTTTTAAAGTGTTGCATTTTTGTAAATTTACTATTCACGATGTAATATATATTTCGGCTATATTACATATGCGAACAAACAATAAGAAAAACAGAAAAAGGGGAAAAACAATATAAGTGCAGCTTAAAAAATAGTTTAGAAGAATTATTAATACCTAAGAATGAATGTTCTTAAAAAAGAAAAAGACTGAATAACTAAGTATTCAGCCTTTTATAAAGAGCGGCAAGCGAGACTCGAACTCGTGACCCTCAGCTTGGGAAGCTGATGCTCTACCAACTGAGCTACTGCCGCATAAACATTTCCAAGGTCATGCCTTAAAAACGGTGGCAAAGTTAATAAATTCCTTCCTAAAAAAACAAACGTTTCGTCAAATATTTCCTATTTTTGCTCGGGAAAACAAAGATATTCTTTCAAAATACAGACTAAATACCAATGAAACGAATCATACTCATCACCGGAGGAGCACGTTCCGGCAAAAGCACCTATGCGGAAAAGCTGGCACTCGAGCTCTCTCCCACTCCCGTTTATCTTGCCACAGCACGCATTTGGGACGAAGAATTCCGCCAGAGGGTAATCCGGCATCAGGAACGCCGGGGACCGGAATGGACAAACATCGAAGAGCAGAAAGAACTCAGCCGCCACCGGCTGGAGGGACGGATCGTCCTGATAGACTGCATCACCTTATGGTGTACCAACTTTTTCTTCGACCTGCATTCAGATACCGACCGGGCACTTGCCGCAGTAAAGGCGGAGTTCGACCGCTTCACGGCACAAGACGCAACCTTCATCTTTGTAACCAATGAAATAGGTATGGGAGGAACTTCCGAGAACGAACTGCAACGAAAGTTCACGGACATGCAAGGCTGGATGAACCAATATGTAGCCGCCCGTGCCGACGAAGTGATACTGATGGTATCCGGCATCCCACTTACCGTAAAAAACACTCATTCATAAAACAACAAACAATTAAAATTCAACAGACTGATGAAAACATTTCATATCACCCGCCCGGATGAGTCAATCCGTCCCGCATTGATTGACAAAATCAACAACCTGACCAAACCCAAAGGTTCATTGGGCATTTTAGAAGAACTGGCACTCCAAATCGGACTCATACAACAGACATTATCCCCCGCCTTGAAACATCCGCAAAACATTATCTTCGCCGCCGACCACGGCATTGTAGAAGAAGGTGTCAGTCTGTCTCCAAAGGAAATCACCTGGCAGCAAATCAGCAACTTCCTTCATGGAGGGGCAGGTGTCAATTTCCTCTGCCGGCAGCACGGCTTTACCCTGAAAATAGTAGATGCAGGAGTAGACTACGACCTCCCCTACGAGAAAGGCATCATCAATATGAAAGTGCGCAAAAGTACCAGAAATTATCTGCACGAGGCAGCCATGACGGAAGAGGAAATGGAGATGTGCCTGGAACGGGGTGCCGAGGTGGTGCGCCAATGCCATGAAGAAGGCAGCAATGTCCTCAGCTTCGGTGAAATGGGTATCGGAAACACCTCTTCATCCTCCTTGTGGATGACCTGCTTTACCGGTATTCCTCTGGAACAATGTGTCGGCGCAGGTAGCGGACTCGACAGCGCGGGCATCCGCCACAAATACGAAGTGCTGAAACAGTCTATGGAGAATTACAAAGGCGACGGCTCTCCCCGGGACATCATCCGCTACTTTGGTGGACTGGAAATGGTAATGGCCATAGGCGCCATGCTGCAAGCTGCCGAGCTGAGGATGATTATCCTTGTTGACGGATTCATCATGACCAACTGCCTGCTTGCCGCCGCCAGGCTCTACCCGGAAGTGACGGATTACGCCATCTTCGGACACTGCGGAGACGAGTCGGGCCACAAACTGGTACTCGACGCCCTGCATGCCCGTCCGCTGCTGAATCTGGGGCTGCGTTTGGGAGAAGGAACGGGGGCCATCTGTGCATATCCCATTGTCGACTCGGCCGTGCGGATGCTCAATGAAATGGATAACTTTGCACATGCCTCCATCACCAAATACTTTTAACATGAATAATATCTTAGCAGCATTCATCATGCTCACCCGACTGCCCTTCTGGAAAATCAAGGAAGTACCGGCAGAGTGTTTCAAGCATGTGGTTCCCTATTGGCCGCTTGTAGGCTGGCTGACGGGAGGCGTGATGGCGGCAGTGCTGTGGCTTGCCGGACAGATTATGCCGGTGTCATTGGCATGGATTCTTGCCCTCATCGCACGCCTGCTTGTCACCGGTTGCCTGCACGAAGACGGGCTGGCGGACTTTTTCGACGGTTTCGGTGGCGGTACCACCCGCGAACGGACACTTGCCATCATGAAGGATTCCCACATCGGAAGCTACGGTGTCATCGGATTGATATGCTATTTCCTGCTGTTGCTCCAACTTCATCACCTGCCACTGGGACTTCTCTGCATCCTTGTGCTCAGCGGTGACTGCTGGTCCAAGTTCTGTGCCTCCCAGATTGTCAACTACCTGCCCTATGCCCGGAAAGAGGAAGACAGCAAAAGCAAGACCGTCTACAACCGCATGAGCTGGCACGAGTTACTGGCCGGATTTCTTTGCGGCCTGCTTCCTTTCGTACTGCTGCTGCCTATAAAGCTGTGGATTGCCACCCTCTTCCCACTGCTCACCTTCTTCCTGCTCTACCGATTGATGAAGCGGCGCCTACAAGGATATACGGGGGACTGCTGCGGGGCCACTTTCCTGCTATGCGAACTGTCCTTCTACTTGGGAAGCCTTATTCTAATTATAAATTAACAACTGAAAATTAAAGATGGAAGTAATACTCATTCGACACACTTCGGTAGATGTTCCTCCGGGGATGTGCTACGGTCAGACCGATGTTCCCCTGAAACCCACGTTTGAAGCGGAAGCCGCCGTGACAGCAGAAAACCTGAAGGCATACCTTCCGTTCGACCACGTCTACACTAGTCCCCTGACCCGTTGCGTGCGCCTCGCCACCTATTGCGGCTATCCCGATGCAGAACGGGACAAACGGATTATGGAAATCAATTTTGGCGACTGGGAGATGAAGCCGTTCGAGCAGAATGAGGACCCACGCCTGCAGGAATGGTATGCCGACTACATGAACGTGGCAGCTACCGGTGGAGAATCTTTTACCATGCAATACCGGCGTGTCAGCCAGTTTTTGGACGAATTAAAGAAGAAGCCCTATACACGCGTTGCCATCTTCGCACACGGAGGCGTATTAATCTGCGCACAACTCTATGCCGGAATCCTTAAAGCCGAAGAAGCCTTCGACGCATTGACGCCCTACGGCGGCATCGTCCGCATCAATCTCGACAAGGAATAGTGAACGAAATAGTAGGGCCTTCCTCCGCTTCGGTTTGCACCTTGTAGATACCTCCAAAATAATGAATAAAATGGGCATTGATTTCATGGCGAATCAAGCTCGTTTTATTCTCAAAATGTACCTTTGCAAACGGGGCGTTGACCACGTCGAAATAGAGGGCCGACCTAGTGCGGTCCCGTCTGATGCGGATAATCGCCTCATAACGGGCAGTGTCATTCTCTGACGGAGTCAGCATGCTGACAAGCAATGTATCGAACCACCTTCGGTCTGTCCTCGCAAGCTGTTCCTTGAGGTCGGTCTGCAGGCTGACAGACACAGTGCTCTCCTCACGGCCGTTCACTTTATCCAGCACCTCACTGCACAACTGAATAATGTCACACTCCTCGTCCTCATACTGAATCTTGCCGGACTCCAAGCGGGACAATTCCAGAATGCTGTTGACATAATTCAGCAGACTTTCCGCATTGGTCTGAATCATCTGCCCGTATTCCCTCTTAGTCTCCTTATCCAGCTCCTCCTTTCCGGTCAGCAATTCGGCAAAGCCCACCACCACATTCAGCGGAGTACGTATATCATGGCTGATTTCCGATTTCAGACGTTCCTTCGCGATGTTGTCCGTCTCTGCCTGCAAAGCGGCTTCAGCCGTCTTCTTCTCTACGACAGCAATCTTTCCGGAGACATAGCGCGTATACAAGTAGAAAAGCAGCATCAGCAGCAGGCAGACGCCCAGGAATATAAATCCTATACGGTAATTCATGTCCTGAATCTTCTGCTTCTCCAACAACAGCTCGTCAATGTGGTAAATCTCCTTCACCTGCTTCAACTGGTTGGCCGAGAAGGCATTGTTCAGCGAATCCTGCTTGCGTATGAGGTAGCGCCGGGTCTCGATGGCCCCGTCAATGTCCCCCTTGTCATATTGCGTACTCGCCTTGTAGTTTATCAAAGTGGCAAAGGTGGAAACGTAGTTGTTCAGTACCGTAGGGGTCACCTCGTCTATCAATGCGATGCTTTTGTCATACTCATCGGTCTTGGCATAGTATTGAAGCTGTATCAACTGGACATTCAGCCAGAAGACGGGATCTACATGCGGCTCAAGCAGTTTTTTTACTTTCTCGATATGCTCATGCGCCACTGTAAAGTTCTTCCGGTTCATGTAGTGCAGGATATACTTCACTTCGCAGTCAATCTCGAAATTGCTCCAGTTCTTCCTTGTCTCGGGTTCTTTGGAAATAACCGTCTGCAACGTCATGTCCATTTCATGCAAATAGGGCAGCTTCAAGCTGTCTTTACCGCCATTGCCGTATACCTGGGCAATACGCGACAGTATATCCACCTTCAGGCTGGCCTTTGTCTGGGGAGAGAAATTCCGGTAAGCCTCCAAGAAAGAGTCCAGTGCCTCATTCGGGCGGCTGGACACTCCGTAGGCACATCCCAAGCTGTTATACGCCGCTATCATCCCATTATTGCTATGGCGGAGTTTTGATTCCTCCAACGTCTCCTTAGCCACATACACCGCTTTCTCTATCTGTCTCTTGGAAGCCAGGGCGCGGCTGATGGCAGCCTTCTGCTCCAGATAATAATCGTAAGTGCCTACCTGGGAGACAAAATCCTTCAGCACATCCACCCAATACGACAGACTGTCCGGGTCGTGTTTCTTGTCATAACATGCCGCCAGATAGTAAGCGCCCATATTCTCATAGAAAGCGTTCTTCTGCCGCCGCGCCTCCTCGTACAGACGGGTGGAAAAAGTCATGTTATAGGGAGCATACTGGTGCTTGTAGGCCATGTCACGGAGATACGTCAGCCGGACAAGGGTGGCCGGCAGGGCATCGGCAACCTTCAGGATGCTGTCCTGATACCGGACAGCCCCCGTGTCTTCTGCCAGCAGCGGACAGATATATCCGCAAAACAAAACATGGATGAGAATCAGTATTCGTTTCATTGCGCCGTTCCTCCGTGTAATGCGGGATTATACTTCAAAGGATGCGTAAAACAGAAACGCGCGCCACGGGTGTACCCACTGTCCACCCACAGCTTGCCGTTCATATATTTCACAATCAGTTGGCAGATGGAAAGGCCCAGTCCGCTTCCCTGCACAAAATCATTCAGCTTTTCAAAGCGTTCAAAAATCAAGTGCTGCTTCTCCGGTGGAATGCCGCATCCGGTATCCGTCACGGAGAAAAGTGCCGTACCGGCATCAGCCATCTTCAGTTCCAGCACGATGGAGCCTTGTTCCGTAAACTTGGTGGCATTCACCAGCAGGTTTATCAAGACTTGGCGGAGGCGCGCATCGTCCGTATCCAGCATCAGGACGGACAAATCCGTGTCAAAACGCATTTCAACCTCCAGCTTGCGCGAGGCCATCACGGTCTCCACGACCTCATTACACAACTTCACGGCATCATGCGTGCGGATGTTGAAGGTTATGTTGTCATTCTCGAAATCCGAGAAATCCAGAATGTCATTGATAAGTTTCAGCAACTGAAAGGAATTCACCTTGATAATTTCGGAGAATTCCCGGCGCGATTCGTCATCGAATGACTCGTCCTCATCCGTCAGTACCGCCGAGAATCCGACAATGGCATTCAGCGGCGTACGTACCTCATGGCTCATGTTCGAAAGAAACATATTCTTCCGTTGTATGGCTTGCACCGCTTTCTCCTTCATCGCCTCCTGCCGCATCTGGGAACGCTTCAAACGGAATATCTTCTTCCAGCCCAGCACCAGGAGGAATATCAGAAACAGTACGGACACAATGATGCCTGCCAGATAGAAACGCATGGATACAATGCGGTCGCGTTCGTTCTGGTAGGCCAGTTGGTCGGCCTGGAAACGGGTACAGAGCCGGTCTATCTCCTTGGGATAGTTCTTCTCGAACGAAGTCTTGATATACGAAAAGACCTTGCCGTACTGTCCGTAGGCTTCTTCCTTATTTCCCATCTTCACCAGTAAATCCGCTTTTTCGAGCAGAGCTTCCTTGTAGATGTTATGGTTTATCCGGGCATATTCGGTTTGAAGGAAATCATTGTAGGCGGTCAAGGCTGCCTCATGCTCTCCGGTGGCCACCAGATAACGGGCATCTATAATCAGAAGGTATTGCCGTATCTCCGGAATCAGTTGCGCTTCAAGCTGGCCTATCTGTGCCAGATGATGGCTGGCGGCCTTCAAGTCACCCTTGAATAATTGGCAGGAAGCATTGGAGATGTGGCGCATGGCCAGCTCCAGCGGAGAAAGCCGGTCTTCCGGATAGAGGTTCAGACGTGCAAGATAACGCGAGGCACCGTTTACATTCCGTATGCGCAGGTTATAATCTATCAGTTCCACCAGTAGCATACGGATATGCACATCCTCCCCGTCCATCCCATCCAGCAGTCTCAAGGACTCTTCATAAGCGACACCGGCTTCCCGGAGCCTGCCGGTATAGCTGTACACCTCTCCCATGGCATTCAGCGCAAGGGCATTGCCGAAGGGGTAGGCAAGCGCGCGGGCTTTGGAGTACATCTGGTCGCTCTGGGCAATAGCCATACGGATTTCTCCACGGAAAAGGGAGGATTTTATAAGTATTCTTTCCAGTTCGAAATAGGTGTAATAGCGCTGGGATTCATCCAATTGGGACAAAAGGCCGTCGGCATTCAGCGAGTCACACTCCTCCCGGGTCAGATAGTCGAAACCGAGGCTGTTGTGAAAAGTGGAGATGACCTCATGGACTATACTTTCCTTTTCTTTAGTCCAAGAATCCGCTTTATCTGTTGTCGATGCAATTATTGTGCTCCCGAACCAAATAAAGAAAAGGAATATATATAGTTGCTTTATCCTCATTTATAAGACTTTGTCTGCTTTAAAAGTTACATTTTTAATGCAACGCGGTCTTGCAAAGATATTATATCTTTTTGGAACGGACAAAGAATCAGTTAAAATAACAACATTTTAAAAACAAAAGGAAGCCAAGGTCGATGTCACTATTACGGCAACCACCATCCACCACTCCACACGCCGGTTGATGCGGACAGCCACACGCATATCTTCCGTCTTCAGAGGCCGTTCATTAGAACCGATATAAGGTTTCCATACCTCCTCGCCGAAATAGTTGTGCGGACCTCCGAAACGGCAGTCCAGAATACCGGCAAGGGCGGCTTCCGGATAACCGGAATTGGGACTGGCATGCTGGCTGCCATATCTGCCCACAAAAGCAAACAAGGAAAGGCGACCGGAAACCAGTACCATCAGAAAGGCTGTCAGACGGGCGGGAATATAATTGGCAACATCATCCAAACGGGCAGCAAAACAGCCGAACCGACGATAGCGTTCATTCTTGTAGCCGACCATGGAATCCAGCGTGTTCACCATCTTATAGGCAAGCATGCCCGGAACTCCCAACAGCAGATACCAGAACAAGGGGGCAACTACCCCGTCACTCAAATTCTCTGCCAAAGTCTCCAATGCCGCGGTTCTCACCTCCTGCGCCGAGAGTGCAGACGTATCACGCCCTACGATACGTGCCACTTGCATCCTCCCTTCCTCCAAGGAACGGTCCACCGCCTTGAACACCATACGCACCTCGCGAACCAGCGTAGTGCCCGCCAAGCAATAGAATATCAGCAATATTTGCACCGTCAGAAGCATGCCCGGAGAAAAGAGTGCCGCCAAGCGGAGCAACAAAAGCGTAATGACATATACCCCCAAGACAAGAGACACCGCCACAAACGCACCTTTCAGGAAACGCGAATCGCCCCGGTTCAACCGGTGCTCACAGAAAGAGATGGCTTTGCCGAAAGCGACCACCGGATGGGGTAGCCACGCCGGGTCGCCCAGCCAATGGTCGAGCAGCCAGGCAGTGAGAAGCGGCAGGTTCAAGTTGAAGGCGACACCCAAAAGTATAAGCACATCTTCTTCCATCGGTTATTCCTCCTCAAGCCATTGTCCTATTGCTTTTACAAGCCTGTCATTCTCCTCCCGGCTCTGGGCGGCTATACGGAAGAAGCGCTCATTCAGTCCGTCGAAGTTGGAGGCGTCCCGAATCAAGATACCATGCTCCCCTGCCAGATAGTCTTTCAAAGCGGAAGCCCTACCCATACGGAGGCACACCAGCATGAAATGGGTTTCGGTGGCCCATACCTCCAGTCCTCCCAATGCCTCGAGCGCACTGCGCAGGCGGGCAGCCTCTTGCAAGTAAGACGCCACATCCAGCGGATTGGGAACATCATGTTCCAGCAGATGGAGCCCTGCCTCAATGGCAAGCTGGTTGACCGACCAGGGCATACGGTTGGTACGCAGACGGTGCAGCAGGTGGGGGGCGCCGGTGACATATCCCAGTCGCAGACCGGGAACGGCATAACGCTTGGTCATGGAGTGCAGCAGCAAGACGTTGGGAAACTCCGCAGCCTCGGCAGCAGAGAAAAGCGGACGCAAGGTGAAAAACTCGTAGGACTGGTCGATGACGAAACAGACCTGCGGATTATGACTGATAAGTGTTGCCAGATATTCCTTCTCCACAACCGTTCCGGTAGGGTTATTGGGATTGCACAGCCACAGCATGCGCACCTCTTCCGGCAAGCGATACCCCTCGCTCTCCGCAGGAAGCCGGTAGAGGGAAGTGACCCGATGGCCGTGCATGCGGCAGGCATCGGCATATTCACTGAAAGTGGGCTGCACAATGGCGGTGTTTGTCCCGCGGAAAGTCTGTGCGGTAAGATAGATGGCTTCGGTAGCTCCGTTCGTCACGCACACTGCCTCGGCAGGAAGACGGTGGCGGCGGGCAAGGCAGGCCTCAAGCGTGTAAGGCTCCGGTTCGGGATAGTTGCCGATGCCGTCAATCCGGGCACACAGATGCGCCTTCAAGGCAGAGAGGTCTACCCTGTTGTAAACGTTCGAGCTGAAGTTTGCCGTAATGGGACGGCTGTATTTATAGGAATCGTCTCCGTGTCCTTCAATCATGGTTCTTTGTCAATATTTGGTAGATAAGCGGCAGGTTGACGTGGCGGCGCACGTGCTCGGCAAGCCTATCGTATTGTTCTTCTTTGAATGTATGGTAATCGAAAGCGCCGGCATTCCCGGACAGTTTGTCTGCAAAAGGCGCAAGCAGGAAATCTATGAATTCCGGATTGTCGAGAATGCCATGAATATAGGTCCCCATGCAGGTGGAGTCCACGTAGTAACCGTCGGTAGAGCCGTTCTCCAAAAGATTTAGGGGAGAATCGGGGGCGCCTTCCACGGGGGTAGTCACTCCCATATGGATTTCATAGCCCTGCATTAATGGAGAACGGAGAGTGGAAGATGGAGAATGGGGATTGCACAGACCAAACTTCACCTGGCGGGTCACCTTCTCTCCCGACATGCGGGTACTGATGGGCAACAGTCCCAGTCCGGGCAGGCGTTCGATGTCTCCTTCCACATGCTCAGGGTCGAGCACCTCCTGCCCCATCATTTGATAGCCACCGCAGATGCCCATCACGGTGGCACCTTCACGGTGGGCACGGGTGATGGCAGCCGCCACACCGTTACGGCGCAATTCGTAAAGGTCATCAAGTGTGCTCTTGGAGCCGGGCAGCAGGATGACGTCGGCCTTTGCCAGCTCATCCACATTGTTAGTATAGAAGAGATGTACGCGTGGGTCACGTTCCAGGACATTAAAATCGGTGAAGTTACTGAGGTGGCGCAGCAGAATGACGGCGATGTTCACCTTTCCCTTCTCGGCACGGACAGACTTTGCGGCAAGCGCCACGGAGTCTTCTTCTTCAATGTAGATATCACGGTAGTAAGGTACTACCCCGACAACGGGAATGCCGCAAAGCTCCTCCAGCATCGTAATGCCCGACTCGAAGAGACGTATATCCCCCCGGAACTTGTTGATAAGAATTCCTTTAATGCGTTCCCGCTCATGGGGACGAAGCAACATCAGCGAACCATAGACACTGGCAAACACACCACCACGGTCAATGTCCCCCACAAGGATTACATCGGCTCCGGCATGCAGGGCCATCGGCAGATTGACAAGGTCGGTATCCCGCAGATTGATTTCGGAGATGCTTCCCGCGCCTTCCAGCACGACGGGATTATAGCGGGCGGCAAGGCGGTCGTAGGCAGCACAAACCTCCCGGCGCAGCTCGTCGCGTCCTTCCTTGCGGAAATACTCATAAGCATTGCGGTTGCCGATAGGACGCCCGTTAAGGACAACCTGCGAGGTATGGTCCGACTGTGGTTTCAGCAGTAGCGGATTCATGTCCGTGTGGCAAGGCACTCCGGCGGCTTCTGCTTGCACAGCCTGGGCACGGCCTATCTCCAGCCCTTCGGGAGTGGCAAATGAATTGAGCGCCATATTCTGTGCCTTGAACGGTGCGGGCTGATAGCCGTCCTGCTTGAAGATGCGGCAGAAGGCGGCAGCAATGATGCTCTTCCCCACATCACTGCCCGTCCCGGCAAACATAATCGGATGAAGTTTCTCCATAAATTCCATTTTAGCGAATGCAAAGATAGTGCAAATCCGAATATCTCTCCCATTCATAAGCCATATCTTCGGAAACTATTCCTATATTTGTAACGTTCTATTCAAAAAGATGACTACTGAACAATTCCCACCTCCTCTTGTTTAGAGAAACAAGAACCCCTAAACCGAACGAACTTATGAATAATCTATTATGCCGGAGATTCTTTCCGGTTGCTGCCTGCGTGCTGCTTGCCATTGGTGAAGTGGCCGCACAAACCTCCCTTCCCCTTAGCTTCGGTGATGCCCTAAGGCAGATGCAAAACAGCAACCGCAGCCTAAAAATAGCCGACAAGGGAATTGAAGCCGCCCGTGCGGAACGTGACAAACTGAATGCCCTCTGGTACCCCTCCCTGCAAGGTGCCGGTACGTTCGTGCATCTTTCCGAAAAGATAGAGGTAAAACAGCCCCTTTCCCAGTTCACCGACCCGGCAAAAGACTTTGTGCACAACATCGTGCCGGACGACCAATTCATCAGCAGCATACTCGACCAGATAGGCTCCCATACCCTCGCTTTTCCACTGGCTCCACGCAACCTGACTTCCGTCGGCCTGACCGCCGAATGGGTCGTATTCTCCGGCGGCAAGCGCATCCGGGCCTCGAAGATAGGCAACACCATGATAGACATCGCCCGCGAAAACCGGGGACAGACCGATGCCACGCAACGCACCCTGCTGGCAGAAAGCTACTTCGGGCTGAAACTTGCGCAAGAGGTAGTACGCGTGCGGCAGGAGACTTACAACAGCCTGCAACGCCATTACCAGAATGCCCTTAAACTGGAAGCTGCCGGCATGATAGACAAGGCAGGCCGGCTCTTTGCCCAAGTGAATATGGATGAAGCTGCCCGTTCACTGGAGGCTGCCCGGAAGGAGGCCTCCGTCGTGCAAAGTGCCCTGCGCACCCTGCTCAACCTGCAAGACACATGCAGCATCCATCCTACTTCGGAGCTTTTCATCAACGACCAACTGCCCGCCAAAGAGGAGTTCCTGCAAGCCATGCGGGTGGAGAACTACACCGTGAACCAACTGCAACTGCAGTCACAGATTGCCCGCCAGCAGCTCCGCATCGACCAGAGCGGCTACCTACCGGACATCGCCGTATTCGGCAAGCAGACCCTCTATGCCCACGGCATACAAAGCAATCTTGTTCCCCGCACCATCGTAGGTGTGGGCTTCACCTGGAACCTGTTCGACGGACTGGCGCGTGAGAAGCGCATTCGCCAGTCGAAGATAGCCCAGCAAACCCTCGCCTTGGGACAAGAAAAAGCCAAAGAAGACCTGAGCGTAGGCATCGACAAGCTCTACACCCAACTGCAAAAGGCACAAGACAACGTACGCGCCTTGAATACCACCATCGAGCTGAGCGAAGAGCTGGTGCGAATCCGCAAGAAATCCTTTGCCGAAGGCATGGCAACCAGTACCGAGGTCGTAGATGCGGAAACGATGCTGGCAACCGTCCGCGTGGCGCGTCTGGCAGCCTACTACGAATATGATGTGGCACTGATGACCCTGCTGGCTATCTGCGGAACGCCAGAACGGTTCGAGAAATATTTCGAGACAACTTATTAAAACCTACCCTTTATGAAAATCAATAATAAAAGCATCAGCATTGCATTCGTCATTATCCTGGCCGCAACGGTCATCATTTCGCTTGCCGGCATATTACTCATGAGCCGGCAGCCCCTGGTCCTGCAAGGACAAGTGGAAGCAACGGAAATACGTATCAGCGGGAAGCTGCCCGGACGTGTGGACTCCTTCCTCGTACAAGAGGGCGACTGGGTGAAGGCAGGCGATACGCTTGTCGTCATCAACAGCCCCACCATCGAAGCCAAATACCGCCAGGTGAATGCCCTGGAGCAGGTGGCCCAGGAGCAGAACAAGAAGATAGACGCCGGTACCCGCCGCCAGATTGTGGCCACTGCCCGGCAACTCTGGAACAAGACGCAGAGCGACCTTGCCCTCGCCAAGACCACTTACCAGCGCATTGTAACGCTTTATAAGGACAGTGTCGTCACCTCCCAGCGGCGTGACGAGGTGGAGGCCATATACAAAGCTGCCCAAGCCGCCGAACGTGCCGCCTACGAGCAATACCAGATGGCCGTAGACGGAGCGCAGAGCGAGGACCGCGCCTCGGCCCGCAGCCTGGTGGAAGCGGCGCGAAGCACCGTCGATGAAGTCTCCTCCCTCCTCGTCGACTCCCGCCTGACTGCTCCCGAAGACGGCCAGATAGCTACCATCTTCCCCAAACGCGGAGAGCTGGTGGCCCCCGGCACTCCCATCATGAGCCTCGTCGTGATGGACGATGCACACGTGGTACTGAACATACGCGAGGACCTGATGCCGCAGTTCAAGATGGGAGGCACTTTCCGTGCCGATGTCCCCGCCATCGACGGCAAGGACATTGAATTCCGCATCTATTACATCAGTCCGCTGGGCAGCTTCGCCACCTGGAAATCCACCAAACAGACGGGCAGCTATGACATGCAGACGTTCGAGATACACGCACGTCCCACACAGCAGGTAGAGGGATTGAGACCGGGGATGTCCGTACTTTTAAAAATGAAGAATGAAAAATGAAAGATAAAGAATTTGGCTGCGCAATGAAAGCGCTTCGCATGGTTATCCGTCGCGAATGGCACCGCATGACCTCCCGCCGTCTATACCTCGGCGTCTGCGTCGTGCTACCCTTACTCTGTCTGTTCTTCATGGCCACCATCTTTGGAAACGGACAGATGGAGAACATTCCCGTGGGTATCGTCGACCTGGACAACACTGCCACTTCGCGCAATATCTCCCGACGCATCTCTGCCGCCCCCACCTTCCGTGTGACGGAGCACTTCACCGACGAAGCCGACGCCCGCCGGGCATTGCAACAGAAGGACATATACGGCTACCTCGTCATCCCGCCCCGCTTCGAACAGAAGGCGGTGACGGGAACCGGCGCAACGCTCACCTATTATTACCACTATGCCCTCCTCTCGGTAGGCAGCGAGCTGATGGCGGCGTTCGAGAATACGCTTGCCCCCGTGGCGCTCTCGCCCATCGTGATGCAGGCCGAAGCTCTGGGAGTCAGCGGAGAACAGATACAGACCTTTCTGCTCCCCGTAGAAGCCAGTACCCATCCCCTCTACAATCCGGACATGGACTACTCCATCTACCTGAGCCAGCCTTTCTTTTTCGTACTGTTCCAGATACTCATCCTGCTCACCACCGTCTACTCCATAGGCAGCGAACTGAAATTCGGCAGCGCCGGCGAATGGCTGGAGATGGCACGAGGCAATATCCTCACTGCCGTAGCAGGGAAACTGCTGCCCTATACCCTCATCTTCTCGTCCATCGGTATCCTGGCAAACTATGTACTGTTCGGCCCGCTACATATCCCCTTCGCTGGCAGTCTGTGGCTGATGAATGCAGTGACCGTGCTCTTCATCATCGCTACCCAGGCATTGGCGGTCTTTATCTATTCTGTCTTTCCCAAGATTGCCTATATCATCAGTGTAGTATCCATGGTGGGGTCGTTGGGGGCTACGCTGTCCGGAGTCACGTTTCCCGTTACAGCCATGTATGCGCCCGTGCATGCGGCCTCCTACCTCTTCCCCGTGCGGCACTTCACGGAGGCGGCACAAGCCATGATTTACTTCGATGCAGGGTTTGCCTACTTCTGGCAGTCGGTAGCTACACTCTTCATCTTCTTGCTGGCAGCACTACTGATACTGCCGTTGCTGAAATGGTGGATAAAAAAGGAAACGAGGGAAGAAGCAATCCCCGCCTCCCCATCACCTTGCCCACCTACCGCATTGTCAACAGCTTCCGTCATCCGCCACGAGTGGCATGCCATCGCCACCAATCCCGCCATCCTGCTCGTGCTGGCAGGCGGTATCTTCCTCTACGGACTGCTCTACAACTACATGTACGCCCCCAACCTGGTGCGCAAGGCTCCCGTCGCAGTGGTAGACCTCTCCCACTCCGCCCTCAGCCGCGAATACATCCGACTGCTCGACGCCACTCCCCAGACCGCCGTCTACGGCCAGACACCCAACATCCTCGAAGCCCGCCAATGGATGAAGCAGGGCGACGTGGCAGGCATCCTTTACCTACCTGCCGACTTCGAGGCACGTGTGGCACGGGGCGAGACTTCGGTCTTCGTACTCTATGCCGCCACGGACGCTTTCCTCAACTTCAAAGGACTGCAAGAATCCAGTGCGCGCGTCATGCTTGCCGTGAACGATGCCCACCGCATGGAGGGCACCGTATTCCTACCTCCGCAAGGACTGCTGGCAGTGGCTTCGTCCGCTCCCGTCAGCGTGTCCGGCACGGCGCTCTACAACTATACAGAGGGCTACGGTTCCTATCTGATTCCCGCCGTCCTAATTGTCATCATCTTCCAGACGATGCTGATGGTGATTGCCATGCTGACGGGCGAGGAAGCGGAAGCCCGAAGAAAAGGAATACGGCTGATGCGTGCCGACTCATTGAAGGATACATTACGGATTGTCGGAGGCAGGACCTTCGTATACTTCATGCTCTACGTGGTGTTTTCCCTATTCCTGCTGGGACTGTTGCCGCACCTGTTCAGCATCCCACACATCGGCAGCGGAGGAGACATCGTCACAATGATGATACCCTTCCTGCTGGGCACGAGTTTCCTTGCCCTGGCCGTCTCCCGCTGGTTTACAGACTCCGAAGCGCCGTTGCTGATGATAGCCTTCTTCTCTGTGGGCTATATCTTCCTTTCGGGCGTGTCCTATCCGCTGGAGCTGATGCCGTGGTATTGGCAGACAGCCCACTATCTGTTTCCGGCAGGTCCTGCCGTACTTGCTTTTGTAAAACTGAATTCAATGGGTGGAACGCTGGCCGACGTATGGCCGCAGATGTTGACGATGTGGATACAAGTATTGGTCTATGGAACTTTGGCGCTCTGCACTACACGCCACCTCTACGGAAAAGGAAAAGTGAAGGCATAAAAAAAGGCTATCTATCCCAGACAGCCAATCTTTTGTTAACCTTAAATCTAATACTATGAAAAACACATTGCAAATATACGGACTTCTCCGAATTCTCCAAAATTTCCGCCCATAACAGCCTTATTTATAACATGGTTTAATAGGAATATGCCGTTGTTAACAGATAGAGGCTGGTCAAATAAGAAATTTTCACTATCTTCATCCCCAAAATCGTAAACCAAAGAATATTCTGCCATGATTCATACCATACTCGATACAGACCTTTACAAATTCACCACCTCGTATGCCTACATCAAATTGTTTCCCTATGCCATGGGCACTTTCAGCTTCAAGGACAGAGACGACACCGCCTATACGGACACGTTTCTGAAGGAACTGCAAGAGGCGGTGGACAGCCTGGCACAGACCGTACTTACTGCCGAAGAGCTGGAATACATGACCCGCCACTGCCGTTTCCTGCCGAGGGTCTATTGGGAGTGGCTCTCCTCCTTCCGCTTCCAGCCGGAGAAGGTAAGCATCCATCTGGACGAGGACCGGCACCTGAACATTGAAATCACGGACTATCTGTACAAGGCCACCCTTTACGAAGTCCCCCTGCTTTCCATCGTATCCGAAATAAAGAACCGTTCTTTGGGAAACGTGGCCGACATGGACGGCATACTCTGCAAACTGTCCGAAAAGGTGGCACTCTCCAACCGACACCAGCTGTATTTTTCGGAGTTCGGCACCCGGAGACGCTTCTCGTTCGAGGTACAGGACAAAGTCATAGACCGTCTGAAGGAAGCCGCCGAATACTGTACCGGGACTTCCAACTGCCACTTCGCCATGAAATACGGCATGAAGCCTATGGGGACGCATCCGCATGAATGGTTCATGTTCCACGGCGCACAGTTCGGCTACAAACACGCCAACTACATGGCCTTGGAAAACTGGGTGAACGTGTACGACGGTGACTTGGGCATCGCACTGTCCGATACCTATACCTCCGGCATTTTCTTAAGTAACCTGAGCCGCAAGCAGGCCAAACTATTCGACGGTGTACGCTGCGACTCCGGCGATGAATTCGATTTCACCGACAAGCTCGTTGCCCGCTACCGCGAACTGGGCATCGACCCTACCACTAAAACCATCGTCTTCAGCAATGCGCTCGATTTTGGCAAGGCACTCGACATCCAGGAGCATTGCAGGGGCAAAATCCGCTGCTCCTTCGGCATCGGCACCAATCTGACGAATGATACCGGATTCAAGCCCTCCAACATCGTAATGAAACTGACGCAATGCAAGATGAACGTCAACCAGGAATGGCGCGAATGCGTGAAGCTGTCCGACGATGCAGGAAAGCATATCGGCAGCGAAGCGGAAGTACGGGCATGTCTGTATGATTTAAGGCTCGGACAGCAAATAGAACCCCTATGCTGAAAACAGCTTCCCGGCGGTTAGCGATAAGTGCTTACTGTCTTTTCCTTTTGTAGGCAAACTCTTGCCATTTCTCCTCCGGCCAGTCCTGCCGCTGCATCTCCATGCGGGCCATGACGAAGAACAAGTCCGAAAGGCGGTTGATGAAGCGCAGAATATCCTCGTTCACGGGGTCTTGGCGATGGAGTGTCCACAAACGGCGTTCGGCACGGCGGGCCACGGTACGGGCAAACTGCAGTTGGGCTGATATGGGAGTGCCACCAGGCAAAAGGAAGTAGCCGTTGTCCGTCATCAGCAGGACGGTCATGGCATCCATCTCCTGCTCACAGCGCAGCGTGAGCTCTGCGGCAGAAAGCGGATTAGGGTTCACCACTCCCGAGGGAGTGGCCACATGGCTCATCACCACCATCAGTTCCCGCTGGACAGCATGCAGCAACTCCTGCCATCCATCTTCTGCCGCCAGCATGGAGCGCACGATACCAATCACGGCATTCAATTCATCAAGGCATCCGTTTGCCTCGATACGGATGTCATCTTTCGGCACACGCGCGCCACCATGAATACCCGTTGTTCCTTTGTCTCCAGTTTTGGTATAGACTCTTTTCATTCTCTATTTGATAAGGAACTGTGCCCACTGCGGGATTTCCTCTACATATTGTTTGAAGAGGGTCCCGTTTACAGTGCGGAACAATAATCGAGGAATTTGATTTTCTATTGAATTATCGTAGACATATACCCTATCAACCAAGGATATTGCTTTGCCTATATTCAATAACGATTTATAATAACGGGAAATAATTTTGGAAATGGGAACTTCATGCCCTCCATTCAAATAGCGCTGTGTAATACGCCGTACATTTATCTCAGGATTATTTGTACAGACAAAAAAAATGCGAATAAAAAATCCTGCTTTTTTTGCTTCTTCAACAAATGCAAGTTTTTCGTCTGAGGAAAAGACTGTTTCAAATACAAAATCTTGCCTTTTCCTTAAACACTCATAACGCATTTTAGTCGCCAATTCTGCTGCCTTCAATACTGCAACGGGAGAATTCCAATCACCATATTGTTCTTGCGCTATATTATCAGGATTAATGTAAAGGCTATTTTCTGCCCATTCATTATGAAGCAGTTGCACTGTCGTAGAAGTTTTACCCGAACCATTCGGACCAGCTACTATACAAAGTGTCGGATTTTTTTCGTTCATCACATGGATATATCACTTACATTTTTAGCTCTATATGCTTTCAATTTTTCTCTCACCTCTTGCATTCTCCGCTCCAATTCTCTTTTTGCCTTGCGAGAACTTTCACGGGCCGCAACAGCCACTTGTTCCATCAAAGCATGCAGTTGTTCATCAGTAGGGTCTTCCAAAGAAGACAAGCGATAAGTATTCAGTTTCATAATCATAATATATTTAAATGAAAACAAAGATACTCCACTATTTCGAGAACACAAACGAAATTACATAAAATATCAATGCGCTATCCGGACTTTTTCATAATGAATTCAAACTTAGATTAGGACTATTTTTAATCAAGGAATGATTAAAATGCAAAAAACGGCCGGACATGCCATGCAGAAGTCTTATTATATCCTTGTAAGCAAACCCTTTCCCACTTATATAAGGGATCATCAATATGCCAGAGAAGCATCCAGTTTCTATCTTTATCATATTGAGAACTGCAACTGAAACCAAGTCTGTAGTTCACGTTAAACTGCGGTAACGATTTACCAACTTTGGATAACTGTCCTTCTAATTTATCTAACGTTTCCAGTCCCCACTTTTCGTCTTGTAAACCATTACCGGTATTGTGCCGAAAGTTTTCCGGAGATTTTCCACAAATATTCACCAATACATCAAACCATTGCCCTATGCTTGGCAGAAACCACGGACTACGTTCGATCCCATCCGGCACCTTATTGCTGTTATTGTAAGTTTTCACCAGATAAAAAGCACGACAGTCGCTTACAAAAGATGCATCACCCTCATGATTTGCCAGCATTTGTAAAGTTTCAGAGTACCCGTTCATGTTATTCTTAATTCTGCTAAAATCATGCTTTGACTTCACATCGGCTATTGATATTGTATCAATATCCGCTTCGATTAAATCCATCGGTCCCCAATTCCCTTCTTTCAAACTATCCAACATCATCACATAGGCATGATTCCATCCTTTTTTATTACACCTCTCGTCTGTCATCCTTTCCGGATCGCAAGTAATTACCATTCCGATAGCATTTTCATAATCATAGATTTTCCCATCTTCTTCCAACTTCCCGTTTCCGGGATGTACTTCTATTCTTTTATCGATTTCGTTCTGAAAGACAAAATCCCCGGGATAAAGCTTTCTTTCTATACTTCCTTTACCGGGTACGGGACTAATAACCTTCAAGGTATAGCATTTTCCAGAAGTAAAACTGATGGAGCTGCCCGAATAATTTATCTTTATATTCGTATCATCTCTGCCATCGGTAGTCATATAGTTTCCGGTAACCCGTGCATTTGCTTGCGGCAGAACAATGGCACAATATTTCAAAGAATCTATCTGATATGGAGTAATACCGTTCAGACTCACATTAATAGCCGCCGAGTCTGTTCCTAAAACCCTCGATTCCCTATGGTAAACAAAGCCTGCTTTTTCTGGTGCAAAACAACCTACGTATACTTGCGGTTGCAACACAAGCAATGCAAACTGGTGTTGAAACAGCAAGTTCAAGATTATTCCGGAAGAATTGTCAATAGCAGGTACGCCGGTGGCAACCAACAAATCGCTGACAATATGCTTTTCTGTTGTGGACTGGTCCTTCGCAGGTTGCAGTTTTTCATTCCCGGTCAGTGAAGCAATAGCTCCGTCCATACCTTTTGAGAGATCTATTGTGATATTCTTCCTATATGGATAGTAAGCGACATAACTCACTCCATCATACCAATAAAGTGTACCATTTCCCACCGGATTCCAACTGCCGCTTGACATATTGTAAACCAATTTGGCATTATCAATATTATCCATTATAGCACCGTCCTTTATGGCAAAAACACCAATCGAATCACCATCGACAAACTCCATTTTAAAATGTTCGTCCCTTACAGAGGTACGTGTAGAGGACTTTCCTGCATTGGAGAGCTCTTCAAAATCAGCGACTATAGCCCGGACTGTAAAGGGTACTCCCTCACAGCACTCCTTCACACCTCCATTGTTTGCTTCGTATTCGTCAGTGCATGCACTACACACTAAAAGGATGCCCCCAAATACTATTCCAGTGAAAAATTTCATATATCTTTTCATATTATCTTACTTTAAACAGATTGGCATCTTTTTGCGAAGTCCAGAATTACCCCGTCAGGTCAATCAGTCTCTTGTTTTGCTTCCGTTCCAATAACTGTCTCGGTTTCAGCATTCTCTTCCCATGATACGGGACCGTTCTCCGGTATCACAGTAATTGCCTTTCGTGCTATACCTATAGTATAGCTGACGGCCCTTCCCGAAGCCCAATTATCAGTCAGAGGCAAAGACTGGTTTTCCATACTGACAGTTTGAACAACAAGAGCATTATTACTATCTTTGGCCGTATATTGATAAGAAATATTGAACTTACTTCCTGCCCCGGCAGGAAGCAGAAAGAAGGTTGCAAGCAGTTTCTTTTCTTCCATAATCGTATCCGGTACCTGAAAACTTATTATGCCGGTGGTAAAGCTTTCCTTTTCATCAGCCGATGGATATGTCCACTTCCAGCCTATGTCACTATCTGTTGTAGGATTATAATAGGTAAGCAATCCACTCTTCATTCCCGTAATAGAGAAGGAAGTTACTGACTTTCCCTCCGTATTATCATTACTTTTTATATAGACATTGACCTTGGTCAGTGTATGGTGCAGTTTGAAAGTTACATTACCATTGCTTTGATTCATTACCGGAGTTGCGGCAAGAAAATCTATCTGATTATTTACAGCTATCGGAACGGTATACCCCAACACCGGAAATCCGCTTGCCGTTCCTTCATTCTGAAAAGAGAGGTAACCATTTTCCACTTCATTCACGTAAGGGGCATAAGCAAAGAAACTAATTTTATCCGTGGTGGAATTGTCCGGCCAAAACTTGACCGGACTATAAGACCATGTTCCCTCATCCTGTTGTTTTTCCACAAGCTGGTTATACATAAAATTCGGTATGGCAGTATTCTCGTTGAATTTTCCATGTGTAAAATATGCAAACACTCCCACATTCTCAAGTTCATCAGCAGTGGCAAATTCCCCGATTCCTCTCGTCATCGTAATAACTCCGGAAAAGCCGATAGGAATATTCTCCTGCGGAAGTCCGCTCTTACTTTCTTCCCCACTGCATGCTCCCAACAACAAAAGTAATGCAAGGAGGATGCCACACAACCGCTTCATCCCTATATCTTCTGCTTTTCCTTTCATACTCCTTCTACCTAAATGTTACTTTCCCCATTACTGGTCCATCCCGTCATATTGTCATCAACAGCAATACTGATAGCATTCATCTTGATGGTCAACACGTAAGTATGCTGTGTCCCTTTTTTAAAAGTTCCTTGCGGCAATTTGACTTCTTTATCCGTCACAGTACTTGTCAGATTACTACTATCATTCACCTTTGTCACAACATCATAACTAATCTTTAGGCTCAAATCCCCTTCCTTGGCTGTACCGTTTTGGTTATTCACAGGAATGAAATAAAGAGCTTCCTTTTCTGAGAACAAAGCTGTTGCATCGGTATTACTACTCACGTCGACAGCACTCTTCTTATACCCCCATTGGTCAATGCCTGTTCTATTCACAAACTCACTAAGGTCTTGCTCAGCCGAAAAATAGGATGCGGAAGGTGAGATGGCATTCCAAGCATCAGTACCGAAATCATAAACCGCTTTGTTGTAAAGTATTCCACTTCCCGGAGACAGTTTTAATCCTGTTACAAAGATTCTTGTTTCAGCGCCCAGATTCACGTCCGGCTTCACCTTGACATTGGCTATTTGGGTAAGCACATGGCTGAATTTAAACTGGACTGTTCCTTTGTTACCGACATTGCTCTCAGAAGTCAAGTCTTTTATGGTAGTACGGCAATCCGTTACTAAATCCACCATATCTTTCCAATTATTTGAAGTTTTTACTTCAAAGGTGATTTTAGGAGCCTCTTTATCACTTTGTGCCGATAAAATTATTTTTTGGTCTGTTCCCTCTCCCGGATTGGATTCATAAGGTGCATAAGCGAAGAAAGTTATTTTATCATCATTCGTCGGCCAAAAACGCAGAGAAGCATACCCCCAACTACCGGAAGTCCATGTAGCATGTTCATTATACATAAAATCGGGTGTTGTACTCGCTTTCTCACTATCCCATCCTTCCTTGCTTGTTTTATAGGCAAAAATACCGAAACCGGCATCCGCTTCTTTCAGCGTGGACGTAGTGGTTTCCGTTCCTCTGGTCTGTACTCCCGTATATACATCCAAACCGATTGTCCGGTCTGCATCCGGATTTATCTCCGTAACTTCATTTTGCGAGCAACCGGCTATCGTCAGCGCTGCCATTGCCATCAATAAACTTTTCGTTCCCATCTTCTATTCATTTTTTCAATTAATATTAATTATGTCCTCAAATATCTATATCACTGTTCACTTCATCCTCCCAGTCATCCACATTGGCGTCAAAACCCGAACTTCCTTCAACTTTCACATTCGGTACTTTTTTTTCGCACGTCATGTCGATGAAAATGCTCATTCTTCCACCTCCTTCTTCCAACTGGCTTATTTTCAGATCATCAAAACTTTCTTCAAATGTGGTTTTCCCGTCCACCAATTCTGCTCTCAAATGCAGGTTATGTGAAATCTCCGTATCAAAACCAAACACGCTGATAGAGGCGCTTAGTGTTCCGTCCGTCGCCGATCCGGAATTATAAACGGGATTACCGAGACAAAACTCCTGCGCCACAGTCTTTTCTGAAATCTGTCCCGAAGCGAGAAACACAGATTCTGCAATACCATCCAATTTACAAGTGGCATTACGTATATTGTTCATTCCTTTAATACGGATTTTAACTGTTATCTTTTGAGTCAGTTTTTGGGGAAGGAAACAGAGCTGGCAACCATTTTTACTACCGTCAATCTTTTTGCTCCCCCAGTTAGTCATGCCCGATGAATAGTTTCCCGACATGCCCGGAGTCACTTCAAAACTTTCCATACAATCGGCTGCAAGTTCGTCGGGACTATCCATAATGATTATCTCCGTGGAAGGGACATCCTTTGTCACCACATTTGTGGCATGTGCCTCCAACGTCCGGTAGGCATCTTCTCCCCTAAAGCCCAGGTTACCAAAATCGTCAAATGAACGGTTAAAGAGAACAACGTCATAACGTCCTTCTTTCAGATACACAGTCTTATACGTTCGGTCGCCCATCAGTACCATAATGGGACTACTGCCGTCTGTAGGATAGAATACAGTGGTGGCACCATAATCCTGTTCCTTCTCATTCAATCCCGACCGACTCCAATCGGCACTGATCATGATTTCAGTTTCAAGGGAGTAAACCTGCTCACGGTGACTACAAGCGACCAACATGAAGAAGGTGAAGTTGTAAAACACCCACAATAGCAGCATGTTTCCCGATGCAAAAAGCAAGTGTTTTATTTTTATAAGTATCATTATAATTTGCTTTGTCAAGCCGTTACTTACCAAGTAACACTTTCCTTACCAGAGCCATTGTCAGACGGCATTTTTCATGCAACTTTCTTTTCATTGTATCCTGCGACCGAGATTATCAGTTCTTCATTGGCCGCATCCACCTTTTCATTCTCAAAAGGTTTCAGGTATGTTTCCGTCACCTTGATAGAGAAATGGCCCAATGCCTTGCTGATGATGCCGATACTCATTCCTGCATGAAAAGCCAACGTAGCCCATGTATGGCGCGCCACATATGAGCTGAGCTTCACACCTGGCAGCAACAGAGACGCTATTTTTTCCAGTTTCAGATTGAAGCCACGAAGAGCCCGAAGATAATCCATATACAGTTCTTTATCCTTTTTCACCTTCCCGGCCCGTTTCTTCTTACTCTCTTGTTTGTGTAGAATCGGAAAGAGATAGATGGAATCCGGATTCCTGTTTTTAAACTCTTTCATCAGTTCCATCGCTTCTTTGGGAATACGCACCGTCATCTGCCGTCCTGTTTTGTGGCGGCTATATACAATGCGGTTCCCTTTCACATCTTGTTTACGCAAATAAGCGAGGTCAATGAACGGCATTCCTCGGAATAGGAACATCAATAAGAAATAAGCCAACACACACCGCAGATCCGAAGGCAATTTTCTTAAGTCTGTACACAGCAACGTATTCATCTGTTCTAGTTCCAGCGCCCGTTTAGTCTGTGATTCCACTTTTGTGTACACGTCATCAAACAATTTCGGGTTATAGGGCAGCACCTTTTCACCGACCATCCGGTGATATACCGCCTTCAAGTTCCGCATATAGGTGGAAATGGTATTCAAGCTCAACCCTTTAGGCTCTCTTTTCCGCTTCCTCATTCCTTCCCGTCTCATCCATTCTTCATACTCCTTCAACCTGCCTGGCGTAAAGACCTCATCCACCGGCATCGGCATTCCTGCCCCACCGTAAAACTCCGCGATAGATTTCAACGCATACGTATAGGTATGTGCCGCCGAGCGCTTCTTATCCGCTTCCAACTGCTCAATCACCGTCTGCATATAAGATGCCAAATCCGGCATCTTCATGGGGCTCCCCATTTCTACATTCTTTTCTTTTTTACTCATAATAAATCTGATTTTCAAATCCGCACCCTACGCATATCCTAAAAAGGCCACGTTGATGGGAAAAATTTATGAGTACAAAGTAAATTATATAAGAAAATTATAAAGAATATATAAGGATAAATAAATTTGTTCACTAAAACAAACCGGTTCAAAGGAGGTTCTGCAAGATTAGAGTTCACCGAACAAAGCCATCACATCCACCTCGCCCCAATACAGATGCGTATAACTGGCTATCAGGTTCTTATAGCGAAAGACGGGAGTGGTTACCTTCCCTCCTTTGGCATTGTAGACCTGCGCTATCGAAAGAGGAAGACTGCACGCACCACCTTCTTTTCCATCGGTTTCGGGCACGGCAAACTGCGTATAATGGAATTCGTGTCCTTTAAGCCGCCATCCGTTATAGTCGAACCGGCGGTATCCCAATGTCAATTTCCTGCGTTTACGCTCGTTCGTAATGCTGAAAGGCAATACTCCTACCATCTCATTTCCAATATTGCCTACACAGCTCCCGGCGCTTCCCCCGTCCGTATCCCCATCAGAAAGAACGGACTGCGAAAGATATATCATCCCCCCGCATTCTGCCAGCGTCCTGCCACCGGCCTCTATATAGCTGCGGATAGACTCCCTGGCAAGCCTTGCCCCGGCAAGTTCCTCCAGACGGTTCTCGGGATAGCCGCCGGGCAGATAGAGCAAATCCGTCTCTTGCGGAATAGGCCGGTCCTGCTCCGGATTGAAGAAAGTGACCGTGCCCATACGGCGCAGAATATCCAGATGCTCCGCATAGAGGAAGGAAAAGGACTCTTCGTTGCGCGCTACCGAAATATGCAGCTTCCCCGGCTCTGATAGTACCGACTTCTCCTCCACAGCCGCCGCAGGCAATGGAAGCCCGATTGTCGAGAGCAGCAGTTCCCAGTCCACATGTTCCTCCAGCAAGCCTGCCAGCATGTCCAGCCCCTCCGTCTCCTTAGAACGGCTGAAATCCAGCCCCAGATGGCGTGACTCCTGCTCCAGTTCCTTCCGTTTGGGCAGATAACCCAGACAAGTCACGTTCAAGTCTTCACAGACCTCCTGCAGCATCCGGTAGTGGTGGGGTGAGCCGACACGATTGAAGATAACTCCCGCAATACGTATATCCGGACGGAAATTGATGAACCCCGACAACAAAGGAGCCATGGAATAGGCAGCCGACTTGGCATCGACCACCAGCACCACAGGAATACCCAAGAGCCGTGCCACTTCTGCCGACGAGCCCCGGTCGCGGTCGTACCCGTCGTACATCCCCATCATCCCCTCGACCACGGCAACATCAGCATCTGCCGAATAGCGTGCATACAGACTGCGGACATGCTCCGGAGATGCCATGAAAGTATCCAGATTGATGGAAGGACGGCCACATACCGCCTCGTGATACTTAGTATCTATATAATCGGGACCGCACTTGAAAGGCTGCACCTTCAGACCTTTCTTCACAAACAATGCCATCAGTCCACGACTGACGGTGGTCTTTCCACTGCCCGATGTAGGGGCGGCTATGAGAAACTGAGGAATGGAATCCATTATGAAGCTATCAAATTAAATATTTTCCTCCTGCAAAGGTAAGCATATCTCCGACAAAAGTTTTATCTTAGCTGCGAAAATAAAACATACCACCATGATAACCGAAGAACTTAAGAAACTCTACATCGCACATACCGGACACGAACCGGAACAGATTGACGAACTCCCCTCCTCCGGCTCCAACCGCCGTTACTTCCGCCTCATCGGAAGTCCTACACTTATCGGCGTCAGCGGAGAGTCTGTGGAGGAGAACCGCGCCTTCCTCTACATGGCAGAACATTTCCGCCAGAAAGGACTGCCCGTACCGCAAGTGTTCATCCGCTCCGAAGATGATATCTATTATCTGCAAGAAGACCTGGGCGACTCGCTCCTATTCAATGCCATCGAGAAAGGCCGCAAGACCAGCGTATTCGGTGAGGAAGAGAAACAGTTGCTGCGCAAGACCATCCGTCTGCTGCCCGCCGTACAGTTTGCCGGAGCCGACGGCATGGACTTCTCCTACTGCTACCCGCAGGCAGAGTTCAATAGCCGCAGCATTCTGTGGGACTTGAACTACTTTAAATACTGCTTCCTCAAGGCTACGGGAATGGACTTCCAGGAAGACCGGCTGGAAGACGACTTCCAGAAGATGGCAGACGTGTTGCTCCGTAGCAGCTCCGCCACCTTCATGTACCGCGACTTCCAGAGCCGTAACGTTATGATAAAGGACGGCGAACCGTGGCTCATCGACTTCCAGGGCGGACGCAAAGGTCCGGTCTACTACGACGTTGCCTCCTTCTTGTGGCAGGCCAAAGCAAACTATCCCGACAGCCTGCGCCAAGAGTTGCTGAAGGAATACATCGACGCCCTGCGCAAGTACCAGCCCGTGGACGAGGCTTATTTCTATGCCCAGCTTCGCCACTTCGTATTGTTCCGCACCATGCAGGTGCTGGGTGCCTATGGTTTCCGCGGTTACTTCGAGAAGAAGCCCCACTTCATACAAAGTGTCCCCTTCGCCATCGAGAACCTTCGCCAACTGCTCCAAGAACCTTATCCAGAATATCCCTACCTCTGCCGGATTCTGCGCGAACTCACCGATCTGAAACAGTTTACAGACGACCTGCAAAAGCGTCGCCTCGTGGTGAAAGTCACCAGCTTTGCCTACAAAAAAGGTATCCCCGAAGATTCCACGGGCAACGGAGGAGGTTTCGTCTTTGACTGCCGCGCTGTGAACAACCCCGGCAAGTACGAGCGTTACAAACCCTTCACGGGACTGGACGAACCCGTTATCCGCTTCCTGGAAGACGACGGCGAGATAGCCGTATTCCTGGAGCATGCCTACGCCCTTGTCGACGCTTCCGTGAAGCGCTACATGGAACGCGGCTTCACCAATCTGTCTGTCTGCTTCGGCTGCACCGGCGGACAGCACCGCTCCGTATATTCGGCACAACACCTGGCGGAACATCTGCACAAGAAGTTCGGCGTGCAAGTGAACCTGATACATAGAGAACAGAATATTGAACAGACGTTTAAGGCCAAAGTTTAATGTGCTAATGTGAGAATATGCCAATATGAAAGCCATGATTTTCGCCGCCGGCCTGGGCACCCGGTTGCGCCCCTTGACGGACAACATGCCCAAGGCCCTCGTTCCCGTAGCAGGAAAGCCCATGCTGGAACGGGTGATACTGCGGTTGAAGGAAGCAGGATTCAACGAGATAACGGTCAATATCCACCACTTCGGGGAGCAGATTATCGACTTCCTCCGTGCCCACGACAACTTCGGCACGGAGATTCACATCAGCGACGAACGCGGCATGCTGCTCGACACCGGAGGAGGCATCAAAAAGGCACGCCCCTTTCTGGACGGACAAGAACCTTTCCTGGTGCACAACGCGGATATTCTGACGGACATTGACCTTGCAGGTCTCTACCGCCACCATCTGGAGAGCGATGCGGAGTCTACCCTGCTTGTGAGCGAGCGCAAGACTTCCCGCTATCTCCTTTTTGACGACGACTACCACCTGCACGGCTGGATAAACAAGTCCACCGGAGAGGTGAAACCGGCAGGCTTCGACTACCGGGAAACGAAGTACCGGGAACTCGCCTTCGGAGGTATCCACATCATCTCCCCCTCCCTCTTCCACCTGATGGACGATGGGCAGTGGAACGGCAAGTTCTCCATCATTCCTTTCTACTTGTCCGCCTGCACAAAGGTGCACATACAAGGCTATCCGCTGCAAGGATTCCGCTGGTTCGACATCGGCAAACCGGAGACACTGGCACAAGCGGAGGAATACTACAAACAAAAATAACAAGTAATGTAAAGCAGCCTAACATTACTTGTTAGCTCCCTTTACATTACTTGTTATCAAATCAACCTATGTACCATAGATTATCTATGGTGAAACTACGCCAACGCCAGTATCAGCAACTGAGCCGTCAGCACCCGCAGGAACATAGCCAGCGGATAGACTGTGGCGTATCCCACCGCAGGGGCATCGCAGGATGTCAAGTCCGAGGAATAGGCCAATGCAGGTGGATTGGTGTTAGCTCCGGACAGCACACCTATCAGCGTATAGTAGTTCAGCTTCCAGAAATAGCGCCCCATGAATCCTGTCACCAGCAACGGGACAACCGTGATGATGGCCCCATAGCCAATCCACACATAGCCGCCTTCGTAGATAATGGTATCGATGAATCCCTTTCCTGCACCCAACCCCACGCAGGCCAGGAACAAGGCGATACCGATTTCGCGTATCATCAGATTGGCACTCATCGTCGTGTAGGTTATCAGCTTATATTGAGGCCCGAAACGGCTGATGAGGATGGAAACCACCAACGGTCCGCCGGCCAGTCCCAGTTTCACGGGTTGGGGAATGCCGGGGAACATGAACGGCAGACTGCCCAAGATACATCCCAGGGCAATACCCAGGAAGATAGGAATCAAGTTGGGATGGTTGAGACGCTTCAGCGAGTTACCCAGCACCTTCTCCGCATGGCTCACGGCAAGCTCACTGCCTACAATCGTCACACGGTCTCCCATCTGCAACTGCAAGTGGGGAGTTGCCACCAGGTCCACGCCCGAACGGTTGATACGGGTGATGCAGGCACCGAAGTTGTTACGTATCTTGAGCTGAGACAGAGACTTGCCGTTCAGTTCCGGCTTGGTGATGAGGATGCGGCGTGAAATCAAGTTCTTGTCCTCCCGTTCCCACTCCACCGAAATTTTTCTTCCGAAGAAGGCAACAATGGCCTCCACATCTTTCGGGTTGGCAATGAACAGAATTTCATCCTGCATGTGCAGCACCGTATCGGCATTCGCCAGTTCTGTTTCCTGACTGCCGGTGTGCCGGATGCGGGAGATGACAAACGCACGGTTCAACAATGGTTTCACATCTCTGATCCGCTTGCCGTCTATTGCCTCATTGCGTATCTCTACCGATATGGGACGCACGGTCAGCTCCTGCAGATGACCCAGCCCGTGCTCGGCATCCTCCTCTTCTTTTTGGGTGTTAATCCGCATGAAAATCTTCAAGGCTAGCAGCGCCAGGATGCAGCCCACCACACCCAGCGGATAGGCAACGGCATATCCGAGTGCGATTTCCGGAGCATCCACCCCGTTGAGGTCACTGTTTGCCTGCTGGGCAGCACCCAGACCGGGGGTATTGGTCACGGCTCCGGACAAGATACCCACCATCGTAGTAATGGGGATTCCGGTGGCAAAGTGCAACACAATGGTGATAACCACGCTGAGGAAGACGGAAAGCATTGCTACCATGTTCAGCGTAAGTCCGCCCTTCTTGAAAGCGGAGAAGAATCCCGGTCCTACTTGCAGACCGATGGAATAGACAAACAGTATCAAGCCGAACTCCTTCAGGAAGTGCAGCAGATGTTCGTCGAGGTTCATGTCGAAATGTCCGAAGACAATGCCCACAAACAAAATCCAGGTGACACCCAGCGAGATACCCGCCACCTTCAACTTGCCCAGCATGATACCGAAGGTGATGACCAGGGACAGAATTAGGACAGAGTGTGCCACTCCTCCGCCCCAAAGGTTGGGATAACCCTCAAAGAGGTTTCTTAATAGTTCCATAGTTTCTATCTTTAGTTTTTACTTTTCAGCCTTATTGTTTAATTCTTAATTCTCTATTTAAAAAGTGTATCCCCACAGAAATCACTTCTCCGGGGATACGCATTTCACACATAAAAAATAACTACTATTATAAAGGCATGTTGCCGTGCTTTTTCGGTGGATTGCTCTGATTCTTGTTGTGCGCCATCTCCAATGCCTGCACTAGCTTGTAGCGGGTATCGCGCGGCATGATGACCTCGTCTATGAGGCCACGCTCGGCAGCGCGGTAAGGGTTGGAGAACTTGCTTTCGTACTCCTTGATAATCTCCTGCTTCTCTTCGGCAGAGGACTTACGGTAGAGGATGTTCACCGCACCCTCGGCACCCATCACGGCGATTTCCGCCTGCGGATAAGCCAGGTTCACGTCGGCACCCGTCGGTTTGCTGGACATCACGATGTAGGCGCCGCCGTATGCCTTGCGGGTAATCAGCGTTATCTTGGGCACGGTGGCCTCGGCATAGGCATAGACAATCTTGGCGCCGTGGCGGATGATGCCGTTGTGCTCCTGCATCGTTCCGGGCAAGAAGCCGGGAACATCTTCGAAGGTTATCAGCGGGATGTTGAAGCAGTCGCAGAAACGGATGAAGCGTGCCGCCTTGTCGCTGGCATCAATATCGAGCACACCCGCCAAATAGGCAGGTTGGTTTGCCACGATACCTACCGAACGCCCGTTCAGACGACCGAAACCGATAACGACGTTCTTGGCAAAGTGAGGCATCACTTCGAAGAAATACTGGTTGTCCAGCACCGGTTCTATAATATCCTTGATGTCATAGGGCATGTTCGGGTCTTCGGGGATGACGGTCTGAAGCGTCTCTACCCGGCGATGGATATCGTCGGAGCAGGGAGTGAAGGGAGCATCCTCCATATTGTTGGACGGCAGGAAACTCAGCAGCTCGCGGATGCTCATCAGTGTCTCCTCCTCCGTATTGCACATGAAGTGGGTAACGCCGCTCTTGCTGCTATGCGTATAGGCACCGCCCAGTTCCTCCTTGTCCACCTCCTCGTGGGTCACGGTCTTTACCACGTCCGGACCGGTGATGAACATGTGGCTCTGCTCCTTTACCATGAAGATAAAGTCGGTAAGCGCCGGAGAGTAGCATGCCCCACCGGCACACGGCCCTAGAATGGCAGATATCTGCGGAATGACACCCGACGCAATGGTGTTCTGATAGAAGATGGAGGCATAGCCTGCCAAGCTGTTCACACCTTCCTGGATGCGTGCGCCGCCCGAATCGTTGAGGGCAATGACGGGAGCACCGTTCTTCAGGGCAAGCTGCTGCACCTTTACAATCTTTGCGGCATTCGTCTCGCTGAGCGAACCGCCATGCGCCGTGAAGTCGTAGGCATAGACAAATACAAGGCGGCCGTCTATCTTTCCGTAACCGGACACCATGCCGTCTCCGGCAATCTGTTTCTTCTCCATGCCGAAGTTGGTGCAACGGTGGTTCACGAACTTGTCCAGCTCATTGAACGAGCCTTTGTCCAGCAGCATGTCAATACGTTCGCGGGCAGTCATGCGGCCGGAGGCGTGTTGTTTCTCTATCTTGTCTACGCCCCCACCCAGCGAGGCACGTTTGTCCAGTTCCTCAAACTGGCGATATATTTCTTCTCTGTTCATATTTGCATTTACAATTTAGTGATTTATAATATACGGACTGAATGCGACTCGGGATTATTCCTCCTTTATCAACTCCAATTCAATCAATACTTGGTTGGCATTTACCGGTTCGCCCTCGCTCACGAGGATGTTGCGGACGATGCAGTCGGCATTTACCTTATAGTTACTCTGCATCTTCATGGCTTCCAGCACCACGGCAATGTCGCCGGCAGCCAGTCGGTCGCCCACCTTGACGGGGATGCTTACCACCTTGCCCGGCATCGGAGCCAAAATCTTGTCGCCCTGCTTCTCGTCGGCTCCTTTCTTCATGTGCAGATACTTGGCTTGCGTGTCTACAATGTCTACGTGGAAGGAACGCTGGAGCATGCTGATGTCATAGCTCTTGCCGCCCTCGCCGCGCACAAGGCCTGCGTTGAACGAGTTTCCGTTGTGCAGGATGGAGCAACTTCCGTTCTCTGCCATCACAATGTCCACTTCGTAGGGCTTTCCGTCAATGGTAAGTTGTACCTTATTCCCTTCCTTACCCACCAGGGTAATGTCTGCGATACGGTCTCCTATATGTATTTCCATTATTAATTCTCCATTATCAATTATCCATTCCTTAAATCCTGAGCACTCCCTTCTGCAATCCGAATTCCCTCCAACGGCTGATGGGGCGGGCATCGGGTAGCTGTGCCGAAACATTCTCCTCCAGATTAACCAGATAGTCCATATAGGCAGCTATCATGGCGATGTTCTCCAACTCTTCGTTGGCAGTGTTGGTACGTACCAGCATGCGGGCGTTCTTCTCGATAAAGAGGGTGTTGTACTCTCCCTTCACAAAGTCGGGCACGTGCATGATGCGCTTCAGATAGGCAAGGTTGGTCTTTACGCCCGTAATCTTGTACTCGTAGAGCACACGGCGCATACGCTCGATGGCATACTGGCGGGTGGTTGCCCATACGATGAGCTTACCTATCATGGGGTCGTAGTAGATGGGAATCTCATAGCCGTCGTACACGTAGCTGTCTATACGCACACCGATTCCGTTCGGCTCCGTCAGTTGCTTGATGACACCGGGAGACGGCATGAAGTTGTTTTCCGTATCTTCGGCACAGATGCGGCACTCTATGGCATGACCGCGCTGGAACAGGTCCTCCTGCTTGAGGTGCAGCACCTCGTCGTTGGCAATACGGATTTGCTCTTTCACCAGGTCTACGCCTACCACCTCTTCCGTGATGGGGTGCTCCACTTGCAGGCGCGTATTCATTTCGAGGAAATAGAAACGGCGGTTCTTGTCTACCAGAAACTCGATGGTACCTGCACCGGAGTAGTTCACTGCCTTTGCTGCGGCAACCGCCTTCTCTCCCATTTCCCGGCGCAATTCCGGCGTAAGGAAGGGTGACGGGCTTTCTTCTACCACCTTCTGGTTGCGGCGTTGCACGGAGCATTCGCGGTCGAAGAGGTGGATAACGTTGCCGTGGTTGTCGCCCAATATCTGGAACTCGATGTGGTGGGGTTCTTCCACGAACTTTTCCAGATAGACCGTGTCGTCTCCAAAGGAGGACATGGACTCGGAGCGTGCCGTGTTGTAGGCTTCCACCACTTCGCTCTCGCTATGGATAAGGCGCATGCCTTTACCACCGCCACCCATAGACGCCTTCAGCATCACGGGATAGCCTATCTCGTTGCAGATGCGCACGGCTTCTTCGGCACTCTGCAAAGGTTGTTCCGTTCCGGGAACCACGGGTACGCCTGCCGCAATCATTCGCTTGCGGGCAGCTATCTTGTCGCCCATCGCCTCCATCGTCTCGGCGGCGGGACCGATAAAGATAATCCCTTCCTCCTTGCAACGGCGTGCAAACTCCGAGTTCTCCGACAAAAAGCCGTAACCCGGATGGATGGCATCGGCACCGCATCGCTTTGCCGTGGCAATCACTTTTTCAATATTCAGATAACTCTCTTTTGCCACGGCCGATCCTATCGGATAGGCTTCATCGGCATATGCCACATGATGAGAAGTACGGTCGGCATCGGAAAAGACGGCAACCGTAAGCAGTCCCATCTCCCGGCACGAACGCATGACGCGCAAGGCAATCTCACCTCTGTTGGCAATCAATACTTTCTTAATCATTTTGCTTCTTCTTTAATATATAAAGGGTATATTTTGCTATTGCTGAACGAACGGCTTACTTCGTCCAGACAATGCGGACATATACAATCGGAAAAGTTCTGTTGTAGATACGCGCGCTGTTCCGAAGTCAATCGGACTGATGCGCAATGGCAGTGTAAAATATCATCGTGCATGCACTCAAACGTTGCACCACAATGCGGACATACCTTTAGCATAGGCATCCCTTTCTTCTTTAGATGTTAAACTAAAATTTTCGTACTGTCTTTCTAATCCCACGAGCAAAGGCAGCCTTTAATGAATGGCAGGTCTTCTGACTGACTCCTAATCCTGAAGCCTTCCCGATAGTTCAACACATATCAGTGGCGAGGGTGTTTTTCATGATTTAAAACGGAGTTTCACAGCAGCGGGACTGTCCGGGATTTACACCCGATTCCCTTTTAATCCAGATGATGGAAACATGCATCCGGAACCAATTCGTGGGCAAAGATAATGGAAACCGGATGCAATGCAAAAAATCAGACTACATATTTATTGGTATTTTCAAATTTCCCTTCATATATCAACAGATATCTATTGACTGTTACCGTCTGAAACAGTAAGTAATATCTTCCATCCTTCCCTGCTCTATGCGATAGAGCCGCTGGTTGGTATGTTCCGACTTCAAGCCGCCAAGACTTTCGACGTACGGCCCCAACTTGATATACTGGAAGTATCGTATATCCAATCCTTCGGGAAGCTCATCCTTACCGGAGTACCAGCCCACCTTTACAGCAGGAAACGCCTGCCCGGAGGAAATGAACCTTGCCAGCCGTTCCACTTCCATCGGTTCGGCATCTCCCCCCATGAAGCAGACGCAAGTTGCCGCACTTCCATACTTTTGGAGAAGTGCGGAAAGGCTCTCTTCCGTCAGCAAGTCGCCCACATCCTCCATCAGATAGGCACTATGGCAGCCTTTGCAACGATTGGGACAATTGGATATATTGATGGCAAGCGTCACCTCGTCCGGTATCTCTTGAAATACGATGTCATAATCAGTATACCGGAGCATAGTATCTTTGTGCGGCCTCCTTCTGCCGTGGCTGAGAGAAGTTGCTGACACGCTTCATGTAGCCGATGATTCGAGTCAAATAGTCCACATTATTGCTATGACATTTCGGGCATTCCTTCAAGTAACGTTTGTCTATATGATGACAGTCATTGCAGATGGTGTTCGGAATGTTGAAGGTGAAGTAGTTGCAACCCTCGGTAGCGGCTACCCGGAGCAGCTGTCGGTACTGCTCTTTGCTCAAATGTTCTTCCAGATTCATGTGCAGTGCAGAGCCTCCGGTCAGATGCTCGATGTAGCGGCGACCGTGCAGGCGGAATTTGTCCACAATGTTCAGCGAGCTATCTTCCACAATGTAGAAGTAGCTGTTGTAGCAGTCGCGGAATGTCTGGAACCCGGCTTCCCTATCCCACTTGGCATGTTTCACACCGACGTTCTCGGCGGGAATCATCTCGCAGTTGAACAGCAGGTCCTTGCTACGGTATTTCTTGTTGTACTTCTCCACAATACTCAATATCTCCTGCACGAAAGCTTCGTATTTAGGATTATCATTGATGTCTATGCCCATGAACTGTGCAGCTTCCACCAGCCCGTTCACACCGATAGTCAGATACTGGCGTCCGAGGTTGATGTATCCCGCATCGAACAGCGGCAGCATGCCTTTACTCTGCAGCTGTTTCAGATTCTCATTATAGGCCATCTGTACTTTATGCACCAAGTCCACCACTTCTTCAAGGAAAAAATGATAAAGCAGACCCGACTTTACTGCATGCTGAATGCAGCGGTTGAGATTGATGGTAAGGACACTCTTCGAACCGGTAGACACACCTCCTGCCCCCAACGTATAACTGAATCCATTGTCTTGAATCTCATTGCGCAAGCGGCAGCAGCTACTCAAAGAATCGGCATTGTCGCTCATATAGGTAAAGAAAGAGTGACCTTCGGCATACATCTCCGCCGTAAAGTCACCGTATTCCTTATCCAGTACATCCCCATCTTTTGTCAGCAATGCCATAGTCTCTACCGGGAAAGTAAGCACAGTCTTGGTACGTTCCTTATTGAACCATTTCATGAAACGTTTCTGCAGCCAGCTCAAGGAATTCCAATCGGGCTTACTGCCATCGGGAAACATGAAATGCTCGAAAAGACTGTTGAAGTAATATCTGTCATAATATGCCACATTCCAAAAAACGGCTTGGAAATTTCTTGCACCGGTAGGCTGGTTGATGGAGTAGACCACTTGCTCGAAGCAGTCCGTGATTACCTTGTCTATTGTCCGTTGTCTGGAGGAAAGGTCCACCACCTTTTCGGGATGCAGGTAGTAGTCCTCGCCATATTCCTTACCAACAAAGTAGTTCATGTACATCAAGAATTCCGGTGTGGCACAAGCGCCACTCAACATGCTCGATACAATAAACACCATATTGATAAAACCACCGCAGAAAGATTTCAGATTAGTGGGTGCCGTAGAGTTACCTCCCACCGACATGGTACCTCCTATCAGCCAGGGATACATGGTGATACTGGCGCAATAGTTGGCAAGACTGGTTTCATCGTTTTTATAGATAAAGTGGTTATTCAGCAGCTCCAGATAACGGTCGGATATCTCCTTGCCATACATATCTTTGAGGCGGTCCGTCAACAGACGACGATTCAAGCGGATGAAGTTCGGTTTGGGAAGCTCGCCTATCAAAGTAGCCACATTCTTATTTTCCACATTGGCATTGGCATCATACTTACTGCCGGTGGCAGGATTGGAAGCATCACAATAGTCCAGCAGGAAACGGAGTTTGTCGCGCACCTCGCGGTCCTCCAAATGCTTCTGCCGGTAAAGCATAAACGACTTTGCCACGGCATAGTAGTGCTCGGCCATCAGAGCCACCTCTACTTGATTCTGTATATCTTCCACACTGGTTCCGTCGCTGATGCTCACACGGCTGAGAATATTGGTGATGACATCTTGGGTAGCAAAACTGCCCACTGATAAAAATGCCTTACTGATTGCATTTTTGATTTTATCAAGCGAGAAAGCCTCTTTCTTACCATCCCTCTTGACAATAAAAGTTTCTGAATTAATCATGTCTATAATTTAAGATTTAAAAAATTATCAACGACAATTCATACAACAATGCACAGAAACCAAGTAATAAAATGAATCTTCAATGGACTCGTTCTATAGCTTTTCACCCGAAAGCATTGAATGAATGATGTAAAAAACGGCAGGTCTTCTGACTTGCTTCTGTTACGACGCCTTCCCGGTCCCGTCATCGGACCAGTGGCTTATAGAGTGTCGCAACACCTCTCCTGCAAAGGAGCCAAAGCTTACAGCTACGGGGATAGTTCCTGACTTTCACAGGATTCCCTTTTAATTCCTTATCACGCCAAGGTGACTCGAAAACCATTTTTCGGGAGACAAAGATAAAAAGAACTCACGAAATCCAAGCATTATCCAAGGAAATCTTATCAATTACTTTTCAACTTCCATTTACTATAAATAATAACTCATGAACGAAGCATTCCTTATAAGACATTTATCCTGCAAAAATTATATAGTTCAGACAGATTTAAAAAACAGAACGGCACATTTTCTTTTAGAAAATGTGCCGTTCCTCATACAAACACTATTTCAAGAGGTAACCATCGAATAAAAGATTATCCTGCCACTACTTATTGGAGTTAAAAATTATAAGCGATGGTTGCTATAAAGTTACGGGGTTTTGCAAGTTTTGTAGCACTACTGAAGTAATGGTTATTGAAAATATTATTGATGTTGCAAGACAATGTTATACTATTTTTTATAGTGTAATAAATACCTGCATCCACAATATAGCGTGACGGATCATAAACATTATTTTCAATACTACTATATATACGGTCGGTGAAGGTACCACTTAAATGGAAAGAAAAGTCTTTCAGTATACCACGTGGAATGGTATAGTCAGCATAGGTATAGAAAGTAGTACGCGGAACACCAGTTGCACGAATATTAATCTTTCCATCCTCGTCCAAAGTAACCCAGTCTGCATCTTGAGGAATCCAATCCATGTTGCTGGCAATTTGGCGATAATCGGACCATCCCAAACCTCCTACAATCTGAAGATTGGTCACAGGATGCAGTGTAATGTCAAAATCAAATCCCTTGGAAGTGGCACGACCGACTTGAGCTTGTACCGTCTTCTTTATCACCTCGTCGCCTTCCTGTACGGTCTGTTCACCAATCTTAGTTACTACATTAAATTTACGGATATAATAGACACTGGCATTTACATCTATCCACTTGCTTTCATACCGTGCCCCGAATTCAAACTGATTACCACGCTGCGGCTTGAATACTTCACCACCGGCATCATCTGGAATAAATTCGTGCCCGTTGCGATCATAATAAATCACATCTTTATTATACATGGTATTATATGGTTTGAAGAAAGAAGCCGCAGAAGCATAAAGCGAGACTTCAGGAATCGGCAAATACACCAATCCGGCACGGTAGGTAAAGGCAGAAGTTGAAACTTTCTGCCAGTCTGTACGATTGGCATCATCATAATGCTGACGTCCGTCACTGATAGTCGCTGTTGCCTTTTTGTATCTATAGGTATCAAAACGACCGCTAAGCATACCTTTCCAGTGTTCGTTAATATCAAAAACATCCGTCAGGTAAATCGCATTCGTAGTATAATGGCTGATGGAAGCGGCAGAAACTTTACTGTCCCACCAGTCACGTACATAATGGGGATCAGCAACAGACACCATTTCATTCAATCCCGGTCCCCACACATCTCCATCGCCATAACCGTTATATTGGGTGAAATTGAAATAAGAATAAGTCCATCCAAGTGTATAGTTATGCTTGACGTTGCCAGTCTCGAACTTACCGGTAAAATCGAGCATATTGCTGGTGGTACGATGGTCGGGATTAAAACAAAGAGGAGATCCGCTACGTACTGAATCCACTTCTATATATTTTATGTTTCCGGTTCTACTATCTTTGTAATACCAGTCATATATAGGTTTATCACTGGTACGGTAACTGACTTTTTCGACACAAGAGTAGTCCAAGTTACTGTGATTATAAGAAAAACGGTCACGCAGGGTCAGCCAGTCCGTCAATTCGTGAGTATAAGTAGCCAGTACATCCACATTGCGGCGGCGCATGCTATTGTTGGCGATGTCATTAAATACATCTTCATAGTCACAAAGCGGGTTACGTTCACCATTTTTAGCAAACAGTCTGTCTCCGTCCACGCTATAGACATCTCCGGGCATGGTAGGAGCACCGCCTATATCTGTGGTATAATGGTCATCATTGAAATTGACACTTGCATCCAGATATCCTTTCTTACCGACTTGAGAGCCGATAGCAAACATTCCGGAAAAGCGGTCTGCATTTACCATACGATAACCATCACCGTTGGCATAGTAAATATTGGCACGATAATTTACCGGCCCTGCCAACTTGCCACCAAATCCCACGTTAGCTTCTTTTTGTTCCCAACTACCATAGCTTATACTGGCATTACCCGTAAAGCGTTCTGATGGTTTCTTACGAATGATGTTGATAATCCCACCCATCACAGAATGGCCTGCCAATATGGAAGCCGGCCCTTTGATAACTTCTATGGACTCAACCGAAGAAAGGTCGCCGAAAGGTATTGTATTCGTCAAAGAACGTTCATCACGTATACCGTCATAAGCAATCACGGCATCAGAAGTTCCACGAATACTGTAACGCTGGAAGGCTCCTAACTGATTTGAACTTAAAACGACCCCAGGCAAGAAACGTACAGCATCTTCCATGTTAGTGATATGCTTACGCTGCAGGGTGACACGGTCTATTTTGGTTACAGTCATGGGGAGATACTTCAACGGAACAGCCATATTCAACATATCTACCGGCTGGTCTTGCAAAGGTCTCTTCTGCTTGGCCGTAATCTCCACCTCATTAATCTTAAAAATGCTGTCTGTGAGACTTTTACTCTGCCCAAACACCCATAATGGGCAAGCGGCAGCTAATACTAAAAATACTTTCTTGTTCATCTTTACATCTTAAATTAAAAAATCTATTACCTATTTCCTAAACTTCTTTATCTTCCTAAGAATCCATTTAACGGATAAGACTACCCCCGTCAAAGAAAGGAAAGTTCCACCTATCATTAAGGTAAACATGACAATATTCCAAAGAATGGGACGGTCTGTGAGATATTTGATATTCAAACTATGTAAGCCACTGTATAAAAACCTACGGGTACGTCCATCATCATCTATACGCCTTTGCGAGATATTCTCTGGATCGTAATACAGATGAGTATGCATGTCGTCGTCTACAATTACCCGATAAACAGGAAGCGGATTGCGCTCCTTCTTTTTACCATAATAATCGGCATCATACTCAGAAAGTAAGTCCATTTTCCAACGAACACTGTCACCAAACTGCTGTCTGACATCCATACGGATCATCTCTTCAGTCAACCGAAAAGGACGTACGGAAATAGTGTCTGACGAATCTATGTTCTGTACAGTATTGTTCATTCTGATTTTATAATAAGGATTTCTTCGCCAGCTGCTCCAAGTAATTCTCTTTATTGAATCAGAGGTGGACAGCACAGTCCGGTAGTCCAGTGCATAAGCCTCGACGGGTAACATACTGTCTTGACGGAAACGTCCGGAAAACATTTGCTTCTGCTTCTCTTTCGGAGCTTTCTTCATCCAGTCCGGCATATCTGTCAGCGACATAAGTCCGCTGAAAGCAAAAGTAATGGCAAACAAGCCAAAACACACACCACTGATAAAATGCCACTTATACCAACTTTTACGATAGGGAGGGCGAAAATAGCCCAGCTTGCGTTGTTTCCACCAGTCTTGAATACCCAACCAAAGTCCGGCAAAACACATAATGCAACCTATTCCAGCAGCCCACTTGACAAATTCTATCCAAGCCGTCTGATGCTGACGTAATGAGGTGAAATATACCCAATGCGGGATTGCTCCCAACCATGCCCAGAACCGGCTGTTTTTATCCGTAAACTGTAATACTCTTCCATCGCGGGAAGTCATATAAAGTTGATGCTGCTCCGGGTCATCAAAATAATATTTATAAATCGGCATTTCCTCACTTAACCTGCCGAAAGGTATCCACTGGTCCACTTCCTGCAAAGTATCAATGCGATGGACAGAAGCGTCGCACCATAGGCTTATTATTTTCTGCCGCACTTCCTCATTAAAGTCTTCCACAGGTTCCAATGTATCCAAATACCTATCTCCCGGTACGTCTTTCCCGCGGAAACTAACCACAGGACGATCAAAACGCATCTCTATGGAGAGAGATTGTAACTTGGCAGAGTCCGGCACATAAGCTATTATACTATCTATTGCCGGCAATGCACCTTGAAGCGGTTGCTGTCTTTGCAGTTTGTACTCTTGAGAGGCTCTTGGGAAACTATGATATATCATCACAAATCCTGAAAGAAACCACATCAGAAAAAGCACACAAAGCAATAATCCCAATATCAAATGGATATTAAAGACGATTTTTCTAATCATAAACTTATAAAAATTTTAGTTTAAAACCAATGGTTTTGTCTTTTACATATTTTGATTATTATTGTTAGGAACCTGATACGAAAAACAGCAGAGATGTACATGTATGCTCACAGCAAACAACGGAGAACAGATTTTCACCTGCCCACTTAAAAAGTACAAACCTTCTTGTTGATTCGACCAGAACCTTCAGCCATTTCCTAACCCCGGGAAATAGCATCCAATAGTTTATTTTGGCAGGTTTCCTGACTTCACCCAAGGAATAAAACCTTCCCGTCTTACGACAGTGGCATGTAGATAGAATATTCCTCTTTATTAAGGTGTTCACAGTAGCGGGTACTGTTCCGGCTTCTCACCGGATTCCCTTTTAAACAAATAGCTAGAAATACTATTGTTTCACCAAAACAGGGGCAAAGGTATTATTATTTTTATAAAAAGAAACAAAATTATTAAAATCTTTTCCAACTTAATAACAACTCCCCTCATTCTACTATTATTTTTCTACCCTAATTGGCAACAAATAACAACTCATTTTTTGCCATGAACAAGGCATTCCTTATATTTGTCAATAAAAAAATATTCTGTAAATACATAGAAAGCCAATGACCATAAAGAGTTTTCCATACAACGACATTACAGAACAAGATAGGCAATCACTAAAACAGCTATTCTATTTGGTCTGGGATGATAAAGACACAAAAGATATTCATCCTGCGGAAATGAATGTAATATCATTCTGTACTATGGAAGGAAGTGAAATTATCAGCTATGCAGGAGTTGTTTCATGGCCTATCAACGTCAAGGATGAATCTTTTAAAATGTGCGGACTGAGTTGTGTCTGTACACATCCGGAATATAGAAAGCGTGGAATAGGAAACTTTTTAGTAAAGAAAGTCACCGAATGGATAATACAATGTGACAGATTTGATATCGGTCTGTTCACCTGTTCTCAAGAAAACACCTCTTTTTATGAACATATAGGTTTATGGGATAAGTGTCCGCACTTAGTATTGAAAGAGAGTAACCGGGAAGGGGCATACGTCAGTAGACAACTCCAGTTAAATGTATTTAGATTACTAATCTCCACGAAAGCTAAGCGGTATGCAGAGCTTTTTGAAAACACAACCATAACTTTAGACTTTCCTGAAAAGAAATTCATTTGAGCTGTTCCTCCCTATTGAACACTTCTTTTTTTTTGCAAAGATAGAGCATTTATTAAGTGTTTTTGTTACCTTTGTCCCAGTTTTGGTTTCACCTCTCCCGAATCTGTTGGAGATGAGTGATGAAAAAGGGAATCAGGTGCAAATCCTGAACAGACCCGCTGCTGTAAATCCTTCCAAAATCTTTGAATATTCTACAAGCCACTGTCCGCCCGGCGGATGGGAAGGCATTCAAAGAGGGATAAGTCAGAAGACCTGCCAAGACAATATAGTTTTAGTGCTTTCGGGGAATAAAGCAACAAAACATGGAGTCGGGGTATTCTTTATCCATATAAAGAAATCTTTCTCTTTGTTCATTTTTTCCTTGAGAGCAAGTTACAAACGCTTATAAGGAATTGAAATGAAATTCATCACAGGACTGCTATTTACATTTATCTGCCTACTTCCTGCAGGTAGTATGGCACAGAATAAGGTCACCTTATCCGGAAAAGTCACCGACCAACACGGAACACCGGTTGCCCAAGCCACCATCGCAGTGGAAAACACCACCTCCGGCACCTATACGGACGACCAGGGGAAATATTCACTGCAAGTCACTCCGGGCAAACATACCTTCGTTGTCTCCTTTCTGGGCTACCAAACCGTGAAACAATCCCTCGACATCCGGCAGGATAAAAAACAGAACTTTACATTGCAGGAAAGCTCCGTAGCATTGAACTCTGTCGAAGTATACGGAAAGACCCAAACGCAGAAAGTGAAGGAAGGGGCCTTTGCAGTCAATGCACTCGACATCAAGCCAATAGTAAACTCACTGAATAACCTCAACGACCTGGTGAACCGTACAACGGGCATCAAGGTGAGAGAGGAAGGCGGGGTTGGCTCGGACTTCGACCTTTCCATCAACGGCTTGTCCGGAAATTCAGTCCGCTACTTTTTGGACGGAATGCCACTGGACACCAAAGGAAGCGGTGTTTCCCTCGCCAACTTACCCATTAACATCATAGACCGGATTGAGATATACAAAGGAGTAGTCCCTGCCAGCTTGGGAACAGATGCACTGGGCGGCGCCATCAATATCATTACAAAGCAGGAAAAAAAGGATTATCTGGATGTATCTTACGGCATCGGCTCCTTCCATACCCACAAGGCAGACTTGAATGCACAGTTCGTAGAAAAGAAAACCGGACTAATAGTCCGGCCCACCGTTGGCATCAACTACTCCAAAAACGATTATAGAATGAAGAATGTACAGATGCGCGACGAAAGCGGGGACAACTTCATATATGGCAATCCCAAGCGTTTTCATGACGGCTACTTCTCGCTACTGGCACAGGTGGAAGCCGGATTTGTCAACAAATTCTGGGCTGATGCTTTCTTTGTTTCCGCCTCCTATTCAAAAACAGACAAGGAACTGCAGACGGGGTCTGTTCAAAACAAAGTATACGGAATGGCAGAAAGGAATTCCGATTCCTGGAACATCTCTGCCCGCTATCAAAAATATAACTTCATCCTAAAGAATATGCAACTGAATGCCTCCCTCTCCCACACCTGGGACCATTCCTTGACCGTGGACACTGCCTATCGGAAGTACTATTGGGACGGAGGATACATCGTGAGCCAGCGCAACGAGATTATGGGCAAAGAACCATCCATGCGCCACTACAAGCGTCCGCTCACCATTATGCGCACCAACCTGGACTATCAGCTGAATACCCATCACAGCTTTAATCTGAACTACCATTTGAGCCGTACCGGAAACGACCGCTTCGATGACCTTGATACCAGCTTCGAGCCGTCAAAAGATGTGGTTACCAAACATATCCTGGGACTCTCCTACAACCAGTCTCTGTTGGATGGCAAGATGGAAAACGTATTCTTCATAAAAGACTACATCAACCATCCCAATATCCGGCAGACCGACCAATCCAGCGTGACCGGCTCGAAGGATGTGCAAGGCTCCACCACCAAGAACTACCTGGGTTACGGTGCCGGACTCCGGTATATCATCGTGGAACCTTTATCCATCAAAGTATCCTACGAGCATAGCGTAAGACTGCCCATCGCCCGCGAGCTGTTGGGAAACGGTACCACCATCTATGCCAACGTGGCACTGAAACCGGAAAACAGCAACAACTTCAATGCCTCTCTGTTCGGCACATGGCACCCGGGCAATGGACATACATTCTATTATGAGATGAGCGGATTTTTCCGTAAGGTAGACAACTACATTCAGACCAGCATTGCCGAGAAAGAGGGTACAATGCAATATACCAACGTCCCGGCTGTCCATGTAAAAGGTGCGGAAGGGGAAATGCGCTACGACTGGCAAGGCAGACTGCAACTCGCCACAAACGTCAGCTACCAGGACACTCGCGACCAGCAGAAGTACAAGGGTGACGGAAAGCCCTCTGCCACCTATAACAACCGTGTGCCCAACCGCCCGTGGCTATTCGGTAGCGTAGAGGCTTATTATACCTTCCGCAACATTGCCCTGCCCGAAAGCAGATTGCGCCTGGGTTGTACCTATCAATGGGTACACTGGTACTTCCTGACCTGGGAAGCTTACGGCGCATATGATAACAAGGCACGCATTCCCGCCCAGCACATCTGTAATGCCGACATCACTTACTCATGGAGACGCGGACGCTATAATCTGGCTTTGGAGTGTACCAACTTCCTCGACAAGACAGTCTATGACAACTACAAGCTGCAGAAGCCCGGACGTGCTTTTTTTGCTAAATTCAGACTATTCATTAACTAATCATTTAATAATTCATTCAAAATGAGAAAATTCAAATTTACACTGATTGCCTTTATGGCTGCCATGATGGCACTGTCATTCACAGCGTGTTCCGATGATGACCCGGAACCTAATCCTAATCCCGACCCGGAAGTCAATGAGGATAACTATCACTTCGACCTATTTGTCACCGTAGACAAACACGGTGGGATGAGTAGCAAGAATACCACTATTGTCCATAGCGTCAACTCATTGGCCGCAGAGCAGGGTGTCATCACTGTGAAAAGAGAAGGTTCGGAACTGGGAGATTATTCCATGGAGACTATCTCAAAAGGAAAATATTACTACCAAATACCCGCAACCAACGACCGTTTCGTAAAATATCAAATCAAGAACAATGCAGTTCAGGTTATTGCAGAACGTCCTTTCAAGGCCAACAGCTATAAGGTACGTTCCTACACACATGCCTGGATTGATGACAACACACTCGTCATCATGTCTACCAATGGCAAGAAGGACAAGATTCTTTATACGAAACTGAACGCAGAGGACTTGACTATCCTTGCTGAAGGTGAACTCAACATACCAGCCCCCACCAACTGGCTCAAACTGACAAGCTCCGGTATCCTCACCTACCGCAAATCAGACAACAGATTGTACTACTTCTACTATTGGAAAGAGACAGACGGTTTGACGAATATAGACCAGCAAGAGCCTAACTTCCATACAGCCATTATCAACCCCTCTACCATGGAAGTAGAAAAAGATGTGCTCTCTCCCATCGAATGCGAAATGGCAGGAAGCGCTTACGGAGAACTGATGCAAAACTGCGTAATGTACGACGAGGCAGACAATCTCTACCTAGCTTGTTTCCACGAAGAAGATAACGCTTTTTTCAAAGGCATCCTGCTACGTATCAACAAAGGCGAAACAGAATTCGACGCTTCCTACAACGGCTATCCCAATGCCGACGGCAAATTGCTGACCGTTCAATATCTGGAAGGGAACAAAGCCTTAGTGTATGCACGTAATGACAATGCCGATAGACCCGCTGCAGATAAGCAACCCGGCATCGACGCTTACTCTCACTACTACGCTATCCTCGACCTTGCCACCGGAACCAAGACACGCTTGAGCTATGATGGCAAGGAAATCGGTTACAGCGGCGGCCGCTTCTCACAGCGTTCTGTCATCTTTAACAACAAAGCATACATTGGTGTAAACACTGAGAAAGATACCAACGCCGTTATCTACATCTATGACATCAAGACCGGTAATGTAGAGAAAGGAGCCGAAGTGGACGGACGCTTCTGCTTCGATATGATACGTGTCATAGAGAACGATTAAAATAAGCATCAGTATTTATGAAGAATTTGTTTGTCTTTTTATTCCTTTGTAATTTCCTCCTCCTCTGCCATGCGCACGGGGGAGGCAACTACGAGCACAGTGATATGCTTGCAAGTATGAAACCCGGCGACAAAGCCGCCCTGCTCATGGTGCACTTCGGCACTACGCACGACGATACCCGTGCCCTGACCATTGATGCCATCAACGCCAAGGCACAAGCTGCCTTCCCGGAGTTGAAGTTCCAAGAAGCCTATACGTCGCGCATCATTATCCGCCGCTTGAAAGAGCGCGGCATCACGAAGCTGACTCCACTGGATGCCATGCTGAAACTGCGCAGCGAAGGTTACACACACCTCATCGTGCAGAGCACCAACATCATTGACGGAGTAGAAATGGAATCACTCCTCCGGGATGTGGAAAGCGCACTGCCCTTCTTCAAGGAAATACGCGTAGGTACTCCCCTGCTCTACTCTATAGAAGATGCAGAGAAGGTGGCAGATATTCTGGGCAACCGCTACAACGTCCCGGCACAAGGCAAAAAGGCTGCCAAAGAAAACTTCGTGCTTGTGGGCCACGGCACTTATACTCCTGCCACTGCCATCTACAGTCAGATGGACTATATGCTGAAAGCAGGCGGACTGACCAATTTCCATGTGGGCACCATCGAAGGTTATCCTACCTTTGACACCATGCTGGCACAACTGAAAGCCGGGAAAGCCAAACGTGTGACCCTCATACCCTTCATGTTTGTTGCCGGAGACCATGCCAAAAACGACATTGCCGGAGAGTGGAAGGAGATGCTCGAGAAAGAAGGCTTCACCGTCAGTGCACAACTGGAAGGACTGGGACAAATTCCGGAAATTCAAGAAATATTCATTGACCATATCCGTTTCGGACTGAAGCACCGCATGCTGGACATCATGACGAAGAAGGCGGCCTATGCTGCCGGAAAAGACACTGAATAATATACCCATTAGTGGGTATTTAGTGTTCTTGAATCATCTTGTACTTTTGCAGGAAAAACGCGAACGACAATGAATGTTATCACCAAACTGATGTACTCTATTCATAGGATACTGGGCACTTTGCTCTGTATCCTATTTCTTATGTGGTTCCTCTCCGCCTTCGTGATGATGTACCACCGTTTTCCCCGTGTCAGCGCCAAGGAGAAAATGCAAAAGCTGGAAATGCTCTCCCAAGCCGGAGACTCACTTCCGGACATCTCCTCCGTCACAGCCCGCCTGCCCCGTGGCGTAAAGGTCAGGTCTACGATACTGAACCTCAATGCCGGACACCCCGAGTTCAGCTTTAGTACCACAAAAGGCACGCTTCATTTCCTTGCCGATTCCACCATCTCACAACCCTCTCTGGACAGCGAGCACCTGCACCGGACAGCAGCTTTGTGGTGTTCTTCTCCCATTACCCGTATCGACACCCTCCACTCTCTGGACCAATGGATTCCCTTCGCTGAACTGAAAAAGGAAATGCCCATTTATAAAATATACTTTGCCGATGATGCCGGGACACAGCTCTATCTGAGTTCACAAAACGGTGAGGCCTTACAGTTCTCCAACAGAAGCGAACGCTTCTGGGCATGGCTGGGTGCCATTCCCCACTGGGTATACTTCACCTGGCTGCGGCAGGACACCGTCCTTTGGACTAAGACCGTCATCTGGCTCACAGCTCTGGGTTGTCTCATGGTCATTGCCGGCATTTGGGTGACCGTAGATGTATGGCGTAAGACGCACCGAAGCCGCCATCCCAAGTTCTCCCCCTACCGAAAAAGATGGTATCACTGGCACTACGTCAGCGGAATATTTTTCGGCATCTTCGTACTGACCTTCACCTTCAGCGGCATGATGTCTTTGGCAGACATTCCCGAATGGATTCATAAACCGGCACTGAAGAAAGGCAGTGCCACACGCACGCTCCATGCCCGTGCCCCACAACCGGAGGATTACCCCTTGGACTACCGCCGTGTCATAGCCGCCTATCCCCAAGCTTTGCAGATAGAGTGGCGCAACTTCCGCGAACATCCCTACTACATCGTAAAAGATAGAAAAAACGAGTATTACATCGATGCCGCCGACAGCCTGCCGCGTCCGTTACAACTCTCCGAAGAAGAAATCCTGAAAGGCGTGGAAAGCATTTATACCTCCCAGCGTGATTCTTCACAACATATCCCCGGCATACGTATCTCCCGGCTCGAACATTTCGAGACCTACTATCGCGACATGAGCAATATGTATCGCGGACGACCCCAGCTTCCCGTCTGGAAGATAACGGTGGACGACCCGGACCGGAGCGTCTATTACATTCACCCGGAAACGGGAATCATCCGCCATGTAGACACCTCCTCCCGCTGGAAATACTGGAGCTATACAGCCCTGCACCGCATGCGTCTGCCCGGTCTGAACTCCAATGCCACCCTGCGCAAGACTGTGCTTTGGGTATTGCTGCTTGGAGGTACAGCCGTTTGCATCACGGGTGTGGCGTTAAGTGTGAATTATATAAGAAGAAAATGTTGTAAAAGACAAAAACGCTATTAACGAGAATAAACTTGTATGAATAAGAAAAGACTTGGAATATTCCTCGGCAGCATAGCCCTATTGATTGTCTGCAGCTTTGCGGCCTATCAGTACTGGCTTGCTCCTACACGTATACTTATTATCAACGCAACCCTGGCACAAGCTGCCGACATTGCCCTGAACAATGACTGCGCCCGGATAGAAGTCACCTGCATAAAAAAAGAAGAGGTGAAGGACCTTTCCGGCTATGATGCCATCGTGATGTACAGCAGAGGGCTATACCTTGACGACGGCCAGATTGCCGAAGTGGAACGGGTGGGTGCCAGCGGAGTACCAGTCTTTACGAATACGTTACGAAATTTCACCCTCTCCCTCAATCACAATGTTACCAATGAACAACAGCATACGCTACGGGAGTATCTCAAGAACGGCAACAAGCACAACTACCGGAATGCCTTACTCTACCTGCGCCACATCGCCACTCCCCACCGGTGGGGACACCAGGATTACGAGCCTCCCATCCCATTGCTGGAGAACATGTTCTACCACCGCGAATACGGCCGCTACTTCAGTACTCCGCAAGAGGTGACCGCCTATCTGAAAGAAAAAAATCTCTACCATGAGGACGGACGCAACCTTGCCCTGATTTCCGGACTCAACTTTCCGATGGAAGGAAACCGTGCCCACGTAGATTCCCTCATCACGTGCTTGACACAAGCAGGCTTCAATGTCTATCCTTTCACAGCCGGAGGTCAACCGCGTGCCGATATGATACGTACCCTCCATCCCGATGCAGTAGTCTACCTGCCTATGGGACGGCTGGGCAATGACTCACTCATCAACTGGCTGCACCAGGAAAACATTCCTTTATTCATGCCCTTCCCGCTGATTCAGCCCCACGAGGAATGGCTGGACCCGGATACCCCCGTCAGCGGTGGCACACTGACCGCCCGTGTAGTGGTGCCTGAGATAGATGGAGGCATGCTACCCCTCTGCATCGCTACCCAAAACGAAAACAAACAAGGATACTATCTGTACACCGCTGAAAATGAACGGATAGATGCCGTAGTGGACCATATTACCAAGTACATGTCCTTGAGAGACATGTCCAACAAAGAAAAGCGCGTTGCTATCTGTTACTTCAAGACTCCGGGAAAAGACGCCCTGCTGGCAAGCGGTATGGAAGTGATTCCTTCACTCTATAACTTCTTGAAACGCCTGCGTTCGGAAGGGTACGACGTCAGTGGACTGCCTGCTACTGTAGAGGAGTTCGGCAAGCGGATACATCGTGACGGTGCCGTCATGGGTTCGTATGCCAAAGGAGCACAAGAACAGTTTTTGAAAACGGCACACCCGATATGGCTTTCTACCGAGCAATACGAACAATGGGCACACGAAGTACTCCTTCCCGAGAAATATCAGGAAGTGACAGACAGATATGGAGATGCGCCCGGCAATCTACTGGTAACAGAGGACAGTATTGCCATTGCCTGCCTGCAATTCGGCAATATCCTACTCTTCCCCCAGCCCCGCCCGGCATTGGGAGATGATGAGTTCAAACTGGTGCATGGAATGCCGGTAGCGCCGCCCCACAGCTACCTGGCTCCTTATCTGTATATGCAAAAAGGATTCAAGGCAGATGCAGTGATTCACTTCGGCACCCACGGCAACTTGGAATACACGCCCGGAAAGAATGTGGCACAGTCGCAGGCCGACTGGTCGGATGTACTGATTGGTAACCTCCCCCACTTCTATTTCTATACCACCGGAAACGTAGGCGAGGGTATCATTGCCAAACGCCGGACACATGCCGTACTGGTCACCCATCTCACTCCGCCCTACGTGGAGAGCGGTATGCGCCAACGCTATTCGGCCTTGCTCGAAGATATTCACAAAGTGCTGGACGAAGGTACCGAAAAACACCGAACCCTAGGAATAAGTATCAAAAAAGAAGCCATGCGTCTGGGACTGCATCGCGACCTCAACCTCGACTCCATCTCCAGTGACCCCTACACAACCAAGGAGTTGGAACGTCTGGATGCCTTCACCGAAGAGATAGCCAACGAAAAGATACTGGGTGCGTACTACACCATGAACGAGCCTTATTCTGACCGCGACCTGCTGACTACCACTCTCGCCGTCGCTGCCGACCCGCTGGCATACGAAACGGCCCGCAAGGACCGCGATAAAGGCAAAATCACCACAGAGCAGTTGCAAGACTTCACCTATATAGCCCACCACTACTTGCCTGCCGCCAGGAAAAGACTGACCGCCTTACTCCAGAATCCACCCAAGGATACTGCATCTGTAGCACCGGAGCTTCGCCCCGCCCTACTCTATCGCGAACAGTTGCTTGCCTCCCCCGTCAACGAACAGAATGCCATGGTGCGTGCACTCAGCGGAGGAACCGTATTCCCTGCGCCGGGAGGTGACCCCGTACTGAACCCGAACGTTCTGCCCACCGGACGCAACATGTACAGCATCAACGCCGAGAATACTCCCAACCCAAGGGCTTGGGAAGATGGAAAGCGATTGGCAGAAGCGACTTTAAAACAGTACATCAGCAAGCACGGCGAATATCCCCGGAAAGTAAGCTATACCTTCTGGGCAGGCGAATTCATCAATACGGAAGGAGCTACGCTGGCCCAGGTATTCTGGATGCTGGGAGTAGAACCCGTACGCGACGCCCAAGGCAGAGTGGTTGACCTGAAACTGGTGCCCAGTGAAGAACTGGGGCGTCCGCGCATCAATGTGCTGGTACAAGTGTCCGGACAGCTACGCGACATAGCCGGTTCCCGCTTGAAGTTACTGACCGATGCTATACGTCTGGCATCGGAAGCCGGAGATGAGACCTATCCCAACTATGTGGCATCGGGTACACTGTTGCAGGAAAAATTACTGGTGGAAAAGGGAACTTCCCCCAAACGTGCCCGTGAAATGTCTGTGATGCGTGTATTCGGACCGATCAACAGTGGATACAGTACCGGTATGATGGCCTATACCGAGCACAGCGGCTCGTGGGAAAGCGAAAAGGAGATAGCCGAAGGATACCTCAACAATATGGGTGCCTCTTATGGGGACGACGGAAATTGGGGAGACGTCCAGGAAGGTTTGTTTGCCTCGGCACTGTCCGAAACGGATGTTGTCATCCAGCCCCGTCAAAGTAACACATGGGGCCCCATCTCCCTGGATCATGTATACGAATTTACGGGTGGACTCTCGCTCACCGTCAAAACCGTGACCGGCAAGGAACCGGATGCCTATATGGCAGACTACCGCAACCGGACTAACCGCCGCATGCAGGATGCCAAAGAGGCCATTGCCGTAGAGACACGTTCCACCATCTTGAACCCTACCTTTATACAAGAGCGGATGAAAGGCGGGGAAGGTTCGGCGCAGATGTTCGGCGAAATCTTCCGCAACATCTTCGGCTGGCACGTCATGCGTCCGTCGGCCATGGACAAGGAACTGTTCAACGACTTGTACAGAATGTATATAAAGGACGAGAACAAGCTGGGCATTCAAGAGTATTTCCTCCGCGTCAATCCCGCCGCTTTTCAGACCATGACAGCCGTGATGCTGGAAAGTGCCCGCAAAGGTTACTGGAAAGCATCTGACGAGCAACTGAAAACCACCGCCTCACTGCATGCACAAATCACACGCGAGAAGGGTGCCGCCTGCACTGAGTTCGTTTGTGACAATGCCAAACTCCAATCGTTCGTTGCCGACCGGTTGGACAACAGTGAGAAACAGACCTATACCTGGAACATGAAGGAGGTACACGAAGCATCTGCAACCGATGGCAAGGATGTCGTACTGAAAGAACACAAACTGACTCCCGAACAAGCGGTACGTAAGAACAAAGTGAACGGACTGATTGCAGGTAGTCTTGTCGTCATAGTCTTCATCGGATTGGTTGTACTGTTGAAGAGAAGGAAAAAAGAATAAGAAACAGAGTATTATGGAATACGTCATTCATCTGTTAGCCCTATTCATCGCCCTCAGCTTTCTATTGAAAGTAGGGTTCTATCCCCGCTGGGGAATGTGGACGGCTGCCGCAGGCTGTGCCTTGTTTGCGTGGCTGGTGACTCCGTGGATGACGGAACAGTCCAAGACCGTGATGGCAGCTTTCTTTGCCTCCCGCCCGCAGATGCTGAACTTGTCGGTATGTGTCACCCTGGAAGCTGCCGTAATGATAACGTTCTGTTTCGACTGTTTCGCAGAAATGCGTACCCGCAACACGGCCTTCAAACAAGCGGTCACCCTCTTCCTGAAGCTATACCCCGGCATACTGATAGGCGGAGTAATCTGCTACGTCCTGGCGCTGCTGCTTTTCACTTTTCCCGGTCTTAATTTCGGCAGCCTCTCATGGATAGCAGCCGGTGTTACTTTCCTTGCAGTCTGTGCCGGGAGCCGTTTACTGCGATATGCTATCGGTGACAAGTCGCTGCGCTTGGAAGTACTGTTCATTGTTAATATTTTCATTGTCATATTGAGCATCATTGCTACGGGCTATTGAAATGAATTTAAGAATTAAAAACTAAAAAGATATATGGAAACAATCTCAAACACACTGTTCTGGATTTCAAACGGGCTGCTGGTTCCCGTCATAGTCCTGCTGCTGCTATTCTTTCTACGTGCCATTATCCTTGCGGGAGGTTTCTTCGGCGAGTTCTACCAGCGGATGAAATTACAGAAGCAATTCACTGAAACACTGGAGAACATCACCCCAGAGAATATAGACGGACTGCTGCAGCAACTCCCATCGGCAGGCAACTCCCCTCTCCTCCGCAGCTTGTCCAAATTGTCCGCACACCGGGACGACGCTGCCTACTGCGAACACCTGCTTGCCAACTATGAAGTGGAAGCCGAGAAGGAGTTGGGACGTTCGCGTACATTCATCAAACTGGGTCCCATGTTGGGACTGATGGGTACCCTCATCCCGATGGGCCCCGCACTGGTGGGCCTGGCACAAGGAGACATCTCTTCCATGGCCTACAATATGCAGGTGGCTTTTGCCACTACAGTGGTAGGGATGGTCATTGCTGCTGTCGGCGTCATCACCCTGCAAATGAAACAACGCTGGTATGCCCGCGAAATGAACGACTTGGAATATCTGTACAAAGTGATAAGCCGCCAAACGGCCGAAAAGGAATAACGGACTAACGATACGAAAACTATGAAGAGTAAGAGAAACAGATTACTGCACAGCGATTCGGACTCCGACCCCATGGGTACGGTAGCCAATCTTTTTGACGTAGCGATGGTCTTTGCCGTAGCCTTGATGGTGGCTCTCGTCTCCCGCTTCAATATGACGGAGATGTTTTCTAAAGAAGACTTCACCATGGTGAAGAATCCCGGAAAGGAAAATATGGAAATCATTACCAAAGAAGGGCAGGAAATCAAGAAATACACTCCCAGCGAAGACCAAAAGACCTCCGGTAAAAGAGGAAAGAAAGTGGGAGTTGCCTATCAGCTTGAAAATGGAGAGATTATCTATGTGCCGGAATAAGGGAATACAGTACCTATTAATAGCTATTTGGCCATCGCAGTATAACAACTATTAAGTATTTCACCCTCCGATAATGGTATGTACATTTGCAGCGTTATATAAAATAAAACAATATATGATAAAGCAAAGACTTCTCACAGCTCTCCTTATGGGAGGAATCATCGCCACCGGTGCCTATGCACAAGCAGAAAAAGGTGACAGCGACGATATGACCAAGAAAACTCACGAGTTGAACCCGGTCGTAGTAACGGGTACGGGTACACATCAGCGACTGAAGAACACTCCGTCTCCGGTATCGGTTATCACTGCCAACGAAATAAAGCGTGCCGGTATCACCGACTTCCAGCAGGCCTTGACCATGATGGTACCCTCGCTCTCCTTCCGTCCGAACGCGATGGGGTCCTATCTGATGATGAACGGACTCTCCAACAAGCACGTGCTGATATTGGTGAACGGACGCAAGGTCACGGGAGATATCACCGGTAACATCGACCTCAATCAGATTGACATGACCCGCATCAAGCGCATCGAGGTGCTGAACGGAGCCGCTTCTTCCCTTTATGGTTCGGATGCCATCGGCGGTGTAATCAATATCATTACCAACGAGCCTAAAGATGTGGTAGCCTTCAGCAGCAATAGCAGCTATACGAGAAAGAATCAATTCTCCCAAGGCTTGAATCTGGACATCGCCCAAGGAAAAATAGGGTCCTATACTTCCTATAAATACGACCACTCCGACGGTTGGCAAAACAGCCATCTGACAGAAGACGGAGAAGACATCATCGAAACGATTGCCCCGCTCTCCCTGGGCTACAGCTCGAATAACTTTTCGCAGAAGTTTACCTATGATGCTACGGAACAGCTTTCCTTCTATGCCAACGGTGGATACTACAACCGCGGACTCGAACGTCCGGTAGAACGCGAAGATATCACCGGCGGAAGCAAGTACAACACTACCTACGAAGGTTACAACTGGGGGGCAGGCGCCAAATACAAACTGAGTAAACGCAACGTTATCCAGTTTGACTATTCAGGAAACAATTACGCATCACGCTATAAATACCTGATAGAAAACAGCGGATACCTGCCCGGACAGTATGCGCTTACCAAGCTTCAGAAATTCCATGATGCCGAGTTGAAAGGTATCTTCGGTTTTACAACCAACAGCACTACGGTGTTCGGTGTGGACTATCGCCGTGAAGTGCTTCGCCGTCCCGACTCCGATTTGGACAAAAGTGTCTATACGACATCAGCCTACGGCCAGCATGAAGTGAAGCTATGGAACCATCTGACCGGTGTTGTGGGTGTACGCTACGACCATCACGAACAGACGGGCGGACGCTTCACCCCCAAAGTGGCAGCCATGTACAACATAAGCAACTTCAATGTACGTGCCACCTATGCTGCCGGATTCCGCGCTCCGGGAATTGACGAGCTCTACTACCACATGTTCAAGAAGACAATGGGTACACGGGCCACCATCTCATTGGGTAACGAGAACCTCGACCCCGAACGCAGCAACTATTACTCCATCAACATGGAATACCGTACCAACCGTTTCAGTGCTTCTGTCACCGGTTACCTGAACTATGTAAAGAACATGGTAACTTCCAAATCCACTAAATTCGATGACCTACCGGAAGCAGAGCAGAACCAGTTGCGTGAAGAGTTCCCCGAAATCAGTGACCTTTCATCCACGAAAAACCTAAGTGTCAAGAACTACTTCAATTTCGAGAAAGCTACCGTCAAAGGCTTTGAAGTGAACTTGAACGGCAATCTGTTCCCGGGCTTCACCCTGGCCGGAAACTATACCTACGCCTATGGACGCGGTCTGAACGAAGGAGGCGAATGGCAAAACATCGAACGCAGCATACGCCATACAGCCACCATCACCGGAAACTATACACACAGCTGGAGCGACTATACCTTGAACCTCAACCTGAACGGTCGTCTGCAAAGCAAAGTCTATTATCCGGGCGACGCGGACGGCAATGCTCCGGGCTACGGCATCTGGAACCTCAATACCCGCCATACCTTCGACGGCTTCCGCAACTTTGTCATCGAACCGGGCATCGGTATAGACAATATCTTCAACAAGAAAGACAACCGCCCGCTGAACAAGAACTTCGCCTTGTATTCTCCGGGACGTTCGGTAGTAATCAGCCTGGCACTCAGACTAAAATAATCTCTCCATAACGCATTTAGAAACAACAACAATTATGAGACATTTTTTCATCACTCTCTATTTACTCGGCATCAGCCTCTTCTCCTCCGCACAACAAGAGGAGAAGGTGGCTCTGCTCATCACCCATTATGGCAGTTCGGACCCTCAGACACGTGCCTTGACGCTCGACGTCGTGACCCGTGAGGCACAAGAAGCCTTTCCGCAGTTTACAGTACGCGAGGCATACATCTCGCCGATTGTACGAAAAAGACTTGCCAAGGAGGGTGTGTACAAAGACAGCCCTACGGATGCACTGCTGAAACTTCGCGCTGAAGGCTACCGGACCATCTACGTCCAGAGCACCACCTTGATAGAAGGCAGTGAGATGACCTCCGTCCGCAGGGATGCAGACAATCTCCGTCCCTTCTTCAAGGAGATAAGAGTGGGAAATCCCCTGCTCTACTCCGTCGAAGACTGCGAGAAGGTAATCGACATACTGACCGCCGAACAGCCGGAAAAGAAAGAAGACATTGTCTATGTGGGGCACGGCAACCAGCTACCCAGCACGGCTACTTACGCCATGCTCGACTTCATGATGAAAGCCCATGGACTGAAGAACTTCCACGTCAGCACCATTGAAGGATATCCTACCCTGGACGCAACCCTGCTGCAACTGAAAGAGACACGCCCCAAGAGCGTGACATTGGTTCCGTTGCTGTTGGTATGCGGCAACCATACCAAGGAAGACATTGCCGGCGTGTGGAAGACGGAACTTGAAAAGCAAGGCTATCAAGTGAATGTACGCATGCAGGGACTGGGCGAAAACAAAGCCATCCGCCAGCTCTATATGGAACACATCAAAGCCATGCTAAAAGATTGATAACCAGCAAGCGTAAAAGGGCTACACCTTTTACATACCAAGGCTACACCCTTTGCTCCGGATGGCTACACCATCCCGGACAAAGGGTGTAGCTCTTTTCAATGTACACAGATTACGGACATTTGTAACCATATTACGGATTCCTCCTCCTACGATATGGAACTTTCCGGATTATTCTCTACATTTGTACAAAACTAACAGGAACGTTTATGGAAGAAGTAATCAAGCTCAATGCTGTAGACCAATACAACAAGATGTTCGGTCTCGAAACCCTGCATCCGCTGGTCAGCGTAGTCGATTTGTCCGAAGCCACCGGATATCCCAGGCATTTCACCTTGAACTATGGCGTATACGCCCTTTTCCTCAAAAACACCAAATGCGGAGACATACGCTATGGAAAACAGTTTTACGATTACCAGGAAGGCACAGTAACCAGCTTCGCCCCGGGCCAGGTGACCGAGGTCAACATGCTGGAAGGTATGCAGCCCAGCGCCTCCGGCCTGCTGTTCCACCCCGACTTGATAAAAGGCACCTCGCTGGGACAGGGAATAAAGCAGTATTCCTTCTTTTCCTATTCCTCTACCGAGGCACTGCATTTGTCCGAAGACGAGAAAGAAATCTTCCTCGACTGTCTGAAGAAGATTAAGATGGAAATCCAACGCCCCATCGACAAGCACAGCAAGGGTCTGATTGCACGCAACATCGAACTGCTGCTGGACTACTGCATGCGTTTCTACGAACGCCAGTTCATCACCCGCTCGGCAGCCAACAAAGACATCCTGATGAAATTCGAAGCACTGATAGACGACTATTTCCAGAGCGACAAACCGCAGACCGAAGGACTGCCTTCCGTGAAATACTTCGCAGACAAAGTGTTCCTCTCCTCCAACTATTTCGGAGATTTGGTGAAGAAGGAAACCGGAAAGACGGCGCAGGAATATATCCAGAACAAAATCATCGACCTGGCCAAAGAAATGATTATAGGAAGCGGGAAGACAGTCAGCCAGATTGCCTATGAGCTGGGATACCAGTATTCGCAGCACTTCAACCGCGTGTTCAAGAAGAACGTAGGCTATACTCCGAGCGAATACCGGCACTTACAGGTTTAGACAATAAGGATTCACCACAGATTACGCGGATTAACACAGAGTTTTTTCGGTTTCATCAAATATAAGTTCTATCTTTGTATGCCAATAGAACATATGGATATGAAACACCCCAAAATAATTGTTGCCGGCATCGGACCGGGCAATGAATCGGATATAACTCCCGCCGTAATTTCCGCTTTGCAAGAATCAGATGTAGTGGTGGGATATAAGTATTATTTCCAATTTGTAATCCCTTATCTCCACCCCTCAACAACATGCATAGATACCGGCATGAAGCGTGAGCGCGCCCGTGCCGAGCAGGCTTTCGAGTTGGCAGAGCAGGGAAAGACGGTCTGCGTCATCAGTTCCGGGGATGCGGGCATTTATGGTATGACGCCGCTTGTCTACGAGATGAAGCGGGAAAGGAACAGCGACGTGGAAATCGTTTCGCTACCGGGCATCAGCGCTTTCCAAAAGGCAGCCTCACTGCTGGGAGCTCCCGTAGGACATGACTTCTGTGTCATCTCCCTTTCAGACCTGATGACTCCCTGGGAGCGTATTGAAAGGCGTATCACCGCAGCCGCTGCCGCCGACTTCGTGACGGCAGTCTACAACCCCAAAAGTGAAGGACGCTACTGGCAGCTTTACCGCTTGAAAGAACTCTTTCTGCAGGAAGGACGCTCACCGGAAACACCCGTGGGATATGTACGCCAGGCAGGACGCCCGGAACAAGCGGTACACATCACCACGCTGGGAGATTTCAATCCCGAAGAGGTGGATATGTTTACAGTCGTATTGATAGGCAACTCACAGTCCTACGAATGGAACGGAGCCTTCATCACTCCGCGCGGCTATTACCGGGACACGAATACCGAAGCCACGGGCATCGGGCAAGACATCATGATTCGCAGTTTCCGTACCATCGAAAAGGAACTGAAGAACAAACATATTCCCCTCGACCATAAATGGGCTTTACTCCATGCCATACATACCACCGCCGATTTTGAAATGGAGCATCTGCTGCACACGGACGAAGGTGCCGTAGCTTCCTTGTATCAAGCCATCGAGAAAGGCGAAATCAAGACCATTGTCACAGACGTCACGATGGCAGCCAGCGGTATCCGCAAAGGAGCTTTGCAGCGGCTGGGCGTAGAGGTGAAATGTTACCTTGGCGACCTGCGCACGGCGACGATGGCTGCAGAGAAAGGCATCACCCGTACCCAGGCAGGCATCCGCCTGGCTGTGGAGGAGCATCCCGATGCTTTCTTTGTATTCGGCAATGCACCTACGGCACTTATGGAACTCTGCGACCTGATACGTAAGGGCAAGGCACATCCGGCGGGCATTGTTGCCGCACCGGTAGGCTTTGTGCATGTGCAAGAGTCCAAACACATGGTGAAACCCTTTACGGAAATACCCAAGATTATCGTAGAAGGACGTAAGGGAGGCAGCAACTTGGCTGCCACGCTGGTGAACTCCGTGCTGTGCTACAACGATGCGGAGCAGTTGCGCCCGGGCAGGGATGTGTAAGTGAAAAGAGACATTCCATAACATTACTTGTTACGACCGATAACATTACTTGTTATGCCCCCTTACATTACTTGATATTTTCATAAGATTACTCATTGAATGAAACACAGATTTATAATCATAGGAATGGATGACAACCGTTCCCCCTTCTTTCCACCGGAAGCACTGGCACAGATACGGAAGGGGAAGGTCTTCTCCGGTGGCATACGGCATAAGGAGATTGTCGGTCCTCTGCTGCCTGCCGGGGCCGAATGGATTTCCATCACCGTACCGCTGGAGCGTGTCTTTTCCCGTTATGAAGAAATATTTACCCGCTTCGAAGAGACGGCTACGGACGACTCCATCATTGTATTCGCGTCCGGCGACCCGTTATTCTTCGGTTTTGCCAATACCATAAAGCGCAAGCTTCCCGAGGCAGACATTCTGCTCTATCCCGCTTTCAATTCCTTGCAGACATTGGCACACCGCCTCGTCATGCCGTATGACGACATGCGCACCGTCTCCCTGACAGGACGCCCGTGGCAGGAGTTCGACCGTGCCCTCATAGAGCGTGCCCCCAAAATAGGCATCCTCACCGACCGCGAACATACCCCGGTCACCATTGCCGCCCGCATGCTGGAATACGGGTACTCCCATTACACGCTATACATCGGCGAGCATCTCGGCAATCCCGAAAAGGAACGCATACGCCGGATGACACCCCAGGAAGCGGTTGCCGGTGACTTCGAACATCCCAACTGCCTGCTGCTTGTCAGCCATCCCGGACAATGCCGCACAAACTCCCTGCACGGCAACGTACAAGCCCCGGACTTTCCAGTCCGTCCTTTCGGCATTCCCGATGAAGAGTTTGCCCATCTTGACGGACGCGCCCGCATGATAACCAAGGCCCCCATCCGCCTGCTCACCCTGCAGGCATTGGAACTGAACCGCCGCCGCGTCTTCTGGGACATCGGTTTCTGTACCGGTTCCGTCTCCATCGAAGCCCGCCTGCAATTTCCTCATCTCGCCGTCATCTCCTTCGAGATACGCCCCGAAGGAAAAGAGCTGATGGACACCAACTCCCGCCGCTTCGGCGCACCGGGCATTACGGCGGTAACCGGAGATTTCCTGTACACCGACCTCACTCCCTTTGCCCGCCCCGATGCCGTCTTCATCGGTGGACACGGCGGACATCTGGAGGAAATGATAGAGAAAGTGAAACAAGTGTTGCACCCCGAAGGCTGCATCGTCTTCAACTCCGTATCGGCAGAAAGCAAGGAGGCGTTCTGCCGAGGAATCGAGCGGAACGGAATGGTGCTCCACCCTTCCACCCATATCGCCTTGAACGAATATAACCCCATTGAAATTATGAAAGCCACGCTTTCTTAAACATACCCATTATGAAAACAGCTATTATTCTAATCTCCGAAGCCGGTTTGAGCATAGCCCAATCACTGCTCAACGAACTTCCCGACTCCGAAATCTTCACCCTCAGGCACGAAGAGGGATGCACACATATAGAATCCGCCGGCAAATTCACAGCGGAAAACTTCAACCGCTATGATGCCTTTGTCTTCATTGGCGCCATGGGAATCTGTGTCCGCACCATCGCTCCTTGCGTGAAGAACAAATATACCGACCCTGCCGTGGTTTGCGTGGACAGTACCGGTAAATTTGCCATCTCCGTACTTTCCGGACACATCGGAGGAGCCAACGAACTGACCCACCAGGTAGCGAATATCCTCGGGGCCGAACCGGTAGTCACCACGCAAAGCGACTGCACCGGTCTATGGGGACTCGATACCCTGCCCCAACGTTTCGGGTGGTTTCCGGTCATCAACGCCGAGCCCTCCACCCTCCTGCTGGCAGAACTTGCCAAGACGCCCGAAGAGAAAAAAAGAGTATGCATGAACGAGCATATCAGCCTCTTCGTTTCCGGCAAGCCCACCGCCCTGCTGCTCACGGTGCGCAATGAAGGCACGGACTGGATGGAGGCGCACCTGCCGCCTCATGTAGAAGTATTCTACCGGGTGCAGGACATTAAACCTTCACGCTTCAAACTGATTCTGTGCGTATCTCCCCAAGTCCCCAACTTCCCGGAAATGCCTATGATATGCTACGTGCCCTGTGTCGTACACCTCGGCATCGGCCTTGCCCGGCTGGCAGGCCCCGTGCGGAAAGTGGAGAAAGAGATTATGAACACGCTGAAGGAATACGGCATCATGCCCCAAAGCATCGCCTCCATCTCCACGATTAAAGCCAAAAGTGACGAACCGGTAGTGAAAGCGCTCCAAAAGAAGTTCCCGGTCTACTTCTATACAGCCGAGGAACTGGCAGAGATAGAGGTGCCCCATCCCAGCAAAACCGTCATGAAGCACATGGGCACCCCCAGCGTCAGCGAAGCCGCCGCCTTGCTGAGTGCAAACAACTCCCGGCTGCTGGTGCCCAAGAAGAAAGGAGAGAACTATACCGTGGCCGCCGCCCTCGACATAAGAACTGTGCGCCAGGGCCACATCGAAATAGTGGGTGCCGGCCCGGGCGACCCGGACCTGGTTTCCGTACGCGGACGCCAAATGCTGGAACGCGCCGACCTCATTCTGTATGCCGGCAGTCTCGTTCCCAGGGAGCTGACTCTCTGTGCCAAGGCCGGAGCTACCGTACTCAGCTCCGCTTCCATGGATTTGGAGGAACAATTTGAAGTGATGAAGAAGTTCTATGACAAGGGAAAATTCATCGTACGCCTGCATACGGGTGACCCATGTATCTATGGTGCCATTCAGGAACAGATGAACTACTTTGACCAGCACGGTATGAGCTACCACATCACCCCCGGCATATCCTCCTTCCAGGCGGCGGCAGCTGCCTTGAAGTCGCAGTTCACCATTCCGGAAAAAGTGCAAAGCATCATCCTAACACGCGGCGAAGGACGCACGCCCATGCCCGAACGCGAAAAGCTACATCTCATGGCACGCTCACAAAGTACCATGTGCATCTTCCTCAGTGCAAGCATTGCGGAGCAGGTGCAGGAAGAACTGTTGCAGGAATATCCGGAAACTACCCCCGTAGCTGTCTGCTACCACTTGACATGGAAAGACGAACAAATATTCAAGGGGGAACTCAAAGACCTTGCCAGGATAGTGAAGGAAAATAACCTCACCTTGACAACCATGATTGTCGTAGGCGAAGCCATCGGCAACCGTGAAGGTCTGTCACGGCTCTATGCACACGAGTTCAAGCATCTGTACCGGAAATAAATCAACGATTAATCACCCATAAACATTCAAACATGATATTAATATTTGGCGGAACCACCGAAGGACGCATAGCCATCCAAACCCTTGAAGAAGCCGGAAAAACTTTCTACTATTCTACCAAAGGGGATGAGCAGGACGTACTTCTGCATAATGGCATCCGCCTGCAAGGCGCGATGGATGCAATAGAAATAGAAACATTCTGTGCACAGCATCACATAAAGCTGCTGATAGACGCCGCACACCCCTTTGCCACACAGTTGCATGAGACTCTGGAACAAGTCTCCGTGAAATCGAATATCCCCGTCATCCGTTTCGAGCGTATCTTCCCGGAACGCGATGAAGAACACATCACCTGGTGCAGGGATTATGATGATGCCATCGAGAAGATACAGAAAGAAAAGATTTTCATCTTACTTGCACTGACCGGCGTACAGACCATAGGTAAGCTGAAGCCTTTGTGGCAGAATGCTTGCTGTTACTTCCGCATCCTCGACCGTGACAGCTCGCGCAAGCTCGCCCGGGAACAGGGCTTCTCCGAGAAGAACCTCTACTACTACACGCCCGGAGAAGACGAGCAAGTCCTAATGAAACAGCTTCATCCCGAAGCCATCCTCCTCAAGGAAAGCGGGATATCCGGCGGATTCTGCGAGAAGGTGGAAGCTGCCCGGCAACTGGGTATACGCATCTTTGCCATCCGCCGTCCCGAGACATCCGGCAAGTTTATCTGTGTAAACGGCGAGCATGGCCTGCGCCGCATAGTCGAGAAACATTTACCCGACTTCTTCCCCCTGCGCAGCGGACTGACCACCGGAACATGTGCCGCTGCTGCTGCCGTAGCCGCCACCTGGGATGTATTCAATATCTACTTCAAAAAGCGTCCTACGGAATTTCCGGTAGTCCTTCCCAACGGAGAAACCATCCAGGTTCCCGTAGAGCCTCAGCACCATACTCCCCACTCCGACCTTCTGGAAAACGGTGACGGCATGTTCGAGACAAGCGCTACCGTCATCAAGGATGCCGGCGACGACCCGGACATCACCAACGGGATGAAAGTTGTGGCCAATATAGCCATACCTTTCCGCATAGACGACCCGCTGCCGGAAGACACTCCCCAGGACGACTACAACATCATCGTCTGCGGCGGCGAAGGCGTAGGTGTCGTCACCATGCCCGGTCTGGGACTTGAGCTCGGTAGCTCTGCCATCAACGATACCCCGCGCGAAATGATAAAGAAGAACGTCAAGCTATGGCTTGAACGCCTCCATATTGCCAAACAGCCCAATCCTATTCTCATTACCATCTCCATCCCCGGTGGAGAAGAGATAGCCAAACGCACCTTCAATCCCCGCCTCGGTATCGAAGGAGGCATTTCCATTATCGGGACCTCCGGCATCGTGAAGCCATTCTCCTCGGAAGCCTTCGTCAATTCCATCCGGAAGTCCATGGAAGTGGCAAAGGCAACCCGGAGCCCTCGTATCGTCATCAGCTCCGGCGCAAAGAGCGAACGTTTCATCAAGGCGTATTATCCCGACCTCCCCACCCAGGCTTTCGTGCATTACGGCAACTTTATCGGCGAAACCTTGAAAATAGCAGCCGAAGAGCAAGTACCGCACGTCACCCTCGGCGTGATGATGGGAAAGGCCGTGAAACTGGCCGAAGGCAATCTGGATACCCACAGCAAGAAAGTGACCATGAATAAGGAATTCATTCAAGACCTGGCACGCCAGACGGGATGCAGCGAAGAAACACTTGCCGCCATCGGACAGATGAACCTGGCGCGCGAACTCTGGGACATCATTCCCGAAGAGCTGCTGGAAAAGTTTGGCAAGGCACTGATTGAGCTCTGTCACCGGCACTGTGCCCCCTTACTGCCCAATGGCGAACTAACAATATTACTCATAACCGAAAACGGAAAAATTTACTCATGAAGAAGAAGATAATCATTACCGTCTGTATGGCAATGACCGTACTGACCGGCCTGGCACAAAAACCGCTGTCCTTTCATGCAAAAGCAGGAATCGGTACCTCCCATTTTCATGGAAAACACTCCAGCAGTGACACCCAAATAGCTTACAAAGCTGGTGTCGGTGCAGAATATGTCCTCAACAAGACCTGGGTGCTGCAATCCGCATTGGAGTTTGTGTCCATCGGCGGTAAAGACGAGATAAGCCACATCGGCAAGGCCAAAATGCATGAACTGTATCTGCAAATCCCCCTCATGATAGCGGCCCGCCTCCATCTGGGCAGGGATTATCATGCCTCGCTGAGCGTCGGCCCTTATGCGGCCATAGGCGTGGCAGGCAAGACCTCCGGCGAGACCTACGATTATAGCAGCAGCAGTATGCAGGGAGGATACCAGTTCAAGATAGACACTTTCGGCAGCATGGTAGACGGGAAAATGGGTAACAACCGTTTCGATGCAGGTATTGCCCTGGGACTTACTTTTGAATACAGAAGATTCATCATCGGTGCAGAGACACAAGTGGGACTGGTAAAAGTCAATGAGCAGATAAACCAGATGATAGGTCATTCGGAAGAAGGAGGATATTTTCCCAAGAACTTCGCCGCATTCTTTACGCTGGGGTACCGGTTCTGGTAAGGGAACATTTTGCCATACAGAGTTGTTTAGTATACAAACAGATACTCAACAATATAAACTGAATAATATGGCAAAAAGAATTCCTATCCTGCTGGCAGCAATGACAGCCCTCACCTTCGCCCCTCAAACAGCAGAGGCATGTACCGGTATCACCCTGACGGCCAAAGACAATGCGCACGTCGTAGCCCGCACCATTGAATGGGGAGGCAGTGAGCTGAACAGCCAGTACGTCATCGTACCGCGCGGTTATTCGCAACAATCACTGACACCAGGAGGCAGTCTGTCCGGCATGGAGTTCACCTCACGCTATGGCTACGTAGGCCTGGCAGTGGAGCAAAAGGAGTTCGTGGCCGAAGGTCTGAATGAAGCCGGGCTCTCCGCCGGGCTGTTCTACTTTCCCGGATATGGCAAATATGAGGAGTACGACCCCACACGAAAAGCGTCGAGCATAGCCGATTTACAATTGGTATCATGGCTGTTGGGAAGCTTTTCTACTGTGGACGAGGTAAAGGAAGCTATTGAAAATGTAACGGTCATAGCCATTGACCCACGCGCCTCCACCGTACATTGGCGGATTGCAGACAAGACCGGCCGCCAACTGGTATTGGAGTTCATCGACGGACAGCCCCGTTTCTATGAAAACAAACTGGGAGTATTGACAAACTCCCCCGGCTTTGACTGGCAGATGACCAACTTAAACAATTATGTGAACCTCTACCCGGGCAGTGCCGAAAGCAAATCGCTGGGCAATGTAACTATAGCCCCTTTCGGTTCGGGAAGCGGCTTTTTGGGAATTCCGGGAGATGTGACTCCCCCTTCCCGCTTTATCCGTGCCGCTTTCTACCAGACTTCTACACCACCACAGAATACCGCACAGGAAACCGTTCTCCAATGTTTTCAGATACTGAATAACTTTGATATACCCGTAGGCATCGAGTTTCCCCTCGGCCAGGTTCCTGCCAATATTCCAAGTGCCACCCAATGGACATCGGCCACAGATATGACAAACGGTATCATCTACTATCGCACCATGTACAACAGTACAATCAGAAGCATTGATTTGAGACAGATAGACTTCGGGCGCATCGAGTACCATGCAGCTCCCCTCGATAAAGTAAAGCGGCAACCGATAGTTCCCGTGAAAATTGAATAGGGACGCAGAAACTTCAAGATTGCCGCTGTTGCAGTTGTTCCGCCTCCTTCCTCTTCATCTCCGCCAGCACCCCGCAGGTCAATGGAATGGCGAGGAAGAAGGTCAGCATGTCCGACGCCGCCTGGCACATTTCCACCCCTTTCAGTCCTAAGAAATAAGGAAGAATGAAGATGAGGGGGATGAAGAACAGCCCTTGACGGGCAGAAGAAAGTATCGTAGCGCGTACGGGCTTGCGGATAGTCTGCAGCATCATGTTGCTGACCACAATCCATGCACCCAACGGATAGGTGATGAACTGCCAGCGCAATGCTGCCGCACCGGTAGCTACAACAGCAGGGTCTCCCTTGCGGAAGATGGAGACAATCTCCTCGGCATATCCCATACCTGCCACCGCACAAACCAGCAAAAAGAAAAAGCCTACCTTCACACAGAACCAGAATCCTTGGCGCACTCTGGCATACAGCCCGGCACCATAATTGAATCCACATACCGGTTGGAAGCCTTGCCCGAAACCAATTAGGAAAGCATTGATAAACATAGAGATACGCGTCACAATGGACATCCCTGCAATAGCTGCGTCACCATATGCACCGGCCGCCACGTTCAGCAAAATGGTTGCCACGCTTGCCAGTCCCTGCCGGGTGAGTGACGGAGTTCCACCCCCAATAATTTCCTTGATGAAAGCCAGTGTAGGCGTAAAGTTTCTGTAACGTATACGTATATTTCCTCCTCTGCGCCCCATATATAGCAAAAGGATGAAACTACATATCTGGCTGACTACTGTGGCCAGTGCGGCACCGGATATGCCCATATCGCATACAAAAATCAGGATAGGATCGAGCACTACGTTGATGACCGCCCCGCTCACAATCCCCACCATGGCATACGCCGCATTACCTTGAAAACGTATTTGGTTATTCAGCACCAATGAGGCGGTCATAAAAGGAGTACCCAGCAGAATGATTCCCAAATAGCGCTCCGTATACGGAAGAATAGTAGGCGTCGACCCCAAAGCAAGGGAAAGCGGTGTAAGGAACAGCAATCCCAGCACAGCCAGAGCCGCTCCGATAAACAAGGCAAAAAAGAAGCCGGTGGATGCCATCTTCTCGGCACTCTCCGTTTCCTGCGCCCCCAACTTACGGGAGATGTAGTTCCCCGAACCATGACCGAAGAAGAATCCCACAGCCTGGATAATGGACATCACAGAAAACACGATACCTACGGCAGCCGTAGACTGGGTATTTATTTTACCCACAAAATAGGTATCTGCCATGTTGTAGAAGGACGTCACCAGCATGCTGATGATGGTCGGCACAGCCAATGACGTAATCAGCCGGGGGACCGGAGTCGTCGTTAAGTGGACATAATTATCCTTTGCAGAATGGTGCATCATAGGGAATGGAATGACAAGACTATTTGCAGCAATTCCTCAATGGAGTACACCGTTACCGGCTCCTTGCCCGGTCGATGGAATACGAAGCTACCGTCTCCCTTCAAATCTCCGGTTTCGATATAAATCTCCGATTCAACATTCCGGTTTGCCAGAATCCCGTTTCTCTGGAGTGCCTTGCGCACCATGGCATACTTCTGCCCGTGACCCGCCAAGCGTATCTGGGAGGTATATTCATTGGCTACCCTGAACAGTCCCGTTTCCAAATCAAAGGCAATACCCTTACGGGCAAAGAAGTTGCTCAGGCTGCCGTTCAACGAAAGGTCCTCGGGCGTACCGATAGTTACGCCGTTCACCTTGTCCATCAGCCATATTTTGTCCGCTATCTGCAGGGCCAGTTCCAGGTCGTGAGTAGAAAGGAAAATCGTCTTGTCCGTTTGCCGGCTGAGCTGGTGAAGCAGTTGCATCATCTCTACTTTACTGGGAAAATCAAGGAAAGCTGTCGGTTCATCCAGATAGATGACGGGAGTTTCCTGGGCGAGCGCCTTGGCTATCATCACCTTCTGCCGTTCACCGTCACTCAGCGTATGCACCATGCGGTGTGCCAGATGGGGAATGCCTACCAGGGCGATGGATTTGTCCACCACAGTCTTGTCCTCTTTCGAAAGAGTTCCCCAGAAACCGGTGTAGGGGCTACGCCCCAGACCTATCAGTTCTACGACGGACATATTGCGTATATCGCACTTCTCTGTCAGCACCACACTAATGACGCGCGAAAGCTGCTTGTCGGTATAGTCCCCAATCTCTTTTCCTTCAATAAATATGTTTCCGCCAAGTTTCGGCTGGAAGGCGGACAACGTACGGAGCAGCGTGGACTTCCCCACTCCATTAGCTCCCAACAAGCAAGTCAGCTCACCACTGTTAATTCCGGCGCAAATGCCGTCTGCCACCACTTTCACATCCCCCTTACCGGGGTAACCGATGGAAAGATTCTCTATATGTATGGTTTCCTTATTCATTCAATTCTCCTTTCCGTTTTCTAAAAAGTACAGAAGCCACTACCGGCGCACCTACCAGTGCCGTCACCGAGTTGACCGGCAAAGCTCCCTCGAAGCCGGGCATACGGGCTATCAGATTGCAGACCAATGCCAGGGAAGCGCCTACCAGCAATGTGGCAGGCATCAACACCCGATGGTCCGAAGAGTGGAAGATGGCACGGCACAGATGGGGAACCGCCAATCCAATAAACATAATCGGACCGCAATAGGCCGTTACAATAGCCACCAGCACACCGGAGCATGAGATAACCAGCAGGCGTGCCCGCTTGATGTTCAGTCCCAGATTGCGTGCATAGCCATCGCCCAGCAGCAACAGATTCATCGTCTTTATCAGCAGGAAGGACAACGGAAGCAGCACAGCCATGATGCAGACAAACAGCACCATCTGGTCGCCCGAAACACGGGCAAAGCTACCCAATCCCCAAATGACATATGCACGTATATCTTCCTCCACACTGAAATATTTCAATACGCCGATGACGGCACTTGCCACATAGCCTATCATCACACCGATTATCAGCAGCGTCACGTTGCCCTTCACCTTCTGGGAGACATAGACAATGAGCGCCATCACAGCCAGCGCACCGATAATGGCGGCAACCGACAAGGCAACCTCGCCCATATACCCCAAACGGCTCAATGCCACACCGCCCATCGCCCCGGACAGCAATACCACACAAGCCACACCCAGGCTGGCACCTGAACTGATGCCCAATACCGAAGGCCCTGCCAGCGGATTGCGGAACACCGTCTGCATCTGCAGACCGCTGACTGACAGCCCTGCTCCCGCCACCAATGCCGTCAACGCTTGGGGCACGCGGGACTTCCAGATAATATTCTGCCAAATAACGGATTCATCCGTATTTCCCCACAATATGTTCCACACGGAGCGCAGAGGAATGTGAACCGACCCCAAAAGCAGGTTCAGCAGGAAAAAAAGAAAGATAGATGCCAGTGTCAGCAACATCAACGGAAGTACGGGTCTTTTTATCATTTCAGCAGTTCGTAGTAAGTCGGTTTATAGTCAGGCAACAAATCGGGATGGAAAGCATGTATCAAGTCTTCCAATACAATTTCGGGCTGCATGGGCATACTTTCGTAGAAGGGTTTCTCACGCATGTTGCAGTATACCACTCCCTTCTCACGAAACGCACGGAAGTCGGCATAACGCGGGTCGAGGGACTTCAAGGCATCATACGTGAATGTCCCGTCATAGCTGTTGACAATGCGCCAATAGTCGGCACTCTCCGCCTGGCTATATACGGTTTCAAAATCCAGCGTGACACCTCCCGAACGAGGGTCGTCTTTCAAGAAATAATCCGCACCGGCATCACGGAACAGTTCGGCAAGAAAGCTCTTTCCTCCCACTGCATACCAGTTGCCGCCCCGTATCTCGCCGCTGAATACCACCGGACGCTTCTTCACGTTGGCAGCCAGTTCCTTCAATTCGTTATAGCGCTTCTCTATCGCAGCAAACTTTTCATTCGCCTCCACTTCCTGGCCAATGAACATGCCGATGAATTTTATCCATTCAGCCTGCCCCAACGGAGTCATCTCCTTATATCCCAAATGGGGAACCAGTGGAATACCGATTTCCCGCATGGCATCATATCCGCCCCGCTTGAAAGGAGAGATAAAGATAACATCCGGATTCATGCTCATTATCACTTCATTATCAAAGTTCCCTTCGATACCAATCTTCACAGTCTCGCCGGACTTCAAACGTTCGTTCATCTCCTTGTTGAAGAGATGGCGCGTACTGGTGATGCCCACCACATAATCGCAGGCATCCAGACGGATGAAGTTGGAAAGTTGCAGAGATGTCATACACATGACGTGCTCCACCGGCGTTTCTATCACCGTATAATCATCTGGTACACCGGCGGGCTTTATGCCTTTCGGTACCAGTGCGTAATGGAAGGTGTTGCTGTTTTCTTTCTGAGGGTCGTGTATATCTACCAAGCGGACATGGTCCGGCAAGTACTTCACCGTATAGCCTTTGGCATAAAGCGGGACAATGGCAGCCGCCGTATCTGTCGCGACCGGCAAATGGCTCGTTTCTGAAGAGGATGCTGTAGAAGTCTGTTTTGATTTTGAACCGCAAGAGGTTACACATAAAATGCACAGCAGTGCAATGCCTATGGCAGATATCCGGGTCATGATTATTGGGGTTTATGGAATTCGGGCACAATATTCGTCATTTTTGGGGAGATACGCAAATGCTCTTCCTGCAAATTGACGGATATTGTGTCTAAATAATCTTTAAAAGCCCATCAAGTCATTCAGTGCTTCGCTCATGCTGGGATGTGTAAAGACAAAATCACGGAGGAAGGTATATTCCTGCCCGGTCTTCATGGCCATTGCCACCAGGTTGATGACCTCGCTCGATTCCGGACCAAACAGCGTACATCCCACTATCTTGTCCGTATCGGCGTCCACCACCACCTTGAACAATCCGTTCGTATCGCCCAAAGTCCTGGCACGCGGAATGGCGGCTACCGGCAGCTTGTTGACCTTTATATTCAATCCCTTCTTGCGTGCTTCCGCTTCGCTCAGCCCGATGCGTGAAAGCGGCGGGTCGATGAATACCGAATAGCTCACCGGGTCACGGTCGGACACCTTGCGTTCTCCCGCCCCGAAAAGGTCTTCGCGCAGAATGCGGTAATCATCCAAAGAAATGTAGGTAAACTGCAAACCGCCCTTTACATCACCGATAGCATGTATCTTGGGGTTGGTAGTCTGCAAATAGTCGTCCACCACAATGGCACCGCGCTCATTCACCTCTACACCTGCCGCCGCCAGATTCAAGCCAGCCGTATTCGGACGCCGGCCGGTAGCCAGCAGGATGGCATCTGCGTGTAACTGATGTTCCTCTCCCGTGACCGCATCCCGGTAAATGACGTCAGAGTCTTTCACGGACTGCACGCGTGCATTCAGCCTGAAAACGATTCCTTTCTGTTCCAATACCTCCCGGACACTGTCCGCAATGTCCCGGTCCTCCCGGGATATCAGTTCGGAAGAGCCCTCGAGCACCGTGACTTGCGAACCGAATGAAGCATACATGGAAGCAAATTCTAGTCCGATGTATCCCCCGCCTACAATGACGAGCTGTACCGGCAGCTCAGTCAGTTCCATAATGGAGGTGCTGGTATATACCCGTGGGTTACCTTGTATCCCCTCTATCGGTGGAATGACGGTTTCGGCACCCGTATTGATGAATATCCGGGGAGCTTGCAATTGTAATGTCCCTTCCGCCATCCCAACTTCCACCACATCCGGACCTGCAAAGGAGCCGATACCCGTATAGACCGTTATATGAGGATTGTCGGCCAGATTGTGATAGTTCTTCTGACGCAGGAAAGAGACGACCTCTTCCTTCCTTGCAATGGACTGACGATAGTATGCCTTCTTGACCTCCCAAGAAGCGTCTTTGTCCGCATGCTTTGCCGCATGCACCAATGTTTTTGTGGGAATGCAACCGATATTGATACATGTCCCTCCGTACATCTTTTCCGAACGCTCCACTACGGCAACGTCCAGCTTCCGTTTTGCCAACTCGGCAGCCAGCGTCTTTCCGCCTTTGCCGAATCCGATGATAATGGCATCATACTGTTTCATACGTCTATTTCCTTAATTGGTTCAATACTCTTTTTGCACTGTCAGACAGTACGACAATGGCACCGGCAAGAATGGCCGTATCCTTGATGACCAAGCGCCCTGCCCCCGTCAGCAACGGAAAGCCGTGCTCCCCGCTTCCCAAGTCGGGCACCCACACCTCAGGGGTTGTCACCAGGAAAGAGAGGGTACCCATCGTCATGACAATGGCAAGTGCGGCTCCCGCCAGTCCGATTTTCGGAGAGAATATCCCCAGAAATGTCAGGATGCCGATGGCCATAATCAGAATGCCCAGACCGTGGGAGAAACCATACGTATTGTTCTCCACGTGCCACTGATGTTTCGCCTCATTGAACTCGCCCTCTTTCAGCTTATACTCCTTGTACTCCGGGGCACTCTTTGTATAAAAGAAGCTCATGAACGGGCTGTTCGCCACAAAAGGGACAATCCCTTCAGCCTCATAATTCCAGAATTTCAACCCACCAATCCATACGAAAATAACCAGGATGGCTACACGAATCAAATTAACACCCAACTTTTGAGTGGAAGCGGCCAGCGTCAACGCAGCCATAAACAAGTTTTGCAATTTCGTTTTCATCTTTGTTCTACTTTTTAAATGGTTTCAGTAATATGACTTGATTTTTGTTTTTGCAAAGTTCCTTGTTTTCCACCACGTACGAAATGGCAATTATTCCGCAACAGTTGGCAATTCTTCCCGTTTCACTCTTTTCCGGTAGTCCGAGACACTCTCGCCGGTCATTTTCTTGAAAAAACGGCTGAACGCGGACAAGTCTTCGAAGCCCAGAATGGAGCTGATTTCCTTAGCGCTTTTGTGGGTATACAGCAGCAATCTCATGGCTTCTGCCTCAATGCGGTCATGAATCACCCGTAAAGGGGAAGGCAACCCGCAGGTCGAGAACAGATTGGAAAGTGTCTTGGGAGAACGGCAAAGAATATCGGCATAATCCTGCACTTGCTTCTTCTCCTTGAAATGCCGGTCCACTAATACGTAATACTGCCGGATGATGTCAAACGTCTTTTCCTTCTCCTGCCCCACCCCAAAACGCTGGCGCGCAATGCGTGTGCAGGTAATGATGAAACGTTTCAAGACAATCCGCAGCATCTCCTCCTGCAGGTTGTCATGGATGACCGATTCCTGCCGGAAAATGCGGACTATGTCATGCAAGTTGGAAGACTGCCCGGCAGAAAGTGCCAGTTTCATCACCTTGGAAGAGCCATAAAAAAGGAATCCATTGCAAGAGACCTCGTTGTCATGTCCATAGATGCAATAAAAATTGCTGTTGAATACAAACGTCAGGTATTCACCGTCCACCTCTTTTACCTCCAGGTGATGCAACGGGGTCAAGGTCACGATTTCATCCTTTTCCAGGCGCATGGGGATATGGTCTATTTCCAGAGTCAGCGTACCGCTCTGTACCCAAATGAATTTATACAGAGTCTTGTCACGTTGCAGCGACGCACGCTCATGGTAGCTGGAAGTCATGGCTATGTTGCCATTCAAGCGGGTGTTCAGTTGATAATCCATAAAAAACAGATTGTTTTAGTAAATAACAAAGATAGCGAATATCTTGTTTGCTACTGATTATTTCCCCACTTTTGTAGCCGTTTTGCTGTTCTTTAATTTTTAACCTTTAATGTCTTCATGCAAATGTTCCCCGTCATATTTGTATCTCTCGGTCCCGGCGAACCGGAACTGATTACCGTAAAAGGCTTGAAAGCCCTGCAGACAGCCGACTGTATATTCTGTCCCGAGACACTGGCCAAAGATGGAAACAGAGTTTCACGCGCAGCCGACATCCTATTGCAACTCGACATTCCGGAAAACACGGTGCACCGCTTTCCACTCCCCATGAGCAAACAGCGCGAAAAAGCCCTGAGCGCCTACGACGAGGTCTATATGGAGAGCTCCACCCTCCGGCAACAAGGAAAGAAGGTCTGTATCGTTGCCGAAGGAGATGCCGGATTCTACTCTTCCATACATTATGTATATGACAAACTGCAGGCAGACGGCATCCCCGTGAAGCACATCCCCGGTATCCCCGCCTTCATTGCCGCCGGCGCACTGGGCGGGCTCCATGTGGCCAGCCAGGAAGAGCGGCTGACGGTGATACCCGGCATTACTACGACAGAAGAGATAGAGAAACTGACAAGCGAAAACAGTGCGGTTGTCATCATGAAGCTGTCCAGATGCACCGATGAGATTCACCGCTGCATCTGCCTGCATCCCGAATACCGGTATCACTATTTTGAGAATGTAGGCACTCCGGAAGAGAAGTATATCAATGACAGCAAGCGGATAGCGACCATCCGCTTCCCCTATTTTTCCCTGCTTATCATTCGTACAGAGACCTTTTGAGCCCGATTTAATACAATTTCGCACGCCATAGGCATTATTTTAATGAAAATGGGTTACCTTTGCGCCGTTGAAATATAAAAAAGATAAGAACATGAAGAAAGTCGTTTTTTATATGATGCTGCTGGTTATGAGCATCGGTTATGCCTATGCACAAGGAAAGGCAGACATCAAATTCGAACAGACCACCCACAACTTCGGCACATTCTCCGAAAACAGTCCTGTGGTCAGCTACACCTTTAAGTTTACGAACGTAGGCGATGCTCCGCTTGTCATCCATCAGGCTGTAGCTTCCTGCGGATGTACCGTTCCCGAATATTCACAAGAACCGATAGCACCGGGAAAGACTGGAACAGTGAAAGTAACTTATAATGGAACCGGAAGATACCCCGGACACTTCAAGAAATCCATTACCCTGCGCACCAATGCCAAAACGGAAATCATGCGATTATTTATCGAAGGGGACATGACCGCTAAAGATGCCAAATAAGCATTTTACCATACAGAATTAAGGAGATTTTTTTAAATCTCCTTTTTTTTTGCTTTCTTTGAAGTCTATTAAAGAAAAACATAAAACTACAAAACCTATGAAACAAGAAGAAGAACCTATTACCGGACTACCGGAAAATGCGTTCCGTGAATTGAAACCGGGAGAAGTGTACAACCCTCTGATGAGCCCGGATAAGAAGTATTCAGAAGTAAATGCCTGGTCGGTGACATGGGGTATTCTGATGGCCATCCTCTTTTCGGCCGCAGCCGCCTATCTGGGGCTGAAGGTGGGACAAGTATTCGAAGCCGCCATCCCCATCGCCATCATTGCCGTCGGCGTATCGGGTGCCGCCAAACGCAAAAACGCATTGGGCGAAAACGTCATTATCCAGTCTATCGGTGCCAGCTCGGGCGTCATCGTGGCAGGTGCCATCTTCACCCTTCCGGCACTCTATATTCTCCAAGAGACCTATCCGAAAGAAATCACCGTCACCTTTGCACAAGTCTTTATCAGTTCCCTGCTGGGAGGTGTGCTGGGTATTCTCTTCCTTATCCCCTTCCGCAAATATTTCGTGAGCGACATGCACGGCAAGTATCCCTTCCCCGAGGCAACAGCCACCACACAAGTGCTCGTCTCCGGTGAAAAGGGCGGCAGCCAGGCAAAACCATTACTCATGGCTGGTATTATCGGAGGTCTATACGACTTCATCGTGGCAACCTTCGGCTGGTGGAACGAGAATTTCACTACCCGCGTATGCGGCTTCGGCGAAATGCTGGCCGAGAAAGCCAAGCTGGTATTCAAGGTTAATACGGGTGCTGCCGTGCTCGGTCTGGGCTATATCGTAGGACTGAAATACGCGTCCATCATCTGTGCCGGTTCACTGGCCGTATGGTGGATTATCATCCCCGGCATGTCCATGATTTGGGGAGACTCCGTACTGAACCAATGGAACCCCGAAATCACGGCAACCGTAGGCGCCATGGCTCCGGAAGAAATCTTCAAATACTACGCCAAGAGCATCGGTATCGGTGGTATAGCCATGGCAGGCATCATCGGCATTATCAAGTCCTGGGGCATCATCAAGAGCGCTGTAGGACTGGCTGCCAAGGAAATGGGAGGTAAGTCCAACGTGGAAGCCAGTGTGAAACGCACACAGCGGGACATCTCTATGAAGATTATCGCCATCGGTTCCATCATCACGCTGCTGCTGGTTGTTCTCTTCTTCTACTTCGATGTGATGCAGGGCAACTTGACACATACCATTGTAGCTATCCTGCTTGTTGCAGGTATCGCTTTCCTGTTCACCACCGTGGCAGCCAATGCCATTGCGATTGTGGGCACAAACCCCGTATCCGGAATGACGCTGATGACATTAATCCTGGCATCCGTAGTCATGGTAGCCGTAGGGCTGAAAGGTCCCGAAGGGATGGTTGCGGCACTGGTGATGGGCGGTGTTGTATGTACGGCACTGTCCATGGCGGGAGGCTTCATCACAGACTTGAAAATCGGTTACTGGCTGGGTAGCACGCCTGCCAAGCAGGAGACCTGGAAGTTCCTCGGAACCATCGTTTCTGCCGCTACTGTAGGTGGTGTAATGATTATCCTAAACAAGACATACGGTTTCACCAGCGGACAGCTGGCCGCTCCGCAAGCCAATGCCATGGCGGCCGTTATCGAACCGTTGATGAACGGTGTGGGTGCGCCCTGGCCGCTCTACGGTATCGGTGCAGTGCTGGCCATCATCCTCAATTTCTGCAAGATTCCCGCACTGGCATTTGCATTGGGTATGTTCATCCCATTGGAACTGAATGTTCCGTTGGTAGTGGGCGGTGCCATCAACTGGTACGTGACCAGCCGCAGCAAGGATGCCGCTCTCAATGCCGAACGCGGGGAGAAAGGTACCCTGCTTGCCTCCGGTTTCATTGCCGGCGGTGCATTGATGGGTGTGGCAAGTGCTGCCATGCGTTTCGGAGGAATCAACCTCGTAAACGATGCATGGTTGCAGAACACCTGGTCCGAAGTGCTGGCGCTGGGTGCTTATGCCATTCTGATATTCTACCTCATCAAAGCTTCCATGAAAACCAAATAACTTTTAAATACCAAGAACATGAAAAAGATTCTACTTTTATCTTTTCTATTTGCAGCGACCATGTTATCTGCACAAAAGCCCGTTGAGCTGCCCCTATGGCCCAACGGTGCCCCCAATAACAACGAACTGACCAATTCCGGACAGAACCATAACAACGAATGGGTGTCCGATGTCACCACCCCTACCCTTACGGTGTACCCTGCCTCCCACCCCAACGGCATGGCCATCATCATGTGTCCGGGAGGCGGCTACGGGGGGCTGGCCATGAAGCACGAGGGACACGACATGGCTCCCTGGTTCAACACACAAGGCATCACCTATGCAGTACTGAAATACCGTATGCCCAACGGGCACCATGAAGTGCCCCTTTCCGATGCCGAACAAGCCATCCGCATGGTACGCGAACATGCCGCCGAATGGGGTGTCAATCCTCAGCGTGTAGGCATCATGGGCGCTTCTGCCGGCGGCCATCTGGCAGCTTCGCTTGCCACACTATACAGCGGTGACAAGACCCGTCCCGACTTCCAGATCTTGTTCTATCCGGTGATTTCCATGCAGAAAGGCGTTACCCATGGAGGTTCCCGTAAGAACCTTATCGGAGAAAATCCATCTCAGGAGCTGGAACAAAAATACTCCCTCGAAAGACAAGTGTCCCCACGCACTCCGCAGGCTTTTATCATGCTTTCTTCGGACGACGACGCAGTGCCACCCATCAACGGCATTGGCTATTTCCTCGCCTTGCGCGACCACAAAGTGCCTGCCAGCCTGCATGCCTACCCTACCGGCGGACATGGCTGGGGATTCCGGGACAACTTCACCTACAAGCGTCAATGGACGGAAGAACTGGAGAAGTGGTTGCGTGAAGGGCTCGTATTCCCGGTCTCTGAACCTACCACAAAGAAATAAAAGCAATTATGAATAAAAAGTATTTTTTACTCACTTGCCTCGCAGCGTTTCCCTTTGCCCTGACTGCTCAGGAGAACAATCGCTACGAAGAGATTACCAACCCCAAGCTGACAAGCATCAACCGGGAGCCTGCCCGCAGCACGTTCACCTCCTACGTCACGGAGGCTGATGCCGTCATCAATGACCGCAAGAACGGAACCTTCCGCTTGTCCCTTAACGGGAAATGGAAATTCCATTATGTGGAAACCTTCGCCGACCGCCCCACGGACTTCATGATGGACCGTGTGGACGCCAGCCGCTGGCCGGACATCAATGTACCCGGAAACTGGGAGTTGCAGGGATTCGGTACGCCCATCTATGTGAACCAGCCTTATGAATTCTGTTCTTCGGGCTATCCTCCTTATTGGGACAAGCCCAATCCTCCATACGTTCCCCAAGAATGGAATCCCACCGGCACCTACCGCCGCGAGTTCACTCTTCCGGGAGACTGGGACGATAAGGAAATTTTCCTGAGTGCCGACGGCGTACGCGGGGCAGCCTTCTATTACCTCAATGGCAAGTTTGTAGGCATGAGCAAAGACGCAAAGACTCCGGCGCGTTTCAACGTCAGCGCCATTGCCAAGAAAGGAAAGAATGTCATTGCCATTCAGATACACCGCTTTTCCGATGCCAACTATCTGGAATGCCAGGACTTCTGGCGCATCAGTGGTATCGAACGGGACATTTACTTATATGCCCAGCCTCAAATCCATCTCACGGACTTCAAGGTGGAGTCTCCTTTGGATGAGAACTACCGGAACGGTATCCTCAAGGTAAAGGTGCAGTTTACCAATGAAAGCGGACAAAATTCCCCATTTCTCGTTGGCTACCGCCTGCTGGACAAGAACGACCAGCAGATAGCCCAGTCCTCTACCCAGGTCAGCGGTGACCAGACAGAAGTGGAGTTCACTAAGAAAACCATCCAGGAACCTTTGCAATGGACAGCCGAAACGCCCAACCTCTATACCCTCGTCATCAGCCTAAAGCGACCTAACGGGGATGTGATTGAAGCGACAAGCTGCAAAGTAGGATTCCGCACAGTGGAAATCAAGGACAAGCAATTGCTGGTGAACGGGCAACCCATCCTCGTGAAAGGCGTGAACTATCACGAACACAACGAGAACACCGGTCACTATGTCTCCGAAGAACTGATGAAGAAAGACTTCGAGCTTTGGAAGAGATACAATGTCAATACCGTACGCACTTGCCACTATCCCCAGCAGGAACGTTTCTACGAACTCTGCGATGAATATGGTATCTACGTCATCGACGAAGCCAATATCGAAAGTCACGGCATGGGTTACGACTTGCGGGTAGGCGGTACGCTGGGAAACAATCCGCTCTTCATGAATGCCCATCTCGACCGTACCATGAATATGTACGAACGGGACAAGAACCATCCGTCAGTCATCATCTGGTCGCTGGGCAACGAAGCCGGAAACGGATTGAATTTCTACGTCACCTACAACACCTTGAAGACGCTCGACAGCCGTCCCATCCAGTATGAACGCGCACTGTTGGAATGGAATACGGACATCTACTGCCCGATGTACGCTTCCCCTTCCTATCTGGAGAAGTATGCCCGGAACAAGGAGATGACGCGTCCCCTCATTCTTTGCGAGTATGCCCATGCCATGGGCAACAGCCTCGGCAACTTCCAGGAGTATTGGGACATCATCGAAAAATATCCCATCCTCCAGGGTGGCTGTGTCTGGGATTGGGTAGACCAGGGCTTTGCCGCCAAGACTGACGATGGCCGTAAATACTGGACTTATGGCGGCGACTATGGCGAGAACGGCACTCCCTCTGACGGTAATTTCTGCATCAACGGCGTGGTATATCCCGACCGCAGTGTCAAACCGCAGACGGAAGAGATGGGGAAGGTCTACCAGAACATCAAGTTCCTCGACTTCGACAAGCAGACTTCCACCGTGAAAATCCGCAATGATTTCTCTTTCACCAATCTCGACAAGTACGACTTCTACTACATCATCCGCGACCATGGAAAGGAAGTCTACCGTGGCAAGATTGAAAATATCCATGCTGCACCGGGCAAGACGGTAACCACCGGCTTCCTGAACGGCATACCCAAAGAGAAACAGACAACGGGAGATGTGCGTATCGAGTTCTATGCAGCCATCAAGACGGCAGAGCCTTTCCTCCCGGCCGGCACGGTCATCGCACGCGAACAGACCTACGTCCATACCTTCTACAAGAAAGAGGCTACGGCACAGAAGCCCGCCACTTCTAAGGAAGAAGGAAATTTGGTGGCGTTCTTCGGTCCCGACTTCAAAGCCACCTTCGACAAGCAAAGCGGCCTACTCACCTCCTATTTGTACAAGAAGCACGAGTACATACTGAACGGTCAAGGTCCCCGCCCATTCTTCTGGCGTGCACCGACGGACAATGATTATGGAGCCAACCTCCCCGTCCGCCTCAAAGCCTGGAAAGAGGCAAGCTATCAAGAACCAAAAGCCGAAAGTTTCCAAGTGACTCCGGGCAGCAATGCCACGACAATAAAGGTGACCTACCGTTTTCCGCAGACAGACGCCCGTTGGGACATCACCTATAAGATATATGCCAGCGGAGTCATCAAGGTAGACAACCGGTTCATGGCCGAAGGAGACCAAGCCCCGATGATACCGCGTGTAGGCCTGCGGATGCAGCTGCCGGAAAGCTTTACAGACTTGACCTACTACGGTCGCGGTCCGAAAGAGAATTACCGAGACCGCCGTACCTCCCAGTTCATCGGAGAGTACGCCATCCCGGTCAAGGATATGTACGAGCCGTATGTCCGCCCACAGGAGAACAACCATCGCACGGATATCTATTGGTGCGCTCTTACCGATAAGACGCAACGTGGTTTGCTGCTCATCGCCGACCGTACTTTTGAGCTGAACGCCTCCAACTATTCCCTGGAAAGCATGGATAGCGGCGATACGATTGACAACGGTACCCCGCGTACCGAAAAGACCCATCACCGCCATCTCACCGACCCTCTGCCGGAAAAGATGGTCGATTTATTCATTGATTACCGCATGATGGGTGTCGGTGGAGACGACAGTTGGGGTGCAACAGCCCATGAACCCTATCTGATTCGTCCGGGCAAGGAGAATGCCATCGAATACGGTTTTACCCTTGTTCCGTTCGATAAAAAGGAGGATTATAAATATTTAATCCGGCAATATTGAATTTAATCCCTCCGGATTAAGCTTTTATAAAAAGGATGTAGTAAATTTGCTGCATCCTTTTTACGTTCAAGAACAATAATAATCAAAAGAGAGAAAAATGAAAACAATGACTAAATTTATGTTCAGCGCCCTCTGCGCCGCAGCCATGGTAACTTCCGTTTCTGCCCAGGGAGGGAAAGATATGTTGAGCAATGGAATAAAGTATCTGGATGTGCCATACGTAGCCCATACGCTGGAAGCAGATGGTCCCGAAGAACTCGTCATCAACTGCGATGAGGTAGACTGCACCACGCTGGTGGAATATGTGCTGGCAGAGACACTCACCCCCAAATTGGCCGACGGAGACATCTCGGAAAGCGCTTTCGCCGATAACCTGCAAAAAATCCGTTACCGTGACGGTAAAATCGACGGGTACACTTCCCGCCTGCATTATATTGCCGACTGGATAAACAATGGCGTACGCAACGGCTTCCTTCAGGATGTAACGGGCGCCATGAGTCCCGACACCGAACGGTTGTCCATCTCCTACATGTCTTCCCACCCCCAACTCTACAAGCAGCTGGCAAATTCTCCGGAGAACATAGCCAAAATGAAGAAGATTGAACAATCCTTGTCCGGCAAGGAAGTTCACTATCTTCCCAAAGCCAAACTTCCCGCCGATGGTCTCCCGTGGATTAAAGACGGCGATATCATAGCCATCACCACCAACACTCCGGGGCTGGACGTAGCCCACATGGGAATCGCTTTCTATGCGGATAGCAAACTCCTGCTGGTACACGCTTCCTCTACCGACAAGAAAGTGGTCGTCTCCAAAGTCCCCTTATCCCAAATGCTGAAAGACAATAATAAGTGGACGGGAATACGGGTGCTGAGGATGAAGAAATAAAATGAAATACTATAATATGGAAAAGGCGATGAAGATTTGATTCTCCATCGCCTTTTCCGTATATATGATTGTTCGTTCCTATTCCTCCACGACAATATATTCATCAATATTCCGTGTTTCTTTACTGAAGTTCACACCTACTTTCACTAATTTCCTGCCATCCAATGTATAAGGAATCAGATAACCTTTCTCATCTATTTGCTTCAGAGCTGCGTCGGCTGTACCGTCCAGTTTGAACTCAAAAACATAAATAGCGGTAGGGGTATGAACTACTGCGTCCGCACGGCCACGGCTGCTGCGAACCTCGGACCGGATGAACTGTCCCAGCAAAGTAAACACTACATGAAAAATAACCTGATAATGACGTTCCGTATCATCACTCAACTCGTACGGAATACCGGAGAAGAATATCTTAAGACGCTCCATAAACGCCTCCACATCCCCACTCTTCAATTCACGCATGAATTTAGCGATGTGGAAACCAGTCTCATCATTGGATACATTGGTATAATAGGGTACCAAAAAATTCAGAAAGCCGTAACGAACCTCATCATTTGGAAAGCCTAAAGTGTATAGCTTCACATCATCATCATACCCTTTTATGGTCAAATAACCACTTTGATAAATCATCGGAAGAGGATTATTTGTTTCCGCACGATATTCGGAGAAAGCGGAAGCCAGCACTTCCACTCCATCTATCAATAGACGTATATCGTAATCACTCTGCTTCAGCAAGTCAACCAAGTAAGTAGGTGTGCCGGTCTGAAACCAATAGTACCCCATCTCTTCTGCATCAAAAGCATTCAATACACTGAACGGATTGAACATTCCTACACCTTCCGGATGAAAATGGTAACCATCATATTGACGTTCCATCAAATCAATCACTTCTTGTAAAGATATCCCTCTTCGTTTAGCCAGTCTCTCAAGTTCCGGCAGAAAGGTTTTCACCAACTCCTCTTTGGTAATACCACACAAAGCAGCGTAAGGAGACTTCATGCTGATATCATTCAGCTGGTTCAAGTCACTGAATACACTTACTTGCGCAAACTTGGTCACTCCGGTCAGGAAAACAAAACGAAGATAACGGTCAGCGCTCTTCAAGACACCGTAGAACGCTTTCAATATTTTCCGATACTCATCCAGCAAGTTCTCATCCAAGACCGCTTGAAGCAATGGCTTGTCATACTCATCAATCAGCACAACAACCTGCTTTCCTGTCTGCATGCATGCCTGCTCTATCACGTAAGCAAAACGCTCTTCCGGACTACGGTCTTTCTTCTCCTGACCATAGAGCAGCTCCCATTTCTCCAGATACTGATTAAGCATAGCCGTCAGGTCAGCAGCAGCTTCATATTTCCGGGCATTCAAGTCAAGATGTAGAACAGGATACTGTTCCCACTTCGTTTCCAACTGTTCGATGGCCAAGCCCTGAAACAAGTCTTTGCGTCCTTGAAAGTAGGCTTCAAAGGTAGAAAGAAGCAGACTCTTGCCAAAACGACGGGGACGGCTTAGGAAATAAGGAGTAGAAGTAGATGCTATTTGATAAATCATAGCCGTCTTATCTACATAAAGAAAATTCCCTTCACGAAGTTTATCAAAAGTCTGTATGCCTATCGGCAGTTTACGCATCTGTTCCATGTTATTATAACCTGATTGGTGTATGACAAAGGTACGATTTATATTTCAAAAATAAGACGAAAGGCGATGGAGATTTTAGTCTCCATCGCCTTTCATTATTTTACTAATCATCATTCTGACATTACTTAACGATTATGCTTGTACTACCATATAAGCAGAAAAAAAGAAAAATAAAAGTCAAGAGTACTATAGCCCCTACTGCAAGCCCTCCTTTATCTTTTCCACAATATAGTGTACATCTTCATCCGTCACCCACGGACCACTGGGTAGGCACAAACCACGCTTAAACAAAGCCTCACTCACCCCGTTCACATAAGAAGGACTCTGAGCATAAACCGGCTGCAAGTGCATAGGCTTCCATAAAGGACGGCTCTCAATACCCGCCTTATCTAACCATAGGCGCATGGCTTCCACATTACGGTTAGGTTCACAAGAAGTATGTACACTATTCACCTCGTGGGTAACACCTGCCGCACCACCTACAGCACCCTGAACAGCCTCACGGTAAGCATCTTCCTCACCTTTCACAAGCAGTCCCTCATCCAGAAGGACTGTATTCAGCCAGTAATTGCTGTCATAGCGGTCCGAAGGATTCTCATGCAGGATGATACCTTCTATATCTTTCAGTAAATCCCTATACATACAGCAGACATGCTTATGATGTACGATGTGCTCATCAGCCACCATCATCTGACCACGACCGATACCTGCACAAATGTTACTCATCCGATAGTTATAGCCTATCTGTTCGTGCTGATAATAAGGATAAGCCTCACGGGCTTGGGTGGCATAGAACATAATCTCTTTCTTGGCATCCTCATTCGAACAAATCAAGGCACCACCGCCACTGGTCGTTATCATCTTATTCCCGTTGAAGCTCAGGACACCATACGTACCGAACGTACCACACATCTGTCTGTCAAACGTACTGCCAAATCCTTCGGCGGCGTCTTCAATTACCGGAATATCATACTTGACAGCTACGGACATAATCTCGTCAATCTTACCGGGCATACCATAAAGATAGACTGGGACAATCGCTTTCGGCTTCCGCCCCGTCTTATTGATACGGTCTTGAATCGCTGCCTCCAAAAGTATAGGATCCATATTCCAGGTATCCTCCTCGCTGTCCACAAATACGGGTGTGGCACCAAGGTATGTCACAGGATGGCTTGAAGCACAAAATGTAAAACTCTGTACTATCACCTCATCACCCTGCCCCACTCCACAAGCCAGTAAAGCCAAGTGCACCGCTGCCGTACCGGCACTCAATGCGACCACTTTCTTGTTCTGACCGACAAAATGTTCCAGTTCCTGCTCAAAGGCATTCACGTTCGGACCGAGTGGAACCACCCAATTGGTGTCAAAGGCTTCCTGTATGAAGCCCATTTCCTTGCCGCTCATATGAGCAAGGCAAAGATAAATTCTCTTATTCATAAAATATATGTGATTATTCTAATGATGCGATTTTTTCACGTAGTGGGGAATAAAAAGAAAGGAAAGGGCTTTATAAAGCTTTCCCCAATACTGTATAAATAATAATCTTGATATCATGCCAGAAAGACCAATTATCCAAATACTCTATATTTATTCGCACTTTGTCAGGAAACAGCACTTCATCATTGTACTTTTGAGGGTCTTCCTGCTCTGCCAACAGTTCCTCTTCGTTCCGATACTTCAAACTGGCAGGACCAGTAATCCCCGGTTTCAGTAGGAGCATTCTTCTATCATCGCCTTTTAGGTTGTCCGCATAACCAGGAACATCAGGACGGGGACCGACAAAACTCATATCTCCTATCAACACGTTCCACAACTCGGGTAATTCATCCAGTTTATATTTCCGCAATTTAGCTCCCAAAGGAGTAATACGGCTTTCCCCTTTCACTGAAACCGAACTGCCGGAATGAGCGACCGTCATAGAACGAAATTTATACATGATAAATAATCTACCGTACCGTCCTACTCTTTCTTGTTTGAAGATTACAGGACCGCCCGGCATCTTGATGCGAATCAAGAGGGCTACAACCAATAAGACAGGGAACAACAAAATCAGACCGAAGAAGGATGCTCCACGGTCGAAAAGAGATTTAAAGAACATGATTAGGTCTAATCAATACTTATTTCTTCGCATCGCTTCCATATTCAAAATAGCTTTTACTGCTTGAACCGGAATTTGCTTACGAAAAGGGAATAATATATTTACAGCAATCTTCATCCACCATTGGTAGACAATCTGCAATTGGCAATAAGCTTTCCTAAAGTGGAACTTATCAATCAAGAAAGGCTGAATATTAGAGTGTTCTGTAATACTATGGGCACCATCATTTACATATTTCACCCCCAATTCTTGCAAATAGTAGCGATTCATCTCATAGATAAGCCCATAATAGGGATAAGTGGAATTCCTCAAATAAGCAGGGACGGCCTTCATCGTATTATAGTCACAACAATCCTCATACAGCGTATTGATAGCCAAAGCTACAGCTTTATGGGTTTCTTTCTCATACACACACCAAAAATCAACATTACCCGCTTTCTCACTTTGCCGGATTCTGGTCTCAAAAGTTTCCATATTTATCTGAGCAGCTTTCACCTTGTAGTTTTCCAACGCTGTTTGAAAAATAGGGAAGCCTACCCGAAGAATCTCACTTGCCGATACGCGGCACACATCGTATGTCTTCAATGATTTCCTCACTTGATTTCTCATTTTTGAAGACAGTTCTTCCATTCCTCCAAAAGAATCCTTTATGACAAACCAAAATGAAGTTTTATACATAGAAGCCCAATTATATACATTTCTTAACAAACACCCCCCCCCATATTTAACAATTCACTACATTTATCATCGGCCAAAAAAGAACTTCTATGAGGAGGCAAATTAGAAATCCAAGCCTTTTTTATATAGAATAAAAGACATCTTTACTAAATTCTTTTGATAACAGCATGCATTGCATACCCACAAAAACAAAATGCAGCATATATTAATGGAAGATTCTCTATTCTACGATATACTTTCCAGACATCTTTCGCAGCTTTCCATTTTTTCGCAGTATTGGACGTGGAAACCAGACGATAACCCGCCAACGCTTCTTTCAACCCATACGCTTTGAATCCCCGCTTCATAATCAGTAACCACAGAGCCATATCATGGCTGCTCTTTATCAAAGGCATTCTGAAATCACCCGTTTGCTCTCTATCAATCATTACAGTCAGACAACCTATTATTGTATTTCGCAAGTATTGATGATAAGTTAAGGAGGCAGGAGTCCTTATAATTTTTCCCGTCCTTTTGCCATCTTCCTCCATCACATAATAATCTGAAAATGTAAAAGCATAAGAATTTTGTTTCATAAATGCCAACTGCCTTTCCAGTTTGTCTTCATTCCACACATCGTCACTATCCAAAAAAGCGATATACTGCCCCTTTGCCTGTCCTATAGCTATATTCCGGGCAGCAGCTGCCCCCACATTCTTTTCTAACGGAAATATCCTGACCCGTCTATCTATATCTGCAAACTTCCGTACTATTCTTACTGAATTATCTTTTGAACAGTCATCTACTATTAATAACTCCCAGTTCGAATATGTCTGTAAAAAAACAGAATTTATACTTTCACCAATAAAACGCGCAGCATTATACGACGGCATTATTATGGAAACCAAACCTTCTATCATAGCCACTATCCAATCTTCAGATAATCAATTCCTTCCAATTCTGAAGTACCGAACACATTTCTACCGTCTATCAGTACCGGATTCTTCTTCATTGCTTTCTTTATCACTCCCCAACTAGGCATACGGAACTCTTTCCATTCTGTTACATGAAATATTGCATCTGCATCAATCACCGTATCATACATATTCTTACCATAAGATATCACATCCCCAATACGCCGTTTGCATTCATCCATCGCCACCGGATCATACGCACAAACTTCACAACCCGCTTTCAATAAACTATCAATCAAGACCAAAGATGGAGCTTCACGCATATCGTCCGTTTCCGGTTTGAATGCAAGCCCCCAAATGGCAACCTTCTTACCTTTTATATTACCGTCAAAATGCTTTTTAAATTTTTCAAACAGAATGTTCTTCTGGTTCTCGTTTACTGTCTCCACTGCATTCAACACACGCATGTCATATCCGCTTTTTGCTGCGGTCTTGATTAGTGCTTTTACATCTTTCGGAAAACAAGAACCACCATATCCACATCCTGGATAAAGGAACTTACTACCAATACGGCTATCCGCACCAATACCTTTACGTACCATGTTTACATCCGCTCCTACCAACTCACACAAATTAGCTATATCATTCATGAAACTGATGCGTGTAGCCAGCATAGAATTGGCAGCATACTTGGTCATCTCGGCCGACGGAATATCCATAAAAATCACACGGAAATTATTCAGCAACATGGGTTTATAAAGACGTGTCATCAATTCCTTAGCTCTTTCACTTTCCACCCCTACCACTACACGGTCAGGTTTCATAAAATCATCAATAGCATTACCTTCTTTCAAGAACTCCGGATTGGAAGCTACGTCAAACTCCACTTGTACACCACGTTTGTCCAATTCTGCCTGAATAACTGCTTTAACTCTCTGAGCAGTACCAACTGGTACAGTACTTTTGGTCACTACTACCAAATATTTACTCATGTGTCGGCCAACAGTCCTTGCAACTTCCAACACATAACGCAAATCTGCGCTACCATCTTCATCGGGAGGAGTACCTACCGCGCTGAACACTACTTCTACATCATCCAGTACCGATTCCAAATCTGTCGTAAAATGCAAGCGTCCAGCTTTCATATTACGCAATACCATACTATCTAAATTGGGTTCATAGATAGGAATCTCACCTTGTTTCAAGCTTTCTATCTTCTGTGCGTTCACATCTACGCACACTACATTGGCACCCAATTCTGCAAAACAGGTACCGGACACCAGACCAACATAGCCGGTGCCAACAATTGCTATATTCATAACAAAAGAATTATTTTATCTACAAATATCTTAGAATTTTAATACAATAGGCAGACAAGAGGGAAAAGTATAAGCTGTATCATTGTAAAAACAGTTCTATAACAATCCATAGTTTTTCTACCAATGTCCTTCCAATCATAATACTTCTTGACAGACTTCCATCCATCATGGTTATTCTTCTTACATTGAATTTCCTTCGGACATAAAGAAAGTGATTCTAATAAAGACTGTAGTTCATCAATAGAATCAGGAGAAATCAGCCACCCTATAGATGCTATGCTCAGAGGTTCAGACAAGCCACCTACATCCGTTGCAATATACGGAATTTCTTTATCTATTGTAGAGAGTAAAACACCACTCTGTGAAATTGTTCGATATGGCAATAATTGAACATCAGTAACTCTCATAATGGCTTCTAATTGTTCAGAAGGTATAAAATTGTTTATTACCAACACATTATTATATCCATGCATCATCTTAGGAGTAATAATATCTCCCTTTCCAGCTATTATAAATAGAATGTGGGAATTATTTTGTAACAATTTACTCTTTTCTAAAACGTTTTTTAAGATATCTGTCCCTTTGTAATGACTCTGGTAGCCTAAAAGAGAAAAAACTATTTTACTTTTTACATTCCATTTATTTTCCAACTCTACCTCATAACTATCTACTACGGAATTATCGACATTATTATTCAACAGTCCATGAGGTACAACAAATATCTTTCCTATGGGAAGAAAAAAATCCTTTACAAGCTGTTCTTTGGTTTGATTTACATGAACTATTAATTTATCCACCTTATTGTAATAGTCAGAACACTTCTTCTTATAACGAATTCCACTATCATGCGGCATAATATTGTGCACAGTAAATACCACACAGCCACAATATTTCTTGTAAAAAAAAAGAGCCATATAGTCAACAAACCACAACCTCCACCATTGTACATGAATTACATCTGGACGTATTTCACGTACAATAGCAATCACCTTTAATATAGATAAAATATAACTGAACGCTTTTAAAATACGCCACTTATATTTTGCATAACCGAATACATATCTATAATCAGTATCAGCAATTTGCGGAGCGTCATATCTTACACTGCAGCAATAGGTAATTTTAGCATTCACATTGCTCAATAAGCTATAATCATATTGCGCTAAATTATAAGCTGATTGAGGATCAATATACAATAACTTCATTAAAAATAAAATTTATCTGAACCAACCACGACTGCCTAACTTATACTTCAAGCAATCTTCCCTTTCACCAATTACTCGGGCAGGGTTTCCCGCCACAATACACATAGGTGGTATGTCTTTAGTGACTACACTACACGCTCCAACCACTGCTCCCCGACCAATAGTAACCCCTGGCAATACTGTGACGCGAGAAGCCAGCCAAACATAATCTTCTATAATAACCTTGCCCTTTTTAGTACTGTAAGTGGAGCTGTTATAATCATGTTGCAACGACCATATATTAACCTCTTGCGCTATATCCACATTGTCTCCAATAAAAATTTCCCCTCTTCCATCCAACACTACATGTTTATTGACTATTGTATTCGAACCTATAGAAATCCGGTAAGGAGTTCTGACATCCACCCCCCGACAAATAGCTGTATGCTTACCTATTTTCATTCGTAAAAAACGTAGAAAAAAAATTCTGAAATTATGAATAGGAAGTAGCATTATTAGACTCAAAATGAAATGATACGTATCTGAAATAAATTGTTTCATATTATAAACATTATCTAGATTTAAACATGTTTAAAATCCGAAAGACATAAGCTGTCAACAACCATTTATAAGATAAAAGACGAATCTCCATGGCGTCAGAACAAGTGCCTGCCTTTAAATACTTGCAAGCTTTTTCCAAATCAGTATGCAAATAATTTACTCCCCGAAGAAATAAGTACAGTTTTAGCACATTACGGAATTCATTTCTTGTCAGCAAACACTTATATTTATAATACACTAATCTACTTCTACTCAAATGTTCCATTTGATTATGCGACACACCGGTCGTTACATCGTAAAAAGCAAGATACTTCTTTAAGTGCTTGACACGTGGATTCTTCATAAGTAACTGTAAGAAGAAATCATAATCCTCTATTGCATACAAAGCCCTGTCTTCTGAAAATCGCACATCTCCAATAAAAGATTTTAATACTGCCGTACAAGTGGGATTAAACGGATCGCCTCTTTGCAACACATATGATACAGTAGGCTCTTTTACCGTATAAAACAATCTTTTAGATTTTCCAAAAAGCTTCATTCCGCTCATATTACTCACATAACCATGATATACAATATCAAAATGATTTAAATAAGGTAAAATTTGTTCCAACTTATCGGATGCCCAACTATCATCTGAATCAAGAAAGCAAATCCAATGTCCATTGGAATTATCAAGAGCAAAATTTCGAGATACTGATATCACTCCATAATTATGATTTTTATAAAAGCGTATGCGCTCATCATTAAATGAAGAGACTATTTCTTCCGTATTATCCTCAGAATAATTATCCACAATGATGGCTTCCCAATTTTGATATGTCTGATTTATAACACTTTCTATACACCTTTTTATAAGATTTGCCCTATTATATGTAGGAATTACAATGGAGAACAATATTTCATTACTTGCCATATTATAAAAATTAAAATGATAAATAGAATTGAGGAGCACCCGGCTCTATCATTCTAAAATTAGTATAAGAGAAGAAGACAATCATCAACAACAATACCAACATATCCATAGAATTATATTTTAACGTTTTTCTTAAAAAATAGCTTGACAAAAAGATACATTCAAAAACAGTAATATCCAAAGCAATACGTCCTACAATACCATCATAATTAGTCAACAATGCTGAAAACAAAATCGTTAAAAGATAAAAATTAGCAAAAAAACAGTTATCATTTACATAAAGTTTTTTCCACTTATAATAGAAATAGTATAACAGCAAAATTCTAATATAAGAGGATATAACTTTATTTACAACCAAACCAGTCTCTCCATAAGCCAAAGAATAATTAGATAGATGTCCAATATCCAATAAAGTAGATATTTGATTAACAATATTCACCTTAACTACAGGCAAACACAAACAAATTAAAAAAAGCAATACATCCCACTTTTTGTTTAGCAGCGGAATAAATTTAACAAAATAAATAAAAACAAATAGTATGGAGAACGAATGAATAAGAGAGGCTATTATAACGAATAGAAAAAAAAGACACTTTCGCTTGTTCTCATATTGTAAGAAAGAATACGCATAAAGCAGAACACTGGCTGCACACATCTGCCTATTAATATTGAATGAATAAGACATGAAACCAAGTATCACGTATATGGCCAATCCATAAGCCAAATTCACCTTGAAAGCATTTATTGCTCTATAAAAGAAATAAAAAGCAATGAATGCAAAGAAGACTAAGATAAATCTTTCATTCAATCCATTGAAAAAAATTATTTTATAAAATAAGTTAGACAGTAATTCTACTTGACCTCCTAAATCAGTCATTTCGAACTTTTCCAAATTTGTAATATTGGCATAATGAGTTGCATGAATAAATATATAATGGCTATCTAGATAAGTTTTGGTATCATTTCCTATATATTCTCCTCTAAAAGCAGTTAAAAAAAAGAGTAGGAAAAGTAAGAAGAAACCCATCCATCTGCCTTTCCACCTAAACAGAACTACTGCCCCCATCAACCATGTAAATAGAGCATAAAAGACCATTTACTCCCTTATTTTAATACCCTCACTAATACCAATCTTCGCTTTCCACCCTATCAAAGGCATATTTTTAGCAATGGGAGCCACAGCATACATAATATCACGCTCCCTATATGGACGCCCTCCCCAATTGATATTGCATTTTTTTCCATATTCCCCCTCTATCATCTCTGCCAATTCGCGAATACTTATTCCGCGCCCTGTACCCAAATGAAAATCCGTACCATTGGGTACAGTCAGGACTTGTTCCATATTCTTCAACATGTGAATAAAAAAACCGGCAATGTCATCCACATGAATGAAATCAAGAATCTGCTCACCCAGAGTCATATCAATAGGATTCTCTGCATCCATTGACTCTTTTATATAATCCATTAAACGCTTCACCGTCATCTTTCCTCCATATACCGAATATGGAATAGCTGTAATGTATTTAAATCCAGATAACGTAGAATAGTAATCCACAAAACTACGGAAAGCAGTTTTTGAAGCAGTGTAAAGATATGCTGCATCAAAATCACCGTTTCCATATCTAAATTCAGCAAACGACCCCGTATTTACAAATAATTTCATCGCAGGACATCGAGAAAGGACATCAAGCAACAATACACCAAATTCTATATTGGCCCTCATCATCGGTACAATAATCTCCGTATCGTTACGGGCTGTTGTAACCGTAGCCAAATGTATTGCGACATCCGGATTAAACTCTTCAACAGCTTTAAAATCATTAATACCCACATGACTAAAGTTTCCATAAAGTGCCGATGGATACTTATCTTCCGCCTCTTTTACATCCAAACTCATTGTAAGAAATCCATCATGTGGACATTCTTTCAACAACATAGGCATTAGATTCTGCCCCACAAATCCTGTGATACCTGTCAACAAAACTTTCATACATTAAAGTTATATTTTATTTCTTCTAATTCCTTTCTATCCGACTCCTCTGGCTGATGCAATTCGGGAATCAAATCCATCAATATGCTGTTCTCCGATTCTGCAGCCCCGGCAAAAGCCATCCACAATCCTGGAGCCACCGTAAGCCGTTGATAATTGTAAATGGGAGACAAGATAATCTCTTCAAATTGTCCTCTTGTGATACTTTCTTGTCTATCGTCATATATTACAAATTTCACCGCACCAACTATCACCACTATATTAAGTACATATCGATTATGACGCTTCCAGCCCTTTATCTGATGCGGCTCTATTTGTGTCAAGTAAGCTTCTCCAAAGCCAACAAATCCTTCATCATTCATCTTGAATGCATGCCATAAATCCCCCTTAGGAACGGATATCTGTTTTAAAGAATGCAGAGAAACACCTTCTATCATAATGCCCAAGCAAGATTTTCTTTAGCAGCCTCAGACATATAATAAGCAATCTGCCGTTCGGTTAATCCAAACATATCAACTTCATGATCCAAATAATAGGCCTTATACCAGTCTGCAATCATACTTACACATTGGTCATAATGAAATGTTGAGTGCCAATTAAGATAAGAAAGTGCTTTGTCACAGTTTAACTTCAAAAGCGATGCTTCCTTAAATGGTATGTTGCCTATTATCTTAGTAGCCTTGTTCTTATCCAATCCCCACCTCTCTGCAAGATCTTGCGTCAGTTCAAACACGGTCTTCGTCTGTTCTGCACGAGGTCCGAAGTTATATGGCTCACCATTTTCTGACTTATCTTCATAAAGAAACCAGCCCAATGTCAGATATCCAGAAAGAGGCTCAAGAACGTGTTGCCAAGGTCGCGTACTCCTAGGGCAACGGATTTCCACAGTTTCACCCTGCGAAAATGCCTTCACACAATCAACAACAATGCGATCTTTAGCCCAATCACCTCCTCCTATTACATTTCCGGCACGCCCCACACCCAATTTAATATTAGGGATTGCAGCGATGAAAGATTTCCAATAACTTTTGATTACAAGTTCCGCAGCACCCTTCGAACCAGAATAAACGTCTTTACCTCCAACAGCATCTGTTTCACGATACCCCCAAATCCATTCTACGTTATCGTATGCTTTATCGCTTGTGATGAGCACACATGTACATTCCCATGTAATATTACGAATCGCTTCAAGTACAGACGCTGTACCTATAACATTAGTGGTGATAGTATCGAAAGGATTTTCGTACGAAGTGGACACAATTGCTTGAGCTGCCAAATGGAAAATAAAGTCAGGCTTTATCTCTTGAATATATGCGTTCATGACATCTCTATCACGAATATCACCGAACTTATGATGAATTTTATCCGCAAGATTACATACTTCAAACATCGAAGGTTGTGTAGGTACCTCATTAGAAAATCCATATACTTCAGCACCGAGCATGTTGAGCCATACAGATAACCATGAACCTTTAAAACCAGTATTACCTGTCACAAGGACTCTCTTACCTTTATAGACATTATTGAAAACCATAATATTATATATTAATTAATCTTTATAAGGGTTGTTAGGAATAGCTCTATCCCACTTTTTCCACGGAGCCATATCTGTAGCTAAAAGCTTCTCAAGCATCGTCTTTTCACGAATGTTGTCCATACACTGCCAGAAACCAGTGTGGGTATAAGACATCAGCTGGCCTTCTTCAACAAGCTTACTGAGTGGTTCACGCTCAAAGACACAAGTGTCATCTGTCAGATATTTGAAGATACGAGGTTCAAGAACCATATATCCGGCATTGATGGGTGCACCATCATTGATGTTCTTTTCACGAAAAGCTTTCACTGCTTGGTCTCTCCCAATATCAAGAATCCCCTTTTCCTGTGTTTGTTTTACTGCAGTCAAAGTAGCTATTTTACCATGAAATTTATGGAACTCAAGCAGTTTGTTTATATCAACATCACACACACCATCGCCATAAGTCATAAAGAACGATTCATCACCTACATACTCTTGTATGCGTCTTATTCTACCTCCCGTCATAGTGTTGTATCCTGTATCTACCACTGTCACTTGCCAGGGCTCAAGATTGCTGTGATGCACAGTAACCTCATTTTTACCATTGCGGAAATCAAAACTTACATCTGAGTTATACAAGAAGTAATTGGAAAACCACTCCTTGATATACTCTTGCTTATAACCTGCACAAATTACGAACTCGTTATGTCCATAATACGCATATTCTTTCATTATATGCCAAAGTATAGGCATACCACCTATCTCAATCATTGGTTTAGGTTTGAACTGAGATTCCTCAGAAATGCGCGAGCCAAAACCACCAGCCAAAAGAACTACTTTCATATTTCTAAGTATATTTTTTTATTTGCGACAAACGTACATACGCGTCTATCAATGAATTCTTCGTACAGTTTACAATGGTAGCGCCCAAATAATCAGCATATCCACGTATCCTTTCATGTTCCAGGAATGTAAGATACTTGTCATATAGCCAATCCTTTATATGCCAATGCTGCCCATCACGCAAAACATAACGCTTTTCAGAGCCATAGAAGTGGCTATCAGTCAAATAAAGTCGATTCTCATCATCCACCCCCATATTTTCAAAGAAAGTGTGTTCAACTCCATATAAATAGATGTCGGAAAAGCCCATGTTTAAGGCTACATAGGAAGCCATAACTGATATGTTGACAAAAGACGGTACAGAATGACCAGCCTTCCACGATTTATATCTGCTTTTTTCAAAGCCGGTATAAAGCAAAGCTGATATTGCAACAAGTGTTATATGCTTATTTGTCAGCATCGATTTTATCGTTTTGATTATTTCACTTCCATACAGAGGTATAATCAATTGCATATCCCAATCAACAATACCATTTATTTCATTAAATATTCCAATATGAGCAGTTTTAAAAAGACAAGGGTCGGCCAAACAATATATCGTAGGCTTCAATTCTCTAATGACTTCATTATAAAAAAAGTAATTAACGCATATTTTATCTTCTTCCATAAATAACTTGTCATTCATTAACTCAGGTAAATCCTGTTTTAAAGAAGGCCCATTACACAATATGTATATGCGTTTCCCTTTATTCTGTGAACTATAAGAAAACTCATAATGACCATATAAAAACTTTTCCCTTAATCTAAAATAGCAGAACAATAACGACTTAAATAAACACTTTGAACCATTAACTACTGCTTTGATAATTCTTTTCATTGCCGTCCCATTAAAATCTGAAATCATTCTTTGATATATCTGAAATTTAGTTAGTTACAGAGTTTTTTCATTTAAACGGATTTCAAGTCTCATCTTTGTGCTGCCTAAAATAGGTCAGCATATGCATAAGAATAAATTCGTCTTCTCTCAATTGATAGTATTCTTAGATAGAAACAAGTTCAACTACATCGTTCATAAGCATGATAGCGACAAGTACGTGAAGCATTTCACTTGTTGGAGCTTTGATGTTCGGACCACTCTCCAATCGTGAAAGTCTGAGAGACTTGATTGTCGCTCTTGATGCTCACCATTCCAAATATTATCATCTGGGAATGGAGCGGTATCTTCAAACTCGGTGGAAGAGAGAAAAACGGGTACTTGAAAATTTACTCAATTGTATATAATCAAAGTTTCGCCGACGAAAATTCTCGTAGAAATAATTTAAGCTTTTACATAATCTAACAAAAAAAGAGCAGGGTTTATAAAATAAAATTTCCATAAAACAATTTTATTTTTTACATTTGGAAAGCTTCACATTACAAATCAATCACCATCGGCTTTAAAACAAATCCTCAGTATTCTCTTTGAATATCCATATACCCCCATAAATATCAGCATATTACTAAACAATGAAATATATGCCGTATAAATCACTCCATATTTCGTCAGTAAAAGCGACATAATACAATGCAACAGCGAACATGTAAATGTGATATACATCAATATTTTTGTCCTTTTATAAAAGAATAATATATTGACATACACCAAATAAAAGCATTGAAACATAGCCCCGCCACATAACGGAAACAAATAAATTATGCAATCATTATATTGGGGAAAGGCAAAGGGTATCAATAGAGACGCGAACAAAAAAATCAGCAATGTAATTACAAAATAAACACCTACCAAGTACCAGCAATTGCGTCGTAGCAGTTTTACACTATCTATATTTGCTGTAGCCAACGTTTTATAAATATTCACCGAATAAGATGCATTGAAAGCACTACCTATAATCTGTATGATATTGGCAAAATTAGCAGCAAAACTAAACAATCCCACCATCGCCTGCGTAGTAAAGGCATTAATGACATACCTATCCAACCCTTGCCGCAACCAAAAAGAAGTAGTGTGAGGAATCAGAGGAATACCAAAACGGTATGCACCTACAAAATCCTCCTTTTTCGGAAAAACCATCCGGAGATAATTCTTCTTGGTCAAAATATAGAAAGCCAGCACTGCAAAGCCAGCACAAGTAATCACCTGCGCATACATTCTGCCCTGCCAGTCCCACCTTAAGAATCCCACGAACAAAACCGTCAAAATTAGATTACATATTACCAGCAAGACCGAAAACGTGCCATATCTCCACACCTTTTCCTCCAGACGCCAAACATCAAGCAACAATGCATTCATTACATTCAATGCACAGAAGGAAATGGCATAAAACTGATAGACAATCGTTAGCCCCGACACCTCCTCTAAAGCCGACGTAAAACAGCACATCGCCGTCAGCATTACCATATAGGCAAGTAATGTTGTCAACACTACTACATTCAACAATCGTTGAATCTTCTCCTTAGATGAAGAGAAGAAATTCACTCCTATAAAACCATTTGTATTCAAGCAGATAAAAATGGAAAGCAAAGAAACCATAGTAGTGAATAGACTCAACTGTCCATAAGAATCCGGTTTAATAAACCGTGCCATCACCATCATAATGACAAAGTTGATACCGGTATTAAAGAAGGAAAACAGTGCAAATAAGGCACCATTTCGGAAGTTCTTATTATTTAGAATACGTTGAATAATCATCAAAAGTAATCTTTATCTATCTTATTCTCCTATGCTTTCAGGCTTTGCATTTACGAAACATTCCAAATAGTGATGTGAATTATCTTGATGAATGCACGAATAGTTACTTTTAGTGGCCTATAAGGTAGGTGAAATTTTAGTTCGCGCTAAAGCGGTTCTTTTCTACCAAAAGAGTCTTGTCGAAACAGGAACAATGTATTTAGCCAAAATGATCAGAAGCAGGAAGCCCACACCCTGATTAAAGAAAGAGAAGAGAGAAAACAGCCCACCCTTAAGAAGGATCTTATTATTACGAAGTTGGGATATTATTGCCATTAAATCAAAAATTCGACAGTTTACTTGCTATCATTTCATTTTCCATATCCCATCTTGATTTTCTATCCACAAAATTACTTCATTTCATAAACATACATTGTATAAACCCCTTCGACACTATCCCACTTCCCTACAAAGTCAAACCCCAAATCTGCCGCATTGGAAAGTTTCGCACGACTAAGTATATACTTGCCGCCAAATTCATTGCGAAATACATCGGCATTAATAAGTAACTCAACCGATTGTTCACACTTTTTCCGAGTGGGCTGATAGTCCACACCTTCACAATAAAGGTAGCGGCGACCACCCCAAATATCATAGTAATGGCGGATTTCTTCGTTCACGTTGAGTTGTGGCTCAATCAAACGACGGTATTTCAACATATCTTTATAGGGATAGCAGGAAAGATATCCACCGATACAATTAAAACCATTGTACATCAATATCATTTCATGATAGCCTACAGCAGCTACCGGTTCACCTTTATAATTAATATCCTTCTTTATCTTCGTAAAAAGAGCTTCGTCATAAAACTCCTTCCAAGTGAGATGATCTTTCTTTAGTGAAGGAATCGTGTTCGCTGCTAATGAATAAATGGAGTCGTTATAAGTAGTACGCGACAGCATTATATAACCTAACTGGACAATCAGAATAAAAGGTACAATCCGTTTGAGATACCGATTACGCAAGCACATCATAAGGCTGGCGCTGAAAGCTACGTACCAAAAGAGACGGTTGAAGACAAATAAGCGTGCAAAGGAAAAACCATCTAGGGCGGAGATTAAATTTTTAAGGTCATCGAACCAAAAGGCTTCATCTGCTGCTGCTACGAATGAACAAATAAACGCCATGGTTCCACAAATAAAAAAGACAGATTGCTCTTTTGTAACGGTTTTGTTTCTTATCCACTGCCAAGCCACATAACAGCACGTAATAAAACAAACTGGAAATACCACGTATTTCTGAATGGTAGAAGCATGATAAAAACCCTCCACAAAATAATGGTACAAACCAATAGCAATGTTGATTGGTTCTATAATAAAGTGATTCCGATTCAGGTCTTCACCAACGGCAAACTGCATGTAGAACAGTTTAAAGTTGAATATCACCACACCAATGCATAACAGTAAGAATGCCACAAATAGTGTGGAGTGAAAACGCTTGCTTTTTATTGAAGCAATAACTACACCCGCTAACCAAAAGCCACAGACAAACAAGGCACTGCAATTAAGCTCCATCAAGAAGGGGAGGAAAAGTGCCGCCAACAACCACCATTTACTTCCTCCCTTATAAATATTATAAAACACGATACAAGCCAACGGTATGGATGCCACTGAGATAGACCAAGCAGGGATTACCGGTAAAATGGCAAAAAGCAGAGAAGTGAATAATAGGATTTCACGATGTTCCTTTCCAAATAATATACACTGCAACTTGTACATCGAAAAGAAGCCAACGAGCAATGAAATTAAATAAATCAATACGTAGGCGACATAAGCCGGTAAGAGGTAATAGGCAAAGTTCTGGATGGTAAAACCTCCCCAGCCAAAATAGACAGCCGGTGTGTTATCCATGACTCCGGTAGATACATCAAAAGAGAAAAGTCCAACCTTTTTAGCAATTGACCAAAAGGGTGGAAATTGGTCTAAGTTATCATGAACAGTGATGTAATTGTTCTCCCCAAACAAAATAAAGGGAAGTATCATCATAAATAAAGCACCAAACACAATCAGCTTTGTAAAAAACAACACATTCTTATTCTTTAGTTCCATGGTCCAAATTTTATTGCTTTTTATACATTTGATAGGCCTCCTTCAGCATATCCTCGTCATTATATTGAGGATGCCAATCCAAATCGTCTTCTGTCTGCTTAATATCAAGAATATACTCTTCATCTGCTATCATGAATTGTTCTTTGTACATGATGGTCAGGCCGATGCTATCAAAAATATTGAGTATAAACTTAACTAATTTCCCCGGGGTAGGAATCACAACTGAGTGTGAATGGGCTGATGCAATTACACCTTTTAAAAGTGTACGTATATCGGGTGAGTTTTTGGAACCGAGATTGTACTCCTTATTAGGCAAACCCTTATCAATGGCGCAGAGAATTGCACTCACACAATCGAATACAGAAATCATCTGATAGTGATTCTTTCCGTTACCAATGGTGGGAACAGGCAAGTTCATATCAATCAGTTTGAAGAGTTTCACCAATATACCCAAACGGCCGGGGCCGTTAATCATACGGGGACGGAAGATGGTGATATTCATACCCTTCTTCCGATATTCAAAGCAGATTTCTTCACATGCTTTCTTGCTCTGACCGTATGGGCCGAAAGGATTTTGCGGATGTTCAATGTCAACAGGCAAGTATTGAGGTTTTCCGTAGGTCATATCTGTCGTGAACATCAGGTAATTTCGACATCCCTTGTTGTAAATCGCTTCAAGGATATTCTCTGTGCCAACAGTATTTACGCTAAAGAAGTAGTTTCTTCTATCACGGGGCACCTTGGTATGGTATTGATTAGCAGCAAGATTGATAATTATGTCATCCACAGAAATGGGTATAGTAGACAATTGTTGCTTATCACGAATATCAGTCTGTCGATACTCGCAACCCTTTGTAACTCGTTCATCAAGGGTTGGGTGTAAGTCACATACAACCACCTTTTCATTTCTCTCCAGCAAGGCATTCGCCAAGTAACGGCCCACAAAGCCATTACCTCCAAATATAAAATATTTCATCTTGTCAACTTCTAGAGATTAAATAAACACCAACACAAATCACCATTATGCCAGCAATGCGTGTGAACGTCAGTGATTCATCAAAGAAATAGTAACCCACCAAAGCTGCCACCACATAACCGATACTTAGGAACGGATAGGCAAAACTTACTTCTACTTTGCTCAATACAGCCATCCACATCAAAATGCTCACAGCATAACAAACCATGGCTCCCCACAACCAGAGGTTGGATATCATGGCACCAAAATTTTGCACCATGCCACTCATACCGACTTCACCTACAATCAGCATACCCTTGCGGATACAAAGCTGAGCAGCGCAATTTAGCAGCACACTAATAAGAATTAAAAGAATATTCATCTATTGAATTGTTTGTAATATGATTCATCCGAAAAAGCAAGGAGTTCCTTATCTCCTCGACTGTCTCCATAAACTACCAGTCGGTATTGAGTTCTGTCAGGATAGAGCTGCAGCAAGCGTTTCACCTTCTCTTCGCCATAGCAATTGGCAGTAGCGAAACGACCCGTAAGGTGTCCGGTTCCTGATAACTCCAGCTGAGTCCCCAAAACTTGATTAATGCCTAAGCTCTCAGCAAATGGCTTTACCCAATTATCAATGCTGGCACTGATAACGACTATTTCATCGCCTCTATATAGGTGCTGTTTTATCTGTTTAACCGCATCCTGATAGAGCAAATTTTCACCTCTCTCCATAAAGAATCTATAACAGACTGCATCGAACTCATCCAAATTCACTCCTTTAAAAAAATAGGAGAAAATCATCTGCTTGGTCTTCCAATTGGGATAGAGATGACACTTCATAGCCAACAACCAAGGCAGATGAAGCAAAAAGCCAAGATAAAAAGCTGTCTTGCCTTTTGCGAACTTGATGAACTCAAGCAGTGTATCTCGATTGGTAATGGTACCATCGAAGTCGAATGCAACAATCTGTTTCATCTTAGCAATAGAGTATGAGAATAAACGTCAATATCCAACCTATGATACAGAGTTGTACAAAGCGGTCTTTCATCAGCACCTTAGTGGGACTTCCACTCTTTACATCGACAATAGTGATTTGCAAATAGCGGACGATGCCTGCCAATACAAAGACGGAAGTGGCATAAAGGTATTGCGTATGCATGCGCTCCACAACCTCCTCACTCACCGTGTACATGATGTAACAAACCATCGTAATGCTAGCAATAATACCAATGGTTTGATTCATAAACTCAAGGTTATAGCGGTTGACGTTTTTTCGAGCCGACACTCCAGTTTCTTGGTAGATGACCACGTCATCCCGACGTTTGGCAAAAGCCAAGAAGAGAGCCAATAAGAACGTCATCAAAATAATCCAATGAGAGAGGTGAATACCCACAGCTACACCACCCACAAAAATGCGAAGTACAAATCCGAATGCAATGATAAATACATCAATAATCGTAATCTGTTTCAACTTCACACAGTAGGCAATATTAAGAAGTAGATAGAAACATATTATGCCAAATAAATACCATTTTTCCCTTCCTGTATAAGTAACAAGTAAAAGCAGTGACATTGTGACAAGTATCGCACTAATACCATATCCCATCCCTTTTGATATTTTTCCTGAAGCAATAGGGCGTTTACACTTCTTGGGATGTTGCCTATCAGCCTCTACGTCCCAAATGTCATTGAAACAGTAAATCGCACTGGCGGCAAGACTGTACGCTACAAATGCTCCCACCACTGCCAATAGTTTATCCAGATCCGTCAATTGACGGTCGAAAAAGAGCGGCAAAAAAATGAATAGATTCTTCAGCCATTGATGTGGGCGAAGAAGTTGAATAATTGACTTTATCATATAATTTATATAAAAGTGACTGAGAGCAAGGCACCTTCTCTTATTCCTTCTTTCTCACCTTAAACCATTCATCCAGCCACCCATTAATCACCCGCCTGATTTCCTCATCCTCCAAATCCCTGAAATAGTAGAAAATCAGCGATAAGTAGGCGCTTAGTCTTGCATCGAGCCCTTTTTTATATGGATATACGTTTTTGTACTGATATGAGCTTCCAAAGCAAGTTCCGCGATAGTAATCTTTCTCATTTTACGTAAAGTTTCGATAAAAGCACCCAATGAAGAGTGCATACAGTTTTCATTCATGTCAATTTTCGGTTATGTGAATTGTATAATAGTTTCTATAATGTTATAGATTGTTATTTATACTTTAGCCAGCTTAAAATCTTTTCCGTATACGGAAAAGATTGGGTGAAATAAGTTACCTAACTTTGCACAATAATTTTAAAAAACATACGATGAAAAACACTCTTAAAATGTCGCTATTCATGCCGCCCATCTCACCCGTAAAAGATGCGGCAACCGGAAAAAACGTAAAAAGCGCCACGCTGACTCCACTGCGGACTATGAATCTCGAGGAAGTGTACAAACTAATCACCTCCAATGAACACCTTGCCACACTGACACTTGCTGTAAGAAACGCCGCACTGCGAGGCGACGAAACCGCCTGCCGATACCTAAAGCAGCAAACACTGCCCTACGTCACCCCCTGCGGCGTATTCACCCGACGACGGAGCGACTGCCTCACGGAATCCTCCGGCCTGGTTGTAGTCGATATCGACCACCTTGAATCCGCAGAAGAAACGGAAAACTTACGGCAACAACTGTTTGATGACCCCTATCTATGCCCTGCGCTGGTGTTCATCAGCCCCACCGGACGGGGCGTAAAAGCGTTTGTTCCCTGTCTTCACGGACAGAATCCTGCAGAAGGAATACAATGGGCCATGAACTACGTCCACTGCATGTATGACGCCGAAAACACACAACCCGGAAAAGGAGTGGACACTTCGGGGAAAGACCTCGTACGCGCCTGTTTCCTCTGCCATGACCCGAAAGCACTGCTCAGAAAAGTTGTGAACTTCGAATGATGAGTCATTGCAAATCACCGACTACAAATTACTAATTATAAATTACCAAATCCGATGGAACCACTATCTTCATTGCACCTTCTGGCCGAAGCAGTCAGAAATGCAGGAGCAGACATTGCTCCAACCTATCAAGAATATATACAACTGGCATTTGCCATTGCCACCGACTGCGGAGAAGCAGGACGGCATGATTTTTTAAGTCTGTGCAGCCTGTCGTCCAAGTACGACCGACGGGCAGCCGACAAGCTCTTCAGCAATGCCCTAAAGACCGGCCGTAACGACGTGCATCTGGGAACCGCCTTTCATCTGGCCGAGCTTTGCGGCGTGAAGATTCAGCATGAAGCCGCACCCGCCATTGGTACACTTGGTACACAAAGTTCACCCCTCTCTTCTACCTCACACACACGCGCACGCGAGGAAGAGTCCGCATCGGGCATTGAACCACTGTCTCCATTACCCACTTTCGACGAACACCTCCACTGGCCTTATCCCCTGAATCGCATCATGAGCTGCGGAACCTCCCTCGCCCAATACGATGTACTGCTATTGGGTGCCATCACCGTATTGGGTGCCAGTATGGGAAAACACGTCCGATGTTCCTACGGAGGAAAAATGATGTCCCCCTGCCTGCAAACCTTTGTAGTAGCCCTACCTGCATCCGGCAAAGGAGTGCTCTCCTTGGTACGCCTGCTTGCCGAACCCATTCACGATGAAATACGTGAGCAGGTAGACGAAAGTATGGCATGTTACCGCCGCGAAAAAGCAAAATACGACACACTGGGCAAGGAACGCGGAAAAACGGAGACTCCCGTAATGCCTCTCAACAAGATGTTCCTCATCTCGGGCAACAACACCGGAACCGGCATCCTGCAAAACCTGATGGACTCCGACGGTACCGGACTGATATGCGAAAGCGAAGCCGACACCATCTCCACCGCCATCGGTTCGGAATACGGACACTGGAGCGACACCATGCGCAAAGCCTTCGACCACGACCGACTGTCCTACAACCGCCGCACTGACCACGAATACCGAGAGGTAAAGAAAACTTATCTTTCCGTACTTCTGTCAGGCACCCCCTCACAAGTGAAACCCCTGATTCCCACTGCTGAGAACGGGCTCTTTTCCCGCCAAGTATTCTACTACATGCCTGCCATACATCATTGGCAAAACCAGTTCGACCGCAATGACAGCGATCTTGAAGATACCTTCAAGGCTCTGGGCATGGAATGGAAGGACAAACTGAAAAACATTGTCATGAACGGAATATTCACCCTTCACCTTACAGACGGACAGAAAGATGAATTCAACCGGCTCTTCTCCCGGCTTTTCGTACGCTCCGGACTGACCAACGGAAACGAGATGTCAAGCAGCGTGGCACGTCTAGCCATCAACATCTGCCGCATCATGGAAGTGGTGGCCATGCTCCGCGCAATGGAACAAGGGGAAATCACCGCCTCGCCTTACGTGTCGCCCGACCCTCACACAGCCACAGACAATCTGAAAGACCACATTGTCAGCCGATGGGATCTCCTCATTGCTTCCGATGACTTCCATGCCGTACTCTCACTGGCCGAAAGCCTGTACCGGCATACCACCCATATCCTCTCCTTCCTGCCCAACACCGAAGTGGCAAGCCGCGGCAATGCCGACCGGGATGCGCTGGTAGACAGCATGGAAGAAGAATTCACACGGGCCTCTTTCCTGCAGAAAGCCGGAGAGATGGGCATCAAATCGGAAACCGCCTCCACCTGGCTCAAACGTATGCAGAAACACGGGCTGGTGGAAAATGTGGATGGCAAGGGAAACTACCGGAAACCCAAAGTCTGACATTCACTTCGCTTCACGCACGCGTATGTGTGTGAGGCGAAAGGATGGATGAACCTCTGTACCAAGTGTACCAACCTCAGGTTTACGCTTCCCAACCTGACCTTTACGCCGCCCAACCTCAAGTTTAAGGCTCTCCCAGTGCAGCCACTATCAGCCGCACCTGGGCAGGCGTATAAGAGCGGGAACGAGAAGAACCGCCCAAGGCGGAAAGTCCGTCACGCAAATCGGGACAAAGGTCTATCCAGTGTTTCAGTTTGCGGAAGGCAGCCTCCGGACAAAGATTGGGACAATAGATTTGGGCCAATTCAGTACGCCCGTATGTACGTATGACAAAAGAATCCATAGTTGACAGTTACGATTTATATTTCATCAAAAGTAACTATAAATCATGACATTATCAAACTTACAAGCGTAAATAACCGACTAAAACAGACCCAAACAGACGAGAACCTGCAAAAACCGGCAAACGCCCGTATCCACAGCCTTATCTTTGCATCGTTGAGTTCAACACAGCAAATGTTTTTATCCTTTAACTTCTAAATTTTAATTGTATGATTCGTTACAAAAAGTATCAAGTGACGGGCGAAGATAGCCCGCTGAAAGGCCTCTGGTATGCACGCCCCGTAATCGAAGAAACCTTCGACATCGAAAAGCTGGCCAAGCACATGTCCAATCACAACACCCCCTATTCGAGTGGTGTCATCAAGGGGGTACTGGCAGACATGGTTTCCTGCACCAAAGAATTGATTCTGGACGGCAAGAACGTGAAACTGGATGACCTTGCCATCTTCTCCGTAGGAATCGTCAGCAAGAAAGGGGCGCAATCCGCTGCCGACTTCTCGCTGGCCAACAACGTGAAGGGGCTGAAGCTCCGCGCCCGTGCCACCGGCGAACTGAGTAATGCCCAAATCAACCTGGATGGACAGCTGAAGGAATCTTCCCTGTACACCGTAGGCGGAAAAGCTCCCGATGGCAGTGGTTCCGACGGCGGTTCCGGAGGAAGTGACGGTGATCAAGGCGAGAATCCGTTAGGATGAGAATAATTACAAATTACTAATTATCAATTACCAATCATCATGAGTGAAGACAAAAAGTCAAAATCCGTGTGGGGCATTGTCCTCAAAGTAATCATCACCGTAGCTACCGCCATAGCGGGAGCTTTAGGTCTGGGCGCTTGCAAATAGCCATGCGTACGATTACCCTGCTCATTGTTCATTGCTCAGCCACGCCTCAAGGCGTGGCCCTGGGCTTTGAGGATTGCCGCCGCGACCACATCCACCACCGCGGCTTCCGTGACATCGGCTATCATTTCTATCTGACCCGCAACGGCGAAATACACCGCGGCCGCCCGTTGGAAAAAATCGGTGCGCATTGCCTCAATCACAACCGTCACTCCATCGGCATCTGCTACGAAGGAGGGCTGGATGCCGAAGGCTGTCCGTCCGATACCCGCACTTTGGAGCAGAAGGCTTCGCTGCTGGCACTGCTACGCGAGTTGAAACGCATCTTTCCACGTGCACTGATTATTGGGCATCACGACTTGAATCCGGTGAAAGCTTGTCCGTGCTTCGATGCGGAAAGGGAGTATAGGGGGCTGTAAAAGGCTCCCTTTTTCATTCTATATCCAAATTCATCAACCCCATGCGCACTTCTTTATTGGGGATATCCAGCGTATAAAGATGTGTAAGCGGAGAATAATTCTTTATCGTCACATACCCGCTTTGGTAAAGCAATGGGGTGATATTTGTCATTCGTTCCGTAGGGGCATTGTTTACTTGCAAAGGAACAAAATCTGTTCGTATTTTCCTAACGAAGGGGGATGAAAGATAATAAAAAAGAGGGGAAGAAGGAAATCTATTTTTCTGTAATCAATCTATCAACTTCACTTATCAAGAATGAAATCTGAGGATACAAATTATCAATTTCATCTTTGGTAAACTCTTTGAAATCATCATAATCACTTGACTGCCTTTTATCGTAAATTTTAGAAAAGATGCGCCCGCATTCAGACGACAACAAATTCGTCTTTACAAAATGAAGTCCAAAAGCTTGTCGAACTCCCATGTGACTTTTCACTTCAATTCCATGCAAAATCAACAATGCTGAAACCATATGAAAACAAGCGTAATACATCCTATTTACAGCAGAATTCCATAGTTCATTTCTATCAAGACATCAACATCATGCATCAAGTCACATGCCTTTTGACGCCTATAATTGACAATATCACGCTTTATATCCTCTTCCATCACAGCAACACACCATCTTTCATTACATTATAATAAAATACAGTCTTTCTCTTTGCTGCCTCCCAAGCTTTACGAGTCATCACAATCGGGCTAATAATAGTACCTGTTTCTATTTCCAAATCATATATTGGAGCAGTAATGACATCCTCCTCCATAGGAGAAACTGTATCTTTATCCACTAAAATCAGAATATCAATGTCACTATTCTGTTTTGCCTCTCCACGTGCCTCAGAACCATAAAGAATAGTCTGAGAGTTGGGAGCAACACTCTTTATCATATATTTCAGACGCTTCACCAATTCCTTGCGATTCATATAGACTATGTTTTTAGTGTTTAGACTACCGCAAAGATAGTTTTATTTTTAAGAATTGCAGTAACAATATTCTCTTTTTTGATGACCTCTAACTATTCACGAACTCCCATGCAAATCTCGTTCCTTTCTCCAAATCCTGATTTACTTTCTTTCCCAATATATCTTTCAGATACTTAGGGTGCAAACCGAAGCCCGGACGAACGGAGCGAACGTTCTGCTCTGTAATCACTTCTCCGGCTTTCATATCCTCGGCTACATAGAGCGAACGGGAGAACTCCCTTCCCGACTTCATCTTATCAGTAAGTTCATACGATACTGAGCCGATAGCCGCTTCGGCCATGCGTATATCTTTCACCATTTGGGCAAACTCCTGCTCGTTCATTGAGAATGAGGCATCGGGGCCGCCAATACTACGGTCGATAATAAAATGCTTTTCAATCATGGTTGCACCTTGTGTCACAGCCACTACGGCAGACACACTGCCAATGGTATGATCGGACAAACCGGACTTCACTCCATAGCGCTCGGCTAAATCCTTTATCATGCACAGATTGGCTTCCTCAATGGGGGCAGGATAAGAGGAGGTGCATTTCAACAGCGTAATATCATCATTGCCCGCCGCACGGCAAGTATCTACAGCCAACTGAATGTCTTCTTCAGTGGCAATGCCGGTAGACATCACCATCGGTTTCATCTTCTTGGCGGCATACTCTATTAAAGGAATATCCGTAATTTCAAAAGAGGCAATTTTGTAAATGGGGTTGCCCAAGGATTCCAGGAAATCTACCGCAGTTTTATCAAACGGTGATGAAAAACAGATAAGTCCTTCCTCCTTGGCCACACGAAACAATTCTTCGTGCCACTCCCAAGGGGTATAGGCTTGCTTATAGAGATCGTACAAACGCATGCCGGCCCAAACACTTGTAGAATCAGCCATAAACTCCATTTTATCATTATCCAACGTTATGGTATCAGCTGTATATGTTTGGAGCTTGATAGCATCTGCACCTGCACGTTTGGCAGCACGAATTGTTTCTATGCCTATCTGCTTGCTGCCATTATGATTCGCCGACATCTCGGCTATGATAAATGTTTTTCCCATAATGGTTCTTATTGTAACTTGTTTGAAATAATATTTTTGATGTCAGAGAAAGATTTCATCAAACTGATTTCATTAGGCTCAAGCTCTACTTCGAAAGTATCTTCCAATTCTATAACCAGATTCAAATGGTTCATACTATCCCACTTTTCGCAATTATTCTGAGAGGTATTCTCATCTACATCTGTTTTTAAAACAGCTCTCATCACATCCATTATTTCTTCATTCGTAATCATAACTTTATTGTTTAACTGTTATTGAATAATAATCAGGTATTGACAAATCTAATTTGTCAATATTCGCCATATAGTATTTAACACCCTCTTCTACTCGCATCACAGAAAAGCCAAGCCGGTCATAAAAATCAGCCACTTGTCTGTTTTTGAGAGTAGGAATAAATTTTGCTTCTAAAGCTGACACACCATCCTCAACCAACAATTTAAATACAAATTTAATGAAAGCCGTTTCAATACCTTTACCTAATATACGACAACTAAGCAATATATTCTCAATACTATTATCAGCGATGAAAACTGCTCCCGTGATACCATTATCACCAAATTTATCTGAAACTCTGATGCAATAGATTTTCCATTGATTATCCAGAAGTTGTCTGACATCAGCTTCAGAATAACGTTGGGTCGTTAAATTAAACTGATTTGTTTTTTGCGTCATCTGAGCAATTCGTGATATATTGAATGAGTCCACCTTCTGAAGCTCAATTTTAATTTCTAATGAACGAAGAAAATCTTCAAAGTTTAAGAATTTGGCTTGTTCGCGTGTACGTTCCGCATTTGCCTTATATTGTTCCGTCTTCTTTTTATCTTCACCGGTAATTTCGTAAACTTCAAAATAATCACGAACTAATTGCATGAAAAACTGCGGTAACATATATGCTTGTTTTGGAAAGTCCGGGACAGCCACCATAGGCAAGGTCTGTTTTACTAATTCACGCTCTGCCGGATTGTCATCAATGAACACCATACTATCAAGACCTATGTTCAGCTCTTTAGACAGTTCCACGATATTCGAAGCCTTGTCATTCCAATTTATACGAATAGCAACAAAATCTTTTTTCCTTAAAACCATAAACGGATTTTGCTCCCAAGCTTCGAATACATCTTCTTCGTTGTTCTTACTACAAACAGATAAAATAATACCCTCTTTACTTAACGCAGACAGCGCTTCCTGAAAATATAAAAATGCCTTACCTGGATAATCCCCGCCAATTTGTATACCATTAATGCCTTCCTCGCCAAGGACTCCACCCCACAAAGTATTATCCAAATCAAGAATGAGACATTTCTTTCTCTTTAAAGCTATATTCTGTATTTTAGAGTCTACCCATGTAGCAAATTCACTAGTAATTTTAGAAGATATATACATTTGAGAAATAAAATAGAATTTCCATCCAATCAATTCCTCTGACCTATAACGGGAAGTAAACTCAGAAAAGTCAATCACCTTAAAATTTACATTCGTTCCAGCCATATTATACAGTTGGGTATTATACCGGACGATAGCCTCCCTTACAATAAAATTGGCATCAGTAAATCTCGTAGGAAAGATGTCTACCAATGTGAATGCTACAAATTCTTTCCCTTGTGGAACCTGCGAGAAAACAAGCTGCATTTTTCTAATATATGCATCAATTTCGTCAGCCAGTTGCTTCTGATTCCATCTTATGGGTATTTGATACATCCACAAATACAAAGATGTATTTTGAGGTATATATGATATATCTTCGTAACCAGAATACTCCACTTCGTCTGTGCCGAAGATATTTTCCAGCGTATTGTTTCTAAAAATAAAGAATTTCATTTTTGTTCTAATAATTCAATTAAACCGATATCTTTATTATAGAGAAAAGCTACCCGATGATTATTGAGAGCTACTGCTTCTGCCGGATAGCTTACCACCATGAACCTCATTTTACGAAGCCGTGCGATGGCATCTTCTATATTTTCTACACTATAACAGCAATGATACGGACAAACTCCATTCTTCTCAAGATTTTTATTGATTGGAGAATTCTCATCAACAGGTTCAAGAAGTTCAATCATAGGCTCTCCTTCTTTTGTAAGGAAACAGATATTTACATTCTGTATTGGATCAAATATCACAGATGAACAAGAATATCCCCCATCAATGTAATAATACATTGTTTTTTCAATACTGGTAACAGCGTATCCTATATGGTGAAAATGAAAATTTGATAACATGATTCTCTATTTGCGTTTATCTCTAATAAAGCGGACCAATTTACGTATATCATTTCTATATACTGTAGTACTTCTATAATGAAGTTCTGAAAGCTCCCATTCAATGAATTTCCGGTTATGACAACATCCGTCGGATTCCACCGTATCACCCAAAACAAAGCCTAAAAACTCATCCAATAACAATGCATCGGTATTGTTTATATCAATTGAACCTACCAGTTTTATACATTTTGCAACCTCAAAAGAAAAACAGATGATAGTATAAACAAAATCAAGTCCCCCTCCACTTTTCATTTGGGAAGGTGCCATATAATAGCCTAATTCAGCGATTCTTCTTTCATGGTCTATATCGGTCAGATTGAAGACTCCATAGGGAACATTATCTTTTGTTACTAACCAATAGTAACAATCTTCTCGTTGAGCAAGGGTTTTCGTAAAATTCAAGTGATTTTCAAGAGATATTACATCTGTATTATACATAAACTGCCTTATCTCAAAAGTATTCCTCCAATCCAATATTTGCTTTAGGAGTTCTTCCGACAAAATAGAGAAGTGTTGGAAAACATAACCATTATATTTATAAACCGCTTGTTTGTCTATTTGTATCATTCAATTGCTAAATAATTAAAATTATCTGTTCTATTCCTGCATCAATTGTCCATTATGAGAATTTTTCCAAAAAGAATGCGATTATCGTCAATGCACATTTCTTCCCAATTCTTCAAACAGATTAATATAGCGTTCACGAATACCACCTTGTATCTGCAAGTTATCAACCCCAGCAATCTCTAAAGATGTCAGAGGTATGGGATTATCCTTAATATTTCCTAAAGGAAGAACTCCTCCAGTAGAGGTTAACAGTGAATAATAATCAGCCTGATTATCTACATACCAACCTACAGCCAACTTGGCACCACAAGCAATGGCCTCGAGACTCACAGTACTTGCTGAACAGATTACCCAATCGGAAGCACAAAAAAGTTCGGCCATCTGTTGAGCTGTTAAATTGGAGCAATAAGACACTCGCCTATCCCGTACCCTCGGCTTTTGAGGTTGATAAGCATCACCTACCACTGCAGTTATCTGGCTGACAGTAGGCAATTGCATAGCTTCACGAATGTAATGGCCAGTAAAGTCAAAGGAATCCACACCACCAAAAGTAATGGTTATACTTTCCGTACTACGTTTTGCACAAGAACAGAGTTTGTTTACAGCCTCTATAAACGGGCTACGCAGTAATGCCCAATCAAATCCCAAACAGAGCTTGGTGTAAGGTTCCACGTCGAAAAGTGCAGAATTGGTCTGACCATGGTTAATCACGACATCAGCCACATAGTGCTTGTCGTGCATATCGTCAATGCACACCAGGCGGCAGCCTTTTTGCTTGATGGCACGCTGATAATCGGTAGTGAAGAAATAATTGTCGAGCACCACAATTTCATCACCTTGCAAATGGGAAAGGAAATCAGCAGAATGCGTTTCCTCTTGCAAGGGGATGAAAGGACATACCTTCTCCATCTCACTTACCTGATATGAGGTAGGATGGCAAGTAAAGAAGGTACAATCGAAATCGTCCTTCAGCATATCGGCCAAAGCCAGAGTACGGATAAAGTGACCGTAGCCGATGGTAGCGCTTGCGTCGGCACGGAAATAGATTTTCTGCATTACATCATCTATGAAGTAACTCATACTTCATTTCCGCCAATGTCCAGTCGGTCAGCGTATCGAGGTCCTGCACTTCGAGTTCGGAAAGTACCAGTCCGGCTGTGTTCTTCCCCCAAAAAGTCCGGCTCTCCACAAAAGGAGCAGTACGAGAGAAATAGAATTGGCCGGCATCATGATAAATCGGCTCTAAATCTTGGGAACGTGTATTCATGTATTCGGGATAAACCATACCGATTCTCCCGTCTACAATATGAAGGCTACGCTGTATAGGATAGGAATAAGCCACACAAGTGAAAACGGAGTCAATCTCCGAATTCATTTTTCCGTATGCTTCCCGAAGCCTTTCAGGAGTGACAAAAGGAGCTGTCGAGTAAATGCAACAAACTGTATCAAATTCCCTGCCTCGCTCTTTATACATCTCTAAAACTTCAAGAATTACATCGGCCGTGCCGGCATAATCATTCGAGGTCTCAGCACTGCGCATAAAAGGAACTTTGGCCCCGTATCCGCAAGCTATCTCCGCTATTTCTTCATCATCGGTCGAAACCATTACTTCGTCAAAAAGTCCGCTCTGCAAAGCCGCCTCAATGGAGTATGCAATAATAGGCTTGCCCATAAAGGTTTTGATATTCTTACGCGGAATACGTTTACTGCCGCCACGGGCAGGAATAATACAGATATTTTTCATCGTTTAGCCTTTATAATTAAATGGGGAGAATACCCGAAAACAATTGAATTGTCCGGCACATCCTCATCTTTCACACCAGAATTTGCCCCGATAATCACATTGTCACCTATCCGGCAGTTACCGATAATAGAAGAATTTGCACACATCCGCACATTTTCACCTAAAACCGGATAAATTCCTTTATTGTTTCCCACCGTGCAATTTTGCCCAAAACTGAATCCTTCACCATATTCAGCCCGTCCCATAACGCTACCGACCGGATGATCCAACGTAAAATAATGAGGAAGATTTACCTCATGATACAAATCACACCCATTCATTATCTTATTCAAATAATACAACTTATCTGCCAATAAACGGTTATCAGTATCTTGAGAAATGGTGTTAGCAAAAAAATAGAGAAAAATTGTATATTGTGCACTTTGATAAGGGTTGAAGTATGTCTCTCCGTCGCATGAGTAATACTTATTTTTCGTACGGGAAAAACAATATTCACAACGAGATATCACCCCCCCATTTTCATATTTATTAACATCTCATCTTCTTCACTCAAGAAGAAAAAAGAGGAAAGTTGCTGCAAAAGCTGCTTTTCAATAGCTTCAATAGGAATGGAAGTAATCATTGTTTTATATATTCTATAACCTTTTCAATCACATACTCCTGTTCCTCGTCCGTCAACGTGGGATACATCGGAAGACTCAGACAATGTTCGTAATACTCTTCTACTATAGGTAAATCGCCTTTCCTATTTCTCCACTGCTGATAGTAAGGCATCAGATGAAGCGGAGCATAATGAACCTGCGCATAGACATTGTTCTCGTGCAGATAATTATAAAGGCCCAAGCGGTCAGCTACTTGAATGATATAAAGGTGATAAGCATGATAGACATCGGCAGCATTGAACGGAGTCTTGATACCATCTATTCCGGAAAACGCTTCATTATAGCGTCTCACGATTTCATGGCGGCGGTCAAGACCTGCTTTCGCACGCTCCAGCTGAGAAATACCCAAGGCAGCCTGAAAATCAGTCAGACGGTAATTGTAGCCTAACTCCTGCATCTCGTAATACCAGCCACCATGATGCTCGTGCAATAAAGCAGGGTCTTTCGTAATGCCATGCGTACGGTAAAGACAAAGCTTGTCATAGAGCTCCTTGCTGTTGGTGGTCACCATGCCTCCCTCACCCGTAGCGATATGTTTCACGGGATGGAAAGAGAATACGGCACAGTCGGCAAAACAACCGTTGCCACAATGTTGTTTCTTGCCTTTACTGTCCATGAAATAGCCACCGGGAGCATGACAGGCATCCTCGATAATCCACAAGCCGTACTCGTCGGCAAGCTTTCTGAACTCTTCCAGATCCAAAGGATAGCCTGCAAAATCAACCGGAACAATACCTTTGTAAGTACCGCGGGGAGAAGCTTTAAGCATGGCTTCGAGTTTACGAATATCCATGAGGTAAGTATCCTTGTCAATATCACAGAATACCACCTCGCCGCCACAATAGCGGATGCAGTTGGCACTGGCAGCAAAGGTCATGGGAGTGACAATCACCTTGTCGCCCGGCTTTACATTCAGTGCGGTAGCTGCAAGATGAAGCCCCGAAGTGGCATTGTTCACTGCTACGGCATATTGTGCACCTACATATTCGGCAAATTTCGTTTCAAATTCCCTGATTTTGGGACCTTGTGTCAAGTAATCGCTTTTCAGGGTATCGATGACTGCCCGGATATCCTCATCTGTGATATGCTGACGACCGTATGGAATAGGCTTGCTTATCATTTCACCTCGAAATTAGGGTCAACGTATTTCTTTATATTCTCGCGCATAGTCTCTACAGTCTCCCACTCCGTATTGTTGTCACTGCTGTAGTGGAAACCGTCGGGAACGGGTACTGCATTGTGATGTCTGATGAACTCTTCGCGACTGTGCTTGAAAGATACGGAAGGAAGAATGACATAATATCTGCCCAAATCGATTGTATCAAGAGCATCGGTTACAGTAATCATCTCCTCGTGCAGCTTCTCTCCCGGACGGATGCCCACTTCCACCTGCGGCAGATTGGGTGCAATGGCGGTAGCCACGTCCTGGATATGATAGGAAGGAATCTTAGGAATAAAGATTTCGCCACCCAGGTGATGTCCGATGGCATACATAACCAAAGCGACACCGGCTTCCAGTGAAATGTTGAAACGGGTCATACGCATATCGGTTATGGGAAGTTCCTTCGCCCCGTTGTCACGCTTGTTGATAAAGAAAGGGATTACGGAACCGCGGGAACCCATCACATTGCCATAACGGACTACGGAGAACCTGATGTTCTTGGAACCGCTGATATTGTTGGCAGCAGTAAACAGCTTGTCGGAAGTGAGCTTGGTGGCTCCATAAAGATTGATGGGGGCACATGCCTTGTCGGTAGAAAGGGCCACCACATGCTGTACACCGGTGGCAAGAGCAGCCTTTATCACATTCTGCGCACCGTGTACATTGGTTTTGATGCACTCTTCGGGATTGTATTCAGCGGTATCCACCTGCTTGATGGCGGCTGCATGGATAATCACGTCCACTCCTTCGCAAGCCCGCGTCAGACGTTCAAGGTCACGGACATCACCGATAAAGAAACGCAGTTGCGGATACTTATGACCGGGATATTTCTGTTTCAGCTCAAATTGCTTCAGCTCATCGCGGGAGTAAATAATGATTTTCTTTACTTGCGGATAATCACGGAGAATGGTTTCCACAAACTTCTTTCCGAAGGAACCCGTTCCTCCGGTAATCAATACGGATTTATTGTTAAGCATTATAATGAAAAGTTTTATTCATCGATATATTCCCACGGATAGGGATTGTCTGTCACATTCTGAAACTCATCAACCGCTTCCTGCTGTTCGGGAGTAAGTGATAAGGAATCCCAAGAGGCGATGATGGAACGGCCCTCGTCGGCCAAAGACTCGTCGAACACTTCACCGTAGCAGGCGGTAAGCAGACGGAGCTTCAGTAAGGAAGCGGGAAGGGCATCGAGCACATCCCAACAACAGTCCAGCACTTTCTGGACATGCCGCTGCTTTTCGCCATGGTCGACAAAAGAAGCGCTGTAACCCATAAGAAGGGCAAGACAGACATTTGCCTGCTCTTCGATGGTAGTGCCTTTTACACCCGACCGGTACAAAGCCATGGTAAGACGGTAGACCTCACCGTTCCGCCGTGACAAGTCATCGCTATAGACGGGACTGCCGTCCATACCCAAATACATCAGTTCGTGCGCAGCACGCTGAAGAGTGATTGCTTCTTCGGAAAGAGACATAAGCAATTATAGAATTAAGAATTAAAAATTAAAGTTCAGCCGATTACTTCTATAAGATCGGGATGGATAGTGGCCATGGCAACAGCTATGACACCTTGTATTTCGATAACCACGCGACGGTCACGTGCACCTTTCACCTTCAGAAACACACCCTCTTGCCCCTCAAATTCACCTCCGGTAATCCGGACTTTGGTACCTTTGGACAAGTTCAATTCATCCGGTTGAAAATAAAGAAGATGGTCATCGTAAGTGCCGGATACGGCAATGAAACGCTGCATCTGACTGTCTGGGACAATAATCTTCTGCCCACTGCGGGTATCGGTGATATATTGCAGATAAGTGACTTGAGACTTGACACGCTGCACATCGGAAGGACGGGCATGGACAAAAAGCAGATTATGAACGACCGGAACCAGAGCACGGACTTTTTTCCCTTTTTTTATACATATCTTGTATTGCATAGGAATGAAACAGCCCAAATTTTCTTTCTTGAGCAGATGCATGGCATCCGGTTCTCTGCGGTAGGTGGCACGCATAGCATACCAGATTTCGACCTCTTTCTCTATTCCCATTTTATGCTTTTGTTCAGACAAGGGTGTTCTCCTGGGGCTTTGAATCTCTTGCATACACTTGAAATTCAATTACTTGCGGACACTTTATGTAGAATACGACAAGCTTTATGCCCTTCTTGTCAACAGATTTTTTGCAGTCATTCATTACCTAACAGGTAAAATGCTGTAAACGAATCTATTGCAAGCAAAAAGCGTTCAATAGACGTTCGTTTAATGAACGCAAAGATAACGTGTATTTTTGAATCTCGCAAAATGTTTAATAAAAATATTCTATAAATTTCTTTTTAGTGAGTATAATACTTTGTCAGTAAGCCTGTTGCATTGTATTTCTCTAACTTCTTCCTTTTACTAATTTTTAAGTAATCTTCCCTCTTTAATTTTCTTAAATATTGACGTTCAAAAAACGAACGTTTAAAAAACGCCTTTTCCAAACGCAATATTTCACTGTATAACAACCAATTACAACCAAATAAAAAAAATATCGTGTTTATAGAAATCAGATTTCCACAAACACGATATCAATTAAAAAAGAAATTACTATTCTCAGAAATTAAAGATACCCAATTCCGGGAAAGTAGCCCCCTGCACCGCAAAACAGATTCCGAAACAAGCCGCACTTACAATCCAAAGGATAACCAGCGTCCACTTCAAGCCGGAGTTCATCGGCTGCCACTTGAATATCTGGCTAAAGATGGCCCACACAAGGCTGACCAAAGGAATTCCTACCAGCAAGATTCCTGCAATGTACATCACAATGGCAGACAGTGGAGAAGTAGGCAGTACCACATCAGCCATCGGGAAAAGGGAAATGAGAGCTGCACCACCACCAACAGCCACCGCTATCGCAGCAAACAACAGCGCCACGAATACCACTCCAAACACAAACAGTATCGGACTGCAAATAATGGCGAATATCACCAGACAGATTTTCAACAGCCAACCGACTACCATCACCAGCGTATCTCCCAACTTCTGCAAGAAAGTACGGGGCTTGTCCGACCTCATATAATCATTCACCCCATTGGCAACCTTCTCGAAGCCATCCGTCACCGTCTTTCCGATATTCTCTACCGTAACAGCCTCACCGCGCATGCTTAACTTCTCGGCAGCCGTGCGGGCTTCCGGGATAATCAGCCAACATACGATATAAACCGGTATCAACGTTCCTACCCCACAAATCAAGACGACAAGCAGCAACAGACGGAGCAAAGTCACATCCCAACCCAGATAGGCAGCCATTCCACTAATGACACCACCCAGCATCTTGTCATCAGGATTGCGGTAGAGACGGCGGCGTGTAGTGCTATAAGCGGTATTGCTGCTCCATGCACCGGCACCATAACCACCTCCGGCATTTGTACTACCAGCATCGGCACTGCTGCTCTCTCCTTCCGTCTCCATGTCCTCCGGCTTTCCCATGCGGGCAATCACCTCTTCCACATCGGCAATCGTGATTACTTGTGAACCGGCCGACAATTTCTCGGCAAAGAGTTCGGAAATGCGGCGTTCTATATCATCTACAATCTCGTCGGCACCGGCTTCCTTACGGAAGTGTATCTTGAGATTACTCAGATAATTATCCAAAAGGCGGTATGCGTCATCATCAATATTAAAAACGGTTCCACCTAAATTTACAGTTAATGTCTTTTTCATAACACACTATTTATTTACAATTTGACTATTTACGATTTACTATTTACCATTCGGCGAATGCAGCATATTCTCTGTGGTCATTTCAAGAATTGCTGATGTGATTCACCGTCTCGTTCAACTCTTTCCAGGACATTTCCAGTTCACCGAGAAAGACTTCTCCTTTTTCCGTCAACCGGTAATACTTACGTGGAGGACCTTGCGTAGACTCAATCCATTCATAACCCAGCAAGTCGTCGTTCTTCAGACGGGTGAGCAACGGATAAAGTGTACCTTCCACTACAATCAGTCTGGCTTCTTTCAACTTCTGAATGATATCCGAAGCGTAAGCCGGCTCCTTGTGAAGCAGCAACATGATGCAATATTCAAGCATGCCCTTGCGCATTTGCGACTTTACATTGTTTACATCCATAATGGTATTTACTATTTGACAATTTACGATTTACTATTTTGCTGCGCAATAGAGTAATGAGTGTTCTCATTCATTCTATTGTTGTTCCTTGTATGACACAAATATATGTATTATATTAGTACCTTGTATTACAAAGTACCTTATATTAAGCATAATTAACAAGACGAGAGCTACTTTACTATGTTCATAGGACAAGTATAATCAATATCATAATGTAATATAAATAGGGAAATTTCCCCATTCTAATCTTTACCTACTTTCTTTTTGCTATTCTAAAAGCTTTTCATATCTTTGTTTCTGACCCTAATCTATTACGTAATGAAAGTACTAACTATCCATGATTTGGAAGCAATCAAGAAGAGGGCAGAAAACGCACTTCTGTTGCGCGAACAAAGCAATGAAGCAGTGGCCGAACAATGCTGCGGACTGGCGGCAGGCACTAAACATCTGCAGATTCTGATTTGCGGCGGCACGGGATGCAAGGCATCCGCCAGCCATGTCATCGCTGAAAAACTTCAGCAGGCACTCGAGAAAAACAAGATTACCGACCAAGTAAATGTAATCACCACCGGATGCTTCGGCTTCTGCGAGAAAGGACCGATTGTTAAGATTATCCCCGACAATACCTTCTATACGCAGGTCACTCCCGAAGATGCGGAAGAAATAGTCAGCGAACACATCATCGGCGGACGGAAGATAGAACGGCTGCTCTATGTGGACCCGAAAACAGAAAAGGCCGTCAGCGACTCCAAGCACATGGACTTCTACCGGAAGCAGATGCGCATCGCCCTACGAAACTGCGGCTTCATCGACCCGGAGAATATAGAAGAATACATCGGCTTGAACGGTTACCGCGCACTGGCAGACAGCCTGCTGAACGGTACGCCGGAAGCGGTAATAGAAGAAATAAAGCGCTCCGGTCTGCGTGGACGCGGCGGCGGCGGTTTCCCCACCGGAAGGAAATGGGAACTTGCCAGCCGGCAGCAAGCCGACACCAAGTACGTGGTGTGCAATGCCGACGAAGGTGACCCCGGCGCATTTATGGACCGCTCCATCATGGAAGGCGACCCGCACTCCATTGTAGAAGCGATGGCGCTTTGCGGCTACTCCATAGGTTCGTCCAAAGGCTTGGTCTACATCCGTGCCGAATATCCGCTTGCCATCCAACGGCTAAAGACTGCCATTGCACAAGCCCGCGAATACGGATTGCTGGGAGACAACATCTTCGGCACCGGCTTCTGCTTCGACATCGAGATACGCTATGGCGCAGGCGCCTTTGTCTGTGGCGAAGAGACGGCACTCATCCACTCCATGGAGGGAAAGCGCGGAGAGCCTACCTTGAAACCTCCCTTCCCAGCAGAGTCCGGCTATCTGGGCAAACCCACCAACGTGAACAATGTGGAGACGCTTGCCAACATACCTATTATATTGACACGCGGTGCAGAATGGTTCTCAACTATCGGAACTGAATTCTCCAAGGGGACAAAAGTTTTTGCCCTTGCAGGAAAAATAAATAACGTAGGATTGATAGAGGTTCCGATGGGAACCACCCTCCGCGAAGTAATCTACGAAATAGGCGGCGGCATCAAAGGCGGCAAGAAGTTCAAGGCTGTGCAGACCGGAGGTCCTTCGGGCGGCTGCCTGACGGAGAAGCATCTGGATACCCCGATAGACTTCGACAACCTGCTTGCCGAAGGTTCCATGATGGGTTCCGGCGGCATGATTGTAATGGATGAGGACGACTGCATGGTGTCCGTAGCCCGCTTCTATCTGGACTTCACGGTAGAGGAGTCGTGCGGAAAATGCACCCCTTGCCGCATCGGCAACAAGCGCCTGCTGGAAATACTGAACAAGATAACCGAAGGACGTGGCAGCGAGAAAGACCTGCAAACCCTCTCCACCCTGGGACAAGTGATAAAGGACACCGCCCTCTGCGGACTGGGGCAGACTTCGCCCAACCCGGTACTCTCCACCCTCAACAACTTCTACGACGAATACGTGAAGCACGTCAGGGAGAAGACCTGCCGCGCCCGGCAATGCAAGTCACTGCTCACCTACACCATCAATCCGGAGTTGTGCATCGGCTGTCACCTCTGCTTCAAGCATTGTCCGGCAGACGCCATTCTGGGAGATGTGCGCAAGCCCCACGTCATCAATCCGGACAAGTGCATCAAGTGCGGCATGTGCATGGCACGCTGCAAGTTCAAAGCCATATCTGTCTGCTAATCCCCCATTGCCATGGAAAAGAAACAAATTACCCTGCAAATAGACCGGCACTACATCACCGTGCCCGAAGGCGCTACCATCCTGGAAGCCGCCCGCAAAATAGGTATCGACATCCCTACCCTTTGTCACATCGACCTGAAGGGTACCTGCATCAAGAACAACCCCGCATCGTGCCGCATCTGTGTGGTTGAAGTGGAAGGACGGCGCAACCTCGCCCCCGCCTGCGCCACCCGCTGTACGGAGGGGATGGTGGTGCGTACCAGCACCCTGCGCGTGATGAATGCCCGCAAGGTGGTTGCCGAACTCATCCTGTCCGACCATCCCAACGACTGCCTCACCTGCCCCAAATGCGGCAATTGCGAGCTACAAACGCTGGCACTGCGCTTCAACATCCGCACCATGCCCTTCAACGGCGGCGAGCTATCACCCCGCAAGCGGGAGGTGACTTCGTCCATCGTCCGCAACATGGACAAATGTATCTTCTGCCGCCGCTGCGAGAGTGTCTGCAACGACGTGCAGACCGTAGGCGCGCTGGGTGCCATCCGCCGCGGATTCAACACCACCATTGCCCCCGCCTTCGACAAGATGATGACGGACAGTGAGTGCACCTACTGCGGGCAGTGCGTAGCCGTCTGCCCCGTAGGCGCGTTGACGGAACGCGACCATACCAACCGCCTGCTCGAGGACCTTGCCAATCCAGACAAAGTGGTCATTGTGCAGACGGCACCTGCCGTACGAGCCGCCCTGGGCGAAGAGTTCAATCTGCCCCCCGGCACACTGGTGACGGGCAAGATGGTATATGCCCTGCGCGAACTGGGTTTCGACTACGTGTTCGACACGGACTTTGCCGCCGACCTCACCATCATGGAAGAAGGAGCCGAGATACTGAACCGCCTGACCCGTTACCTCCAAGGCGACAAGTCCGTCCGCCTGCCTATCCTTACCTCCTGCTGTCCGGCATGGGTCAACTTCTTCGAGCACCACTTCCCCGACATGCTCGACATACCCTCTACGGCACGCTCGCCGCAACAGATGTTCGGCTCCATAGCCAAGACATTCTGGGCAAAGAAGATGGGCATTCCCCGTGAGAAGCTGGTAGTGGTATCCATCATGCCCTGCCTGGCAAAGAAATACGAATGCGACCGAGAGGAGTTCAAGACAGACGGCAATCCCGACGTGGACTACTCCATATCCACCCGCGAGCTGGCACGCCTCATCCGACGCGCCAACATAGGATTCACACTGCTGACCGATAAAGAGTTCGACCTGCCGATGGGAGCCTCAACGGGTGCAGGCGTTATCTTCGGCACTACCGGCGGCGTGATGGAGGCAGTCTTGCGCTCCGTCTACGAAATCTATACGGGACGGACGCTGGATAATGTAAACTTTGAGCAAGTGCGCGGACTCGCCGGTGTACGCCGCGCCACCATCGACCTGGACGGCTTTGAACTGAAAGTAGGCATCGCCCACGGTCTGGGCAATGCACGCCATCTGCTGGAGGACATCCGCAACGGGCACAACGAGTATCATGTAATTGAAATCATGGCTTGTCCCGGCGGCTGTATCGGCGGTGGCGGCCAACCGCTGCACCACGGCAATTCGGACGTGCTCTATGCACGTGCCAATGCGCTGTATCGCGAGGACGCCAACAAACCGTTGCGGAAGTCGCACGAGAACCCCTATATCAAGACACTGTATGAAGAGTATCTGGGCAAGCCGCTCAGTGAAACCGCGGAACATTTGCTGCATACACACTACTTCAACAAGTCTATGGATTAACCGCTAAAAAACAGAAGAACTATGTCAGAAATAAAATTGGCTTGTGACGTTGTCAAACAAGTGCGTGCCATTTGTGACAAGCATGGCAACCAGCCCGGCGAACTTATCAATATACTCCACGAAGCCCAGCACCTGCACGGCTACCTGCCCGAAGAGATGCAGCGTATCATTGCCGCCCAACTGGGTATTCCCGTATCTCGCGTGTACGGCGTGGTGACGTTCTATACTTTCTTTACGATGCTGCCCAAGGGGAAGCATCCCATCTCCGTGTGTATGGGTACCGCCTGCTACGTGCGTGGTTCGGAGAAACTGCTCGAAGAGTTCAAACGCGTGCTGGGCATTGAAGTGGGCGAAACGACTCCGGACGGCAAGTTCTCCCTCGACTGCCTGCGTTGCGTAGGCGCCTGCGGACTGGCACCCGTAGTGATGATTGGCGAAAAGGTGTACGGAAGGCTGCAACCAATTGATGTTAAGAAGATATTGGAGGAGCTGGAATAACTCATTTCAACCTTGCGGATATCCATCCCAAGGAATGATTATCTTGTCCAGTATACCACTCAGGCAGGCTATTGCCACTCCGTAGTTCGTCATAGGAATATGTTGCGCACGGGCATGGGCTATACGATTGAGCACATATTTCCGGTTGAACATGCAGGCGCCGCAATGGATAATCAAATCATATCGGGACAAGTCTATGGGAAAGTCATTCCCGGAGACGAAGTCTATCTGCAACTCCCCGCCGATGCGTTTTCGTAGCAGGCGGGGAATTTTGACGGTACCGATGTCCTCAGTCAGCGGAGCATGGGTGCAGGCTTCGGCTATCAGTACACGCGATTGGGGTGTCAAGCTATGGATAGCGGCAGCCCCCTCCACGAAGGCATTGATATCTCCTTTATAACCGGCAAAAAGAACCGAGAAGGAAGTAAGACTACTCTCGGCAGGCTTTTGCTGATAGACGATGGGAAATACTTGTGAATCGGTGATAATCAGCTTGGGCGGACGGGCAAGGGCTTGCAGGGAAGCTTGCAGCTTGTCGGTGGTGCAACTCATCACCAGGCACTTCTTGTCCAGCAACTCGCGGATGGTCTGCACTTGCGGAAGAATGAGACGGCCTTTTGGGGCTTGCATATCCTGGGGCATAACCAGTAGGACGACATCACCCTCGCTTACCAAGTTTCCCGTGATGGTCTGCTCACCAAAATTCTCGGGAAGCTTTTCGAGAATAGCATCGAAGATGCCTTGAATGCCGGTACCCTCTTTGGCACTGGCCACAACGGGAACCTGCCCGCACTCCTTTTCAATCCGAAGCACCACGGAAGCGGTGTCTTGACGCGAATCAGCTTTATTCAGTATCAGTATCACGGGAATTTCGCGCGCTGCCAGCAGCTTTATCCATTGCTGTTCCAGCGTTCCGTCAGCTTCATAGAGCAAGAGGGCGATATCCGCTTTCTCCACCGTCTTTAAGGTACGCTCCACGCGCATACCGCCCAACTCGCCTTCGTCATCATCAAAACCGGGGGTATCGATAAAAAGGCACGGTCCCAAAGGATATACCTCCATGGCTTTAGTCACGGGGTCGGTAGTAGTGCCGGGCGTTGCAGATACTAATGCCGTGTCTTGCCCGGTCAAGGCATTGACCAGGCTGGACTTTCCACTGTTCCGCCGCCCAAAGACGGCAATGTGCAGACGGTTGGAATGAGGTGTATTATTCATAAATCCGAAAGCTAAAATCTAAAGTCTCTTTTCCCTTCTCCTATTTCCTGGAGGTTGCGTTCGGCTATCACCCGTATCTTAGGGTTCGGGATATGTGTCATCTCCTCACAAATCAGCCGTATGCCCTTCTCCTTGGTTTCGGGGGAAGCATAGTCCTCCAGATATTCTTTTAATGTCATCAGTGCATTGGGCTGACAGCAGTTTGCTATCTGTCCGCGCTTGACGAGCGACATGAAGCGGTCTCCGGTACGTCCCTTACGGTAGCAGGCGGTGCAGAAGCTGGGGATATGCCCCAGGTCGAGCAGCCAGCTCACCACTTCATCCAGCGTACGCCGGTCGCTCACATCGAATTGGGAGGAGTCTTCCTCTTTGGCTTCCGGCACGGCATAACCTCCTACGCTGGTGCGTGAACCGCCGCTTATCTGCGAAACACCCAGTTCGAGCACCCGACGGCGTACGGCTTCCGACTCACGGGTGGAAATAATCATTCCCGTATAAGGCACCGCAATACGCGCCACTGCCACAATACGGCAGAACATCTCATCCGAGATGGCATCGGGAAAATCTTCGGTCGAAATGTCATCTGCCGGACAGATACGCGGCACGCTGATGGTATGCGGACCCACGCCAAAGGCAGCTTCCAGATGTTCGGCATGCATCAGCAGTCCTACGAAGTCATAGCGATAGGTGTTCAGACCGAACAATACGCCGATACCTACGTCATCGATGCCGCCCTCCATGGCGCGGTCCATCGCTTCGGTGTGGTAGGCATAGTTACTCTTGGGCCCTGTGGGATGCAGGGCTTCGTAATGCTCTTTGCTGTAAGTCTCTTGAAAAAGGATATAGGTGCCGATGCCTGCTTCTTTCAGCAACCGGTAGTTCTCCACCGTAGTGGCGGCTATGTTGACATTCACCCGGCGGATGGCTCCGTTTTTGTGATGGATGCTGTAAATGGTGCGGATGGACTCCAGGATATAGTCGATAGGGTTGTTTCGCGGGTCCTCTCCGGCTTCCAGGGCAAGGCGTTTATGCCCCATGTCCTGCAAGGCGACAACCTCGCGGCGTATCTCCTCTTGCGAGAGTTTCTTGCGGGGAATGGTACGGTTCTTGGCATGATACGGGCAATAGACGCAACCGTTCACGCAATAGTTGGAAAGATAAAGCGGGGCAAACATCACGATGCGGTTACCATAGAATTTCTGTTTGATTTCGCGTGCCAGATGGAAGATGCGCTCCACCAGTCCCGGCTCGTCACATTCCAGCAGCAGGGCTGCTTCCCGATGGGAAAGACCCTGGCACAAAGCAGCCTTGTCAATCAGACTTTCGATGAGCGGACGGTTGTTGCGGTTTACCTGCGCATACTCTAACGTATCCAATATCTCTTGGTGATTGATGAATTCTTCCGCTTGTCTTGACTTTATGTTATACACTTCGTAAATTGATAATTGGTAATTAAAATAAAGAATGAAGATTTGAAAATTATCAATTATCGACGGTCAATTCTCCATTCTCATAATCTCCTCTCTCTTTTGATACCTCGTAACCTATCCCTTTCAGTTGTTCCTCCAATTTTTGCAAACCTTCTGCGGCTTCGGCACCCGCAGAGGCTTTGTTATCATAGAGGGAGTACTTCGCTCGCTGGTTAGAAGGCGAAAGATTAGGCATCACGACATTGGCGCCTGCCAATATCCCCCGCTCCCGCCCGTCCGGAGCAAGTGTGGCCAGGGCAGTGGTAGCAGGTATCAGTGCCGCGGGATGCATCAACCGGAAGATAGAAAGCAACTTCAACGTCAACTCCATATCTCCCGGCGGAAAAGAGGCAAACGGAGTATCGTGATGCGGAAGAAAAGGTCCCATGCCTATCATCTCCGGCTGAAACCGTTCGATGAAGAGAATGTCTTCTACCAAATGGTCCACCGTCTGGTAAGGACTGCCCACCATGATTCCGGTTCCCACTTGATAACCTATCTCTTTCAGCCAGTCCAAGCATCGCAACCGATGGGAAAGGGACATCTCCGCAGGATGAAGCCGGTGATAATGCCCTTCGTTGCAGGTTTCGTGCCGCAACAGATAGCGGTTGGCACCTGCCAGGAAGAAACGTTCGTAGGCTTCCCGCGATTTCTCGCCCAAGGATAAGGTAATGGCACAATCCGGGAAGGATTGCCGGATGGCGGCAACTGTCTCCACCATCCCCTCATCCTTCACCGCCGGCGCTTCGCCCCCTTGCAGCACAAAGGTACGGAAGCCCAACCGATAGCCTTCATGGCAACACGAAAGAATCTCCTCCTGCGCCAGCTCATAACGGACTATGTTCCGGTTCTCCTTCCGTATGCCGCAATAGTAGCAGTTATTGCGGCAACGGTTGGTTATCTCAATCAGTCCGCGAATGAAGATTTTATTGCCAAAGCGAGCAAGCGCTTCTTCCCGGGCAAGCCCTTGCAGGTAGGCTGCAAGGGCTGTGTCCCGACAAAGAAGCAAGGCTTTATACTCTTCGGCATCCAGCCTGCGATTGCTCCGCAGTTTGTCAATCAAATGCTTCATATAAACGGACAAAGGGCTAATACGTCTCTTTTCTCTTTGCCAACTCCTGCGTCAGCTGGCGCTTTCCGGCAGTTATTTCATTATGCGAACATGGCCCGGTAATACAACCGCCCTCGCAAGCCATCACTTCAATAAATTGCCCCGGAGCCTTGCCCGACTTGGCGTAAGCACGCAACGCACCGATAGCCTTCTTATCCAGATTAGCCACTTGTACGGCATTGATTTTGTCTGCCTCTTCCTTCAGATAGGCTTTCACGGCACCCATCACGCCTCCTGCCTGCGCAAAACCATGCGCCTCGCGCACGGAAGTGAAACTCATGGAATAGGGCTTTGCCTGCTCCATCTGAATATCCAACCCGGCAAGCACGGAAGCCACCTCCTCGAAAGTCATGATAAAGTCCACCGCCTCGTCGCGCTGCGCCTCTTTGCGCTTGGCAACGCAAGGACCTATGAAGACCACCTTCGCATCCGGATACTTCTCTTTAGCAATGCGGGCAGCATAAAACATCGGCGAACCGGTGCCCGACACGTAAGGCTTCATGGCAGGAATATGCTTGTTCACCAATTCTATATAAGACGGACAGCAGGAAGTCGTCATAAACTTCTGACCCTCCTCCAGCTTCTCAATCAGCTCGTGCGCCTCGTTGCTGACGGTATCCATCGCTCCCTGAGCCACCTCGATGACATCCGTAAAACCGACTTGTTTCAATGCGCCATACACTTGTTCAATAGTCGTCTTGAACTGCCCCAGGATGGACGGAGCCACGATAGCCACTACCTGCTCACCCTTGCGGATTCTGTGCAACACGTCGAACACCTGCGATATTTCGAAAATTGCTCCGAATGGACATGCATTGAGACACTTTCCGCAATAGATACATTTGCTTTCGTCAATATGCTCTATCCCCTTCTCATCCTTACTGATGGCTTTCACGGGACAAGCCTCCTCACAAGGTACGGGAATATAAACAATGGCATGGTAGGGACAACTCTTATGGCAGATGCCGCAACTGATACACGCATCATGGTCAATCCATGCCTGCCCGCTCTCCTTGACGTGCACTGCCTTCTTGGGACAATTCACCTGGCAACTGCGTGCCGTACATCCGCGGCAGAGGTTCGTAATCTCGTAGTTAATCTGCACACATGCCGAACAAGCTTCGTCAATCACACACATGATGTTGTCTTTCGGCCTGCCATTTTCCGCTCTGTCCAGTGCACGGGCAGCGTACTCCGACAAGGGGGTCAACTCATCCGTCTCATCCTCCATATCGAGTCCCAGCAGCGGCAATGACTTGTATTTCCACACCGCACGCTCTTTGTGCACGCAGCAGCGTCCCGCATGCTTGGACCGTCTCGGACTCAGTTCGATGGGCAGCCGGTCTATTTTATCCACAAGTTCGTTGTTATTCCACAGCTTTACCAGTTCCTTCAGCAATCTGTGGCGGACAATCATAATGTTGCTCGTAAATGCCATAATTTTTAAAATCAGAATTAGTTAGTTCGGTAACGGTTTGCAAAGATAACGATTGTTTCACAAAAAAGGCTTAACTTTACACCCCAAACAGTATAAATACAACCGATATGTTTACCATAAGAAAAGCAACGACAGCAGACTGCGCACTGATTCAGAAACTTGCGCAGCAAATATTTCCCGTCACGTATAAGGATATCCTTACTTCCGAGCAGACCGACTACATGATGGAATGGATGTATTCATTGGACAATATCCGTAAACAAATGGAAGAGGAAGGCCACGTCTATTTCCTGGCTTACGAAGAATGTGAAGCGGCGGGCTATGTGTCCGTACAGCAGCAAGGAGAAGATTTATTCCACCTGCAAAAGATTTATGTGCTCCCCTATTACCAGGGTGCACATTGCGGCAGTTTCCTCTTTCGCGAAGCCATCAAGTACATCAAGAAAGTGCATCCCGGCCCTTGTCTGATGGAATTGAATGTGAACCGTAACAACAAGGCACTGCAGTTTTACGAACATATGGGAATGCGGAAACTCCGTGAAGGGGATTTCCCGATAGGAAACGGATATTACATGAATGACTACATCATGGGACTGGAAATCTGAGTCCCGGCATTAAAAGCCCTCCAAAAACTAAAGGCTGCGCAGTTCATTACGAACATTGCGCAGCCTTTAGTTTTATCTTTCGTTTCCGATTACTTCGCCACCTTTTCAAGCCATTTCAGCATGAACAGCATGGTGAACATGGAAATGCAGCACGCTACTACAAATACCGTCCACGTCATCCAGATAGGAATACTTTCGTAAAGGATAGCACCGATAACGAGCAACTGATTACCAATGGCAGTAGCGCCGAGCCAACCGCCCTGCATGATACCCTGATATTTGGGAGGAGCCACCTTGGACACGAATGAAATGCCCAACGGAGAAATGTACAATTCGGCAACAGTCAATATCAGATAGGTAACCATCAGCAACAGCGGAGTCACTTTCACCGGAGAGGTACCCAGAGCGATAATATCCTTGTGCATCGGCAAGTTGCTTACATAAGAACCGATAGCCATTATAAGGAAGCCAGTGGCAGCAATACCCATACCGATGGCAATCTTCCGAGGAGTGGAAGGCTCTTTACCTTTGGCACGCTGTGCTGCAAAGACAGCCATGATAACCGGCGTCAGAGACACCACAAAAATCGGATTCAAAGACTGGAACAGCTCAGCGGAAATAGCCATGCCGAACAAATTCAAATCTGTATATTCCTTGGCAAAATACGTCAGTGTCAACCCATTCTGATGGAACGAGAACCAGAAGAAAATTACCACACCGAATACGGCAAACAATGCATACATGCGCTGTCTTACCTCTTGTGCGCTCATCTCCACTATAGTGGCGTCGCCCGCTTTTGCAGCCACCTTCTTGCTGGGATCGGGGAATTTCTTTCTGTTGATGACGAAAATTACCAAAGAGAGAACCATAGCCAGGATAGCTACACCGAACGCATAGTGGAAACCGGTAGTAAACACGTTCAGATATTCATTGGCAAATACCGTCATATCCGTTACGGGCGTTCCGGAAATAGTGGCTTTGGCTGCCAGTGCACTATAAGTGTCCACAGCCTCAGGAGTCAGCGTTCCAGCCAGATGTCCGTGGCAAAGGGCAGGCAGGTCGGCATCATAATTGTAGCCGAATGTGGACAACCACCAGTTACGCACGCCTACTGCGGCAAACGGAGCAAAGATGGCACCTACATTGATGAACATATAGAATAAGGAGAAACCGGAATCGCGCATGCTGGAGTACTGGGGATTGTCGTACATCTGCCCTACCAGCGCTTGAAGATTTCCCTTGAAAAGACCATTTCCGAAAGCAATGACAAACAAGGCTGCACAAGTAATCACCAGAAACAAGGTCTTATTGGCAACCGGTGTAGGAGACGGGATGGCCAGCATCAAGTAACCTACCGCCATCAAGACAATACCGGCAAAGATGGTACCTTTGTAATTACGGGTTCTGTCGGCAATAATACCACCTATCAATGCAAGAATGTAAATAGAAAAATAAAATGTTGAGTAGATCAAACCTGCCTCTTTTCCATCCAGTCCGAACTTGGCTTGCAAAAAAAGTACAAGAATGGCCATCATGGTATAAAAGCCGAAACGCTCGCCCAAATTAGCAAAGGATGCGGCAATCAGACCTTTAGGGTGTTTGTTGAACATAAAAATTAGTTTTTAGAATTAGTAATTGGATTGATTTCTTGAATAATTCCTGCAAATATATAAATTCTATTGAAGATTTCCTTATAAAATTAAAATATCTCGGCAGAAATAGAAGATTTATTCATTAAAAAGAATACAAACCTCTGCATGCACTTCCCTTACCAAATCCTTCGGATCCAACTTAAGCTGCAAACCGCGTTGTCCGGCACTGATATAGATATACGGAAACCGCAGGCACGTTTCATGGATATAGGTAGGGAAAGGTTTCTTCATGCCGATGGGTGAACACCCACCCCGGATATAGCCAGTCAGAGGTAAAAGTTCCTTAACCGGGATAAGGTCACATTTTTTGTTTCCTGACGCTTTTGCCGCCAGCTTCAAATCCACTTCGTGCTCACCCGGGATGACACAGACAAAATAACCGGATTTATCACCGTGAAGAATCAGCGTCTTGAACACGCAATTGATGTCCTCACCCAAACTGGCAGCTACATGCACTGCACTTAAGTCGTTCTCATCCACCTCGTAGGGAATGAGCTCATACGCAATCTTGGCCTTGTCGAGAAGCCTTGCTGCATTCGTCTTATTGATTTTCATAATATTCTCTATGATGAGACAATTATCACTTGATATTCAATTCTTCACGCAGGAACTTAGGCGTATAGCCTTTCTTGCTTTTAGCAACCTCTTCCGGGGTTCCGCAGGAAAGGAGTTCTCCCCCTCCCTTACCGCCTTCTGGCCCCATATCGATGATATAGTCCGCCATCTTGATGACATCGAGATTATGCTCTATGACGATGACGGTATTCCCTTTGTCTACAAGTTTGTTCAACACGTTCATCAAAACGCGGATATCTTCGAAATGAAGTCCGGTAGTAGGTTCGTCAAGGATATACAGAGTCTTGCCCGTATCACGTTTGGAAAGTTCCGTAGCCAACTTCACGCGCTGGCTCTCACCTCCGGAGAGCGTGGTGGAAGACTGGCCCAACTTGATATAACCCAATCCCACTTCCTGGATAACCTTAATTTTGTTCAATATCTGAGGCACATTCTCGAAAAACTCCACCGCACGGTTGATGGTCATATCCAGCACATCGGCAATGGATTTTCCCTTAAAACGCACTTCCAGCGTCTCTCGGTTGTAACGCTTGCCGTGACATACCTCGCATGGCACATACACATCCGGCAGGAAATTCATCTCAATGCACTTGTACCCATTGCCTTGGCAAGCTTCGCAGCGTCCGCCACTGACGTTGAAGGAGAAGCGTCCCGCCTTATATCCACGTATCTTCGCTTCGGGCAAGCCGACAAACAGATTGCGGATATCGGAAAACACACCGGTATAAGTGGCAGGATTGGAACGCGGCGTTCGTCCCAAAGGAGACTGGTCCACATTCACCACCTTGTCTATATATTCCAGCCCTTCAATACTATCATAGTCCAAAGGATCCTGCAGTGAACGATAGAACTTCTGCGAAAGAATAGGCTGCAACGTCTCGTTGATAAGCGTGGACTTGCCACTGCCGGAAACACCGGTAACGCAAATCAGCTTGCCCAGCGGGAACTCCACATCCACATCCTTCAGATTATTACCTTTGGCGCCACGCAGCCACAGACTGTGTCCATTGCCCTCGCGACGCTTGGCAGGCACCTCAATGGCACGCTCACCATTCAAGTATTGGGAAGTCAGCGTATGCGTCCGTAGCATTTCACGGGGAGTACCGGTAAAGACAACATCCCCTCCCAGCCTACCGGCTTTCGGCCCCATATCAATGACATAATCGGCGGCGAGCATCATATCCTTGTCATGCTCCACCACAATGACGGAGTTGCCAATGTCACGCAGTTCCTTCAAAGAGTGTATCAAGCGCTGGTTGTCGCGTTGGTGCAGGCCGATACTCGGCTCATCCAATATATACAGCACATTCACCAGCTGTGAACCTATCTGTGTAGCCAGGCGGATACGCTGGCTTTCACCACCGGAAAGGCTGACGGAACTACGGTTCAGCGAAAGATAATCCAGACCTACATCAAGCAGAAATTTGAGCCGTGTACGGATTTCCTTCAGGATTTCACCGGCAATCTGCCGTTGCTTGCTACTAAGATACGGGTCTACGTTTACCAGCCAGTCATACAGCTCATTGATGTCCATCGTAGACAATTCGTAGATGTTCTTGTCGTGAATGCGGAATGAAAGCGCTTCCTTATTCAACTTGGCGCCATGACACTCCGGACAAACGGCAGTCTTGGCAAACTGGTCCGCCCACTTCTGTGCCGTGGCAGAAGCATCCTTCTCCTGCAGCATCTGGATATACTTTACAACCCCCTCAAACGTCACAAAATAATCGGAAGAGGTGCCTATCAGTGAACTCTTTATCTTGATACGCTCGTCCGAGCCGTAGAGAATCTCGTCGATGGCATCCTCCGGCAAGTCTTTGACCGGTGTTTTCAGCGTCGCTTCATATTTCTCCAGCAAGGCGGTAATCTGCCAGAAAATCATGCTGTTCTTGGCTTTCCCCAACGGTGCGATGGCACCTCCGGCAATGGAGAGCTCACGGTCGGGAATCACCTTGTCAATATCAATCTGGCTGACCACCCCTAACCCCTTACACTTAGGACATGCACCTTGCGGCGAATTGAAGGAAAAGTTGTGCGGCGCCGGTTCCCGATAGGACAACCCCGTCACGGGACACATCAGCCGTTTGCTGTAATGGCGCACGCTATCCGTCTGCGCATCGAGTATCATCAGCAATCCGTCACCTTGGCGCATGGCAGTGGCCACGCTGTTCTTCAGGCGTGTGTCATCCTTGTCCGTCACCACCAGCTTGTCTATCACCACCTCCACATCATGGTTCTTATAGCGGTCCAGCTTCATGCCTGGCAAGGCTTCGCACACCTCACCATCCACACGTACGTAGAGATAGCCTTTCTTGCGCACCTGCTCGAAGAGCTCCTTGTAATGCCCCTTACGGCTGCGCACCAGTGGAGCAAGGATATAAATGCGTTTTCCTTTGTAATCCTTCAGGATAAGATCGAGTATCTGTTCCTCGGTATACTTCACCATCTTCTCGCCGGAGAGATAAGAATAAGCCTCTCCTGCACGGGCATACAACAAACGAAGGTAATCATAAACCTCTGTCGTTGTACCCACCGTGGAACGTGGATTCTTATTCGTGGTTTTCTGCTCGATGGAGATAACCGGACTCAGTCCCGTTATCTTATCCACGTCCGGACGTTCCAAATTTCCCAGGAAGTTACGGGCATAGGCTGAAAAGGTCTCGATATAGCGGCGCTGCCCTTCGGCAAAAATAGTATCGAATGCCAAAGAGGACTTGCCGCTTCCGCTCAGGCCTGTAATCACAGTCAGGCTGTTACGGGGAATCTCGGCATCGATATTCTTGAGGTTGTGCACGCGCGCACCATATACATTGATATATTCTGTTTCTTCTTGCATGTTGATTTATCCTATCGTTTTAACTGCAAAAATAACTGTTTCCCCCCGAATATCAGCCGAAAAGCGCTATTTTTCAGTTTTGAAATGCACAATATTATTTCTTAACGCAATCCTTTGGTTTGAATGCCACAATATTCGTACCTTTGCAGCTACTTTGGGAAATTGTAAACATAAACCAACGATTACTGAATGAAAACGATTAACCGCATTATCTGCTCCCTGCTGCTTGCCAGTGCATGCAGTATCGGTGCAATAGCACAAGAGAATCAATCTTATTTTCTGCATACTATCGAAAAAGGACAAAGTCTCTACTCCATCGCCAGCATGTACGGCGTCAGCCAGTCGGACATCATCAAACTGAACCCCGGCAGTGACGAGAAAATATTCATCGGACGCACATTGCGTATTCCACGCAGCGCTGCCAACATACAAAAAGAAACATACCATACCATCGAAACCGGTGAGACCCTTTACCGACTGACCGTGAAATACAATGTATCTGCCAAAGCCATCTGTGACGCCAACCCGGGACTGAGCGCCGAGAATTTCCGTATCGGACAAGTAATCCGTATCCCTTCCACAACCGAGCCCCAAACCATGGTCCCGGTTGAGACACAAAGCAGCACTGTGGTTGCCAACAACAATATTCTCGGCCCCGTAGAGTCACGATGCCGTGACATGCATAAAGTGAAGCGGAAAGAAACCGTATTCAGCATCAGCCGTGAATACGGCATCAGCGAAGCCGAACTGATAGCCGCCAACCCGGAATTAAAAGGCGAAAACAAAATAAAGAAGGGAACCTTCCTCTGCATTCCCTATCCCAAAGCACAGACGGAGCAAAATATCCAGTCGCAGGCAATACCTACCGACAGCGAGCTGTTCCGTGAAAACCGGAAAAAGACAGAACGCTTCAGCACCATCAAGGCTGCCGTCATCCTTCCCTTCCTGGACGGGGTATCAAAGAGCGAGTCTTCCCGTATGGTGGAATACTACGAAGGCCTGCTGATGGCCGTAGACAGCTTGAAACGTACTGGCACTTCCATTGACTTGTACACTTACAATTCTGGTCCCGAAAGTGCCTCGCTGAACTCCATCCTGGGCAAAAGCGAGATGAAAGACATGGACATCATCTTCGGGCCTCTGTACCAACAGCACATCAAACCTCTGGCCGAGTTTGCCAAGAAACAAGACACACGCCTGGTGATACCATTCACATCGAAAGACAACACGGTATTCCAGAATCCGACGGTCTATCAGATAAATACCCCCCAATCCTATCTGTACTCCGAGGTGTACGACCACTTTGTGCGCCAGTTCCCCAATGCCAACGTCATCTTCATTGAAGCCAGCCAGGGCACCAAGGACAAGGCAGAATTCATCAAGGGACTGAAAGATGAACTGCGCAACCGTTCCATCCCGATGAAGAGCCTGAAAGAGGATGTCACCGTAGAATCCCTGAAAACAGTATTACGCACGGACCGTGAGAATATCTTTATCCCCACATCCGGCAGTAACCTAACATTGATTAAGATACTTCCCCAACTGACGCTGTTGGTACGCGAGCAACCCGAAAGCCGTGTCCATCTGTTCGGCTATCCGGAGTGGCAGACCTACACCAAAGACCACTTGGAAGCCTTCTTTGAACTGGACACCTATTTCTATTCCTCTTTCTATACCAACAACCTGCTGCCTGCCGCCATCAACTTTACCAAAAACTACCGCAGATGGTATGGCAAGGAGATGGACGAGCGCTATCCCAAATTCGGAATGCTGGGCTTCGATACCGGTTATTTCTTCCTGAAAGGACTTGCGCGCTATGGCTCTTCTTTCGAGAAGAACATGCAGGGACTGGATTTGATTCCCATCCAGACCGGCTTCAAGTTCCAACGGGTAAACAACTGGGGAGGCTTCATCAACAAGAAGGTGTTCTTCGTGCACTTCACCAAGAACTTTGAGCTGGTGAAGTTGGACTTTGATTAGGGATTAAGGATTAATAATCTGATAATCCACTATATAACTATTAACTTGTAGCTTGTAACTTATAACTTATAACATGAACCTGAGAACAATCATCATATTCGCCCTGCTGGTGTGTGCATGTATATTGCCCCTGCATGCGCAGGTGGGCGAGCAACGCCACAACTTCGCTGTGGGCGTCAATGGAGGCATCAATCTGAATAGCGTAAGCTTCTCTCCCTCTGTCAAGCAGAAGAATCTGATGGGTATCAACGGCGGTGTAACAGCCCGATACATTTCCGAAAAATACTTCAGTATGATTTGCGGTGCACAAATCGAGCTGAATTTCTCACAACACGGTTGGGACGAGTATTACGAGGACTATCCCACACTGAGCTACACCCGCACCATGAACTATGTGGAAATACCGTTCCTGGCACATCTGGCATTCGGCAAGGACCGCGGTTTGCAATTCTTCATCCATGCCGGTCCGCAGATAGGTTTCCTGCTTGGCGACAGCGAAAAGATAGACGGCGACTGGGACGGCACTGTAGCAGAATCCTACACCAACATCACCGTGGAACAGCACGGCAAGGCCATAGACAACAAATTCGACTACGGCATTGCAGGCGGAGCAGGCATAGAGCTGCGCACCAAGGCAGGCAATTTCATCGTAGAAGGAAGATACTACTATGCTTTATCCGATTTCTATGGCAGCACCAAGAAAGACTTTTTCTCACGCTCCGCACACGGAGTCATTACGGCCAAGATAACTTATCTCTTCGACTTGAAGAAGTAATGCTTGTAGGGAAACACCCGTTTCACTCGTAGGAACGACTATCTCCTCTAATGGGAACAGTATAATGGGAACGGCTGAACCCCAAGCAGAAACGATAAAAAAGGCAGACCACGTATCCCGAATGAAATACGTGGTCTGCCTTTTGTTATTATCAAGTAGATAAACCTTCTTATCTTCTTAAACGGTCTGCAGCCTTCACCATCACCTCATCTTTGTAGATGGCACGGAAGGCCAGATAGTTGAGGATGATGGCTACCACCGGAAGGCAAAGCGCCCATCCAAGCTGGAAAGCCGTGGCATCCAAATCGCCCTTCAAAATAAACATAAATACGCAGAAGGCTATGTAGTAACCTATCAGCAGGATGCTGCTGAAAATCGTCATGCGTATTTGTAACATACGGTTACGGAAAAGGAATATCGTACAGAAGGCAACAAGTGCACTGAGCAGCAATATTCCGAACAAGCCCCAAGTAGACTGAAATCCTCCGTCGGCCAAAGCCACTCCCAGAGGCTTGAAAACATGCGCCGTCACTCCGTCCGCTCCGATGAACTGTCCTACGGGCATGCAGATGGCCACAACCAGCAGGACGGTTACCAACAACAAATAAACAGATTGAATACGCTGTATCATTACTGCAATTTTTCTTTTTCCTTAGCCGGATTGCGATAATAAATCTTACCTTCCACATACTCTTGTGTTGCAATCAATGTCGGCTTCGGCAGTTTTTCGTAATAGCGGGAAATCTCAATCTGTTCCCGGTTTTCGAACACTTCTTCCAGATTGTCATTGTAAGAGGCAAACTCAGCAAGCTTTTTGGAAAGGTCGTTCTTGATTTCCACACTAATCTGGTTGGCACGTTTTCCGATAATCGCTACGCTTTCGTATACATTACCGGTATCCTCACACAACTCCATCATATCACGGGTCACCGTAGTAGTAGGAGCATTTGTCTTTCTGTAATCCATAAATTTATCTATAGTATTAATTACAAATTATTAATTACTAATTACTCTTGTTCTTCGCCTCCCTCGCCCAGCATTTTCTGTGACTCCTTGAAGATTCGGTCGGCTTCCTTCGTATACTTGCTTTCAGGGAATTCGTTTTTAAAGGCATAACATTCATCCACCGCTTCACGGTAACGTTCGGCTCTTCTATCTTCCACACTATACACAGCCAACTCATACTTGGCACGCAAGATAAGAATGGATAAATCTTCACGTAGGTTGGTATAGGGATAATCCTTCAAAGCATTCTGCGCAGTGATAACGCAAGCCTGATAGTTGTTGCCCAGATAATTACCCATATTATAATAAAGTTTTGCAGACAGATACTCCTTCATCACCAGCTTGTCCTGCAAGGCAAATATCATGTTCTGCGCTTCTTCTTTCTTGGAACTTTGCGGGAAGTATTCCATAAACATCTGCAACTGCTGGATGGCACTATACGTACCGGATTGGTCCAAACGCGGCTCCGGAGTATCCAAATATAGAGCTTTACCGGCATGGAAACGTGCCAGTTCAGTGAATGTGCCGCGGGGATAAACGTTGTAGTATTGAATGAAAGTCTGCGCAGCAGTCTGATAATCCTTTTGGTTATAGTAACTCATGCCCAACATATAGAGGGATTCCTCTGCCTTATCAGTACCTTTGAGAATGGCAATCAATTCGTTGAGCAAAGTGGCAGCACGGTTGTACTGGCCTTTTGCGAAGTAATTTTTTGCCGCTTCGTACTTGTATTCGTAATCTGTGCTTTTCAGCAATTTGTTGTATTCTCCACACGAGGAGAGCAGCAATGCTGCAAGCAGAGTTATTAGGATGTTCTTCTTCATTACTTTTGTTCAAATAATGCGCAAAGATAGGGGTTCGCATCGAATAAAGCAACGATACGAGCCTTAATTTTTCAAAAACCAGACGAACGGGCAGGAATTAGGGATGAATGGTGAAAGATTAGGGATGAGGACTATGCAGGTTGATAGCACAGTCACTAATCACTAATCCCTAATCCTTCCTCCCTAATCCTTCGTTTTCACAGTTTATAGAGTTCGCTTGCCGCCAGCAAATCGACCTTTTTTTCTGTCAATACACGGATACAGTTATCCATGTCGTTGGGACGAATGATGACATTGGCCGTTTCACCATTGGCAAAGGAATACATGTACTCGATGAACACGCCTTCATCGGAGAGGAAACGGAGTACTTTCGCCAATGAACCGGGGATATTGGGACAACTGATGCCTACTACATCCGTTACGTTCACTGCGAAGTGATTATCTTTCAAAGCCTTATATGCTTTATCCGGTTCGGAAACAATGCCACGAAGGATACCGAAATCGGCATTCTCTGCAATACATAGAGCAGAAAGGTTGACACCTTCTTTTGCAAGAACTTCAGTCACCTCTGTGAGGCGACCGGACTTGTTCTCCAGAAAAATGGAAAGTTGTTTTGCTACCATAGGTTTATTTACGATTTGACAATTTACGATTTACCATGTACAATGTACAATTTGGCGATTTACAATTTGCGGTTGTCGATAACGCGCTTGGCTTTACCTACGCTGCGCTCAATACTGCGTGGTTCTACCAAACGGACATCTACGCCGAGACCGAGTACGCTCTGCAGGCGGGCCACAAGCTTCTTCTTCAGAGCCAGCATCTTGTTGATTTCGTCGGAATAGTATTCGGGACGAACTTCAACCTGCAACTCCATGGTATCGGTATTGTTCTTGCGGTCTACCAGCAAGAGGTAGTGAGGCTCGAACTCCGGCATTTCGAGGATAACGGACTCTATCTGCGTGGGGAACACGTTGACACCACGGATAATCAGCATGTCATCACTACGTCCCAAGATGCGGTCCATACGAACCAGTGTACGTCCGCAGGAGCACTTATCGTAGTGCAGGGCGGTGAGGTCCTTGGTACGGTAGCGCAACAGCGGCATCCCCTCTTTGGTAAGGTGAGTGAACACCAATTCGCCGGTCTGACCAGGAGCAACCGGCTCGAGGGTCTTCGGGTCTACAATCTCGGGGAAGTAATGGTCTTCATTGAGGTGGGTACCGTGCTGGCACTCGCATTCGTAACCTACACCGGGACCGGCAATCTCACTAAGCCCATAAATATCAAATGCCTTGATACCCAGCTTGGTTTCAATATCCCGACGCATACTTTCGGTCCATGGCTCGGCGCCGAAGGCTCCCACTTTCAACTTAAACTCTTCACGGGGAAGACCGGAGTCTTTGATGGCATCTGCCAGATAGAGGGCGTATGAGGGCGTGCAGCAAAGTACGGTAGAACCGAAATCATGCATCAGTGTAATCTGCTTCTCCGTATTGCCGCTGGACATCGGGATGACGGAAGCGCCGATATTCTCGGCACCGGCATGCGCACCCAGTCCGCCGGTAAAAAGTCCGTAACCGTAGGACACCTGGAAAATATCCGAGCTACCGGCACCATAGGCGGTAAAGGCCCGTGAAAGGCATTCGGACCATGCTGAAAGGTCTTTTCGGGTATAGCCTACCACAGTGGGTTTTCCGGTTGTGCCGGAAGAGGCATGAATACGCACAATCTGGCTCATAGGTACGGCACAGAGGCCGAAGGGATAATTGTCCCGCAAGTCGTACTTGGTAGTAAAAGGCAGTTTTACAATATCATCTATACTGTTTATGTCATCGGGAGTAACTCCCAGTTCCTGCATTTTCTTACGATAAAAAGGAGTGTCATGATACACACGCTCCACAGTCTTTTTGAGACGAATGCTCTGGATTTTACGAAGGCTTTCGCGATCCATGCATTCGATGCTTTCATTCCAAATCATGTTCTTCGTTGTATTACAATTATTAATGGTTGTTATCAATATAGCTGCAAAGTAAACAAAAAAATTTTGTTTATCTCAAAGATTTTACCGAATATTGCCACTCCTAAGAAGAGAAAATGAACAAATTCGAACTGACATCCGCTTACCAGCCCACCGGTGACCAGCCGGAGGCCATCGCACAGCTGACCGAGGGCGTGCGCGAGGGACTTCCCGCACAGACACTGCTCGGTGTCACCGGGTCCGGAAAGACATTCACCATAGCCAACGTCATCGCCAACATCAACAAGCCAACGCTGATATTGAGCCACAACAAGACGCTGGCTGCCCAGTTGTACAGCGAGTTCAAGGGATTCTTCCCGAACAATGCCGTGGAATACTATGTGTCCTACTACGACTACTATCAGCCCGAAGCCTACCTGCCATCATCGGACACCTATATAGAAAAAGACCTCGCCATCAACGACGAGATAGACAAGTTGCGCCTTGCCGCCACCTCTGCCCTGCTTTCGGGCAGGAAAGATGTAGTGGTGGTATCCTCCGTTTCGTGCATATACGGCATGGGGAATCCGGCGGACTTCTACAACAACGTCATCGAAGTACAGCAAGGCAAGAATTTCAGTCGCAATGTCTTCCTGCGACGCCTGGTGGACAGTCTTTACGTACGCAACGACATTGACCTGAACCGCGGCAATTTCCGCGTGAAAGGCGATACGGTGGACATTTATCTGGCTTACGCCGACAACTTGCTGCGCGTCACCTTTTGGGGAGACGAGGTAGACAGTATTGAGGAAGTGGACCCTATGAGCGGCGTTACCGTCGCCAAGTTCGATGCCTACAAGATTTATCCCGCCAACCTCTTCATGACCACCAAGGAAGCCACGTTGCGTGCCATACACGAAATAGAGGATGACCTTCACAAGCAGGTGCAATGGTTTGAAAACGAAGGCCGCCCATTCGAGGCCAAACGCTTGCAGGAACGGGTGACCTATGATATGGAAATGATACGCGAATTGGGACATTGCTCCGGCATTGAGAATTATTCTCGCTACTTTGACGGGCGTGCTGCCGGTACCCGCCCCTACTGCCTGCTGGACTTCTTCCCCGAAGATTTCCTGATAGTCATTGACGAAAGCCACGTCAGCGTCCCGCAGATACGTGCCATGTACGGAGGTGACCGCGCCCGCAAGATAAACCTGGTGGAGTACGGATTCCGCCTACCGGCTGCCATGGACAACCGCCCGCTGAAATTCGATGAATTCGAAGAGATGGCCAAACAAGTGATTTACGTCAGCGCCACACCGGCAGACTATGAGCTGATGAAATCCGAAGGCATCGTAGTAGAACAAGTCATCCGCCCGACGGGACTGTTAGACCCCATTATTGAGGTGCGTCCCAGCCACAACCAAATAGACGACCTGATGGAAGAAATCCAAGTACGCATCGAGAAGAACGAGCGTACCCTCGTCACCACCCTCACCAAACGAATGGCTGAAGAACTGACGGAATATCTGCTGAACAACAACGTGAAGTGTAATTATATCCACAGCGACGTAGACACTTTGGAACGTGTGAAGATTATGGGTGACTTGCGCGAGGGCGTTTACGATGTACTTGTTGGTGTCAACCTGCTGCGTGAAGGACTCGACCTGCCTGAAGTCTCTCTCGTTGCCATTCTCGATGCAGACAAGGAAGGTTTCCTTCGTTCCCACCGCTCACTGACACAGACTGCCGGACGTGCCGCCCGTAACGTGAACGGTATGGTCATCATGTATGCCGACAAAATAACGGACAGCATGCAACTGACCATCGACGAGACCAACCGCCGTCGCGAGAAGCAGTTGAAGTACAACGAAGAGCACGGCATCACACCACAGCAAATCAAGAAAGCAAAGAACCTCAATGTGTTTGCCACCAACGAGGCTTCCGGCGAAGCCGTCCTCAGCAGCGAGAAGTTCACTTCCAGCACTCCCCGCCCCTATGTGGAACAAGAAAGTACATCTACGATGGCTGCCGACCCTATAGTACAGTACATGAGCCGCAAGCAACTGGAAAAGAGTATCGAACGTACCAAGAAGCTTATGCAGGAGGCTGCCAAGAAACTCGATTTTATCGAAGCCGCACAGTATCGGGACGAGGTGCTGAAGATGGAGGAATTGCTGAAAGAAAAAGACGAGTAAGGGATTTCACCTCTTTTTCTCAAACTATACTCCCCTCCTTTTGTTATTCTATGAAACAGAGTATTAATTCATAAAGACAAAAGCGAGATGAATAAACCAATAAAGACAATAGCTGTTGCACTGGCTGCCATAGCCTCCATGAGTGTGCAACAAACAGAAGCGTGTACCCGAGCCACCTACATCGGTCCTGACAATACAGTCATTACAGGACGTACGATGGACTGGAAAGAAGACCTTATGAGTAACATCTATGTATTCCCACGAGGCATGCAAAGGGCAGGCTACAACAAAGGGAATGCAGTGAACTGGACTTCCAAGTACGGTAGCGTCATTGCCGCCGGTTATGACATAGGTACCTGCGACGGTATGAACGAGAAAGGTCTGGTTGCCAGCCTGCTCTTCCTTCCGGAGTCCGTTTACCACCGCCCGGGAGACAACCGCCCGATTATGGGCATCAGTATCTGGACGCAATACGTACTCGACAATTTTGCAACCGTACGCGAAGCTGTGGATGAACTGAAAAAAGAATCCTTCCGCATTGATGCACCAGACCTGCCCAACGGAGCCGCTTCCACCCTGCATCTGGCCATCACAGATGAAACCGGAAACACGGCTATCCTGGAATACATAGACGGAAACCTTGAGATACATGAAGGCAAGCAGTATCAAGTAATGACCAACTCTCCCAAATATGAACTCCAGCTGGCTATCAACGACTATTGGAAAGAGGTAGGCGGACTGAATATGTTGCCGGGAACCAACCGCTCCAGTGACCGCTTTGTACGCGCATCGTTCTACATCAATGCCATTCCGCAAACAGCGGATGCAAAGATTGCTGTACCCAGTGTATTGAGCGTAATGCGCAATGTTTCTGTACCGTTCGGTATCACCACACCGGACAAGCCCCATATCTCCTCCACCCGTTGGCGTTCTGTATCCGACCAGAAGAACAAAGTATATTATTTTGAGTCCACACTGACCCCTAACTTGTTCTGGCTCGACCTGAAGAAAATCGATTTTAGCCCGAATGCAGGAATCAAGAAACTCTCACTGACAAACGGAGAAATCTATGCCGGAGATGCCATAAAGGATTTGAAAGACAGCAAAGGATTTGTATTTCTTTTCCAGACGCCGGTAATGTAGCACAGCTCCTACACATAGCCCCTCAATAATGGATGCTTCCCACTTCTTTCTATAAGAGAAAGCAGGGAAGCATTTATTTTTCTCATTATTTTTGTGTACGTTTGCAGATACATACTCAATGCAGCAATTTACATGGAATTATTAGTATACAAAGCCTCTGCCGGCTCAGGCAAGACCTTTACGCTGGCTGTGGAATACATCAAGCATTTGATAATCAATCCACGCGCCTACCGGCAGATACTTGCCGTAACCTTCACCAACAAGGCTACGGCAGAGATGAAGGAGCGCATACTGACACAGCTTTACGGTATCTGGAAGGGAGCACCTTCTTCCGAAGCATACTTGGAGAGAATTAAAAATTATAAATTAAAAATTAAAGAAGAAGGCGGGGACAGATTGACGGACGGGGAGATTCGTCAACGGGCCGGCATGGCACTGCAATACATGCTGCATGACTACAGCCGTTTCCGCGTGGAAACCATCGACTCCTTTTTTCAATCTGTGATGCGCAACCTTGCCCGCGAACTGGAACTGAGTCCTAACCTGAACATAGAGCTGAACAACAGTGAAGTGCTGAGTGATGCCGTAGACAGCCTCATCGAGAAGCTTACCCCCACTTCTCCCGTGCTGGCATGGCTCCTGGACTACATCGACGAGCGCATCCGCGACGACAAACGCTGGAACGTATCGAATGAGGTGAAAAGTTTCGGACGAAACATCTTCGATGAAAGCTACATAGAACGCGGCGAAAAACTACGGCAATGCCTTCGTACTCCGAACACGTTGAAACTCTACCGGGATGTGCTGCGCGATATGGAAACCGAGGCTCTGGAACAGATGAAAAGTTTCTACGACCAGTTTGAAGGCGAACTGGAAGGGCATGCCCTCACTCCCGAAGACTTGAAAGGAGGTGCCCGAGGCATCGGCAGTTACTTCCGCAAACTGCGCGACGGCAGACTGTCTAACAAAGATGTGCTGAACGCCACCCTGCAAAACAGCCTGGCAGATGCAAAAAACTGGGCAACGAAAACATCCTCACGGAAGGACGACATCATCTGTCTGGCAAAAACCAGCCTGATACCTCTACTGCAGGAAGCCGAAAGAATGCGTCCGCAACGCAACCGCACCCTGAACAGTTGCCGTCTCTCGCTCCAGCATCTCAACAAACTACAACTCCTCAACCATATTGACGAAGAGGTACGTACACTGAACCGAGAACATAACCGCTTTCTACTTTCGGACACCAACGCCCTGCTGCACAAATTGGTGCGCGAGGGTGACTCTTCGTTCGTCTTCGAGAAAATCGGCGCCAACATACGCAACGTCATGATTGACGAATTCCAGGACACCAGCCGCATGCAATGGGACAACTTCCGCCTGCTGCTGCTCGAAGGACTTTCGCAAGGAGCCGACAGTCTGATTGTGGGAGATGTGAAGCAGTCCATCTACCGCTGGCGGAACGGGGACTGGGGAATACTGAATAGTTTAGGCAATGAAGAATTGAAAATGGAGAATAGAGAATCAAGTTCTCCATTAAACAACTTCCCCGTCCGTGTGGAAACCCTAAAAACAAACCGACGTAGCGAAACTAACATTATCCGTTTCAACAACCAAGTATTTACCGCTGCCATAGACTACCTCAATGCGCTACACCTGAACGAACTGAAAGAGGACTGCCTACCCCTAAAACGCGCTTATGCCGACGTAGTGCAGGAATCGCCCAAGAACACGGAGTACGGCTACGTAAAAGCTGCCTTCCTTGAACCGGACGATGAACACAACTATACAGAGCAGACCCTTCTCGCCTTAGGAGAAGAAGTACAGCGGCTACTGGAAGAGGGCGTAACACTGAATGACATCACCATCCTTGTCCGCAAGAACAAGAATATCCCACCGATAGCCGACTATTTCGACAAAGAACTGCATCTCTCTGTCGTGTCCGACGAAGCTTTCCGTCTGGATGCCTCCCTTGCCATCTGCATGCTGATGGATGCCCTGCGCTGCCTATCGAATCCGGAGAACAGGATTGCGGAGGCTGCACTGATGGAGAATTACAAATTACAAATGACAAATGACGAGCAACCGAAATTCACAACAGCCACTCCCCTTCCCGAAGCCTTTACCTCCCGACGGGAAACGCTGCGCCTGATGCCTTTGTATGAGTTACTGGAAGAACTGTTCAGCATCTTCGGCATGAGCCGCATTGAAAAGCAGGATGCCTACCTCTTCTCCTTCTTCGATGCTGTGACGGAGTATCTGCAAAGCAATTCTTCCGAACTGGACAGCTTCATCCGCTACTGGGACGAAACCCTTTGCAGCAAAACCATCCCCAGCGGTGAGATGGACGGCATACGCATCTTCTCCATCCACAAGTCCAAAGGACTGGAATTCCATACCGTACTGATTCCCTTCTGCGACTGGAAGCTGGAGAACGAAACCAACAACCAGCTGGTGTGGTGCGTCCCACCGGAAGAGCCTTATAATGCCATCAGCTTAGTACCGGTGAACTATTCCACCACCATGGCGGAATCCATATACCGGCAGGACTATCTGCACGAACGTCTTCAGCTGTGGGTGGACAATCTGAATCTGCTGTACGTGGCCTTTACCCGTGCCGGCAAGAATCTCATCCTCTGGAGCCGGAAGGAACAGAAGGGAACCATGTCCGAACTCCTTGCCAACACCCTGCCCCACATAGCCAAAGACGGAGCAGGCAGTTGGGACGAAGAGGCTGCCATATACGAGAACGGCAGGATTTGTCCCTCCTCCGTCCCCGTCTCACAGCATGACGCAGACAACCCTGCTGATGACGAAGCCAAACCTCTATGCTGCGAACGTAAACCTCTATACTGCGAACATAAACCTGAGGTTTATGAACAGCAACCGGTCAACAGACTTTCGCAAAAGCCGGTCAAACTGCCCGTCCACATGGAGAGTATGCTCCACGACATCGAGTTCCGGCAATCCAACCGTTCGGCAGACTTCATAGCAGGAGTAGACGAAGCAGAGTCCAGCTGGCGTTTCATCAACCGGGGACGTTTGCTGCATACCCTATTCTCCGCTATCGAAACCGAAGAAGATATTGACAATGCCATCAGCCAGCTCGTCTTTGAAGGAGTAATTGGACGGAGTGAGACGGAAAAAGAAATACGCGACCTCACCGAACGCGCCTTCTCCCTGCCTCAAGTCAAGGACTGGTATTCGGGGACGTGGCGGCTGTTCAATGAATGCGACATCATCTGGCAGGAGAACGGCGAACTGCGGACACGCCGCCCGGACCGTGTGATGATGCGTGGTGAAGAAATCGTAGTGGTAGACTTCAAGTTCGGAAAGCCGAATAAGAAGTACAACAAGCAAGTACAGAGATACATGCAACTGCTAGTCCGCATGGGGTATGCCGCAGAAAATATACGGGGCTACTTGTGGTATGTAGAGGAGAACAACATAGAACCGGTATAAACTCACTCTCCATCCACTATCAATTATCAATTATCAACTGAATTATGAAAACATTTCTCCAACTGGTCGCCCGCGACCTTTACGCCAAAATAGGAAACGACCTCTCGCGCACCGCCATCGTTTTCCCCAACAAACGTGCCAGTCTGTTCTTCAACGAATATCTGGCAACTGAAACGGACCGCCCTTTGTGGTCGCCTGCCTACGTCAGCATCAGCGAACTGTTCCGGCAACTCTCTCCATTGAAGTCCGGCGACCCTATCCGCCTGGTATGCGAACTGTATAAGGTGTTCTGCGAAGAGACCCGCAGCGAAGAAACTCTGGATGACTTCTACTTCTGGGGAGAACTGCTCATCAGCGATTTCGATGACGTAGACAAAAACCTTGTAGATGCCGACAAACTCTTCAGCAACCTGCAAGAACTGAAGAACATTATGGACGATTACGACTTCCTCGACCAAGAACAAGAAGAAGCCATCCGCCAGTTCTTCCAGAACTTTTCCATAGAAAAGCGCACGGAGCTGAAAGCCAAATTCATCTCCCTCTGGGATAAACTGGGCGACATCTACCGCCACTACCGCCGCAATCTTACAGAACTGGGCATCGCCTACGAAGGCATGATGTACCGCAATGTCATGGAGCAACTCGACACCGACCGACTGCGCTACGACCGCTATGTATTTGTCGGCTTCAACGTGCTGAATAGAGTAGAAACCCGTTTCTTCCAGCTCTTGCAGGATGCCGGGAAAGCAATGTTCTATTGGGATTACGACGTGTTCTACACCCGTCTTCCCCTTGAGCAAAAGCCGCCCTATACCCACGAAGCAGGCGAATTCATCCTCCGCAACCTAAAGCTGTTTCCCAACCAACTGCCCGAAACTTCTTTTGATGTACTGCGGAAACCCAAGAACGTACGCTTTATCTCCGCTTCTACCGAAAATGCACAAGCCCGCTACTTGCCGCAATGGATTAGGGGGAATGAAGAATTAAGAACCCCTTCTTCATTCAAAGACACTGCCGTTGTCCTTTGCAACGAATCCCTACTGCTTCCCGTCCTCCACTCCATTCCGGCAGAGGTAAAGAACGTCAACATCACAATGGGATTTCCCCTTGCCCAAACTCCGGTGTACAGTTTTATCAACGCCCTTGTAGAGCTACAGACTACCGGCTACCATGCAGGTACCGGACGATACATCTACGAAACCGTAATCACGCTGCTGAAACACCCTTACACCCGGCAACTTTCCCCCAATGCCGAAACACTGGAAAAACAGCTTACCCGGGACAACCGCTTCTATCCCCTTCCCTCGGAGCTGAAGCAGGACGCATTCCTTGAACAAGTCTTTACACCACAGAACGGCATCGCCGCCCTATGCAGCTACCTCACCGAACTGCTTCGCGAAGTGGCCGTCCTCTACCGCCAGGAAAAAGACGTGGAAGACATCTTCAACCAGCTGTACCGCGAGTCTCTGTTCAAAAGCTACACCCTCGTCAACCGCCTGCTCAGCCTGATAGAGACCGGCGAATTGAGTGGTGTGCGCACAGACACGCTGAAGCGACTGCTGAACCGCTTGCTTACCTCTGCCAACATTCCCTTCCACGGAGAACCCGCCATCGGCATGCAAGTAATGGGGGTGCTGGAAACGCGTAACCTCGATTTCCGTAACCTCATCATGCTCTCCCTCAACGAAGGGCAATTGCCCAAAGCCGGAGGCGACTCCTCCTTCATTCCCTACAACCTGAGGAAGGCCTTCGGCATGACCACCATAGAACACAAGAATGCCGTCTATGCCTACTACTTCTACCGCCTCATCCAACGGGCAGAAAACGTCACCTTATTATATAACATCTCTTCGGACGGACTGAACCGCGGGGAGATGTCCCGCTTCATGCTGCAATTCCTGGTAGAGTCGCCGCACAACATCTCCCTTGAGTACCTTGAAGCCGGACAATCTCCACAACAAGCCCTGGAAATTGAGATTCACAAGACACCGGAGATGTTGCAACAGATGTTCGACGCCTACGACATCCACCGACGTCCCAAAGCGTTCTTCTCCCCCTCTGCCCTCAATGCCTATCTGGACTGCCGGCTGAAATTCTACTACCGATACGTAGCCGGCCTGAAGGCTCTCGATGAAGTAAGCGCCGAAATAGACTCCGCCCTCTTCGGCACCATCTTCCACCGTTCTGCCGAACTGGTGTACAACGAACTGACAACCAACGGACGGGAAATACGTAAAGAAGACCTGGAACAGTTACTGAAAGACGATGTCCGCCTGCAAGCCTATGTGGACAATGCTTTTAAAGAAAAGTTCTTCCATGTGCCCCTTACGGAGCAACCGGAATATAACGGTACGCAGCTTATCCATTCCAAAGTCATTGCCTCTTACCTGCGCCAGCTTCTGCGCAATGACCTGCAATATGCCCCGTTCCGTATGGAGGGTATGGAACAGGACGTCAGAGAAATGATGGAAATAGATACTCCGCAAGGAAAGCTTGCCTTACAGATAGGCGGTACCATCGACCGCCTGGACAGCAAAGGAGACACGCTACGTATCGTGGACTACAAGACAGGCGGTACTCCCAAGACTCCTGAAAATATAGAACAACTGTTTACTCCCGCCGACAACCGTCCCAACTATATTTTCCAGACGTTTCTGTACGCCGCCATCCTCTGCCGCAAGCAATCGCTGAAGGTAGCCCCTTCCCTACTTTACATCCACCGGGCAGCTTCCGAAAGCTACTCCCCGGTCATCGAAATGGGAGCGCCGCGACAACCCAAGGTACCGGTCAACAACTTCGCTTTCTTCGAAGACGAGTTTCGCGAACGGCTGCACGGACTCCTGCAGGAGATATTCAGCCAAGAAGAAACATTCAGCCAAACAGAGGATACCCGGAAATGTGAATATTGCGATTTCCGCAGTCTGTGTAAGAGATAAAAAAACAGACCATCCGTTCATAAGAAACAGATGGTCTGCACGACCGTAACAGACGGTCTATTTGAGTCTGACGGATGGTCTGTTTTACTTCAACGGACCATCCGTTCTATTTTCTTCGTTATCACTTCTTCACCGGAATAGAGAAGCTGAATATGGAGCCTTCGCCTTCCTTGGAAGTAAACCACAGTTTACCGCCATTCTTCACGACAAAATCCTTGCATAGCAACAAGCCCAGTCCCGAGCCTTCTTCGTTGTTCGTGCCGAACGTGCTGAAATGCGTATCAGTATGCAACAACTTCTTCTGCCCCTCCTCGCTGATGCCACAGCCATAATCCTGGACGCTGACAACTGCCATACCATCTACTTCCTCCATCTTCACCAGTACCTCTGAGTTCTCCTTACTGAACTTAATGGCATTACTCAACAAGTTACGGACCACTGTCTTCAGCATGTCAATATCAGCGTTGACCATCATTTTTTCCGGTTTCATCTCGTGGATTCTTATCTTCTTCAGGCTTGCCACCATACTGAAAATCTCAATGACACCGTCTGTCACTTCGACGAGGTCCACATCCTGATAAACCACGTTCAACTTACCGATTTGACTCTTTGTCCATTTCAGCAGGTTATCCAGCAATGAAAACACATCCTCCGTAGTCTGATTAGCCATCGTCAGAAGCTCGTACATTTCGGCGCCAATTTTCTCAGATGGCAAGTTCAATATCAGCATATTCAGCACCATTTTGATGGATCCCATCGGAGAACGTAAGTCATGGGCAATCACCGAATAAAGCTTGTCACGCCCGGCAATAGTACGTTGCAGTTCTTCCGTCTTACTCAAAATCAACCGTTTGGCAGCTACCAAAGATATTTGGTGGGTAACACGGATAATCAATTCCTCCTTATTGAAAGGCTTAGAGATGAAGTCATTCGCGCCAACCTGAAACCCCTTCACAATATCTGCCGTACTATTCAGTGCGGTCAGAAAGATGATTGGAATATCAGCTGTATTCGGATTTGACTTTAAATGTTGAGCTACTTCAAAACCACTCATGTCCGGCATCATTACGTCAAGCAAAACCAAATCAGGATTTTCCTTTTCCACCTGTTCCAACGCTTGCCGCCCGTTACTTGCAGTAGCAATCGCGAATTTCTCATTTGTCAAAAGCACTTTCAACAATAAAACGTTTGACATCACATCGTCAACGATGAGAATCTTGTATTCGGAAGGATTTATTTCCATGTTCATCTTTCTATATTGTTTTTCCCGTTATCAAAATTACTATTTAGTTAGGAACGATATTCCTTAAAATACTCTATTATATACTGTAAACCCTCTTCCAGCTCTATAGTCGGTTCCCAGCCCAACTTTTCCTTTGCCAGAGTGATGTCCGGCTGACGCTGTTTGGGATCATCATGAGGCAGTGGCTTGAAAATCAGTTTCGACTTGGAATTCGTCAGCCTAATGACCTTTTCCGCCAGTTCCAATATGGAGAATTCATTCGGATTTCCCAAGTTTACCGGACCGATAAAATCGTCCTCCGTGTTCATCATCCGCACCATACCTTCTATACAGTCATCTACATATTGGAAACTTCGCGTCTGATTACCCGAACCGTATATCGTAATATCCTGGTTCTGCAATGCTTGAACCACGAAATTGGAAACCACCCGTCCGTCATTCGGCAACATCCGAGGACCGTACGTATTGAATATACGGATAATCTTGATCCGCACTCCATTCTGGCGGTGATAGTCCATAAACAATGTCTCGGCACAACGCTTCCCTTCATCATAACAAGAACGGAGGCCAATTGGATTTACATTTCCCCAATAACTTTCCACTTGGGGATGAATAACGGGGTCACCGTACACTTCGCTGGTAGAAGCCTGCAATATCTTGGCATTCGTCTTTTTGGCCAGTCCCAGCATATTGATGGCGCCCAATACAGAAGTCTTGATGGTTTTAATGGCATCATATTGGTAGTGGATGGGAGAAGCAGGACAAGCCAGATTATAGATTTCGTCCACATCTGCCTCATAAGGGGTTTCCACATCATGCAGTACAAATTCAAAGCGGGGATTGCTCTTCAGATGAGTGATATTTCCTTCCGAACCGGTGAAAAGATTATCCAGACAAATCACCTGATGCCCGTCGTTTATCAATCGGGTACAAAGATGAGAACCTATAAAACCAGCACCGCCACTAACCAAAATTTTCTTCATGTAATGTTTTTTATAGTGCCTTAAAGCACATAGGACCTATTCTGTTTGTTTTGATGCTGACAAATGTAGGCGATTTGACTAAATTATGCAAGTTTGCAACGAAATATTTCACTTGTTAATGAATATAAAGAGGCAGATTAAAAAATCCACCCCTGAAATATTCATTTATTTATCCGCCACATACTCTTCTTTCTTATCCGGAATGCTGAAGTTCTTGTTCGCAAACAAGTCTGCCAGACCCGAAATTTGCTTTAAACGCAACACTTCGTCGCGATCCATTCCGATATTCTTCATTATCCATTCATCAGACATACCGGCTCTGTCCAATTCCGCAACAATATGGCACATCAACTCGATATTATGCGTACCACGGGCACGATTATGACGGATAGTGGACGCCATACGGTTGGAAAGTTCCTTGTCAATCACGACCACGGGAAGCAACCCGTTTTCGCGCTGATAAATTCTTTTGGATGTCTTCAACACCTGATAACGGTGGTAACCGTCCACCAGGATGTAGTTATCCTCTTCCTCATCATAGTAACAGACACAAGGCATGGTGAAACCATCTTCCCAGATGGAAAGCTCCAGAAGCTTCATTTCGGGCGGTGCCACTACATTCGGATTGTAATCGTTTGCTTGTATTTTCTCTATTGGAATTGCCTTTACATTATATACCGGACTTTTATCTACGCTCATAACATCATATTTTTGAATTGTTCCATTATCTTGTCTCTTTTGTATGCCTCTTCCTTGTTCAAGGCAAAACCCATGTACTTGCAGGCATGGTCATTCTTCAGGATGCATATGCACATCCGCTTATAAGTGGGAATTTCCCGGAATTCCGCGATGTCAATATCATCCAGATAATCCATGCGCACCGGCTTCTTGTTTGTCTTGTAATTCGTGGTATTTATCACTTCAATGGACACTCCTGCATCCCTCAGCTTCTGGATGGTCTCGTCAGCCAGACAGCCCCCTTTTGTACGCCAGAATTCAATGCTGACGGTAAGCTTTTTCAAGTAGTTCCTCCGGGTCTCTTCCGGCAAGGTGGAAAGCAGGAACTGCATAAAGCCTTTCCACGTATACCCTTCGGGCAGTCGGACCGTCTGCCACCCCATAGCACGCGTCCCTCCGTAAATACCGGTAAAGTTCACCCCGTTGACCCGCCCTATCATTCTTCCCCAAGTATTCGGGTCGATGACACGATACAGCTTCAGGCTCTCTTGTGCCTCACAAAGAAAAGGGCTTGCCACACGCTGGCGTTCGATATTGACTCCGGCTTTATAATATAGGTCATACAAATGGTTATAGTCAAAGCCGAATTTGCCATTGGCCGTCCAGATATCCGTCGTCTTCCAATCATAAATGGGATAAGCATTGAAAATGTCATTGCCTATCTTCGAGGTCCAGCGGTAATTGTGGTACATCTGATACTTCCGGTTCAGATGGATGCTGCGCCAGCGGTTAAAACTCTCTTGCGTACGGATGCCTATGAGAAAGCAGGCACGCACTCCATCCTTCTTCTCATGCAGCCATTTGGCAAAGTGCATCTGGAACTCATAATCCCACATTTCGGGAGTGTAGAAAGGAAACGTCTCTTTAGTGAGGCAGCCTTTCGGCATCTTCCTTACCCAAATGTCCTCCAAATCCTCCTGCCACGGACGCCAGTAACTCTGGTACATCGACGTACAAGTCGTTACACGGAAAGGCACACAAACACGATACACCTCCAATATATCCTTATTCGCCTCCAATACCCGGTCCACATAATCAATGGTCATGCTGTACTGTATCTCATAGTCCATATGGAATACACACAGTTTACGGTTCAGCCGGTTCCGGCGGATATAGTCTATGCACAAATTCAGCAACACTCCACTATCTTTTCCTCCCGAAAAAGAGACGCATATCGTGTCAAATTCCCTAAAAATCACATCAAGACGTTCTTGCGCCAGTTCATACACATTTTTGGGTGCAGCCATAATTATCAGTTTTTCTTCATTTTCACATAACGGGTCCATACCTTGTCTTCCAAAAAGCCCAGCTCGCTGAAGACATCCCTATCTTCAACAAAGCTAACAGCCGTCAGACTACTCTCCTCGCCCTGCTTCTCAAGTACCTTTTCCAGAAGCAATTTTAGCGTGTCAACATTCCTTTCCTTAATATAATAGTTGTTGATGACACATTCATACTTCTTGTGCTCCACCGGCACAAAACCTACAACATGTTTATTATCCAGAGCAACAAACCACTCGTACTCTTCCGATGTCCGGAAAGGGTAATTGTAGTTCTGTTTCAGCACTTCCGGGCTCATAACCAAAGGGGCTACAAGCTCGTACAGCTTTTTATCCGTACCATGTAATTGCACTATCTGTATCATATCTACATTTATATTATTTGTAATTACGTGTTAAAGATAAAGCTTATTTACGACGGAATATTCTCCTTTTAAATAGATTTAAGAATATAGCCCTGCAATATAAAATATTAATAAATAAATATTATCCCCCTAATTTGTATATGTTGATTAATTTGGGTTTCTTTGCAAAAGAAAGTCACCCGAAGAGAAATAATGAAATATTTACTGCTTTTTATGACCTTTGCCAAGATAGGAATGTTCACTATCGGTGGCGGATACGCTATGATACCTCTCATTGAACGGGAAATCGTAAAAAAGAGATGGATGAGTAAAGAAGATTTCATGGAAATGTTTGCGTTGACCCAGTCACTTCCCGGTGTTTTTGCTGTCAATATATCCATATTCGTCGGCTACAAGCTGCATAAAGTAAAAGGTAGCCTGGTGTGTGCACTTGCCACAATCCTCCCCTCTTTTGTCATCATGATGCTGATAGCCATGTTCTTCGCTCATTTTCAGGACAACCAGGTGATGATACGCATCTTTAACGGTATCCGTCCGGCAGTAGTCGCACTGATTGTGATACCCTGCATTTCGGCTGCACGGGCACTGAAGCTGAAGTATTGGCAACTGGTGCTTCCAGCCATCGCCACCATACTCATCTGGCAATTCGGGCTATCCCCCGTATACATTGTCCTTGCAGGAATTGCAGGAGGAATGCTCTATACATTATGGTTAAAAGATAAACTGAGAAAATTACAGATATGATTTATTGGCAGCTGATATTGGTATATCTAAAAATCGGAATGTTCGGTTTCGGAGGCGGTTACGCCATGTTGTCCCTCATCCAATATGAGGTGGTGGACCACCATCACTGGCTCACCCTGCAACAATTCACGGACGTAGTGGCCATCTCGCAGATGACGCCTGGTCCGATAGGCATCAACAGTGCCACCTATGTGGGCTATGCAGTTACTCAAAGCGTGTGGGGAGCTGTCGTGACCACCATTGCAGTATGTCTTCCCTCGTTCATCCTGGTATTGCTCATCTCTTACTTCTTCGTGAAATGCAAGGACAACAAATACATCAAGGCGGCAATGTCGGGACTGCTGCCCATGTCCGTATCATTGATAGCTGCTGCTGCCCTATTGCTGATGAACAAGGAAAATTTCATAGATTACAAAAGCATACTTATCTTTGCAGCCGCTTTCGGCGTGACGTGGAAGTGGAACCTCCACCCTATCTTACTGATAATCCTTGCCGGAGTCGCAGGCTTCCTTCTATATTGAAGAAGCGGTAGAGACGGACACCATCTTGCGGGCATATGCCCACACCACGCAATAGGCAACCAGCGGTACGATGAACGCCCACACCATCGTCGTATGGTCTGCCACCAGTCCCATCAACAGCGGACCTACCACGCCTCCCACGGGAGACATCATCAGGAAAGAGGAAGCCCTCTTGGTATGGTTGCCCAGCCCGCGCAAGGAAAGTGCAAAAATCGTGGGAAACATAATAGCCTCAAATGCATATCCGCACAACAGAGCTGCAAGCGACACCATTCCTACATCCAGCAACACCAACAAGGTAGTCATCACAGTGCCCGTAGCACAAACCAGCAACATCTTCTCGGCACGCACACGTCCCATAATCCAGCTACCGGCAAAACGTCCTAACATAAATAATCCCAGTCCACCGAAAGAAAGCACTACGGAAGCTTCGCGGGCATTCATCCAATTCTGCTCCACCACGTAATTGATGAAGAAGCTGTTGATGGAAATCTCGCCGACCTCATAGGCAAACAAGGCTATCAGCCCGAAAATGAAAAGCCGGTGTGACCACAATCCGACCTTATTACCAGCTTCGTCCACCTCCACACTATGTTCAATCTCGGGCAACTTGATTCTTGAAAAGACCAGCGCTACCAGCAACACAATTACCCCCATGCAGATATAGGGCAATGCGACATTACCCGAGCCCGTCTGCCCATCCTTCGAGAAGAGTAGCAGTCCAGCCAGTACCGGTGCACAGATACATCCCAGACCATTGAAGGATTGTGCGAAATTCAGTCGGCTGGCAGCAGTTTCCTTTGCGCCCAATTCTGTGGCATAAGGATTGGCGGCAGTTTCAAGAAACGTCAGTCCGCAACCTATCACGAACAATGCAAACAAGAAAAGATTAAAAGACAGATAATGCTGCCCGGGGATAAAGAGCAGCGAACCGATGCCGTAGAGCAACAGACCGAATACCACACCCCGGCGATATCCGAAGCGACTGATGAAAAGTCCTGCAGGAATGGCCATGATGAAGTATCCCATATACATCGTCATCTGTATAAAGGCCGAATGTGTCTTCGTAATATCCAGTATCTCTTGAAAGTGCTTGTTCAGTACATTCAGAATGGCATGGGCAAATCCCCACAAAAAGAAAAGAGAGGTAATCAAAATGAAGGGCACAAGGTATTGTCCGCCCACCAATGGTATTCGTTTCTGTTTCATAATATGATAATTCCAGACAATCGTTGCAAGGCGATTGATAATTGCGGGTGCAAAGATAAACAAAACTCCCGGTCTTTACCCAACATTTTCCTATTCGCTATTGTACGGAGCAACTTTTTCTCTAACTTTACTGCCATCATACAATGTTAAGCCATGAAAAATGCCATCCCACGATACAATTTCTACAAAACTAAGTACGGAAGCGAACTTCTGATAGATGTCGTTGATTTGCAGTATACCCGGAAATTCTTGACCCAGGGAAAAGTACATATTCTGACCTACTATGACATCACCTTCATCACAGAAGGAGAAGGAGAATTCACTATCGGTAACCGGACACACTTGGCAGCTCCCGGTGATGTATTCTTCTCCAAACCAGGTGAGGTGCGCAGTTGGGACACAGACCGTATCGGCAACGGTCATGCTCTAATTTTTGAGGATACCTTTTTGACCTCTTTCTTCAAAGACCCACTATTCGTGCAGCACCTCCCATTCTTCCGAATGGGAAAAATGGTAGACAAACTCCAACTGCCGAACGGGCTCTATGCACGAATACTCCAACTTCTGCACGACATAAAGGTCGAAATCGACTCTTTCCACCCACACGATACGGGCATATTACGCGCCTTACTTTACGAAGTCCTCATGCTACTCAACCGTGCCTACCGCACCTCTATCCCTCCGGAGACGGGTAAGGAGCCACATAAAGATATCAGCAGCTTCCACCTCAGCCGATTCTTCGAATTGGTTGGGGAGCACTTCCGGGAGCAGCATTCTGTACAATTCTATGCCGATAAACTATGCATCACTCCCAATTATCTGAACGAAATCCTCTCTTCGGCCATAAACATCAACGCCAAGCAGTACATACTCAACAAGGTTACAGACGAAGCCCAGCGTCTGCTCACCTACACCGACCTCCCCATTTCAGAAATAGCCTCCGAACTCCATTTCTCAACCGTCTCCTACTTTGTACGTAGTTTCCGACAATGTATAGGGTATACTCCCCTCGCCTACCGGAAAATGGAGAAACCGTGAAAAGTGACATATCCTCCTTCTTTTTTATTGTACAAAAGTTCCACTTACCGGCTATCTTTGCCCTTGAAACAATAACCCATAAAAAAAACAAACAATGAGAGATGCAGAAAAAACAGTAGGAAACATGATTGACAAGGAAAAAACCATCTTTGTCGGTTCGGTGGATGCCGAAGGCTTTCCCAACATCAAGGCCATGTTGCAAACCCGCAAAAGGGAAGGGCTCAAACACATTTACCTATCAACGAACACCTCGTCGATGCGCGTTTCGCAATTTCTCAAAAATAACCGGGCATGCCTTTACGTCTGCAACACACGCTTCTTCAAGGGCGTAATGCTGCGCGGCACGATGGAGATACTGACGGACAGCACCAGTAAGGAAATGATATGGCAGGAAGGCGACACTATGTACTATCCCGAAGGAGTGACTGATCCCGATTATTGTGTCCTGAAGTTCACTGCCTTCTCCGGTAGGTATTACAGCGGATTTAAATCAGAAGACTTCACGATAGAATAAACGGGCCATCCGTTCCAGTCCATCAGCAAGCAGAGCCCGGGGACAAGCGATATTCAGCCGGATAAAGCCCTCTCCACCGGGACCGTACATCGTACCGGAATTGACCATCAGATGCTGTTGTTCTTGCAAACGCAAGACGACAACATCTGAGCTGATACCGGAGGCACGGCAGTCTATCCAAACCAAATAAGTTCCTTCGAGTGGCAGCACGGGATATTGTGGTAACCGTTCCTTGAAAAAGCAGCAGAGGTATTCGTAATTCCCCCGCAGATATTTCCGCAAGGCATCGAGCCATTCCCCACCTTCGTTATAAGCTGCCATTGTGGCGATTACGCCGAACGGATTGACGTCGCATACCTCGTTGATATTGATGGCTCTGTCAATACGGCGGCGCACCTCTTCATCGGCTGCGATGATATTGGCGATTTGCAACCCGGCAAGGTTGAACGCCTTGCTCGGCGAAACGCAAGTGACGGAATTTTGCAAAAAGCGTTCGGACAAGGAGGCAAAGGGTGTGTAGTCATATCTTTCGTAAGTCAGTTCACAATGAATCTCATCCGCCACGACAAACACCTCATTCCGTAAACAAATATCACCTATATGCTGCAGTTCTTCCGGAGTCTAGACCCGTCCGACCGGATTGTGAGGATTGCACAGCAGCAGGATTTTTGCTTTCGGATCGGAAGCTTTCCTTTCAAGATCGGCAAAGTCGATTACGTAGCGGCCATCCTGATAAACGAGATTATTGGCAAACAACTCGCATCCGTCATTACGGATAGATGAGTAGAAACAATTATAGGCAGGAGTCTGAACGATGACTTTATCACCCGGCATGGCCAAGGCTTTGATAATGGCTGACAGAGCCGGCACGACACCACTCGTATAGATAATCCACCGGGAATCAACCTGCCAGCGATGCCGGTCATCGAACCACCGGACAACCGCATCATAATAGGCTTCGGGTACTTTTGTATAACCGAAAATACCGTGCGCCACCCGCTTTTGTAAGGCATCGATAATAGCGGGTGCTGTACGAAAATCCATATCCGCCACCCACATGGGCAGTACATTCTCCTCTTCGGGAGTATCCCATTTATAAGAATTCGTCCCGCGACGCGAGATGATTGTATCGAAATCGTATTTCATAATTTATAAATCCAGTTACCATCCCAAAGCCTCAACTCACAATCGGCAGGCGCCTTTATATTTTCGTCGAGAATGATTTCCCCATAGCTTTCGGCAGTGATACAGCCTGTCCGTGGATTCTTCACCCCGCCTATTGTTCCTTTGATGGTTGCCTGCACCGAACTATATTCAAAAGCCCGGTCGCAGTCGGGACCAAAGGTGCAATTCTCCAGTACGAGGTCGTGGGCATAGCAGAGCGGTTGCTCACCGGTTATATGGCAATTCACCAACCGGAGATTGTGCGAATGCCAGCCGAGATATTCGCCGTTGAGTTCAGAATCGTAGATTGTCACATTCTCCACCTCCCAGAAGGCATCCTTCGTAGTGATTTTGGCATTGCGCAACTCCACATTCTTCACATACTGGAAAACGTACTTGCTGTCGCTTTCCAATCCGTCTATGCGGATGTCGCTGCTGAACATGAACGGATAAGTTCCTCCATGCAGTTTCAGATTTTTGATATTCAGATTTTTACAACGCCAGAACACCTCATTGGCATCGTTTATCTCTACATTCTCTATTTCGATGTCGTGCATCTCGCGAAACATTTTGGGTGCATCGATACGCGTATCAGTCATTTTCAGATGGTCGGAATACCACAGTGCCGAACGCCCGCCGACATCGAAAAAACAACGGTCGATAACAAATCCGTGAACATGCCAGAAGGGATAATTTCCTTCGAACCGACAATCAACAGCTTCGATGTTGCTGCATTCCTTGATGGCTGATTCTCCAGCACGGATAACTACATTCTCCATACGTAAGTCATGCAATTCGAACAAAGGTCTTTCTCCGCCAAATGCTGTATTTGATATTATTTTCATCTTGTTTTCAATTTTATTATTCTATTCTCTTTATCAATTTTGCGGGGACACCACCTACTATTGTATTTGCTTCCACATCTTTCGTCACGACCGCTCCAGCTCCCACCACAGCATTGTCACCAATTGTCACTCCTTGAAGAATCGTTGAATTAGAACCTACCCAGACATTCTTGCCTAGTACAATTGGTGCCGGATAGGTAGTTTGGCGTTCAGCCGGAGGCAAACCATGATTGAGCGTTGCAAAGACTACATTATGCCCAATTTGGCATCCGTCGCCGATTATCACACCACCATGGTCTTGAAAATGACAGCAGGCATTAATAAATACGCCTTCGCCCACTGTTATATTCTTCCCGAAATCGGCATAAAACGGCGGAAATACCCGGAACGATGACGGAACTTGATAACCGAACAATTCGGATAGCAACTCACGTACTTCGTCCGGCGTATAGTATGCGGTGTTCAGCCGGAAAGTGATACGCCTGGCTTCACTGCTCATTTCGTCCATAAAACGGTGTATCTCCTCCGTATTAAGCGCTTGACGCGTCTTTACATATTCTTTAAATTCGTTCGTAGTCATAATTTCTCCTATTTAATTTTTATTACCAAATTAATGATAATGCAAAAATAGGCGGTATCCGTCATATGCCGTGTAGATAAATCCCCGGTATCTATACCCAAATTACGGATTATGCTGTCCCCTCCAGCTACTAAATCATAGCTCCATAAAACAAAAACTCCCGTAATCGCTTGAATTACGGGAGTGTGGGTGGTGTTATTTAAGTTTATCGTATTCTTCATCCGTCACCGGCTCTAGCCATTCATTAGAAGTATCCTCACCGGGAACTTCGAAAGCAAGATGGGCAAACCAACCATCAGAAGCAGCACCGTGCCAATGCTTCACATTTGCAGGGATATGGATAACCGTACCGGGTAGAATCTCTACTACCGGCTTGCCTTCTTCTTGATACCACCCACGACCGGCAACACCGATAAGCATCTGTCCACCGCCTTTAGTAGCACGGTGTATGTGCCAGTTATTGCGGCAACGAGGCTCGAAAGTGACGTTAGAGACGGAAACCTGCTCACGTGAAACGGGAGCAAGATAGCTGTTACCTATGAAGTACTGTGCGTATGCTGTGTTCGGTTCTCCAATGGGGAAAATCATTTCACGCTGGAACGCGGCTTTGGTATCTTCACCGGCGGTGTCCTCTGCCCATACGCCTTTGGCCAGATTAAACGCTGCCCACGCTTTGGGCCAACCGGCATAGAATCCGATATGGGTGATGATTTCAGCAATCTCCGTACGGGTGATGCCGTTCTTTTTTGCCGACTGAAGGTGGAACACGAGCGAATTATCCGTGATTCCTTGACTGATAAGAGAAGTTATAGTTACCAAACTACGGTCACGCAGACCGAGTTTGTCGGTGCGGCTCCAGACCTCGCCAAAGAGGACATCGTCGTTTAGTTCCGCAAATTTAGGAGCAAACTCACCCAACTGGGTGCGTCCTGCTGTCTGTACTATCTTTTCTTGTGCCATAACATTGAGTGTTAAAATGCTGAATACTGAAATTAAAAAAATCTTGTTCATAGTCGTTCTATTTATTGCATGAAGTTATTGAGCTTGTTAGCCGGATTAAGTGGCGTCTGGTCAGACAAGACCAATGATTTGACCATGTGCAACGTTCCTTGCTTGTATTTCTGAAAGTGTTCTGATGCAATATGTTTTTCATAAGCCGCATGGCTCGCATAGGTTTCGAGAATAGTCACCTTACAGGGATTCTCCTTCTCGCCGACCGCATACATAGTCAGTACGCCCGATTCGGTACGCAGAGAGATTTCGCCTACTTCGGTTGCGTATTTCATATACTCGTCGAGATACTGCGGATAAACCTCGATTTTCGACAACCGCACGATACCGTCAGCACTCATCGGCTCTTTGGCGCACATACCCGGCTGCTTATCCAGATTCAGGCATTTGCCGATAATCTCTCCCGTGGCAAGGTAGGAATAGGTCGGAAATTCAAACAATACGGGTTTCAGCTTCGTATAGTCAAGTTTCCCGTTATTATCAAGCACTTCAGGAGCAGCGTATGTATTGACTATCGCACAAATGAAATTGTCGAAACCTTCAGTTTCATAGATGTCTACCACCTCACACTCCATGGTGAGGGGTGATGCGTCTATAACGGGGGTACCGTTTTCGCCAATATGGTAGGCAAACACCTCCGACTTATCGACCGTCGCACCGCTTACACTTCCCACATAGTCAGCTTTCGGCAATATTTCACGACTCACTAGATTGACGGAAAGTCGTTTTGAGTCCTTTATCCCTTGATTAGTGTAATGGCTTTTACTCATGCTGATGAGTATCCGCTCATGTCCAATAACACCCGTATGCCCTACCACTAGCCAGTTTACTTTCCCTTCAACCTCCGCCCCAACAACCGTCATCGGCTTGGGATAGAGCGCCAACAGATTTCCGAGATTTTTCTTGTTCGTTTCCATTATATTGGGTTGAACGGTGTTCTCCTTTACGGGAATACTGCACGACATTATGACAAGCAGTGACAGAACTCCTAAAATTGTTTTTGCCATACGCTATATTACTCTATTTTTCTTGTTAAACTTCTGATGACAAAGGTACCGCGATAGCACAAGCGAAGGTGTATATGATTTACGGATATTTGTACCCGAATTCCCGATTATACCGCAAGAAAGTTCAAGTTCATCAGATGAGTATAGTAAGACTGGCAGAAATCCCACGAATAATCCCACGCATGATTTTTTTTTAATCGTTATTCTTGCCGATACAGAAAACAAAAAAGCTCTGAAATCCTTGAATTTCAGAGCTTTGCTTTAATTTATTATTTACTTTCGCGGTGCGTACGGCTCTAAGCCCAAGATATTCAAATATAATCAACTGTTATCACATTTTCATAAATAGCCGAATATTCAGGATTTTACGCTATTGATTGAGTACGACCGTACCCAAATAGTAAAGCCATTTTCGGGTACTTTTTCGGGTTTTCTATTTTTTACTATTGCTTCTTCTTTCTTCGGAAAAGGTGTCAAATTTAGACATATTTTCCTCTTTAACCGCATCCACTATTTTTATATACGGCTTCATTGCCTTGTAATCACTATGCCCTGTCCATTCCATAATAACGTTAGTAGGAATGCCCAGCCTTATAGCGTTGCAGATAAACGTCTTTCTTCCGCTATGCGTGGTAAGAAGTTCGCACTTCGGCAAAACATTTTCATAACGTTTGTTTCCCTTGAAAAACACTATTCTAACGGGTTCTTTTATTCCAGCTATTTCGGCGGCTTCTTTAAGGTATTCGTTCATTTTCGCATTACTGATAACCGGAAGAGCTAACCCTTTGGGGAAATGAATGTTTTTGTATTTGTCAAGTATTTGAAGTGCGTATTTGTTAAGCTCTATATGCAAACGGTCTTCGGTTTTCATAGTAACGATAGATATAAAAGGCTTGTTTGTCGTCCGTTTGACATCGCAGGGACGTAACCGAGCTACATCGGAATATCGCAACCCGGTAAAGCAGCAGAAGCAAAATACATCACGTACGCATGACAAAGAACTGCGGTTTTCCGGAAATTGATAGTTTAGAAAGTGTTGCAGTTCTTCCCATGAAAGGAAAATAACTTCTTTGCAGTCTATCCCCTTAAAACGCGGTTTATATTGTTCATGCAAAAGCCCATTATAGTAACCGTTGTTACAAGCCCAACGGAGAAACCAACGTACATAACTCATATACTTGCTTACGGTCGTATTCATTTGTCCCGCGTCTTGCAGGTATTTAACAAAGCCTTGTAGCTTTTCCTTTGTCAGTTGGTTAAGTATTTGCTGGGGCATATAAGCGTACAGATGTTTACGCAAACTGCTAAATTTCGTATAGGTAGCCGGAACCCAGTTATTAGCCGTACCAGCTTCTACTACAAATTTGTCGAAAACAGTAAAGAAGTCCGGCGTTACTTCCTTCTTCTTCCTTCCGGCGGCTTCATCGAAAGCCGCCTTAAACTCTTTCGCCGTTGGCGTTCTGCGGTTGTCGAGTTCAAACCGGGTTAAGACTTCTTCAACAATAGATGAAAGGTTTGTAAGAGCGCGATTTATTTCGCCTGCCGTTTGGTTGAAACTATTCTTTGCGCCGACTTTCACGCAGGCGTTATTATTATCCCACTTTTCCGCGTCTATTACATAGCCGGAACGTAAATCTACACGAATACCAGCAAAAGACACCCGTAAGCGTATAGGCACGTTTTCCGTAAGCCTATCCCCTTCCGTTCGCGGCGATAATTGGTACTTAATAGAAAACTTCATTATTCGATAAGCATTTTACCGCGCCCGGTTATAAGCCAGCGTGAGGAAATAGGATAATTAACGACCAGCGAATAAATCGCTTCTACTTCTATATTCTTGTAGCGTGATTGGTAGCCGGGCTTCGGAGAAACGCCATAAGTAAGCCGCATTTCCCTATAACGTGGCGCACTCAAATCGTAAAGCGTGCAAAACGCCTCCAACGCGCTAACCTTACCCAAACTAACAATCGCTTCAATAGCTTCAAAGAAACGACGGTTTATCCCATCGCTTATAGGCGAAGGTTTAGCTATTGTACGGGGCATAAATTCGCACGTTTAAGGTCAGACATCATTTTATTATATTCCCCTTCCGGTATTCGGGTACATTCATTCCCGGACAAATAGGCAGCTTCCAACGCGTCAAACACGACTGCTGGAATAAACGGGTACAAAGCCCGGTTACTATAAAACTTATCTACATTTACTTCTACCATATAGCTAATAGTTATTTTTGTTGATTTTTCAATTTAAGCGCGTTTCGTTCCAAAATGGTATAGTTGTAAGGCGAAAATAAAATAACGCGAAAATGGGCTTAAAATAGCCTTATTTTCGTATCACTTTAATACGGCGATTGTATGATATTATTATCATATAAGTACGTGCGTGTGATACTATGTTATGGAAGCCTTTTTAGAATTTCGGAACTTTACGACCAAATACTAAACGGCATTTGCACATCCAGCACGTTCCACCGTCTGGGCATTGGCTTTTTTGTTTAATTCCGTAAGGCTTTCTATTGTACGCTGCTGGCTTTCTATAATTGAAAGCAAACGCGCCTTTTCGCTATTGGCTTCTTCCAGCAACTTAGCCAACAGTTCGGAAGAAGGCAACCCGCCCGTATTTTGCCGTTGTTCGCCTTCCTTCTTTCCGTCAGACAACAACATTTCCCCCTGACCCAGCAAAAGCCAAAGCGGATTAAGTTCCGGGAAGTGTATGCTAATAGCTTGCATTTTATCCGGTTGAATAGACTTTTTTATAGACATAACATAAGAGGAAGACACGCCAATGCGCCTGCAAAATTCCCTTTCGCTAATATTCAGCGTATCTATAAATTGTTTAAGTCGCTCTTTTACACTTGTTTCCATAAACATAACTGTTTCTAAAAGTTAAAAATCGGCTTTCAGCTAAAAATATGAACACTTTTAGTTTGCATATTGTATGCTTTTACTATACATTTGCATTGTGTTAGTTGTTCAGTTGCAAAGGTAAGCAAAAAGCGAACACTTAGCAATGACAAAAACACGCTAATTTACAGAAATTTATAAAAGCTATATGATACATACAAGCAAATTCATTAACAAGAACTTCCGCATTAAAGTAAGCGGAATAGACAACGAAGGCAACCGCATTAACAAGCTGGTAGGCGTTAGCGGACTTCTGAAATTGATTGGCGAAACTTTAGCCGATAAGTTTGTAACACGTGCTTTAAAAGCAGGATTAGATAAAGTTAAGTGCTGCCTGCGTAGAGGGCTTCGCGTCACTTTCTATGTAAAATAACATAACATTCAGCTATATGGAGAAAGATTTTGAAAGCATTAGAAGCAAGGTTCAGAAACTACAAGCCCTTGCGGAACGCGGCGAGAAAGGCGAAGCCCTGAACGCAAAGCGTTTGTTAGACCAACTATTAGCTAAATACGGCGTTTCGTTGGAAGAAATAGTAGAAGCACAGGAAGAAAAACAGCAGTACACCTTCAACGTAAAGGAAAACGGGTACGGATTTACTTTGTTTACCCAGTGCTATTTCAACGTTACAAACGAAAAACGGATGAGCTACCGCCAGCGCAGAAGATACGTTACCGTTGAATTAACCAAAATGCAGTACGTAGAATTGCAGGCTTTGTACGATTGGCACTACAAACAGCTTACAAAGGACATGAAGCGGATGCAAAAGGAGTTTACGGAAGCGTACATACAAAAGCATAGGCTATTTGGCAAGCATAGTGACGACAACAACGAAGAAGAACGGGAATTAAGCCCGGAAGACATGCAAAGACTTTTGCGTATGCTTAACTACATGGATAGCATGGAAGATACCAGCTATTACAAGCAGATAGGTAACGCTTCTTCTTCCGATTAACGTATTACCTTAATACAAATCAGAGGAACTATATATAAGCCAGCGGAAAAGGAATCCCCTTTGTAAAGGCTATAAACCGATGACTGCGGAAACAGACCGCGCGCGGGACGCTACGGGCGTACGAAGGGCGAACCTTCCCCCGCGCACTATGAATTTTAAATTTTACAATTATGGTAGTAACAACAGAAAATAAGAAAAAAAGCAGGGGCTTCCTTAGCGGGTTGAACCAATTACGAGTAGGCGATTACAAAATAGCGGTAACGGAAATAAAAGCTGCTTTGGGCATAAATAACCGGAATAGCTTCTACGCATACCGGGACGGAAAGATAGAGCCTAAAGTAACGCAGGCTAAAGCCGTAGAAGGCGTATTCAACAAATACGGTATAACAGCCAATATTTGGGACGTATGAGGTTAAAGGTAGAACTAAGCAGACGGGAAACCGAGGTAGCGCACTTGCTGGCGTGGGGAGCTTCCAAGAAAGAAGTAGCGGACATGCTGTTTATTTCGACCCGCACAGTAGAGAACACAGCCCGGAACATCTACGCGAAAGTAGGCATACAGAAGGCTACAGAACTTTGCGTTTGGTGGTTCTGCACAAAACATAATGTTCCGGTAAGCCTTGACCCGTTGAAACGTACATTCGTAGCGGTAGCCCTTCTTCTAATTATACTCCCGAAGGAACTTACCGGAAACGGCGATTTTTTCAGAGTAGGAAGACGTGCGCAGATAACACGGATTGCCAAAACGACGGGAAGACGCAAAGGCGAAAACGATTATAACCCTTTTGAAGTTTGCAGTTATGACTAAGATTTTTAAAGCCCTCGGCATAGAATTTACGAAGCCGCTAAAGTGGTATAACTGGCTTACCCTTGCTTGGGTCGCCGTTTCCTTTGTCCTTCTAAGCATTGACACCGAAACCGCGCCTATATGGGCGGTATTCCTTGTAGTAGCGAATTTCGCCCTTTCGATAAAGGTAGCGGCAAAGACAGTGCCGGACATTAAAGACGACGAAAACAGTTAGACTATGGATGCTAAGAAAAGAATTATAGACCTTACGCTCGGCGAATTTCTGGACGCGATAGGCGAACGTATGGAAGTTTCAGCACAGAAACCGGAAAAGCCCAAATCGGCAAAGCGTTACGTGTACGGCTTGAAAGGGCTTGCAATGCTGTTGGGTTGTTCCAAGACAACCGCAGCGCGGTTGAAGGCTTCCGGACGGATTGATGAAGCGATAACGCAAGTAGGCGCGCTACTGATTATTGACGCTGATTTAGCGTTAAAGCTGGCAGCGGACAACAAAAAGAAATAACTTTTTAAAACACAGCTATATGATTAATAATATTTGGATTAACATTCCCGGCTTTTCTAAATACGAAATAAATAGGGAAAGCAGGCAGATACGAAGCTACTGCCGGGGAGTAGAACCGCGTATATTGAAACCATGCAATAATGCATTGATATTAAAGGCGGATAACGGGGAAAAATACACCGGAAGCCTTAAACGTTTCCTCTATTCGGCGGAAAAGAACATAGACCCGCGCGAGATTAGCCGAAAATACTGTATAGTTGAAACAGCCAGCGGGCAGATAGAACTAATAGACCGTAATACATTCCAAGAACGGATTAGGGAACGTTTGAGAAAGAAAAAAAGCGTTTCCAACATACAAGAAGAATATTTGAATGCCATCCAATTTTGCGCGATTGTGTTACAGGCATACCGAACGGGTGATTTTTCAATAGTAATAACCGAGATTGAAAGCCGTAAAGCAAAAGTTACGGAATACATCATCCGGCACAGAATAGCGGTACAGCCGGAACGCGTACGGGAAGTTTGGGAAGCCGTCTTAGACGTAGCCCTAAACTGCATCATAGAGAAGCGCACCTACATAGTAAACCTTACGGGCTACCTGAACAGCATAGCGCGCTCCTATGCAGCCCAAAAGAAGAAATTAGAGAAAATAACCGTAAGTCTTGACGCGGGATTTTATTCACTTCAAAAATATCAGTAATATGAGCAAAAAAGCAATCATCAAACGTTTAAGCCTTGCTAATTTCAAAGGCTTGCGTAACGTCGTTATAGACTTTAACGACACAGTTACAACCATCAGCGGACGGAACGGTACGGGAAAAACTACCATTATGGACGCTTTTACATGGCTTCTTTGGGGCAAAGACAGCGAAGGGAATGTAGATAGCAAATTCGGAATTAAGACCAACGACGCGGAAGGCAATTTTATTCCCGACCTTGAACACGAAGTAGCCGGAACGTTAGAAATAATAGATACCGAAACGGGAAGCGTTGAAACCGTAGAACTTCGCCGCGTATTGGTTGAAGAATGGAAAACAGAGAAGGGAAAGACGGAAAGGAAGTTAAAGGGACACCATACCGACTACTTCTATAACGGAGTCCCATTAAAAACAAAAAGCGAATACGACGAACGTATAAACGCGATTATACCCGAAGCCGTTTTCAAGATGATTACCAACCCCTACTATTTTCTTTCCCTTCATTGGACGGCACAACGTGAAATGCTTTTGCAGATTGCCGGGGGAGTAAGCTACGAAGACATAGCAAAGGGCAATACAGCCTTTGCCACTTTGATAGAACAGCTTAGCGGGAAAACCGTAGAAGACTATAAACGCGAGATTTCAGCGCAAAAGGAGAAGATAACGAAGGAACTGGAAAAGATACCTACACGTATTGACGAAATAACGCGCGCTACCCCGCTGACACCGGATTATGCCGCCCTTAATACCGAGAAGGAACAGCTTACAAAAGAATTGAACGACATAGACGAAGCCGCCGCATCAGCAGCGGAAGCCAACCGTATCGCCTATGAAGCTGCCGCTAAGGTACAAACCGCCATAAATGACAAACGTAGCAGCCAGCACGCTTTAGTATTTAATGCAAAGGAAACGGCAAGGAACGAAGCGTTCAAAAAGAACGAAACCTACAATAATGCCGACCGCAAGTTACAGCAGGTTATAAACGACGAACGCAGCGAAGCCAGCCGTTACCGTAGCGAATACGACCGTTTGACGAACGAGAAGAAACGGACGCAAAGCACGATAGAAGGCTACAAGCAAATGCAGAACGAACTACGCAAAAGATGGTACAAAGTAAACGCCGAAGAATTTACCGCTACGGAAAGCCTTGTTTGCCCGTTGTTCAAGCACGCTTGTGCCGACCCGGTAGCATTAGCAAAATATAATACCGACCGGGAAGCCGCTCGCGAAAAATTCTATGCAGACCGGGAAGAACGCCTTAACAAGATTAATACGGACGGTCAGCGATTAAACGAAATGATAACATCGCAGGAAGAAGAAGCCAACCGGATAGACAAAGCGTTAGCTGAATTGGAAGCCAGCCACACTACCGCCGTAACAAAGGCGAAAGAAGACCGCGAAGCGTTGCAAAAGGTTTTGAATGATAATCCACGCGTAAATACCGAACCGGATATTAACGGAGAAGACCTCCCGGAATGGGTTGCACTTGAAAAAGAAATAAAGGAACTTTCCGAACAGCTTCCAGCCTTCAACGCAGAAGACGCGGCAAGCAGAACAGAGATACGCCAACGGAAAGCCAACCTTACCGCCCGGCTTGATGAAGTAAAGCGTAAGCTAAACCTTCGCACCATTATAGAAGCCAACGAAAAGCGCATAGCCGAACTAAACGGGGAAGCCGCAAAATTGGCGCAGGAACGCGCCGAAATACAAGGATGCGAAATAGTAATAGCCGATTTGATAAAAGCCCGTATGACGGAAGTGGAACGCCGCGTAAACGGATTGTTTAGCCGGGTTCAGTTCAAGATGTACAAAACGCTCGTAAACGGCGAAAAAGAACCGGATTGCATTTGCCTTATTGACGGGGTAAAATACGCGGATAAGAACCAAGCCGGGAAAGTTAATGCCGGGCTTGACATAATAAACACCCTTTGTACATTCCACAACGTTAGCGCGCCTATTTTCGTGGATAACGCAGAAAGTATTAACGAGTTTATCCCGGTTGTTAGCCAGCTTATAAAGTTGGTAGTAACTACCGAAGACTTCAAAGTAGAATAACAGAACATTATTAACCATTTTAATAAACAAATTTATGGATACATCAAAGAAAATCACGTCCTACGAAGACGCTTGTAAAGTTTTGAACATTCAACCGATTAACGAAGAAGTGTTTAACGCTTTCCCGAAGGAAGACCAAAGAAGTATGTTAGCCTACCACAAGCTGACTGTAATAACCCGCGCGCTTAATAACGGCTGGAAACCGAATTGGGACGACCAAAACGAATGGAAGTATTACCCGCTATTCCGCTATGTAAATGCCGGGCTTTCGTGCGCGACTACGACTACCGCGGCTACGACTTCGGATGCGGCTATCGGCTCTCGGCTTTGCTTTCCCACGTCCGCGCTCGCGAAATACGCAGCCGAACACTTTGCGGACTTGTACCGTGACTATTATTGCTTTGCTTCGGAAAACGGAGAAACGCAACAAGCGGAAAGCAGCCAAGAAGAACCCCAAAGCGACTTTTTGAAGACCACCACAGAAGTAATGCAAAAGCATTTAGTACCATTCTGTAACGGAAGCAGTTCACGCGGTCTTATCGTAGTAGGTTGCGACACTGATACGAAGGATAAAAATGGCGAAGGAAGTACCGGAGTAATGGTAGGTTTTTGCGGAAATTATGGAGCCATAATAAAGGGATTGAAAGAACTTCTTACCGGAAAGCAGTCCGCGCCGATAGTAGAACGAGCAACCCGCGAAATAGCTTTTGAAAAGATGATTAAAGGTGGCGGAATAGACGACTTTTTAAAGGACATAATGAACAATAATTAACTAACGATAGTATGAATACCAACACTTTACCCGCTACCGTATTGGCAGCAAAAGAAAAGTTTGAATTAGCATGCAAAGACGCTTCGGCTTTGCAGATAGTAAGCAACTTCGGTGCGGCATTTACAGCCGTAAACGTAATAGCACTTCTTCGCGAAGCCATGACCGATGAAGTAATGGATAAGGTTTTCATGCCTTTGATGAACACGAAAATAGGATTTCTTACAGACCGAAACGGGCGTGCAAGAAGCGGCGGGCGCGCCCCGCTTCCTCTTTACACCCGTGACATAGTGCGCGATTGCATCATAGACGCGGTTACTATCGGCTTGCTTCCGACCGGAAACCAGTTCAATATAATAGCCGAAAGGATGTACCCCACTAAGGAAGGTTATACTTCGCTTCTTCGCAAGCTGGGCGTAAAATACTTCATTGATACCTCATACGACAAGGGGCAAACGCAGAACTTTGCCGAAATACCCTGCAAAATAAACTATGAGTATAACGGGGAGAAAAACGGCTTTAGCATTATTGCAACCGTAAAGAAGGATGATTACAGCAGCCACGACCAACTGCGCGGAAAAGCCGAAAGAAAGGCTAAGAAAGCCCTATACGAGTACATTACGGGGTGCGACTTCGGCGATGCAGACGAACAAAGCAGCGTACCGATAGTGGATGCGGTAGCCGAAGAAATAAAGGAAGAAGCGAATGCCGCGCCTACTATTGGGGTTATCGATGGGCAACCCATACAAGCCCAGCAGGGACAAACGGGCGGACAAACGGCGCAAAGCGAGCCAGCCAACCCGCCGCAAGCACGGGAAGGTCGCGGAAGTAATAACGCTAAACCATTGTTCTAAATATGGAATTAACCGTGCTTGGTTCGGGTTCAGAGGGTAACGCCTACGTTTTGCAAAATGCGGGCGAAGCCCTTCTGCTTGAAGCTGGAATACCATTCAAAAAGGTATTAGCAGCATTGGGCAACAACGTAAAGAAAGTAGTAGGCTGCCTCATTACTCACGAACACGGCGACCATGCCGGGCGTATTAATGAGGTTTTAAACTACGTTGTTCCGGTTTACGCTTCCAAAGGCACGATAGAAACCGCTAAGGTTAATTCTTGCTGGCGACCTACCCCCATAAGGATGGAAAACGGAAGTTACCAGCATTTACGGCTGGGCGGTTTTACTATCATTCCCTTTCCCACGAAGCATGACAGCCGCGAACCGTTGGGCTTCTACGTCTGGCATGAAGAAACGGGCGGCGTATTGTTTGCTACCGATACTTTCTATTTGCCTTGCACATTTGCCGGGTTGAACAACATATTAATTGAATGCAACTACGACCCGGATATATTGGAACGCAATGTAACAGAAGGTTATATACCGGAAGTATTGAAAGAACGAGTACGGAGAAGCCATTTAAGCTACTATACTTGTTTGGACGCGTTGAAGGCTAACGACCTAACACGGGTTAATAACATAGTATTGATACATATAAGCGAAGGGAACGGCGACGCGGTAGCCTTCCGGGACGGAATAGCAAAAGCCACCGGAAAAACGGTACACGTTGCAAAACCCGGATTACGGATTAGTTTCAACAAAACACCTTTTTAATTGCAAGCACTATGATTAAAGGGTTTTCAGAAGAAACGCAACCGCTGACAGAATACGAAAGGAAAGTAATCCTTCCGATTATTCTTGAAGGCTTGAAAACCAAGATAGGCAAAGCCAACGCGGTAACGAATAAGTATATTATTTCCCGGTTACGTGACGGCTACAAGATAGACGCGGCACGACTAAGGAAGATAATAAACCACATTCGTACAAATGACCTTCTACCGGGACTTATAGCGACTTCCGAAGGCTATTTCTTGGCTACGACCGAAAGCGAACTTTTGGAGTACGAAGAAAGCCTAAAAGGACGTGAGGAAGCTATAAAAGCGGTACGGTTGAGCATAGCAAGACAAAGGCGCATCCTTTATGAAGATGCGCACAAGCCCAAGCAGGGAACATTATTTTAACATTTATTTTTAACGACATGAAAAAGATTTGTTTATACAGAAAAGAAAACGAAAACGATAGTTTGCGTTTGCAAGGTAGATATGACGGTATAGAAGAAGCGCAGGACGCTGTAAAGGAACTTACCGAAAGCGAAGGAAACGGTACTATTTTCGATTACTTCTACAAGGAAGAAGATTACGAGGAAATAACCGACCGGGTAAAGACCTACGAGGACGCATGTAAAGTATTGGGAGTAGAGCCGATAAACGAACAAAACGCGAAGGCGCAAGGGTTCAGACCGGACGAAATAGCACGCCGCAAATTGGAAACTATTGCCGCAGCACTTAACGAAGGCTGGAAACCGGATTGGAACAATACCGACCAATACAAATACTACCCTTACTTCTATATACAAGAAAACGCGAAAGGCAAAGGTTCTGCCGGGCTTTCGTACGCGTATTCGAATTACTCGGCTACGATTACGTGTGCGCATTTCGGCTCTCGGCTTTGCTTTTACGCTTCACGTTTGGCACGGTACGCGGGCAACCAATTTACAGACTTATACGAACAAATTTTAATTGAGAAGCTATGACAAAGCAGGAATTAGTGAACTCGGTAGCGGAACAGACCGGATTAAACGGCTACCAAGTAAAGGAAGTATTAGAACGTACATTTGATGTTATTCGGGACGAAGTGACGGGCGGCGATGCGGTAACTATTCGCGGCTTCGGTACTTTTCAAACGAAGCAACGCAAGGCGAAACCAGCCCGGAACATAAATACGGGCGAAACCATATTAGTTCCAGCCCGCAAGGTTGTTGTTTTCAAACCGTCAAAGGACTTTAACGCGGATAAGCTATGAAGCAGAACGAAAAAATACAGACCCGGAAAGACGAAGTACGCTTCAAAACTTCGGACATACGCCGGATAATAGGGAAATACTTGGCAGCAAACGTTTTGCGTACATGGAACGAGGATTTTGTGGACGACGAAACGGGCGAAGTTGTAACCATTGAACGCAACGAAATTTTGTTTGAGCGCGGGAAGTATATAGATAACGATTTGGCGACCGAAATAAATTTCTACTTGCAAAGCAATGACGTAAAGGAAGTAGAAGTAAGTAACCAGCGAAGGCTCGCTTACGAAAACAAGCGAACCAGTCTTTACCCGTTCAAGATTTCCGCTACCATTGGCGGCAAGCGGCATAACTTTATATTGCAGGCGCAAAACATAGTCAAAGCCTATGAGGTTGCGACCGACTATATAGAGCTGAATTTTACCCAACCGTTCGACATCGTTGGCATAAAGTTGATGGATAGGGTTATAATCCTTAACGACCGACTGCGGAAGCACGTGGAAGCGCAGGAAGGAGCAAACGAGGAAGGCGAAGAAAGCAACGACGGGGAAGAACAGCGCAATGACACGAAGTATTATAAGGTTGAAGCCGACGTAGCAATACAATCGGAAGACGAAGAAGAACCGAATAAGCAGAACTACGATTTTGTTGTAAAGACGCGCGACGTAGATACGGCTAAGGTAGTCATTACCGCATGGATAAACAGCAGGATAAAAGAACGCATAGAGAAAGAAAACGACGAATGCAAAGTAGTGGATATTTCCATACTTGCGGCTTCGCCTTTCGCTTGCAATGCGATTGTAGAAAAAGCCTTCTGTTTGGCATATAAAGACCAAGAAGAAAGTTATTAACTAACCGGGGCGCGCCTTCGGGCGTGTCCCCTTAAATATATCTATCATGGGCGATAAAAATTCATTCGTATTATATATGGATTTGCTTTCAGTGCTTGATGAACTCGATGATGAAGAAACGGCTATGTTGTTCCGCGCGATTAGAGCCTACAACCAATTAGAAAGCGAAAACGAGGCTATACGGACGAAGGCGGTGGAAGATTTGGAAGCAATGACGGCAAACAAAACCGTTAGGATAGCATTTGCACCCATCCGAAAACGTCTTGAAGCTGATAACAAGCGTTACGCGGAAACAGTGCAGTTGAATAAAGCTAACGGCAAATTAGGGGGTGCACCTAAAGGTAATCAGAACGCACGAAAGAAGAAAAAGAATACGGAAACCGAGGAAACAAGCCAAAACAACCCAAACAACCGGGCGGTTGATTTTTCAACCGAAACAACCGAAGGGTTGAAAAAACAAGCGAAAACAACCGAAAACAACATTGATATGATATGTAATGATATTGATATGATTAATAAATATCCTTCTCCTGCTCTTCTTGATGGTGTGCGCGAGAGAGAAAGCACAAACGGCAAGGAAACCGAAAACCGTAAGTTCCTAACCGAATTTTTCAGCGAAAACAAAAGGGCGCAGATAGAAACCATTTGCATGCAACTTTATGTCACTCCCGAACGATTGCGCAAGGAAGCCGAAGAAGTTATAGATGAATGGGAACTAACCGGAGATACCCACATAAATTATACCGAATGGGCGCGGCATTTGATTAATCATCTAAGAATTAAAATAAGGAAAGACAATGGGAACAACAGAGAACAAAAAGCAGGAGCAACCGATACAACGAATAGATATAGCGGCATTTGCGAACCTACTACGCAAAAGAAGCCCCGCCGTAGCACGCTTTAGGATTGACCGTTATACGCAGGACGTACCCGCCATGCTACGCGAATGTTACCGTTTCCAAGTTGAAAACCGGGGTTATACCTACCAAGAAGACGAAGCGACAAGGCAACACCTTACAATGGCGGCGCGTTGGCTTGTTGGCGAAAGCATGAAACCGGGGTTATTCATGTACGGAACACCCGGATGCGGAAAGACAACATTAGCGCGTGCAATTTCCCAGCTAATAAACACGATTTACCACAGCGATATATCGTTTGAGCGTAAAGGTGTTTCCTTTATTCCAGCTTCCGCACTTACAGAAGCAGCAAAAGGCGAAAAGCAGGAACTTTTAGCGGATTTGAAGAATACCGAGCTTCTTTGCATTGATGACGTAGGGACAGAACCAGCAAGCCTAAAGGTTTGGGGAAACGAGGTTAGCCCGTTGGTAGATTTGCTATACCATCGTTACGACCGCCAGCTATTTACGATTATAACCTCAAACTTGGAAGGCGACGAAGATATAGCCAAGCGTTACGGGGTTCGCGTAGCCGACCGATTTATAGAGATGTTCGACCTTATAGGCTTCGATAATTCAAGTTACCGACCAAGACTAACAAGGCTAACATCGCGATAGGCGTACAAATGAACCACGATTTTCAACTATCGTATTTCAGACAGTAAGATGTAAGGGAAACAATATAATAACGCCTTAACGGGCAAAAAAACATAGAAGACATGAAGAAGCACAAAGTTTATATTTCGGGACAGATAACCGGACTTCCGGTAGCTGAATACGTGGAAAGGTTCAGCAAAGCGGAAGCGGAACTTATGGCAAAGGGTTACGAGGTTGTAAACCCATTGCGGTACGAATTAAAGCCGGGTTCGCGCTGGCACGAACAAATGAAGGTGGATATTCGCCTTTTGCTTGATTGCGACGCGATTTATATGCTTTCTAATTGGGAACGCAGCACGGGCGCAGGGCTGGAACTGTACATAGCCGAAGGTTTGGGACTGATTATAAACTATGAGAAACCACCCAAACACCGGGATATAAAGACGGCTATACTTACAGCTATGGGGGTTAGCTTCGCTTCCATTTCAGAAGACAGCCGTAACCGCTGGCACGTTTACGCCCGGATGATTTACGCGCATCATTGCAAAAAACGCGGCGAGAATACCCAACGTATAGCGGAAGAAACCTTACACGACCAAAGTACGATATGTTATTACCTTCGGCGGTACGATAGCGAATACAAGTATAACAAAGAGTTTCGCGCAGCAGCCGAAAAGGTTGCTACCCTATTGAGTAAAAAGTTAAGTGTTCCAAAAGACGTATTAAAATAAGACGGTTTTTCGCTATGAGATTTGCACTAAGAAATAAAAGCAAGCTAATAAAGGCTTTCGGGGAAGACTACTATAAGCTATTGATGAGTAGCTTAACAGCCTTCGCTAAAAGCAACCGGGAAATAGCCGCCTATACCGTTGAAGGGTACACTTACGAATTTATAAACATTCCCAACGTTCAACCGAACGCAGATAGTAATTTTCAATTTGCGATAGTAGGAAAGATGTACGACGTGATACACGTAGCCTATTATAGCGCAATAGGATAAGAAAGACGGCATGGAGCAACTGACATTTGATTTTATTGAGGAAATAGTACCTATACCGGATTGTAGCTTTTTGATGGACGTAACCGGGTTAAGAACCCCTACCGAGGTTGCAAACGAAATGGTAAGGGAAGCACAAGTTTGGCAAGAAAATAATCCGGGAAAAGACGTGATGGACGTTATAACCCCGGAATGGCAAGAATATATTAACCATAAAATTAAACATTTATGTTAGCAGTAACAGTAATAGGAAACATCGGCAACGATGCAGAAATTAAAGAGTTCAACGGGCAAAAGTTTATTGCTTTCAACGTTGCGAGTACAGAACGCTATAAAGACGGACAGGGCAACCAGCACAGCCGGACAACGTGGGTTAGCTGCCTAAAGCCCGGCGAAAGTTCCGTAGTAAGTTATTTGAAGAAGGGAACGCAGGTATATGTACGCGGTAGCCTTTCCGTTAAAACATTCAATTCCGGGAACGGAGTACAAGCGGGTGTTAATTGCCTTGTGCGTGAACTTCAACTATTAGGCAGTAAGCAGGAAACACAAAACGAGCAGCAACAGCCAGCTACTACCAGCACGCCGCCAACCTATACCCCGGCGGGAAGTGCGTCGCCGTTTCCACCAGAAAACGAAAAAGATGATCTTCCTTTTTAAAAATATTCAGCTAACAGAAAAATGAATAGAAAAGAAGAAATAAAAAGATTGCCTTTTGTCGTTTCAGCCTATAAGCAAATTTACCGTTCTGAAAGTTGTTGCGGGATTTGTAATTTGCCTTGGTCGGTTTGCAGTCATGAACATATAGACATTACCGATAAATACGGGGTGTTCTACGTTTGCCCATATTGTTGGGAAAACAACGATTTACAGACTATTTTAAAAGCGACGACACAAGGTTATTTAAGTCAGTTCCATTCATGCTCTACAGATGAAGATAAGGCGCATTTTCTTGAAGAACATAAGCTGGTTGATATATTGATGAAAACAGAACAGAAATATATATCAACCCATTCTGAAAAACAAGAAAAATAAAGAACTATACAAACTTTAAAAGTAGTAAGACAATGAAACCAAAAAAATTTCAAGAAGCAAACGTAGTTTACGGCGAGGGACAACCCGAATACAAGCCATTGCCAGCACATAAAACGAAAGAAGGGCAGGCTATTTTCTGTTTTGAATTAGACGAAGCGGAACGAAAAAAAATAGCCAAAACGGGCGAATTATGGGTAAGCCTTCTAACCTTCAACCAACCGCTGCAACCCATTTTTATAACTATAAACAAGTCGGATTTATTCATACAGCCCGACGCAACCCAACAGACCGATAATGAAAGCAGTAGTATTATTAAGTAAGAAGTTCTTCCCGGCACATTTCCGGGCAGGCGAAGCAACCGATTTTAAGGCGAAGGTTCTTAACGGTCAAAAGCGGCACACATGCCGATGCAATTATGAGTATTGGAAGAAAAAAATAACCGCCTTGCAGGAAAAAAGCGGTACGTTATGCCTACGACAATGGGCAGACAAACCGTATAGAAGCCCGCAGGAAAGTATTTTAGAAGTTCCGGCTAACATGTGCATAGTTCAGCCTTTGATATTACGAAGGAACGGTTTAAACTTTACCGCAGAAGTTGAAGGACACCCGGTTAAGTTGGAAGATTTGGCGCGTAACGACGGGCTGACACCTTCGGAATTTGCAGCATGGTTTATCCCGGTATTCGATAAGGCGCAGGAAAACGCGCTAACCTTTGCTATTATTCAATTTACAACGTTCAGATATTAGCTTATGGCACAAGAAAAAGGTATCGGCGAAAGTTGGGAGGAAATTGTAAAAGCATACGCAAAGGCAGAACGGGAATTAGGCATAAAAGTGTATTGTGTACTTTGTATTTGCAAGAAGGTAAACGGCAAAAAAGTTGTATTACACCGTTACGACCTACCCCGCGAAATCTTACAGCGGCGACGGTGGGTTATAAATTGGCGCATGGCTAAATTAACGTGTACAGACCCGCGAGCACATATATATGAGACATTGTCTTTTTATGATAAAACAAGCGGAGAAACATACGGCTTTAATTCCGATTTATCAAGACTAACCGCATTGAAGGGGCGAATAACCTTACAAGAAAATAGGATAAAAGACTACATCGAAGCAAACAAAGGTAATTTGTTCTTTGACGAAACCAACGACCCGCAGTTAGTTAAAGTTCGGAGAAAGCTGGAGCGTGCGAGAAAGAACGTAGCCGATGCAGAAGCGAGATTAAGAACAAAGGTGGAACAAAAAATAGCAGGGAAATGAAAGTAAACGGTAACGGTTTGGTAGAGATATACGGCGAAAAGACCAAAGAACGCGGCTTTTTCTGCATGAAGTTGTTAGCCTTCCTAAACACAGAAGCAGAACCGGGAACGGAAGCCTATGCGGAACTTTGGGAGCAACGATTTGACGAAGCCAAGTTAGGGGCTTGCGCCTATCGGAACAAATGCCCGATTTACGCAAGAACCGCGAAGAAGGGAATACAACAAAATTTATTTGCACAGTTATGACCCCAAAGGAGTTTTACGACAAAGTTGTAGAGATGCGGAAGGCACAAAAAGAATACTTCCGTTTCCGCGCACCTTCCGCGCTAAGCAAATCGAAGCAATTAGAAGCCGAAATAGACACGGAAATAAAGCGGGTAGAACAACTTCTAAGCGAGAAGGAAAAAGCCCGGCAAACTTCGCTTTTCGGGGCTTTTGACGAAGATTTATTAAACCGTAGTAGTAACGATTAAAGGCTATTCGATGAAAAGTTACCAATTTGAGGAAATAACATTCTGGCTTTCGCTTATTACGTGCTTGTTGGCTCACGAAGCAAAAATAGATTGGCTTACAAGAATACTTATAGTAGTCAGCATAGCAAATTTTGCCAGCGCAATAGTGACGGCTTGGATTGATGTAAAACGTAAAAATAAAAATTAGCATTATGGTTAATGTAGAGATTGACGCGCGTATATTGGAAGATAAGAAGTTCAATACGCAGGTAGAAAACATTATAACAGAAACAAGAGAAGCCCGCAGAAATGTACAGATAGGCGGGGCACAGTTAAAATCTTCCCCGGTTATTCGGTTGATGGACGAAGGCAACCTTTCGCTTTCCTTCATCCTTTCGGAGTTCCCGAAGATAGCCAACAAGGAAAGCCAACTATCACGCGGGCAACGCGATGTAGTGGCGAACATTGTTTTTGAAGCCGCCCGACGGGTTGTTTTCCTTAACCAGCAGGAACGCGCCCGAAAAGCAGCGGAAAAGGCTAACGAAAAAGCGGCGGGAAATGACATTTGAGGAAATGAAGGCGATAGCCAATAAGACTACTACCCGGAAAAAGTCCAGGCATATAGAAAGCCAAATACAACAAAGTTGCGTTAAGTGGTTCCGTTTGCAGTTCCCGGAAATTGGATTACTACTTTTTGCAGTACCCAACGGCGGAGCGCGGAACAAACGGGAAGCCGGGATATTGAAGGGCGAAGGTGTTACAGCCGGGGTAGCCGACATGATACTGTTAAAACCTTCGGGCGGCTTTGCTTCCCTTTGTATTGAGTTCAAGACCGAAGAAAAGGGCAGTACACAGCGCGAAACACAAAAGCAATGGCAGAAGGCAGCGGAAGCCGCCGGAAACAAGTATGTTATTTGCCGTTCTTTCGATGATTTCAGAAAAGAAGTAATAAGTTACTTATTCCCGAAAAAGTAGGGAGCGTGAAGTTTTGGCGAAGTATTTTAGGGTTTAGCGTATCACTTTAATACGCTAAACCTTTTATTTTTGCAGCAAAACCAAAACGAGGGCAATAACGGGGATTGTTCGCCGGGTCGCGTTACCGCCGTTGTTGGTTTGTTTATTCAGGCTTTACAAAAGCATCATATAGCTGATAGCAACGGCTAAGAGCCGAAGCGGGGCGCGGCGTAAAAGACCACGCCCTTTTTTATTAAAAACGATTTAATATGGCAAAGATTAAAAAGACAAAAATAGAAGACCTTATACCGGACGACTTGAATTTCAACAAGGGTACGCAGTTCGGGCAAAGCATGATAGAAAAAAGCCTGCGCACATTCGGCGCGGGGCGTTCAATCCTGCTCGACAAAAACAACAAGATTATAGCCGGAAACAAGACTACCGAAGGCTTTGCAAGTGCAGGCATGGAAGATGTTATTATAGTCGAAACAACCGGAAACGAACTTGTAGCCGTAAAGCGCAACGATATAGACTTAGATACAAAGGAAGGGCGCGAACTTGCGTTAGCAGACAACGCGACAGCCGCCGCTAATCTTGATTGGGACGAAGAAGCCATAGCTAAGGCAAAAGAAGAGTTCGGTATAGATAACGAAGCATGGGGCGTTCCGGTAGATTTTGGGGAAGACAGCGAAGGGGATGAAAATCCGGAAAAACAACTTAAACGCCTTAAAGACGACTTTATTTTGCCGCCGTTTTCTGTATTGAATACCCGTACCGCCGAATGGCAGGAACGCCGCCGGGCATGGCTGGAAATAGGCATAAAAAGCGACGAAGGTAGAAGCGAAGATTTGACTTTTGCAAAGACAGCGCAACCGCCAATATTTTACGATACCAAGAACGCATTACGCGAAACTTTAGGCAGAGAACCACAGACGGAAGAAGTGATAGCGGAAATGGAGCGTTTAGGGCTTAAAACAATGACTACTACAAGCATATTCGACCCGGTATTAACCGAACTTTCTTACCGTTGGTTCAACATTGAAGGCGGACGGATATTAGACCCGTTCGCAGGCGGAAGCGTTCGCGGCATAGTAGCGGCAAAGTTGAACATGCCTTACGTTGGCTCTAATTTGAGCGAAGCCCAAATTAGAGCCAACAGAACAAACGCGGAAGAAGTATTAGGTGTAAGTTGCCCATTCTTTCCCCAATGGACGGTAGGCGATAGTTCCCAGCTTGAAGACGTTCTTAGCACGAACGGGATAAGTGGAGATTTCGATATGATTTTTTCCTGCCCGCCCTACGCGGATTTGGAAGTATATAGCAATGACCCGCGCGATATTTCAAACATGGACTATGCGCAATTCATTGAAGCGTACAAACGTATTATAAAGCAATCCTGCACCCGGTTAAAAAATAACCGTTTCGCGGTTTTTGTCGTTGGGGATATACGGGATAAGAAGGGCATTTACAGAAACTTTGTAAGCCACACAATAGAAGCATTTACGGGGTGCGGTCTTCATTATTACAATTCCCTTATCCTTGTAAACCAAATAACCAGCCTTGCAATAAGAGTACGGCGGCAGTTCAACGGTACGCGCAAGGTAGGAAAGGTTCATCAAAACGTGCTGGTTTTCTGTAAAGGCAGCGTAGAGGAAACGATAGATAGTTTTGAAGAGTTGCAGGTTAAAAAGGCGTTGGAGATATTCAACAAGAGCCGGGAAAACAGTAACCTGCACGATGATGTATTAGTATTCTACAAAGGCGACCCGAAGAACATTAAAGAAGATTTCGGGGAACTTCATATAAGCGACGAATTACCACAATAATAACGTAAGTCATGAACTCTAAGGAAGGTAACAATAATACGGCAAAGAAAGGCAGAAAGACCAAATACACGCCCAAAATAGTAGAGCGTATTTGTGAGCTTGTAGCAAAGGACACTTACAGCGTCCCGGAACTTTGCCGCGCCGTTGGCATTGACGAAGCGACCTTCTACCGTTGGAAGAATGATAAAAGCGAGTTTTGCGAAGCATTAGAAAAGGCAGAAGATAAACGTTTAGCCTTCTTTGCCACAGAAGCAAAACGAAGCCTTTTAAAAAAGATACAAGGCTATACGGTGCAGGAAAAGCATATAGTAACCGTAGGAAGCGGCAAGTTTGATGTAAACGGGAAGGAAATACCGCGTATAAAGGAGCAAAAGACAGTAGATAAGCATTTCCAGCCGGACACAGCGGCAATAATATTCACGCTTACCAACGCAGAACCGGAACGCTGGCGCAACCGACAAAACGCGGAAGTTACCGGGAAGGATGGAAAAGACCTTATACCACCCGCCCGTACATTGACGAAGGAAGAAGCTAAGGAACTATTTAAAAAGCTGGATAGTGAGTGCTAAAACGATAAGGGATATAGACGTAATACGTACCTTTGTTTTGCAGGGTACGTTAAACTTTACGCGATACTTCTTCAAGATAAGGCAGAAGCGCAAGTTTGTTGTAGGCAAACACCATAAGGAAATAGCTGCTGCGCTTGACAAAGTGCTTTGCGGGGAAATTACGCGCCTTATCATAAACATTGCACCACGATACGGAAAGACAGAATTAGCGGTTAAGAACTTTATAGCGGAAGGACTGGCTATCAATCCGAAGGCTAAGTTTATTCATCTTTCCTATTCCGACGACTTAGCCCGCGACAACTCGCGCGGCGTGCAGGATATTATAAACGAACCGGAATACAGACGCATTTTCCCGGCTACTATACCGACTTCAACCAATACAAAGAAGTGGTACACGACCGAAGGCGGCGGCTTGTATGCCGTTTCTTCCGCCGGGCAGGTTACGGGCTTCGGCGCGGGTTTGGTTGATGAAGAAGAAAACGACGAATTGGCAAAGGAAGTAGAAGAACTCGACGGACTGAACGCTGACGGCTTCGGCGGTGCAATTATAATAGACGACCCAATAAAGCCGGACGACGCACGTAGCGCACAAGTTCGCGATAAAGTAAACAACAAGTTTGAAACAACCATACGAAACCGCGTAAACAGCCGCAAGACCCCGATAATAATTATCATGCAACGGTTGGACGAAGACGACCTTTGCGGCTACCTGCAACGCCTTGAACCGGGCGAATGGACGGTATTAAGCCTTCCGGTCATAGAAACAGGCGAAGATGGGGAAGAACACGCGCTATGGGAGTTTAAGCACACGCTACAAGAATTATATAACCTTCGCGAGAAAAACGTTTATGTCTTTGATACGCAGTACATGCAGAACCCGACACCATTAACCGGGCTTATGTACGAACGCGAATTTAAGACATACGAAGTACAACCCGTTACCCGGAAGCGCAAAATTAAAGCCTACATAGATACGGCAGATACGGGCGCGGACTTCCTTTGCTGTATTATCTATCTTGAAACGGAAATAGGAAACTTCATCATTGACGTGTACTATACGCAGGCGGCAATGGAAACAACCGAACCTGAAACCGCGCGCAGGCTTACCAAGTACAAGGTAGAGGAAGCCATAATAGAAAGCAACAACGGCGGACGCGGCTTCTCCCGGAACGTTGAAGCGCAATGCCGCATATTAGGCAACCGGGAAACTTCCTTTACGTGGTTCCACCAATCAGAAAACAAGGAAGTGCGCATATTCAACCACTCGGCGGAAGTGCAGAACCTTACTTACTTCCCGAAAGGTTGGGAACATATTTTCCCGCAGTTCTATAAAGCGATAACCCAATACAAGAAGACCGGAAAGAACGCACACGACGACGCGCCGGACGCATTGACGGGAACGATAGAGAAACGTGGAAGCCAACCCCAAAAACTTAATAGAATATTTCGATAACTTAAATATTTACAGCTATGACAATAGAAGAACTATTACAAAGCGAAGACATTAGCAAAGTCGTTAGTGAATTGAGAAACGGACGTTTGAGTGTAGAGCCTAACACAAAGGAACACGTCGCGCAGTACGACCCGAAGCTGCACGATATAAATGACACGCAAAAGCGACCGGACAAACTTGTAGTAATTGATAAGGACAGCGACGAATACGGCGAAGTCAAAAACGTGAACCCGAACGTAGAACAGACCACGGAACAAGGGTTTAGAATAGAACCCGTAGCGCGTATAGCATTGGCTATTCAAAAGTTGATAGTAAAACGCGCCGTAGCTTTCACGTTCGGAAACCCGGTTACTTATGGAAGTAACCCGGAAGGGGAAGACGAAAAAGCTCTTTTGAAAGCTATAAACCGAGCCTTCCACGACGTTAAGGAAAAGACACTTAACAGACGGATAGCGCGAAGCCTTTACAGCATGACAGAAGTAGCCGAACTTTGGTATCCGGTAGAAGTGCCTGAACACGAAACCTACGGCTTCAAAACTACGAAAAAATTTAAGGTAGCTATATTCAGCCCGATGTTTGGCGATAGGCTTTACCCCTACTTTGACGACACGCGCGATATGGTTGCGTTTAGTCGCCAATTTACGCGCAAAGACCGGGATATGATTACACGTACCTACTTTGAAACCTATACGAAAGACAAACACTATTTATGGTGTTGCGACGGTTTGGACGGGGAAGTAGCGGGTAAAAATTGGACTCTGGTAGAAGGCTTCCCGAAAGAATTAACAATAGGAAAGATACCCGTTATTTATGCCTGCCAGCCACAAGTAGAATGGGAAGACGTTCAAAGCCTTATAGACCGATTGGAAAAGCTGCTTTCCAACTTCGCCGACACGAACGACTACCACGCCAGCCCTAAGATTTTCGTACAAGGAAAGGTTATAGGATTTGCCCGGAAAGGGGAAGCCGGGGCTATCATTGAAGGGGAAAACGGGGCTACCGCGCAATATTTGGCATGGCAAAACGCACCCGAAAGTGTTAAGCTGGAAATAGAAACACTCCTGCGCATGATTTACACCATTACGCAAACGCCCGACATTTCGTTTGATACCGTCAAAGGAATAGGCGCAATTTCCGGCGTAGCCTTACAGCTTCTTTTCATGGACGCACATTTGAAGGTGCAGGATAAAAGCGAAATATTTTCAGACTATTTGCAACGAAGGGTAAACGTACTAAAAGCCTTCTTCAAACAAGCGCATTTGGAATGGTCTAAGGCTTGTGACAATTTAATAATAGAACCCGAAATAGTACCTTACATTATCGAAGACGAACTTAGTAAGATAAACATTCTTACATCAGCAAACGGAAACAAGCAGATTGCAAGCCGACGCGCCACTATTCAGCGTTTGGGATGGGCGGATAACGTGGACGAAGAAGAAAAGGCTATAATTAACGAAGAAGACCGGGAAAATAGCTATTATCAGAACGAACCGACTATTTAGCTTTAAGAACGTATTAAAATAATACGTCTTCTTTGGTTTCTGCGCGTTTCTACCCTTCGGACATATAAACTAACGCCAAAGGAAAGAAACGCGCTTAAACGCGATTTTTCAAGAAAATAACTATGGCAAAAGAAAACCAACTTATAATACAGCTTCGCGGATTTGACGCGAAACACTACACAAGAACCGAACGCTACGCAAAGCAAGTAGCCAAGTTATACCAAACGGCGGCGGATGAATTTGCCAGCCTTGCTGGAAAGATTAACCTTCCGGCTGGTGGAACGTTTAACTTCGACGACTTCCCAAAAGCCAAAAAGCAGGCGCGCGGCATTGTTACCCGGCTTGCCGGAAAGATTGAAGCCGTAGTTACTTCCGGGCAACGTTCCGAATGGCTGGCAGCATGTCAGAAGAACGACGCTTTTTTAGCTTCCATCCTTCGGACTTCCAAACTGACCAAAGAGGAAGCAGAACGTTACCAAGCGCGCAACCTTGAAGCCCTTAGCGCATTTCAGAAACGTAAGGAAAACGGTTTGAACCTTAGCCAAAGGGTTTGGAAGTATGCCGAAGAATTAAAAGACGCTATGGAATTGGGCATAGACGTAGGATTAGGGGAAGGAAAAAGCGCACAGCAATTAAGCCGTGATTTACGACAATACTTGAATGAACCCGACCGACTTTATAGGCGAGTACGCGATAAAGGTGGCAACCTGCGACTAAGTAAGGCGGCAAAGATGTACCACCCCGGACAAGGTATTTACCGTTCTTCAGCAAAGAACGCCCAGCGATTGACACGCACCGAAATAAACATGGCGTACCGGGAAAGCGAATACTTACGATGGCAACAGCTTGATTTTATTGTGGGTATTCGTGTAATGCTTAGCAATAACCACACTATAAAGAACTCCAAAGGCGAACCCGTTCCGTTCGTGGATATTTGCGACACGTTGGCAGGGGATTACCCGAAAACATTCAAATTCGTAGGGTGGCATCCACAATGCCGCTGTTTCGCCGTTCCCATCATGGCGGATTACGACGAATACAACAAGAACCGGGCTAATAGGCTAAAAGCGATTGTTAAGGGCGCACAGTATAAAAGCCTTCCTTCACGACGGACAGTTAAGGACGTACCTAAAGCCTTTCGGGATTACATCAGCAACATTGAAGAACGCGCGAAGGGCTGGAAGTCCATGCCTTACTATATTCGCGATAATTTCAACGGCGGAAAGATTAGCGGCGGGTTAAAGACTGGAATAGCAAGTAAGGTAATGAATACCGTAGAACCATGTACGGAGTTTGACAGCGATATAGCTTATTACAAGCGTTGGGCGTATTCCTTCGGTTTGGATGTTTCAGCTTTAGACACTTTACGCAATTCCGGTAACAGAACCGCACTGACCGGGGAAATAGACAAAGTAGATAACGTACTACTTCAACGAAAACGGGAATGGCTTAGGGCGATAAGCGACTTACGGGACTTCATAGAAAAAGACATGAAAGGCTTTGCCGACTTGCAAAAGGAGTACACAAGTATTATGAACGCCAACGAAATACATACTTCAAACTATTACGGCGATTGCATCCCAAAGCTACAACAGGCATTATCCAAAGCTAAGACAGATTTACAGAAGGCTAAAGCGGAAGTAGCCAAAGGCGGAGATAACCCGCATCCGGCATTAAGAACTGCCTACACTTCGGATGTACAAGTAGATGAAACCTTTGCAAAAATAAACAAGGAACTTACCGAAAAATGGTTTGAGAACGGAGATTTAAAACTAACTCCAACGAGAAGAACGGGGGTAAACGGTTTTACGTACATGGACGGGCGTTTATCATTAACGCCGGATAGATTAGCCGGGGTAAAATCTGCATTAGCTAAGATAGCTACAAGACATTCGGCAGACATAACAAAAGGAGAAGCAGACGCTATGGCTACATTTTGGCATGAGATTACACATAATAGGAACAAACCGGGAAATATGTACCTTACCGATACGCAACGGCGTTATATGGAATTGGCAAACGAATTTGTATCACGTAAGACCCTACCGGAGTTTTACAAGAAATTAGGATGTCCCAAAACACCTTATCCCGAATTTATTACCAACCGTAATTCTACCGGATATAATACAATGGTTAATAATTACGATTGGGTTATAAGTAACTTCGGGCTTGACGCTAATAAAGTATTAGCTACGGTAAAAAGGAATCTATATAACGAAGTTTATTCCGACCAATTAACCGGATTGAAACAAGGTTTGTTAGATGGTGGGTTAAAACGTTTAGACGGTAAGAAGATTAGCAAATCAGACTTAAACAACATCTTAAAAAGCTGTTGCTGCGGACGGGCAACGCTTGAAAATTGGCTAAAGCAAAACGGATATATGAACTAAGGGGCTTATTACCCCTTAGTCTATAATATAGCCTTTCTTCATAGCCTTACCGTTTTCTTCATCCCGTTCTCTTTCCAATTCGGCAGCAAAAGAAGAAGCCGCCACTTCTAATTGCTTATCGCCAATTTTATAAGCAAGGTATTCAATATCACGCGCTTTATTTATTGGATGACATGTTTTTTTATAATATTCCACGCGATTACTATCTTTAATACTTATCCCGGTTATTTCTTCAATAATAGCCGGATAGTTGGAAAAATCAAATACGGTTTTGGTTTTTAGTTCTTTTGTTTTCATAACAACGTGTTTTAATTCAGTTCTTCGGATGGTTGGGGCGTTCCGGGAACAGACGGATAAAAGGAAGAAACTAATTCATCAAGTTTGCCTATTTCCTTAAACAGTTTACGGGTATAGTACCAGCGAGTAAGAAAGCAAGCCTTATTAACTTTATCTGTCAGTTTTTCTATATAAGCCAATTGAATGGAAACTACTTGCTTTTGCATACTATCGGCAGCTATGCTACATGCTTCCCCAAATTCGGAAGCGGCTTTAGCCATATCATTAAAAGCATTAACACAACCGTTAGCAAATTCTTCTACGTTCATATTTTAATTAATACCTTTTAAAAGAGTTATAAAATAGTTCTACAAATTGTTCCGGCGTATTGATTTCGCGTTTTTGAAACCTTACCGCCTTAATATACTCCGGCTTCGACAAAGAGGTACTAACGCCGGGGGCTTCTTCTTTCCATTCCATACCTACCCTAAAGCCGTAACCGTCAAAAATACCAAATACCCGATAAACCTTACCGCCTTCCAGCCATTCCAAAGAGAAAGCCCCGTTTTGCGGGTTCATAGAAATACTGTTAAGCGGTTGCTTCTTAATTACACGCAGAAAATCGCCTTTAAATACCTGCCAGCGACAACGGTTGTACGCTTCATCAAGACGAAGCCCGCCCCATTCGATATTTACGTGCCCGGCTTCCGCATCTGCATTATTTATCCAATTATCGGCTACCAAACGTTCAGACCAGCCGTTAGCGTTTAAATATTGCTTCTTTTCAGCGTTGGAAATTGCAGTAGATGCTATTATATGCTTCATCCTTGACTATACTTAGTTTCAACTTCAACATGGGAAATCCGTGTATCGACAATTTCGCCCGTTTCAGATACATACGGTTGTACCTCTACGCAGCCTTTGAAGATTACGGACGTACAAAACTTAACGGCAAATTCTTTCAGTTGCGCCGTTATAGCAAGTTCTAAATTAGCCTTAGCACTAAAGAAGGCTTCTTCCGGTGTGATTTGTTTTTCTTCCATACAAACAACTATTTATCAGACACAAAAGTAAACCTTAGTTTTGATATATCCAAAATTGCGCACTAAAGGCGGAGACGCAAAAAAGGGGCAATAGCAGCCATACAATAGCAGGCGTTACCGTCCCCAATGGTACAATCATAACCAAACGTTACCAAGCATTACCAACCGGAAAAAGCAATAGCGAAAAATGCTCAAAACGTATTACTTTAATTCGTCTTCCTTCTTTCCCGACAACCTACTATCTTCATCAAGCCAACGCGTCCGGCGTTCAAGCCCGGAAACTTTCAACCGTTGTATAGCAGTATTAACATAGATACGGGTTAGTTCTTCGGCTTTTTCTTTCCTTTTAGCTCTGTTCCGCCTTGCGCTTGCTATACGAGCCACAAGAACAATAAAAAGAGCCAGTACAAAGCACGCAAGCGCAATAAAGCCCAAAATAGTTTCTACTTCCATTATTCCACGTCTATTACTTCTACAATACTTTCGACTTCAACCCATTTGTTATGGTCTTTACTTGAAAGGTCAAACGATACACTTAACGTACATTGCCCGGATTTCTTAGGAGAATATGCGATAGTAAAAGGCTGGGTGGTAGAAATGCCGATTACTTCATTTCCAACGTTGGGTGTGTTTAAGTAGTAGGTAACTTTTTCAACAGAACCGTTTATAATTTTCATTAATTCAGTGTCAGACAAACAGAACGGCGCAAAATTCACAGAATACGTACGCCCAACATAAACGCTATTCAGTTGTTCAATACTCCCAACTTCACTAAAAAAGGCAGAAGCCCGGACGGTTGTAGAAAGGTAGTTTGGTTCTTCTTCGGGTTCATTACTTGAGGTTGAGCAACCGGAAAGTAACAAACCCGGAAGGAGCAGGAAGGAAAGTAATAACTTCTTCATTTTATTTGCTAACTTTGCACCCACCGCCCGAAGCAGATGTTACACTTTACTACATAAAGAAAGCGCGGACTATATAGGTTTACATATTTGAGGCATCGCCAAACGCCCAACGAAAATAAACCGTATAGCCGCGCTTAGCCGATATATCAAGCATGGATATACGACACCAGCGCGTTAAAAGGCTCTTTTCGTTATTTGTTAATTTGGCGATTTTCAAATATAAAGACCTAACGCTTTCCATTCATTACCGGATTTCTCCCCGATAACAAGCGCAAAGGTATCAAATAATTAGCACAGTGCAAACAAAAACATACAATTAGCCAAAACAACCGAAAACAACCGGGCGGTTGATTTTTCAACCGAAACAACCGAAGGGTTGAAAAAACAAGCGAAAACAACCGAAAACAACATTGATATGATATGTAATGATATGATTTAATAATTATCTTTCTCTTCTTCTTGATGGCGTGCGCGCGAGAGAAAACGCAAAGGGGAGATGAAGCGATTTAAGGCACGTCTGTATGACCGGACAATTAAATACACACAAAAGCAAACAAAATTCAATAGCGGGCAAATGAACGGGCAATGTGGCGGTTTTATACGCCTGTTGCTCACCGCCTATTCTTTTTCAGAATTGGAAGTTTCGGTGAAGTGTTTGCTTCCTATTTCTTAATCCGTATTACCTTAATACGTTACCTTTGCTTCGGTTTAACAAAATAGTTTATGAACGAATTACAAGAACAAATCTTAGCACTACTTGTGGCAAAGTTCCAAGGCGTGCGCAAAGACGGGTTACAGCATTTGGCAGCCGCTATCGGCTTACAAGTCGCTACCATAGAAGAAGCTAACGGAGTTGTAGATAAACTTACCGCCGACAAAGTTAGCCAGTACGTAACAGATTGGCGTAAGGTTGCAGACGCGGAAATAAGCAAGGCAAACCAAACCTACGAAAACAGCCTTAAAGAAAAGTATGATTTCGTGGAGAAGGGAAAGCCGACCCCGCCGCCGACACCACCAACACCACCTGCACCGGGCGGAGCGATAACGCTCGACGCGATAAGCAAACTTATTGACGAAAAACTTTCGGGCGTGCAAAGCAGCATTACCGAGATTAACGCTAATAAGGCGGCAACTTCGCGACGTGAACTATTTGTAGCGGAATTGGATAACGCGAAGATTGAGGGGAAGACCCGCGAAGTGATGTTAAAGAACTTCGACCGGGCTAACACCTTTGCGAGCGACGAAGATTTCAACAGCTACCTAACCGAAGCGAAAGGCGACATCGCAGCCTTAGCGCAAGAACGCGCAGACGCAGGACTGCAAGGACACGATAAGCCGATTTTTGGAGCCGTGAACAAAGAAGGCGTAAGCAGTGGCGTAGCAGACTACATCAAAGCGCAGACCGAGAGTAAGACAGCCTTAACGGGCAAAGAAGTTTAACCGTAAATTCATTCTTTACAATGGGATTGAAGATAGACAGAAAGCAGGACAAACGTGTAGTACACGCTTGTACGCACATGCTGGCGGACATTCCTAACGGCGTTACCGTTTGCTCTTCCGAATTGGTTGCGGGCGGTATCTTGCAGGAAGGGACGGTATTAGGCGGCAAAGACGATGCCGGGCTTTACCACGTAGTAAAGACCGCAAGGCTTACCGAAGCCGCTACCTCCACTACAAAAGCCTACAAGGTGGCGAAAGGACATCATTTCAAAGTAGGCGATTTTATCATGTTGAAAGTAGGCGCAAAGGCTTACAAGATTACATCTATCAACACGTCAGAAACGCTTTACGACACCATCAACGTAGGCACTACTTTAGGAGAAACCGCCCCAGCAGGCGCAGCCCTTGTACTTGCCGCCGCTGAAAGTGCGGACGCTACAAGCGCATTCAAGTACGTGCCTAAAGCCATGACGGGCGACAGCTACGACGTGGAAGCCCTTAACAACCACTTTGTAACAGCGGTTACTATCGGGCAGTTCAAAGAGAGTGTTATCCCGGCAGTAAGCGACGACATTAAAGCCGCTTTACCCGGTATCAGTTTAATTTAATTGGGCTCTAAGTTATGATTAAGACTTTAATGCGCGGTCTTGTAGAGAAAGACATGCAAGCCGTGATTAATACTTACGATTTGAAGCCCTACTACTATCCTACGCTTTTCCCGTTGAAGGAAACCTATACCTTGACATGGAAGGCTTTGGAAGCGCAGGTAGGGCTTAAAATAGCCGCCGACTTGGTGGCACGTGGGGCGACCATTGACAAAAAGACCCGCGATGCGATTGCACGTTTACAAGGGGACATCCCGAAGATTGCCGTAAAGCGCACCAAGAACGAAGACGAACTTACGGACTACGAAGTAATGTTAGCCATGACTTCGCAGAACCCCGACCTTCGCGCGTTGGTTGAAGCATGGGCAGAAGACACTAATTTCTGCTGGACGGCGGTAGCCGCCCGTTTGGAATGGATGGCTTTGCAGGAAATCTCTTTAGGTAAGATTACGCTTACCAACGAAAACAACGGTTCAGTAATCAGCGAATACGATGTAGATTACCAAATCCCAGCCGAAAGAAAGTTAGGCTTCCAAACCGGCTCGGCTTCTTGGGCTACTTCCGCTTCCGCGAAACCTATCTCTAAGGATTTCAAGAACGTTGTAAAGGCAGCGAAGAAAGAGGGCGTATCTTTGAAATTCGCGTTTATGTCCCTTGACACGTTCGCGACTTTCGCGGAAACCGCAGAAGTACAGAAAATCTGCGCTTCCTTCGCCGTGAACGCCTTGAACCTCCAGCAAACACCAAGCCTTGAACAAGTAAACAGCGCAATGAAAACGCTTCCCTACTTGAAGGGTTTGCAGCTTGTTGTGATTGACCAAGATATTACCGTAGAACTTCCCAACGGTGACAGATACACCGGAAACCCGTTTACCGAGAACGTGGTACTGTTCACGGAAAGCAAAGTATTGGGACAAACCTACTGGAAGAAGCCCGCAGACATGAACGTAAAAGGTTCAGTAGCGATTAAGGCTTTGAACGGTCACACCCTTATAAAGAAGTTCGCTAACGAAGAACCTTTGGAAGAGGTTACTATGGGTATCGCAAACGCTTTCCCGGCGTGGCTTTCTTCTTCCCGTTCTTGGTTGATGGCTACCGACAGCAACACATGGAATCACTAACCGATACCGGAAAGGCTTAGCGGTCTTTCCGGTTAATAACTTAGCTTATGACGTACAAAGAATGGTTTACCCGGACTACGGCGCGTTTCGACATTGAAAGCGCGGACGTGGAGCTAATTTTAGCCAACCAGCAGAATACAATCCACGACCCGGAAGAAGCGGTAGATGTAGTAACCGCCAAACGTGCACTTTGCGCCGAATTTGGGACTATCATACCACTTGCCAATGTCGGCGAAGGGGGGTATTCCGTAAGTTGGAACTGGGAAGCTATAAAGTTTTGGTATAACCAGACTTGCGGCGAATTGGGCATAACCCCAGTTACTACGCCAAAGGTCAGAAACAGAAGTAACAGATGGTAACGGACGTAGCAAGCAGACAATACCCGCATTACCTATACAAGCGTACAAGCAACGGCGAAGCCGTGCAGGACGCTAACGGTAGTTGGAAGGCTTTCGACGCGGAATGGACGCTACACAGCATTTGCCGCGAGGAAACCAACGGGAAGGGTACGCAGATACAAGCCGCGAACGGGAAGTTTGTTACGTTCGCTTCGCTAATACAGATACCTAAAGGCGTGCAACGCATACCCGAAGGCATGGAAATAGCGGTAGCGGATGAGCCGTTAGAGCCTTCACGGTTGCTTAACCAAGAAACAATGGAAGAAGCTAAGATTTCGGGAATAATTAGGATTTCCGGCGTTTGCTTGAAATTCGACAAAGGGCGTTTGCATTGCAGGTTATGGGTTTAGAAGCGAAATTCACGGGAGATATAGACGGCATGTTTAAAGCCTTCCTTCTTGAAGTGGAAAGGCAGATAATAGAAAGCCTTTGCCGTATAGGGGAAGAAGCCGTAAGCATGGCGAAGACCATACCCCCGGAACGCGGTTTTACAGACCGTACCGGAAATTTACGGTCTTCGATTGGCTACGTAGTCTTCAAAGACGGCAAGCCCGTTAATATCGCCTTTGAAGCGGTAAAGGGCGGTCACGTCGGAGTACACGAAGGACAACGTTTAGCCCAGCAGATCGGCGAAAACTATACCGACGGTTATACGCTGGTTGTAGTAGCCGGAATGAACTACGCCGTTCACGTAGAAAGCAAGGGGCGCGATGTTCTTACTTCCGCCGAGAAACAAGCCGAAAAAGCCATAGCTAAGGAACTTGCAGATTTAGTTACCAACATTAAAGACGCGTTCAAATGAAATATTGCAGCAGTATAGATACAGACGACATTCTTTTTAAGATTGTTTCGGAAGCGGTCACTTCCGGCAAAGTTGTTATAAACGGCGGCGTTTTCACACAAGGCGAAAGACCGGACGACAGCGAAGCCGAGGACATCGTGATAAATACCATTACGGTAACGCACGACAAACCGCAAACGGGCACTTCCAACGTGAATATTTACGCGAAGGATTTGAAGCTGCGGATTAAGGGCAAAGAGCAGCGCAAAGCCGACCGGGAACGCCTGCGAACCATAGGCAACGCGCTTGTAGCTTATTTGGACGCGCAGAACATTGCAGACCTCGAATATTGGATAGAGAGCGACATCGTAATAAAAGAGCTTGAAGTAAACCAGCATTACCGGAACATTAGAATAAGTTGGAATATTCATTAAATTTTTATCAGTATGGCAACATTAGTAACATTGGGTCTTTCCAAGATTTTAGGTAAGGTGGGAGAACCTACGGCTTTAAACTTTACCGAAACTGGCTATACGGCATTCGGACTTACATACGAAGATACCTGCAAGATGTCACAGGAAGACCCGGAAGTAACCGAGTTCTACGCAGAGGAAGAAGACGACCCGGTAGAAACCGTAGAGAAGCAAGGTAAAATAACCTTTACCTTCTCAATCATGAACCCCGACCTCCCCGTACTAAAACGGCTTTTCGGGGGCGAAATAGCTTCCGACATTTGGAGTTATCCCGATGCAGTAAATACCGTAGAGGAATCTATTATCATCCTTCCGAAGAAAGGTTTGAAGTTCCAAGTTCCACGCATGAAACTTGTAGCCAAAATTAATGGCGAGTTCAGTAAAAAGGGCTTGCTTCTTATCGAGGTTACGGGAACTGTGATGAAACCCACAACTTCGGGATTGAAGAAAATGGCGGTAGGCAAAGTTTCAGCTTCTACGGCTTCCGTTTCTTCTTAATACCGGATTGATAACATCATTTTCATTAACCGGAAGCCCCGTTTACTTTGTTTTCGGGGCTTCTTTTATATTCAGACAATGGATTACAACGATAAGTTAGAAGCCTTAGAACGCGAACAAAGCGAATTAAGGCAGATGATAGGCGAAGGTATAACGTTTGACGTTGAAGTAACCTATACCCGCCGGAAGCCCGGCTTATTGGGCTTCTTCCGTAAACGCGAAAAGATTACCGAAAAGAAAGTATTCCGGGTTCAAGAGCCTACGCTGGCAACGCTTGACCGACTTAGCGCGCTTTGGCTACAAATGTCGATAGACGAAACCAAATTGAGCGACGAAGACTATTTCAAGACCGCAAAGAAAATGGCAGCGCAGGAAGCCCGGAAACTTGCGCAGGTAGTAGCGGTTGCAGTATTGGGCGAAGACTATTACGACGTAACGGACAAAGGTGGCTATTTGGTACGCAAGCCCAATGAAACCCGCTTAGCCCGGCTTACTTCCCTTTTCCTTCATACCGTAACGCCTTCCCAACTTCTTACGCTCGCGATATTGATTACCAACGTAAGCAATTTAGGGGATTTTATAAACTCTATAAGATTGATGAGCGCAACGCGCACAAGCGACCCGACACAACTTATAGAGCAACCGGGTTAAAAAGCCCACACGGTCGCCGGGGGTCGGTTTGCGCGCACTTCGGCTGGACGTTGGATTACCTTCTACACGGGATTTCGTGGGGAACGGTTCAGAGAATGATAGTAGATGCACCGGGAGCAGAGGAAGAAGACACGAAACCGGGAACGACGGAAGTAGTGCTTACCGAAGAAAACGCGGGCGAAGTATTGGACTTAATAAATAAACTTAACCGATAATGAACATACAAGGTGGCGGTTTGTCCTTTGAGATTTCGGGAAGCAACGATAAGTTGTTATCGGTACTTAACGAAAGCAAGAAGGCGATACAGAATTTTAGCACGGCGGCAGTTTCCGGCGGAAAGGGCATAGATAGAGCCTTTGAGAACGCAGCCGCCGCTATTGAAAAAGGCTTTGCAGACATTGACCGGATTGTAGATACGAACAAGGCTTCATTAGCCAAGTTGCAGGAAGAATACAAACGACTAAGTTCGGAAGCTGCAAAGGCTTTCAGCGAAGCGCGAGATGCGGACTACCGACGTTACATAGAAGCCGCAAAAAACATACAATCGGAAATAACTCTGCGCGAAAAACTGATTAACGAAGCGCAGGCTTCCGCCGACCAGCTTCTACAAGAAGAAAAGGCTTTAAAGAAGCAGAAGGAAACAGCCGAGAAAAACGTGAGCACGCAGATTTCATTAAGAACCCAGCTACGCAACGTTCGCGAAGAACTTGCGCTTTTGGAAGCCAACGGACAGCGCGGAACGGAAGCCTTCAAGAAGTTGCAGCAGGAAGCCGGACGGCTTACCGACGCGATAGGCGACGCTACGACGCAGGCACGTATATTCTCCCATGACAACCGGGGATTGCAGGGTATGATTTCCGGGCTTAGCGGTGTGGTAGGCGCGTTCAGTGCGGCACAAGGCGCGGTAGCGTTGTTTGCCGGGGAAAACGAAGACTTACAGAAAGTAATGCTAAAGGTTCAAAGCCTTATGAGTATTACGATAGGTTTGCAACAAGTGGCGAACACCATAAACAAGGATAGTGCCTTTATGCTTACGACCGTAGCGAAAGCGAAAGAACTGTTAGCGGCGGCAACCAACAAATTAACCATAGCTTTAGGCGGTTCAACCATTGCGGCAAAGGCGTTGATGGCTACACTTACTTTGGGGCTTTCCGTCGCTATTACCGTGATTATAGCGGCACTTTCTAAACTTCAAAGCAAGCAGGCGGAAGCCAAGAAAGCACAAGAAGAATTTAACAAGAAGGTATCAGAAGCAGCCGGGAAACCCGTAGCAGCTTACCGTGCATTGCAAACGGAATGGATTAGCCTTAGCGGTTCACTGAAAGAACGCGAAAAATGGGTGCAGGACAACGCCGACAATTTCAAAGAATTAGGCTTTTCAGTCCGTGACGCGAAGGAAGCCGAAGAACTGTTAGTTAGTAATAGTTCCAAATTTGTAGAAGCGATGATGTTGCGGGCTAAAGCCGCCGCTACAAGCGAACTTGCGATAGAAAAGTACAAGGCAGTAATAGAAGCGCAAAACAAGCTGGACGCAACCCCAAAAGCATACGTTTCCAAAAAAGGTACATATACGGACGGGTATGGAGTAAAACGGAAAGGTACGGTATTGGAAAAAAGCGATACATGGAAAGAAGCCGAAGAAGCCTTAACGAAAGCCGAAGCCGAGTATAACAAACTTATCAACCTGCAAGTAAGTTTTACCCAGCAGGAGAAGCAGATATTAGCGCAGATAGGCAACCAAGCCGGGAAAATTATAGCCGGAAGCGTGGAAGCCGCCGAAAAGGAGTTGGCACGGTTGCAGGAACTATACAAGAAGGCAGGTTCAGACAAAGAACGCGCCAGCTTGAAAAAACAGATAGAAGCGCAACAGAAGGAAGTAAACCGGATAAGCCTTTCTTCCGGTAGCAAGAAAGAAAAAGACCCGTATTTGGAAATGCTGACGAAGCGAAAAGAAAAGTACGCGGATTATTTGAAATGGGTAACAAGCAAGGATGAAACATTGAGAATGGCGGCAAATACCGAGTTTGCCACACTGTTGAAAGAAGGTACAAGCTACCTCGATTATCTGGAAAATAAACGTGCGGACATTCAAGCGAAAGCAACCAAAACAACAACCGACCTAAAGAACCTTAGCACGCTTAACAATGAGATAGCCAAGACCACGAAGGAAACGGTTATTTCGGACTTTGACAAAAAGCTGCAAGAAGAATTAGCGGCGTGCCAAACAATAGGCGCACGTTTAGACCTGCTGGAGCAACGAAGGAAGGAACTTAGCGGCGATAATTCCGACGTGGATAACGCCAAGAAGGATATTATAGACGACGCCAAGAAAGACACTTTACAGCAAGCTAAGGAAGAAACAAAACAGTTACTAAGAGAGTACGCCGGGTATTTGTCCGATAAGCTGGATTTTGAAGAAAGCTATGCATGGAAGAAACAAGCGATTACAGATAAGTTAGCCAAAGCCACCACCAGCAAGGACAAACAAGTAGCCGAAGCTGCTTTAGCTGCATTGGAAAAGAAACGGGCGGAATACTCAAAGCTGACCGGAAATGAGCAATACGACCAACTTTTACAACAATACAAAACGTACCAGCAGCAACAAACCGAGATAATGAAGACGTACGCGGCGCAACGTGTTGAAGCCGAAAAGCAGGGAAATATAGCGATGATAGCGCAAATAAACGCGAAAGAGCAAGCAGAGTTAAGCAAACTTGCAGCTTCCCGCCTTATGGCTTCCGAAAGCTGGAACCAGCTTTTCAGCGACCTAAGCACGCTTACGACTAACACGATAAACAAGCTGATTACCGACATAAACAGCAAGAAGGTATCGCTTTCCGCACAGTTCAACCCGGCAGATCTGAAAGCCATTAACGACCAGTTGGAGAAGGCGAAGGACGAACTACACGAGCGTAACCCCTTCCTCGCCTTGAAGGACAGCTTAGCGGAACTGCGCGCCGCCATGAAAGCCGACAAACTATTAGAAAGCGACGACCCGTTTGTTAAGAGTTTGGAAGAAAGAAAAAAGCAGTACCAAGCCTATACGGACACCATAAATAGCGGTGACGAAATATTAGCTGGCGCGGCAAAAGAAGCGTTCGCGGAACTTCTTAGCGAAGGTTCTTCCTATGTTGATTACCTACGCCGGAAGATAGCCGAACTCAACAAACAGAAAGCCACAATAAAGCTGACCGTAGAAGGCGAAGAACAGTTAGCCGTACTTAACGCCGCATTGTCAAAAGAAGAAGGCACGACGAAAAGCGTTTCAGCGGCTTTTAAAGAATCCTTTAAAAGCATAGGAAGCAGCATAGACCTTGTTTCCGGGGCATTTGACAGCGTTGTAAGCGGAATAAAGAAAATGGGCGTTTCAATGGACGAAGAAACGGACGCTATTTTAGGTGACATAGGCGGAATGCTTGAAGGCGCGGGACAGTTCGCCGCAGGTTACGCAAGCATGAACCCGGTACAAATGGTGTCCGGTGCGGTAGGCTTCCTTTCTTCCGCCTTCGACCTGTTCAACACCCGCGACCGGAAAGCCGAGAAGTCCATAAAGAAACACCAAGAAGCCGTAACAAAGTTAGGCTATGCCTATAACGCATTGGAACACGCCGTAGATAGTGCTTTGGGCGAAACCGTTTATCAGAACCAAAATGCCATGATACAGAATCTGCGTGCCCAGCAGAACGAGATACAAGGCATGATAAACGATGAAATCAGCAAGAAGAAAACCGATTGGGGCAGAGTGGACGAATTTAGGGAACAATACGCCGAAGCCGGAAGGCAGATAGAAGACCTCATAAAAGAGATTACCGAAAGCATTACGCAAACTTCGGCTACGGAATTGGCGGACGAATTGGCTAATGCACTGGTAGAAGCCTTTGAAGGTGGGGAAAACGCGGCTAAGGCATTCGGGGAAGTAGCAAACGACGTGATAAAAAACGCCGTCGTAAACGCCCTAAAATTGCAGTTCTTGGAACAGCCCTTACAGAAGGCTATAAAGCAGCTTCAAAAGGATATGGGGTTTGATGAAGAAGGGAACGGCTCTTTTAACGGATTGACGGAAACGGAGCAGGCGCGTTTCAAACAAGCCATACAAGCAGCCGGGGCGAACTTTGCCGCCGCTATGGATATGTACAAAGACCTATTTGAACAGTTGGACGAAGACGACCCCAGTACGTTAAGCGGCGCGATAAAAGGCGCAAGCCAAGAAAGTATAGACCTTTTGGCAGGACAAACAAACGCGGTACGAGTAAACCAAGTAACATCGCTCCAACTTTTACGGCAGCAGCTTACACACCTTGCGAACATGGACACCACGTTAGGCGTGATAAGCGGGCGGCTGCTTACCATAATAAACAAGATTACCAATACCCCTACGGATGATTTACGTTCGCAGGGCATAACAGATTAACGACGGAATATGAGTTTTGAAGAATTGAAAAGGGCTTTAGCCGCCGAAGCGCAGGCTAAGGGCATTTGCTCGGAATGGTACAGCTTCATTCTTCGGGCGACATCAAAAGAAAGGCTTCTTACACTTTTTGTGAAAGGGCTTGATTTCGTTTTTGACCACGATTTTCCCAGTGCGGAACTGCGTGCGGAGTTCAAAGGCTTGCATGAACATTACGGCGTGTTCATTGACGAACCTTTCAGCGTTACAGAAATGCGCCGTATCGTAGCTTTCGGAACATCGGAAGGCAAAGCCCGCTTTTCGGGGTTCTGCGCGGCGCAGGTATGGGCGCGAGATGGTACTAAGTTGGTTGTAGAGGTTGAAGATAACGCCTTTGTCTGCATTGACATAACCGACCGGGCAAAGGTGGAGATAACAGCAAGCGGGGCGGCAAAGGTTACTGTCTTCCAACACGGCGGGGAGTGCATTAACCGGGCTTCCGGCAACGCGAATATAAAAGTAATTGATAAACGTTAGCAGCTATGGCATTAGAACAGAATTTAATTTTAGACTTACCTTTCGACGAAGCGAACGGTTCTACCGTTGCATACGACTTTGCACAGAACCGCCACGACGCGACCGTAGTAGATTGCAGTTTTGTAGCAGGCAAGCAGGGAAACTGCATAAATTTTGACGGCGAAGGATATGCAGACGTAAACTATAACGTTGTGCCCCTATCCGGCAGTTTTACCATATTGGCATGGGTAAAAGCCAATAAATACCCGGACGGCTACACGGGCAAAAGAATAGGATTGTTCTGTAACACCGACCAAGTGGATGGCTACCGCACCTTTTGGATAGACGTAGAACCGGATAGCTGGGGCTTCTTCGCTATAAAGAAGTCCGGCAACCGAGTTTTGGTATATTTAGACACACAGTTAATAGAAACGATCGTATTGCCTTCCACGCTTACCGGGATAGCGTTAATACAAGACATTTACGGTATTGGTTACGGTTACGCCGATTTAGACAGCGTGAAAGTGTACAACGTCGTATTAAGCGACGCGGAAATAGGCGAAGAACTTAACTCCGTTGCGCAGCTTGAATATTATTTGGACGGTAAAAACTTCCGCGATTTTGGAATACGCGTAGAAAGTTCTACGGGCGTTCTTGACCTTCCCAAACTGAAAACCCCGGCTTCCGTTGATTGGGCGGACTATCACGGGAAAGTTATAGACCTTAGCGAAAAGCGATACCAAGAACGCGAAATAACGCTTAATTGTTGGCTAAAGGCTTCCGGTAAGATGGATTTCGTTGAACGGGTTAATACCTTGTACGACCGTTTCCGGCAGGACGGCACGCAGCGGCTTATGATTTCCATACACCCAACTAAACCGCTTGTTTACGAGGTTTATTGCGAAGACGGGGTAGCCCCCTCCAAACGTTGGCACGATGATAAAATGATAGGTACTTTCTCCCTGAAGCTGAAAGAACCAGACCCGGTTAAGCGCGTCGTAAGACACCAGCGGTTAAACAGCGGTTCGGCTAAGGTAAGCGTGGCGTTCAAATCCGATAAAATGATTAATATTTATTGGGGTGACGGTACGGTAGATACCGACGTTTACGGGGATTGTACCGGAAAGAACGCCATTAGCCACACCTACACGGATAACGGAATTTATTACATAATTGTAGCCGGGGTAATTGAAGACATAACGGACTTTGAAACTAACGGTATTGTAGTATGGAACAGATTATAATAAACCATGCCGACGGAAGCAAAACACCGTTATTCAGCAGGAAGAATATAAGCGCAATAAGCAAGGCGACACAAAAAATCGCCTTGCTTTCCGAGGACGTGGTAAGTATTACCATAACCACCGCTACGCCTTTGGATTTGATGATAGGCGATACCACGCTGATATACGGCAAGAAGTACAAACTTAACCAGCTTCCGCAAATAACCAAGAACGGCGAAAGGAACTATACCTACGAACTGACCTTAGAAGGGGCGCAATATGACCTTATAGATGTTCAGTACCATTTGCCCGAAGATTGCTACGGCGATACGTTCTACTCGGATTTGGGCGGGCATTTGGACGTATTGATGTGGAACATAAGCCGCGTATATCCGGGGCTTTGGAAGCTGGGGAACTATCCCAAAGATACGGAGTACACAAACTTTACAGCCACCGAAAAGAATTGTTTGGCGGCATTGCAGGAACACTGTACCAACTACGGCGTAGAATTTGAGATAACCAGCGACGGGAAGACCAACACGCTCAACATAAAAGCCAAAGCGGGAATAACGCATACTTTCACGTTGAAGTACGGGCGCGGGCGTGGTCTGTACCAGCTTAGCCGTACCAACGTGAACAATGCCGGGATAACAAACCGCCTTTTCATTTACGGCGGAACGGAGAATTTAGGCAAGAACTACGGGCATACAAAGCTATGCCTTCCCGGAACTACGCGCCTTACTTCCTATTTGGAAGATGCGGAATCAATAGCCGCCTACGGGATAAAGGAAAACGAGAAGAACTATACCAACATCAAACCGGGACGTATAGGCACGGTTACGGCATTGGGTACGGATAAGATTACCTTCATAGACAATACGATGTTTGACCTTAACGCGAAAGAAGCGGACGGGAAAACGACAAAATATTTGATAGAAGGAACAAACGCGAAGATTAAGTTTGAAAGCGGGCAACTTGCAGGCTACGAGTTTGACCTGCACAGCTACGAGCATGGAACGCATAAGTTTGTAATAAACAAGTTCCAAGACGAAAACGGTACGGTATTCCCTTCCGAAACTTCCGGCGCGTTTCAGATAAGCGTAGGCGACAAATACAGCATTTTAGATATTCAGTTACCGCAGGAATACATAACGGAAGCCGAAAAGGATTTGAAGGAAGCCGGGACAAAGGATTTTGAAACCATGACACAGCCGCAAGTAAGTTACAAACTTGCACTAACCGAAGGCTTCTTTATTTCGCTTTGGGGTAAAGAAGTGGAAACCGAAATACTGCACGTAGGCGATTTCATACCGATTGAGGACGAACAGATAGGCGTAAATAAGGCGGTAAGGATTACTCGCATAGAGCGCGATCTGCTAAAACGGCATAGCTACGACATAACGTTAAGTGACACCGTAACGAAAAGCACTACCGTACGCGTTCTAAACGAAATAGAGGACTTGAACGAAGTTATTACCATAAACAAGCTGGCAGACCCCGCAAGGGCGCGCCGCCGTTGGCTGGCTACGCAGGAACTTCTAAACATGGTATTCGACCCCGAAGGCGACTATTACAGCGAGAAGATAAAGCCGCTTTCCATTGAAACGCAGATGTTAAGCGTTGGGGCTAAAAGCACACAGTTCACACTGCAAAACATTACGTTCCAGCCGAACTATGGCGGCAACCCTAATAGCCTTTACGTTTCTTCCGGTACATTGGTTCATTACGCGATAGAACCGGACGCATTGAAGTTGTGGGGGCTTTCTTCGGCAACATTTACTAACCTAACATCCGCTACGGCGTATTACATCTACGCAAAATGTCCTAAAAACGGGGATAGTGGAACTATTATACTATCCGCTACGGCTAAGACGGTAGAAGCGGAAGCGGGCTATTACAATTTCCTTGTAGGGGTTCTTAATTCGGTTGTTACAGATACGAACGGGAAGAACCCCGGTAGGCTTGTTTCATTGACTTACGGGAGCAGTACCATAAACGGGCGTTTCATCCGTACCGGAAGGATAGAGAGCAGCGGTGGCGGTAAATGCTACTTCGACCTCGACAACGACGAAATAGGCGGCGTTATTCACTTTGTAAGCAGCGACGGAACGACAAAGAACGTTTCAGACCTCGACCAGATAGCGAACGAAACAAAGAACTACATAAATAATACCCTGCCTGGTATTCTGAACGAAATACAAGCGCAATTAGACGGGCAAATAGAGCAGTTCTTTGAAACATACGACCCGACGCTGACAAACGCGCCCGCGAAGGATTGGAACACAACCGCGCTGAAAGATGAACATTTAGGCGACCTTTTCTATAACACTTCAACGGGTAAAGTTTTCCGTTTCGTAAAAAACGGTTCTACTTACAGTTGGCAGGAACTACAAGACAGCGAAGTAGCGCAAGCGTTGGCACTTGCTAACGACGCGTTAAAACTTGCCGGGACAAAACGGCGTATTTTCGTGGCACAACCTACAACGCCTTACGACGTGGGCGATTTATGGGTACAAGGCAGTACGGGCGACATCATGCGATGCAAGACCGCCCGCACTTCCGGTTCTTATAATTCCGTAGATTGGGTAAAGGCTTCCAAATATACGGACGACACCGGGCTAACCAACTTTATAAACAACAACTTCACGCCAACCGTAAACGACCTTACAACACAGATAGACGGCAAGATAGAAAGCTGGTTCCAATCTTCCGACCCGGCGGCTAATTGGACGACTACGGCACTAAAGAAGGCGCACGTAGGCGATATGTGGTACAGTTCATCAACAAAGTTGTTGAAACGCTATACCGTTTCCGGTTATACATATTCATGGACTACGATAGAAGACCAAAAGGCGATAGACGCATACACGGCAGCAAGCAAGGCACAGGACACAGCGGACGGGAAAAGGCAGGTATTTGTAACCCAGCCAAAACCACCGTATGACATAGGCGACCTTTGGCTGACGGGTGGAAAAACAGACGGAATACTAAAACGTTGCATAACTAAACGTACTTCCGGTTCTTACGTCGCTAACGATTGGGTGGAAGCCGTTTATTACGATAACACCCAAACCACGATAGACGGTGGCATAGTAACAGCCGGAACGGTTCAGCTTGCAGGTAGCGACGCGAGTATAAAAGCAGGAATAACAGGGGAAGGCACAGCCGACACAAGCGTAAGGTTTTGGGCTGGAGCAAGCAAGGGAAACCGGGCTACCGCACCTTTCCGCGTACTGCAAGACGGTAGCTTTGTAGCTACGAAAGGAACTATAACGGGAACAATCAACGCAAACGCCGGAAGTATTGGCGGCTTTGCGATAGCAAGCGGACGAATAGGTGTAGCGGCTTCATCCGGCGACACAAGCGGAAGCGGTTTAGCATTGCTTAGCAGTTTTATAAAGTTCTCGGACTCTTACCGCTGGGCTTCCATTGGAACGAACGTATTACCAGCTTCTACCGGGTTGGTCGGCGTTGGACGTTTTACCAACAAGACACCAAACAGCTATGGAACTAACTACGGGCTACTTATTGAAGCGTCCGGCGCGCTGGTTAATTTGGGTATAGTGAGCAAAGGCGCGATAGTTTGCGACAGCTACGTAGCGGATTACGGTATATCAAAACTTTTGCCTTCCGTAAATACCTGCCTTACACCGGGCGACGCTACCAAGCCTACGCTATTCAAGTTAATGCCGCGCTTCATTTACAGTAATAGCGGCATAGGGCTACCTCGCCGCGACTCCATTTGTACGGTGTTAGGCATTAGTAATTATACAGCCTTTGCCGTAAGGATTACTATTATTTGTGATAGAACGAGCACGCAGACCGGGTATGTTTGCGGGCGTAATACATTCGTAAAGAACAGTTCCGGCGGCAACGCTATGGATAGCAACTACTACCCGTACCGTATGAACAACAACGCAGGAAACGAAACCGGAAAGTGGAACATGGCGGCGGGCGACATACGCGAGTTTCTTTTAGTTTGGGACGGAAGCAGCGGATATTACGCCTATTTATTGAACATAAGAGAATAAGCCATGCATCACGGCGCAAGGCATTAAATAGAAGTGTTGTAACGCCGAATTTCACGGCTTCGGCTAAACAAACACTTCACGAGTATTTCACGACGTATTAAACTAATACGATAAGAAAGTATTTTTGTAACGACTTAAAATTAAGTGTATGGAAAATAGAAACGGCGATTTAGTGAGCGCGCAAATTTCGGTAGCCGGGAACGTGGATTTTTCCGGTGGCAACTTCCGAATGGACACGCCTTTTTGCTTAAAAAACGATGGCGAAGCGGCGATAGTATTGGAAGTAAACCTTTGGGGAATGCCCGAAGGCGAATTTATAAGCACGCGCTTTGAAACGGGATGGAACCCCGAAATTATCAGAGAGATAAAAGAAACGAGTTCAGCAACTGCCCTGATTTGGGGCTATTAAAAATTATAACTATGGGTTTAATTATTGCAGCGGGCAACACAAAGCCCGCGTTTCCTTATGATTACTATTACGGCGTAAAGATTAATATAAACGTGGCAGATACCGCGTTAGAACGCGTAGGAAGATCGGAACTACATGTTTCGCTCCCGGTTCAATCCCTTATGCGCCGTTGTTTGCTTAACGATGCCGGGCAGGTTGTTACCTACCTTCATCAAACCGACAGTACGAAGACGGACACCGGGGCAGCGGCAGACCTTACCGGAGCTTCCGGCATGGTAATGGTAGAAATACCGAAGCACTACCGTAAGTTTGAATTTGACGGTACTACGTTTACCTGCCTTATATCACAATACCAACTACCGGGCTTTATCGAAGTGCCGAAGATGTACCGGAGCGCATACGAAGCCACGATAGACAGAACTTTATCAGCTACGCCCAAACTTGCCAGTGTGGTAAATACTACGGCTGCTTTCCGGGGCGGAAACAATAATACGGCATGGGACGGAACTTATAGAACCCTCTTAGGTCGTCCAGCTACACAAACGAGCCTTACCAACTTCCGAAAATACGCACGTAACAGAGGTGCAGCCGGATTGAACAGCGCAGGATGGAACTGCGATTTATACGCGGCACAAAACGCGACCTATTGGCTTTACGTGATTGAATACGCTAACCTTAACTGCCAGCTTGATTTTAACGCGCAACCTACGAGCGAAGGGTACAAGCAAGGCGGGTTAGGCGCAGGCGTTACGACGCTTAACAGTACAAAGTGGAACACCTTCAACAGCTACTATCCGTTTGTGCCATGCGGTACTACCAATTCATTGGGTAACGCTTCGGGTGTGGTAGAATACACCATGCCGGACGAATACGACACGGGCGTAGTTACCAAAGTAAAAGTACCTTCATACCGAGGAATAGAAAACCCGTTCGGGCATGTTTGGAGTTGGACGGACGGATGCAAATGCGCCATTGAATCAGACGCGGACGGCGGCATCAGTTCTTTCTATACTTGCGATAACCCGGCGAACTACCAAGATACAAACTATGACAATTACGTAAAACGTGGCGAACTTCCACGCAAGGAAGGTTATGTTAAGCGCATGATGATAGGCGAATACGGGGAAAATATGCCTACGGAAGTGGGCGCAGGTTCTACTACCTACTTTGCCGACTACTTCTATACCAACATACCAGCCAGTGGCGTAGCGCAAAGGGGTGTCTTGTTCGGCGGTTCTGCGCATTACGGCGCGACTGCCGGGCTTTCGTACGCGAGTACGAATAACGCGGCTACGTATACGGGTGCGGCTTTCGGCTCTCGGCTTTGCTTTATCCCCGCCGCGTAATACGTTACGAAACGAAATGTTTAATAATTAAAAATACAAGAAAATGACTTCAAACAATAATAGCACAGATGACGGTAGCCTTTCGTTCTTGAACATCCAGCCGGACGAAGCGAACAAACATTTCAACTGCCCGGAAACCACCCAGCAGAAACTAATCAATTTGCAGTTTTGGTTAATTGATTTTATCGAAGACGTGAAAACGAAATTCGGTGCGAACCGTTTCCTCGTGAAAATAAAGTTCAAGAAGGACGACCCCGAAAGCGAAGCAAAGAAGTTCTTCACAAATTCCAGCGAAATAAAATACATTTTGCAGGAAATAAAGAAGCGTAACGCCTTCCCGCGAAAGGTAACTATGCGGGCTTCGGGAACGCGCTATTATTTTGAGTAGGAAGATTTTCACGGTTGTTTGCCCTTCGGGTGTCTTGTTCGGCGGTAATGCGAATAACAGCGCGAATGCCGGGCTTTCGTACGCGAATACGAATAACACGGCTACGAATACGAATGCGAATATCGGCTCTCAGCTATACTGATTTTTTTGTAAAGCTAATAAGGACAAAGACCGCGCCGGAAGGCGGAAAATATTAACCATTAACGGGGTTTGGTAGGGAAACCGAAGAACACCATTTAATCAGCAAAGAAATTACTATGAAAAGGTTAGGCAACCTTTACGACAAAATAATAAGTTTGGATAATTTGCACCTTGCGGACGAACGCGCCCGCAAGGGCAAACTACATTCCTACGGCGTAAAGTTACACGACCGCAACAAGGAAGCCAACCTTTTGTCTTTGCACGAAGCACTGAAAGCAGGAACTTACAGAACTTCGGAATATAGTACCTTTACGATATACGAGCCTAAAGAACGCGAGATTTTCCGTTTGCCATACTTTCCCGACCGGATTGTACATCACGCCGTAATGAACATTTTAGAGCCTATATGGGTGTCTATTTTCACGGCGGACACTTATAGCTGCATCAAAGGGCGTGGCATACAAGCGGCGGCAAATAAGTTAAGGCACGTTATCGACAGAGATAAGGCAGGCTGCGCGTATTGCTTGAAAATAGACATACGCAAATTTTACCCTTCCATAGACCACACCGTACTAAAATCCATTGTTCGCCGGAAGATTAAGGACACACGGCTACTCAACCTTTTGGACGAAATTATAGACAGTGCGGAAGGCTTACCGATTGGCAACTACCTTAGCCAATATTTAGCAAATCTTGTACTTACCTACTTCGACCATTGGGTAAAGGAAGTAAAGCGGGTAAGGTACTATTTCAGATACGCCGACGACATTGTAGTATTACATAGCGACAAAAAGACGCTTCACGCTTTGCTGGCAGAGTTTGAAAGCTATTTGGCGGCTAACGTAAAGCTGGAAATCAAACAGAACAAACAAGTCTTTCCGGTGGCACGCGACCACCGCGACAGCTTCGGGCGTGGTATTGATTTCTTGGGCTATGTATTCTATTTGAACGAAACACGGCTTAGGAAGCGTATCAAACAGAACCTTTGCCGTAAGATAGCTAAATTACGGAAACGGAAGAAACCGTTAAGTGAGGATGAATTTAAGCAGACGTTAGCCGCGTGGTGGGGTTGGGCTAAATACAGCGACAGCGAATATTTAATTAACAAGTTAAACAAAATTACACCTTATGAAATCAAGTTCAGACGTTAGACCCGCGATTATTTTACCGTTGGGTAATGGTTCTTACCACTATAACTACAACATAGTGGAAGAAAAGGTAGAAGACCCGGAAACGGGCGAAAAGACCGTTTACAACTACGATACGGTACAGGTTTGGCAGAAGCCGGACTACGAAAACCTTACACGTGCGGTTATCCGTAGCGAAATAGACGAAACCGAAGAATTTTCTTTGATTAACGACTATTACGCCGCACAGTTGGGTATAGAAACGGACGAAGACCGCAAAGCGAAAGCAGTAGCGGACTATAAAGCACACCTTAGCAGGGTTATTGCTATCAAAACTATGGTAAAGAACGATTTATTAACGGAAGGTTACTAATATGTTGGAATTGATACAGCAAGAAGACTGGCACGGTTTGACGGTTTACGTGGCGGTACGTGTAGCCATTGTGCTGATTTGCTGGGTATTCTTGGCGATGGCTACTTTCATAGATATGTACTACGGGCGCAAGGCGGCGAAGGCGGCAGGGGAAGGACTGCGAAGCAGGAAATACCGCCGGACGTTCAACAAAATCGGGGACTACATACGGGTTATGGTATTCGCCCTCATGTTTGACTTTTTAGCCGGATTGTTCACGTGGTACGTCGCTCCATTTGCTACCGTTGTCTATACTATCAGCGCGGTATTGATAGAATTTATTTCCGTACGCGAGAAGCTGCAAAAAATCAAAGTAAACGCGGCGGAAGTACCGGACATAATACGGCAGATTGTGCAGGCGGCAAGCGCAAAGGACGCGGAAAAAATTGTAGAGTTGATAACGAATAAACATTCAGAAAATGGCACGGATTGAAATATTATCCCCCTTTATTTTAAGTTGGGAAGGTGGATTTACCAACCACCCGGCAGACAAAGGCGGAGCAACTAACAAAGGGGTAACTATCGCCACTTGGAAAGCCGTAGGGTACGACAAAGACGGTGACGGCGATATAGATGTGGAAGATTTGCGTTTGATAACCGAAGAAGACGCGGTTAGTCGCGTGATGAAGCCGCACTATTGGGACAGATGGAAGGCAGACCGGATAAAAAGCCAGTCCGTCGCCAACTTGGTAGTGGATTGGGTTTGGGCTTCGGGAAAGAACGGCATTACCGGGGTACAGCGAATTTTAGGGGTAAGCGTGGACGGCATAGTAGGCGAAAAGACCTTAGCCGCGATGAACGGAAGGAACGCCCGCGAACTGTTTGCAGACATAAAACGCGCCCGTATTTCCTTTATTGAAGGAATTATAAAGCGCGACCCTTCGCAGATGGTTTTCAAGAAAGGGTGGTTATCCCGGCTTAATTGTATAAACTACGGAAGCCTTACCCTTAACAAGAAGGGGAAGGACAAAGTTCTAAATTTCACAGACGTATGAGAAGATTTGTTTTAGCCATGCTTTCCCTATTCTTGCTTCTGTTGGTTTTCGGGTGCGCAAGTACCCGAAGTACCCGTAAGGGAAAGCTGGCGGCGGAAAGCCAGCTAACAGCAACTACGGAAGGAAGCCGGAGAACGGAAGACCGGACAACCACCAACACTACGGCTACTACCGGAAGCAACGAGAAGCAAAACATAGTTATAGAGTTTACAAAAGTTGAGTATTACCCGGAAGGACAAAAGCCGAACCGCTTTGCAGAACAGTTTCAAAAAGCCGACAGCGCGTTTAATGAAGACATGCGTAAGGCATTGGAAATGGCAAACGGAGAGCCAACCCGGAAAGCCAGCGAAACGGCAGAAGGGCAATCAGATACCCCCCTGCGGCATAATACGGATTTGTTCCCGGCTATTGAAGGATTGAAGAAACCGCCTAACGTAAAGTCGCTGACTACCGGACGCATCGTTATAAACGGCGATAAGCAAAAAAAGACAGAAACAAACGTTACTACCGCTACGGAAACGGAAGTTACCGAAACGCAGAAGACGACGGCGGAAGCGGAAACAAAGGAAACCGCGCAGACCGAAGAAGAAAAGTACCCGAAAACGAACCCGTTTCTTTGGGTACTTAGCGGGATAGGGTTAGCGGCGGTTCTTGCGGCGGGCTTTTACATTCGCTATAAAATTGTTAAAAATAGAAGGTAAGCCGAGAGTTCCGGCAGCAAAACAGACAAAAAACACCCGGAAAAGTGAATAACGGGTACTTTTCCGGGTGCTTTTTATAAAACTTCCTTATTATAAGTGTTATACGCGGTGCGTACGGGACTAACACATTTTGCTATTATACTGATAATCAATAAAATA